>Ga0210397_10000672_pt1 | contig 22681 bp, 18 predicted proteins | sample IncBWH2OmetaG_FD_160126 | JGI IMG/M metagenome (GOLD analysis project Ga0210397, IMG submission 160126) | Forest soil microbial communities from Barre Woods Harvard Forest LTER site, Petersham, Massachusetts, United States - Inc-BW-H-2-O ...
GCAATCAGAAAAAAACTCACGAAGGACAGGCGCCATGAACCTGATCAAGAGCCTGCTCGCCTCCGCCGCGCTGCTTTTTGCTGTCCCGCACATTGCACGAGCGGACATCCTCGTCGGATTCGTCACCGGCCTCAGCGGGCCGGTATCGTCGATCGGGATTCCGAACGCAAAGGGCATCGCAGCGGGTCAAGCCTATATCGGAGAGGTCGGCGGCGAGAAGCTCCGCGTCATTCAGCTCGACGACGGATCCGATCCGACGGCATCGGCGCGCAACGCACGCAAGCTCGTCGAGCAGGATAAAGTCGATATCCTGATCGGGACCTCGGGTGCGCCGCAAACACTTGCGATGGCCACGGCGGCGATCGAGATGAAAGTTCCGATGATCGCGGTGTCGCCGATTGCGCCCGTGCCCGCCGGCGATGGCGGGCCGTGGGTCGTGCAGACCCCGCAGCCGACGCCGCTTCTCGTCGACGGCATCGTGGACCACATGAAGTCGCGCGGGTTGAAGACCGTCGCGTTCATCGGGTTCTCCGACGCATTCGGCGACCTCATGTACGGCGCGCTGTTGCAAAGTGCGAAGGCGGCCGGCATCGAGGTGATCGCCAACGAACGATATGCCAGGTCGGATTCCTCGGTGACGGCCCAGGTGCTGCGCGCGCTCGCCGCCCGACCCGACGCCATCATGCTCGGTGGTACCGGAACGCCCGGCGCATTGCCGGTCATCGCCTTGTCCGAGCGCGGATACAAGGGGCCGCTGTACGGCAACCATGGACTGATCAGCGCCGACTTCCTGCGCCTTGCCGGCAAGGCCGCCAACGGCATCATCTGCCCGACCGGGCCGGTGACCGCGGCCGAGCAGCTTCCACCCGGCAATCCGATCCGGAAGGTTGCCCTGGATTTCCGTGCGGCCTTCGAGAAGGCGAACGGCGAGCCGGCAACGGACTCGTTCTCGTCCTATTCTTTCGACGGCTGGCTGGTGCTCGCCGATGCGGCCAAGCGTGCGATGGCGACCGGCGCCAAGCCGGGCTCACCGGAATTTCGCAACGCGCTGCGCCAGGCGTTGTTTGCGACCAAAGAGGTGGTCGGAACCCAGGCTGTCTACACCTTCACGGCGGCGGATCGGCATGGCGTCGATGATCGTTCGCGCATCCTGGTCCAGATCGAAGACGGCAAATACAAGCTGCTACCCTGAGCGAGGCGCATGTGACGGAGAGCAACGTGCAGGCGAAGGCCGGCGACGCCGTCGGGCAGGGGAGCGCGACGCAGGCCTGGGCGCGCGCGGTCGAGCTGTTTCCTTCGTGCGACCGGATACTCTCCACCATTCTCACCCGACAGGCCGAGCGGTACGACGACCGTGTCCTGCTTGTCTCGGGGGAGACGCGCTGGACCTACGCGCAGACCGCGGCGATCGCGGCCGCATCTGCCCGAACGCTCGCCTGTGCCGGGATCAGGCCCGGCGATCGGGTCGCTCTGATGTGCTCCAACCGGCCGGAGTTTCTTCAGGTCTATCTCGGTTGCGCGTGGCTCGGTGCGATCGTCGTGCCGGTCAACACGGCGCTGCGCGGTTTGCAGCTGTCCCACATCTTCCGCAACTCGCGTCCCACGCTCCTCGTCGTCGAAGCCCAGCTCCTTGGGGCGATCGAGACGGCCGGCGCGGATGTCGAGCTCCCGTCTCAGACCTGGACCATTGGTGCTATCGCAGATACGAGCGAAGCGAAGGTCTCATCGGTGCTGTTGCCGGCGCTGGCAGCCGGAGCCCGGGCCGGTGCGGTGCGTCCCGGCGACACCGTTGCCATCCTCTACACATCCGGCACCACCGGACCGGCCAAGGGCGTCTGCTGTCCGCAGGCACAACTGTTCTGGTGGGGCGTCTACTCGGCCCGGGCACTGGGTATCCGCGAAGGCGATGTGCTGTTCACGACGCTGCCGCTGTTCCACACCAACGCGCTGAATGCGTTCTATCAGGCCGTTCTGAACGGATGCACCTATGTGCTGGAGCCGAAATTTTCTGCGTCGGGTTTCTGGGCTGCCGCACGACGACACGATGCGACCGTCGGCTATCTGCTCGGCGCCATGGCGTCGATGCTCTTGGCGCAACCTCCGACCCCGGACGATTCAGCGCATCGGCTTCGCGTCGCACTCGGCGGCGGCGTGCGGTCTCGTATCAACCGGCCGTTCTTCGAGCGGTTCGGCGTGCCCCTGGTCGACGGCTATGGGTCGACGGAGACCAATTTCGTGTTCGCGGGCTCGATTCCTTCAGATCGTCCGGGGACGATGGGCTGTCTGGCCGACGGGATCGAAGCCCGGATCGTCGATGCCGACGATTCCGAGCTTCCTGACGGGCAGGCGGGTGAGCTGGTGCTTCGCGCCCAGGAGCCGTTTGCGTTCGCGACCGGCTATTTCGGCATGCCGGAGAAGACCGTCGAGGCCTGGCGTAACCTGTGGTTCCACTCGGGCGATCGCGTCGTCCGGGATCCGGACGGGCATTATCGCTTCATCGATCGCATGAAGGATTCGATCCGCAGACGCGGCGAGAACGTGTCCTCGTGGGAGGTCGAGCAGACCATCCAGTCCCATCCCGCGGTCGCGGCTTGCGCGATCTATCCGCTGCCGTCGGAATTGGGAGAGGATGAGGTCGCAGCCGCAATATTGCTGGAGCCTGGCCACTCGCTGGCGGCCGTCGACATCGTCCGCCACTGCGAAGGGCAGATCGCCCATTTCGCCATTCCCCGCTACGTGCGGATGGTGAGCCAGATGCCGCTGACGGAGAATGGCAAGATCAAGAAGGGCGTGCTACGCGACGCCGGCGTGACGACGGATACGTGGGACCGCGAAGCGGCTGGTATCCGGTTGCGACGCTCATAGTGCCGCCGCTCTTGAAGTCCCTGACGAACGCGCGGCACAATCGATCTCAGGGACTTCAGATCGAAAGCGGCACTGGAATCATAGGCTTGAGAACACAAGCTCACGGCTTTTGCAGCGCGTCCCTGACGCTACTCTTGAGCCCGTCGAGCTCGCCGATCAATCCGTCGAGCCTGTCAGCCGGGAATTCCGCCAGCAGTTCGGCGAGCCACGAGCCATGGCTCTTTGCCATGCGCCGGAAGGCCTTCCGACCTTCGACGGTCATGCAAACGATCTGCACGCGCCGATCCAGGTTTGAAGGCGTACGGGTGATGTAGCCGTCCTCGACCAGGCGGTCCACGATCGGCGTGAGGTTCCCGGCGGAGACCATCAGCCGCTTGGGCAGCTCTCCCAGCACCAATCCGCTCGGTTCGCGGTCGAGCTGGGCCAGAACGTCGAAGCGAGGCATCGTGAAATCGAATTCGTCGCGAAACCGGCGCCGCAACTCGCCTTCGATCAGGGTCGTGCAGGCCAGCAGTCGGAGCCAAAGCCGTGTTTGAGCCCTGTATTCGGCGTCCTGGTCGGCCCCACTCCTGGTCGAAGCGGGCGGGGACTCCTTCGCGAGTGCCAAATCAAATCTCCTGGGAGCCTCTGGGCCTGTTGAAAGCTGACGGCTTTCGTGAGTGCTCAGCAAGATAGTTCGTACCAAAAGTAAATTCAAGGCGCGACCCGAAGGGCGCGGCGTGCCGAGAAGCGCCTTGACAATCCGCGCGCTGGCGAAATATTTTAGGCTTAAAATAATTCCGGCGACAGATCAAGGCTGCGGCGTTGACCGACAAGCGCGAACCCATCTTCGAGGGCGACCGATGACCTCCAGCGCAAAAACAATCTCCCGGGAATGGCTGGACTGGCCTTTTTTCGAGCCGCGCCACCGAGAGGTCTGCGAAGGGCTCGATCGCTTCGTGACGTCGGGCTGTCTCGATGCCGTCGATCACCGTGACGTCGACGGTGCCTGCCGCAAGCTCGTCCGCGCGTTGGGGGCGGCGAAATTGCTCGATTGCGCGGTTGCAGCGCCCGAGGGCGACGTGACGACCATCGATTCCCGCTCGATCTGTCTCTCGCGTGAGACGCTGGCCTATGCCGATGGTCTGGCCGATTTTGCGTTCGCCATGCAAGGTCTGGGATCCGGGGCGGTGGCGCTTGCCGGGTCGCCGGAGCTGCGAAGATCCGTGCTGCCGAAAGTCCGTTCCGGCGAATGGCTCGCGGCGTTCGCGCTCTCGGAGCGGGAGGCCGGTTCGGACGTCGCGGCCATGACCTGCACAGCCCGCGAAGACGGCGGCAGCTACGTTCTTGACGGCGAGAAGACCTGGATCTCCAACGGTGGCATCGCCGATGTCTACACACTGTTTGCGCGAAGTGGAGACGCGCCGGGTGCGCGCGGCATCTCCGCCTTCGTGGTTTTCCCGGATGATCCCGGCTTCAGGGTCGCCGATCGCATCGATATCATCGCACCGCATCCGCTCGCGACCTTGCGTCTGGAGAACTGCCGGATACCCTTAAGCCGGCGCCTTGGGCCGTCGGGTAGCGGCTTCAAGATCGCGATGCAGACCCTTGATATCTTTCGGGCGTCGGTCGCCGCTGCAGCGCTCGGCTTCGCCCGGCGTGCGTTGGAGGAGGCGCGCCTGCACGCGCAAAATCGGCGCATGTTCGGCGGCACGCTGTTCGACCTGCAACTGACCCAGGCTGCACTCGGTGAGATGGCGACCGAGACCGATGCCGCGGCGCTTTTGACTTACCGCGCGGCCTGGCGCCGCGACGTCCAGAAGCTTCCCGCCACCCGCGAAGCTGCGATGGCGAAGTTTGCGGCCACCGAGACTGCCCAACGCGTCGTCGATCGTGCGGTGCAGATGTTCGGCGCTCGCGGCGTGAGCAAGGGCGAGATCGTCGAAAGCCTCTATCGCGAGGTCCGTGCACTCCGCATCTACGAGGGCGCGACCGAGGTCCAGAAGCTGATCATTGCGCGCGAACTGCTCAAGCCGCGCTAGGGGGCGCCGGCAATCGCGATTCGCATAAGGTATATTATGGAATATTTATTCCATGAGGAAGATCAGATATTTAGCTCAAATTGTGAGCGTTCTGCGCCGGATACGCGGCGCTCGTCCCCGGTGCTTTGGCCGCCCGATGCAGCGCCGGCTACGATCGCAACAAGGCCGATATTGCCGCCGCCCGCGGACGCTGCAATAAGCGTCGCATCCCGCCCAGCGTGGCGTCTGACAAGAACAACAACAGGGAGACGAACAATGTTCCTTTCACGTCGCGCCATACTGAAGGGCTCGGGCACCGCGCTGGTTCTGGGTGGCCTCGGGGCGCCCTTGGTGGCGCGGGCGCAGAGCGCGGAATTCTCCTACAAGTACGCCAACAACCTCCCCGACTCGCATCCGCTCAATGCGCGGGCCATGGAGATGGCGGCTGCGATCAAGGCCGAGACCAACGGGCGGTTCGACCTGCAGATCTTCCCCAACAATCAACTCGGCTCGGATACGGACATGCTGAGCCAGATCCGCTCCGGTGGCATCGAGTTCTTCACGTTGTCGGGATTGATCCTGTCGACCTTGGTGAAGGCCGCATCCATCAACGGCGTCGGTTTTGCGTTCCCGGACTACGATACGGTCTGGAAGGCGATGGATGGCGATCTTGGTGCCTATGTGCGTGGCGAGATCAACAAGGCCGGCCTGGTGGCGATGGACAAGATCTGGGACAATGGTTTCCGGCAGACCACGTCCTCGAGCAAGCCGATCAACGCCCCGGAGGATTTCAAGGGCTTCAAGATCCGCGTTCCCGTCTCACCGCTGTGGACCTCGATGTTCAAGGCATTCGACGCGGCCCCCGCCTCGATCAATTTCAGCGAGGTCTATTCGGCACTGCAGACCAAGGTCGTCGAAGGCCAGGAGAATCCGCTCGCCATCATCTCGACCGCCAAGCTCTACGAGGTGCAGAAGTACTGCTCACTGACCAACCACATGTGGGATGGATTCTGGTTCCTGGCCAATCGCCGCGCCTGGGAAGCCGTGCCGCAGGACGTGCGCACGATCGTCGCCAAGCACATCAATGAAGCTGCCGTGAACGAGCGCGCCGATGTGGCCAAGCTGAACGCAACGCTGAAGGAAGATCTGGCTGGCAAAGGCCTGGTCTTCAACCAGCCTGTCGTGGCGCCGTTCCGCGAAAAACTCCGTTCCGCAGGCTTCTATGCGGAATGGAAAGGCAATTACGGCGATCAGGCCTGGGAGCTGCTGGAAAAAGCCGTCGGCAAATTGTCGTAAATCGTTCGCGCTCGGGCAGGGACGGGCCGAGGTCGACAATGGCGCAAGTCGAGATCGAAGTGACGGACATCGCGGCAGGCGAGGCGATGGTGCAGTCCCCTCGCCCGCCTTCGGCGCTGGTCAAGATCGAACGGCTAGCGGGAGCGCTGGTCGAGATTCCGGCGGCTGCGCTCGTGGTTGCGGAGATCGTCATCCTGTTTGCGGGCGTGGTGGCCCGCTATGGGCTGCGCCAGCCCTTGATCTGGTCGGACGAACTCGCCTCGATCCTGTTCCTGTGGCTTGCGATGCTGGGTGCGGCCGTAGCGTTCCGGCGCTCGGAACACATGCGCATGACCGCCATCGTGGGCAGCGCGGGTCCCGCCATGCGGGCCTATCTCGACCTGGTCGCAACCTGCGCGGCGCTGGCGTTCCTGCTGATGGTGATCTGGCCGTCCTGGCAATATGCCTATGAGGAGAGCTTCATCACCACGCCGGCACTGCAGATCTCCAACATGTGGCGCGCGGCGGCGTTGCCGGTCGGGATTGGCCTGATGGCGTCGTTTGCGCTGCTGCGGCTGGCGCGGACTGCAGATGTGAAGACGCTGCTTGCTGCGGTGCTCTCGGTTACGGTCTTGGTCGCCCTGTTCTGGCTGGCGCAGCCGTGGCTCAGGCCGCTTGGCAACCTCAACCTGGTCATCTTCTTTGTCGGCGTCGCCGGCTTCTGCGTCTTCGCCGGCGTGCCGATCGCGTTCGGATTTGGCCTTGCCATTTTCGGCTATCTGGCACTGACCACGCGCACGCCGCTGATGGTGCTGGTTGGCCGGATGGACGAGGGCATGAGCCACCTGATCCTGCTCTCGGTGCCGCTGTTCGTCTTCTTGGGACTCCTGATCGAAATGACCGGCATGGCGCGGGCCATGGTGGCGTTTCTGGCGAGTCTGCTCGGCCATGTCAGGGGCGGCCTGCATTACGTCCTGGTTGGCGCGATGTATCTGGTCTCCGGCATCTCCGGATCGAAGGCCGCCGACATGGCGGCCGTCGCCCCCGTGCTATTCCCGGAAATGAAGCAGCGTGGCGCCCGTCCCGGCGATCTCGTGGCGCTGCTGGCTGCGACCGGCGCGCAGACCGAAACCATCCCGCCGAGCCTGGTCTTGATCACCATCGGCTCGGTCACCGGCGTATCGATCTCGGCGCTGTTCACCGGCGGGCTGTTGCCGGGCGTTGTGCTCGCGATCACGCTGTCAACGCTGGTGTGGTGGCGTTACCGGAACGAGGATCTGAGCCATGTCCGGCGCGCCGCTTGGGGCGAGGTCATCAAGACCTTCATCATCGCCCTGCCCGCCCTCGCCCTGCCCTTCGTGATCCGCGCGGCCGTGGTCGAGGGCATAGCGACGGCCACCGAAGTGTCCACGATTGGCATCGTCTACGGCGTGCTGACCGGCCTTCTGGTCTATCGCCGTTTCGACTGGCGGCGGATCCTGCCGATGCTGATCGAGACTGCGGCGCTGTCGGGCGCGATCCTCCTGATCATCGGCACCGCGACCGGCATGGCCTGGGGATTGACCCAGTCCGGCTTCTCGCGGGCGCTGGCGTCCGCCATGACGGGGCTACCCGGCGGCGCCGCCTCCTTCATCGCGGTCTCGATCGTGGCCTTCACGATCCTGGGCAGCGTCTTGGAGGGCATCCCCGCCATCGTGCTGTTCGGCCCGCTGCTGTTTCCGATTGCGCGTGCAGTCGGCGTGCACGAGGTGCATTATGCGATGATCATCATTCTTTCGATGGGCATCGGACTGTTCGCACCGCCCTTCGGGGTCGGCTACTATGCGGCCTGCGCAATCGGGCGGGTTGACCCGGCGCAAGGCATCAGGCCAATCTGGGGCTATCTTCTGGCGCTGTTGGCAGGCCTGGCGATTGTTGCAACATTTCCATGGATTTCGATCGGATTCCTCTGAAGAATTGTTAAGTCGGGAGGTGGCTGATGAGTGCAAAGCAGAACTCTTACGATATCGGCCTGGACAAGAACCCTGCCAACTACGTCGCGCTCTCTCCCTTGAGCTTCATCGCGCGCAGCGCGGCCGTCTATCCGCACCATGTCAGCGCGGTCTACGAGGGCAAGAGCTTCACCTGGGCGGAAACCTATGAGCGCTGCCGGCGCTTTGCCTCCTATCTTGCGGGCAAAGGCATCGGTGAAGGCGACACCGTGGCGGCGATGCTGCCCAACGTGCCTGCGATGAACGAGCTGCACTTCGCGGTGCCGATGGCCGGCGCGGTGCTGAATGGCTTGAACATCCGTCTCGACGCATCCTCGATCGCGTTCCAGCTCGATCATGGCGAAGCGAAGATCGTCCTGGTCGATCCGGAATTTTCCGCCGTGATCACCGAGGCCATGGCCCAGATCAAGGGACCCAAACCGTTCGTGATCGACGTCGATGATGCCGCCTTTGCGGGGGGAAAACCGATCGGCGCGATCGAATATGAGGCCGCGCTGGCGCAAGGCGACCCCTCCTTCGTGCCCAAACCCCCGCAGGACGAATGGGATGCGATTGCGCTGAGCTACACGTCGGGGACAACAGGCAATCCCAAGGGCGTGGTCACGCATCACCGCGGCGCCTATCTCAATGCGGTCTCCAACATCCTCGCCGGTCAACTCAGCCAGCATCCTGTCTATCTCTGGACGCTACCGATGTTTCACTGCAACGGCTGGTGCTTCCCGTGGACGGTGGCGGCCGCGGCCGGCGTCAATGTCTGCCTGCGCAAGGTCGAGCCGACCAGGATCTTCGAGCTGATCAAGAAGCATGGCGTCACCCACATGTGCGGCGCGCCCATCGTCTACAACACGCTGATCAACGCGCCCGATGCGCCCAGGGGCAAGGCCGCGAAGCCCGTGGCCGGGCTGATCGCCGGCGCAGCCCCGCCGGTCGCCGTGCTCGAGGGCGCCGAGAGCATCGGCATCAGGCTGACCCATGTCTATGGGCTGACTGAGACCTATGGCCCCGCCTCCGTCTGCGCCGAGCAGCCGGGCTGGGGCGAGCTTCCCCCCGATCAGCGCGCGCAGATGAAGCGCCGGCAGGGCGTATCCTACCCGCTGGAGGAGGCCATCACGGTGCTCGATCCCGACACGATGCGCGAGGTGCCGCACGACGGCGAGACCATCGGTGAAGTGATGTTCCGCGGCAATATCGTGATGAAAGGGTATCTCAAGAACGAGAAGGCGACGCACGAATCCTTCGCCGGCGGCTGGTTTCACACTGGCGACCTCGGCGTGCTCGACGAGCACGGCTATGTCATCATCAAGGACCGCTCCAAGGACATCATCATCTCCGGCGGCGAGAACGTCTCCTCCGTCGAGGTCGAGGACATCCTGTACAAGCACCCGGCGGTGTTGTTCGCAGCCGTCGTCGCAAAACCCGATCCGAAATGGGGCGAGGTGCCCTGTGCCTTCATCGAGCTCAAGGACGGCGTATCGGCGACCGAAGCCGACGTCATCGCCTTCTGCCGCAGTCACATGTCCGGCTTCAAGACGCCGAAGGTCGTGGTGTTCGGTCCGCTGCCGAAGACCTCGACCGGCAAGATCCAGAAATTCGTGCTGCGCGACCAGGTGCAGTCGGCGAAGGCGATTTCGGCGTAGATCGTCGCCGTCGCCATTGCGAGGAGCGACCTTGTCCGCCGAAGCAACAGACGATTTGGCCAACGACCCGCGTTGGCGGCGTCTGTGGGATCGCCCATGGTCCTGCAGCGCATGCCGCGGAGTGCATCAGGGGCTCCTTGATTTGGCCTGCGGAAAACCCGAGCAATGGCCTGGCGTTGAGGACAAAGCACTGAACAGCGCTCTTGATCTCAGTGGCAACTTCTTGTCGGAAGATTTCTGCGTGCTGGACGGTCAGCATTTTTTGTGCGAGCGGTGCTCGAGTTGCCGATCATGGGCGGTGGTGAGCAACGGTTCGGCGTCGGCGTGTGGTCCACGCTGTCACGAGAAACTTTTAACCGCTACATCGAGACATTCGACAGCAGCGAGCAGGATCGGATTGGGCCATGGTTCGGATGGTTTTCCAATCGCCTCAAGGGCTATCCTGATACGCTGAACCTCAAATGTCGGGTTCATCCGGTGAGCGGTCGGCAGCGACCGCGTGTCGAGTTAGAGGCGACTCCTCATCCGCTTGCACTTGAGCAGAAGAGCGGAATCAGCTTTGATCGCGTGCTTGAACTCTACGCGATAAACGGTCACGACATCAGGCAATCGCTCTGCGACTGAGAGTCGGCCGGACGGCGTTTCGGACCGGAATCCGGCCTCGCGCACGACCCTGATCACCAGCCCGCGAGAGTTAACGCTTCATTAACCAACTGGGTATTGTTTCGGCGAAACGACATCGGGAACCGATCCGACTCATGGCCGCTCTGCCCCCTCCTCTCCATACCTCAGCCGGCTCCAGAGTTCAGCGCCGCCAGGACGTTGCCGGAGCATATGCCCACGCCATGGCCTGCTATCAGCGCGGCCTCGTGGCGGAAGCGCAGAAGGGTTTTCGGCTCGTCCTGAAGAAGCATCCGAATCATTTCGACACCTTGCACATGCTCGGCCTCTGCGAGCAGGTGCTGGGCGATTCCGAGACCGCGATGCGCTCAATCAAGCGCGCCTTGCTGGTCGATCCACAATCCGCATCGGCACATTCCAATCTCGCGACGGTCTTGCTGTCCCTGGGAAAGGCCGAGGAGTCGCTTGTCTCCTGCGAGACTGCGATCCGGCTGGCTCCCGTTTTTGCCGATGCGCACTACAACCGCGGCAATGTCCTGTTCGCACTGGGGCGCTTCATCGAGGCAGCGGCGAGTTTCAGGACGGCATTCGCCCTCAACCCGCAGTCCACGGACGCTTTCAACAACTGTGGCAACGCGCTGCACAAGGCAAGGCAGTTTGTCGAGGCAATCGCCTGCTATGACAAGGTGCTCGCCCTCGATCCCGGCCATGTGCTGGCCTACATCAACCGGGGGGCCGCGCTCATCGAGTTGCGCAGGACCGACGAAGCGATCGCGGATTTCGATCGCGCGATTGCGCTGGCGCCGGGACACGCCGGCGCCTGGATCAATCGCGGTGAGGCGCTGCTGTTGCGCCGCCTGCTGCCCGAGGCGCTCCAGAGTTACGACGCGGCGATCAGACTGGACCCGCAATCGCCGGAAGGCTGGCTCGGCCGCGCCAATGTCCTGGTGTTGTCGAGGCGCGTGGAGGAGGCCAAGCGCGCTTGCCAGGAGGTTCTTGCCGTCGCGCCGAACTCGGTGAAGGCGCTGGTCCAGTTCGGCCAATGCCTGGCCCACCAGGGAGACGTGGAAGCAGCCATCGCCCTTTTCGAGCAAGCGCTTCGTATTGATCCGCGAGATGAGGGGGCGCACGCAAACCGGATTTTTACGCTCGATTTCAGCGCTACGGCCAGCGACGCCGATCACCAGGCCGCGCGGGCGGACTGGTGGCGCGCGATCGGCGCAGTGGAAGCGCGGCTGCGCCCCGCGCCTGTTCACGGCAACGAGCGCAGTCCCCACCGCAAGCTCGTGATCGGATATGTCGGCGCGGAGTTCAAGCGCTGTTCGGCCGCCTATACCTACAGATCGGTTCTTGAAAACCACGACAAGACGAACTTCGAAGTGGTCTGCTATTCCGCGACGTCGAAGTCGGACGAGGTCACGGAGAGTTTCAGGCAGGCGGCCGACCATTGGCGAGAGGTGACGCAATGGCCGGATGACCAGCTAGAAGACTGCATCCGGCGCGACAAGATCGACATCCTGGTGGACCTGTTCGGGCACAGCGCCGACAACAGGTTGCGCGTGTTTGCGCGCAAGCCGGCCCCTGTTCAGGTGACGGCATGGGGACACGCCACGGGCACCGGGATGCCGACGATGGACTACCTGTTCTCCGATCCGATCGCCATTCCGAACGAGGTCCGGCACCACTACGCCGAACAGATCTGCGACCTGCCCTGCCTGATCGTTGCGGAGCCGCCGCGGGGCGACTTCCGATCGGCTGTTTCTCCGGTCACGCAGAACAGCTTTCTGACCTACGGCGTGTTCAACCGGATCAGCAAGATCTCAGATAGCGCCGTCGTCCTATGGTCAAAACTCCTGGGGTCCAAGCCCGACGCCCGGCTGATCATCAAGGACCACATGCTCGATGACGGCGAGACATGTCGCATCCTGCTCGACCGCTTTGCCCGCAGCGGCGCGGATCTCGACCGCATCTCCTTGCTGGGATCGACGAGTCGCGAAGAGCACCTCGAAGCGTTCAGCCAGATCGACCTCTGTCTCGATCCGTTCCCGCATGGCGGCGGCGTCTCGACCTGGGAAGCGCTGTATATGGGTGTGCCGGTCGTGACCAGGCCCGGCACGGGCGTCTCGACTCGCGCGGCCGGCGCCATCCTGTCTGCCATCGGCCTCACCGACTGGATCGCCAACGATGACCAGGATTACCTCGAGATCGCGTCTCGACCGACGAAGGAGCAATTGCAGGCGCTTCGGCAGGAGTTGCCGGCGATGATCGACCGCCGCTGCGGGCCGCGCTCCTATGCCAGGGCGGTCGAAGACGCCTATCGGGACATGTGGCAGCGATATTGCAACAGCTAAGTCGGAAGGCGCGGCCCCAACGGCATGGCACAAGCTCCCGATTCCGCAATCGCCATCGCCTCCGCTGAACTCCGATGGCTGAACAGCCTGCTCGCGTCCATGACTTTGCAGGGCGGGTTTCTCCGACACGACCCGGTCATACGCCGGCGAAGCTTTTGTGCGCTACGTCTGGCAGCTTGATCGGCGACGATCCGGATCAACCCGATTGTCCGGTGATCGGTGGATAGTATTGAGGCGCCTCGCCTCGCTCGTACATGCCGTAATCGCGCATGATCTCGAAAACTCGAAAATACTCCGTCGTCGCATCGGCGAAGAGCCGTGGGCCGAGTTCAAGTCCGGATTGGAGGTCGGGCAGATCAATCAGGTGCGCAAACTGGCCGTCACGATACACGCTCGCAAAAGCGTCGCGCCGCCATTCGGTCCTCACCGGAAGTTCGGCTCGCTTCGATTCCGAAGCCAGGACATAGGTTGGCGGGCGCCTCGCAGGGTCATTGTAGGGGGTGCGCCGCTCGGGTTGCCAGACAGGCTTGCCTGGACGCGCTTCGTGGATGACCTGCGCGATGCGGATGCGGTAGTCGGCAAACACCTGCTCGCGACCAACTTCCTGGGTGCGATGATGAGCTGAATCCACGCGCCACGCCGTCATTGACCCTTCGTCCTGCCAAATCTGATAAGACAGCAGCAGATTCTCCCGCGTCAGGCTCCTGAATCTGTCGATGAAGAGACAGCCTCCCATGGCGACAAGCCGCGGTTTCAACGCCGCCGCCAAATCCAGATATTGATCGATGTGCGCTGCCTTGGGCTGGACTTCGAAGAACTGAGAAATCATCGCGCTGGCCTCCACGTTCGTTTCCAGATGCAACTGGCAACCGGGCTCGGCTCGATTATCCGACCGCGAGCTGCATCCTGTCATAGGCCGCCTCGACGCCTGCGGGCAGGCTGACGCGCAGAGCCTCGTAGTCGAGGTCGGAATGCAGGTTGGTCAGGATCGCCCGGCGCGGCTTGAAGCGTTCGATCCAGGTGAGCGCCTCGCTGAGGCTGAAGTGACTGGGATGGGGCGTATGCCGTAGCGCGTCGACGATCCAGAGATCGAGATCTTCGAGAAACGGAAAGCTCTCGGGCGGAACATCGTTGAGATCAGGCGTATAGGCGGCCGCGCCGATGCGATAGCCGAGCGCGGGGATGTTGCCGTGTTGCACGAGGAACGCCTTGAGCGTCACCTCCCCGCCCTTGCCCAAAATGGTCTGGCTTTGGCCTGCCTCGATCGCGTGCTGGGTCAGGATCGGCGGATAGTCGCTGCCCGGCGGCGAGACGAAGCAATAGGAGAACCTGTGCATGATGTCCTTGGCAGTCGATTGACTGAGATAGGTCGGAATCCGCCGCTTCTGGTGCAGCACGACCGAGCGCAGGTCGTCGATGCCATGGGTCTGGTCGGCATGCTCATGGGTCAAAAACACCGCGTCGATATGCTCGACATCGGCGTCGATCAACTGCTCGCGCAGATCGGGCGAGGTGTCGATCACGATCCGGGTCGTGCCGTGCCCGGAGGTGCGCTCGGCCATCAGCGAGCAGCGACGGCGGCGATTTCTCGGATTTTTCGGATCGCACTGGCCCCAGCCGAGCGCGGGGCGTGGAACGCCGGCCGAGGAGCCGCAGCCGAGGATCGTCAAGGTCAGGGTCATGCGGCGGCCGGCCGTGGCACTTTCGAGAACAGGCGGAAGAAGTTTTCAGTGGTCTGCCGCGAGATCTCGTCGAGCGAGACCCCGCGCGCTTCCGCCAGCACCCTGGCGACCTCGACCACAAAGGCGGGCTCGTTGCGCTTGCCACGGAATTTTCCGGGCGCCAGATACGGCGCGTCAGTCTCGACCATGATGCGATCGGCCGGCAGTTCGGCCGCCAGCGCGCGCAAGGCTTCCGATTTCTTGAAGGTGAGGATGCCGGTAAAGGAGATCGAAAGACCCAGGGCGATGGCTTTCATCGCGAGCTCGCGGCCGCCGGTGTAGCAATGCAGCACGGCGCGAAACGGCCCGACGGCCGCTTCCTCCTCGAGGATGCGCCCGCAATCCTCATCGGCTTCGCGGGTGTGGATGACGAGCGGCAAGCCGGTCGCGCGCGCAGCAGCGATATGCGCGCGAAAACCGCGCGCCTGCGCCTGCGGCGAGCCATTGTCGTAGAAATAATCGAGGCCGGCCTCCCCGAGTGCCACGATCTTTGGGTGCCGCGTCAGCTCAGCGAGCTCATCGGCGGAAATCCCGTCCTCCTCGTCGGCGTGATGCGGGTGGGTGCCGACCGAGCAATAGACGTTGTCGTATCTCTCGGCGATGGCGAGCAGCTCGTTGAGCCTGCGCACCCGGGTCGAGATCGTGACCATGCGACCGATCCCGGCCTCGGCGGCCCGCGCGACGATTGAATCGAGATCGGGGGCGAAATCCGGGAAGTCTAGATGACAATGGCTGTCGACGAGCATGAGCTGCTTATGCCGCCGTCGGCTCGATATAACGTGGGAACACCGCCTGCGGCGCCGGCAATTGCGTCCCCGGCGCGATCCGGGCCGCATCGCCAAGCGCCGCGAAAACGCGCTCATCTGGCGGGATGCCGAGACTGTCGAGCAGCTTCTCGGAAGCTTGGGGCATCGCGGGCTGGGTCAGGATCGCAAGCTGGCGCACGACTTCCGCCGTCACATACAGCACGGTCTTCTGCCGCGCCGGATCGGTCTTGGCGAGCGCCCACGGCGCCTCGCCCGCGAAATAGCGGTTGGCTTCGGCGACGACCGCCCACACCGCATTCAGCCATTGATGGATCTGCTGTGTCGCCATCGCCTCGCGCGCGATGGCGATCATGCCGTCGGCCTGCGCCAGGATCGCCTTGTCGTTGTCCGAGAAGCTGCCCGGCTCCGGCAGCAGGCCGCCGAGCTGTTTTGCGATCATCGACAGCGAGCGCTGCGCGAGGTTGCCGAGATCGTTGGCGAGATCGGCATTGATGCGCGCCACGATGGCCTCGTGATTGTAGTTGCCGTCCTGGCCGAACGGCACCTCGCGCAGGAAGAAATAGCGCATCTGGTCGACGCCGTATTGGTCGGCAAGGTTGAAGGGATCGACGACATTGCCGACCGACTTCGACATCTTCTCGCCCCTGTTGAACAGGAAGCCGTGGGCATAGACGCGCTTTGGAACGGCAATGCCGGCCGACATCAGAAAGGCCGGCCAGTAGACCGCGTGAAAGCGGATGATGTCCTTGCCGATGACGTGCACGTCCGCCGGCCAGTAGCGCCAGTTCGGATCGCTCTCGTCGGGGAAGCCGGCACCGGTGATGTAGTTGGTCAGCGCGTCAACCCAGACATACATCACGTGTTCGGCGTCGCCAGGCACCTTGACGCCCCAGTCGAAGGTGGTGCGCGAGACCGATAGATCACGCAGGCCGCTCTTGACGAAGCTCGTGACCTCGTTCTTCCGCGACTCCGGACCGATGAAATCCGGCTGGCTCTCATAAAGCGCGAGCAGCTTGTCCTGATAGGCCGAAAGGCGGAAGAAATAGCTCTTCTCCTCGACCCATTCGACCGGCGTGCCCTGCGGCCCGCGCCGCACATTGTCCTCGCCGAGGGTGGTCTCTTCCTCGGCGTAGTAGGCCTCTTCGCGCACCGAGTACCAGCCCGAATAGCTGTCGAGATAGATGTCGCCATTGTCAGCCATACGCCGCCAGATCTCCTGGCTGGAGCGATGGTGCTGCTCTTCCGTGGTGCGGATGAAGCGGTCAAAGGAGATGTTGAGCTGCTCGTCCATCTCCTTGAAGCGGCCCGCGTTGCGGGTCGCGAGCTGATGCGGCGTGAGCCCCTCGTTCTGCGCAGTCTGGATCATCTTCAAGCCATGCTCATCGGTGCCGGTCAGGAAGAACACGTCCTTGCCGTCGAGCCGCTGGAAACGCGCCAGCGCGTCGGTGGCGATCGCCTCATAGGCATGACCGATATGGGGACTGCCGTTCGGGTAGGCGATCGCGGTCGTGATGTAGAAGCTTTGGCGCTCAGACGGCGCGAATGGCGCCACCGCCATGGCGATCGTCTCGACGGAGGCCACTTCGACATGCTCTGTGGAGACCGGTGTCACCGCGACGCCTTCAACGTCCCGCATGGCTGGTTTCGGGGTGGGCGCGAGAGCTGCCGCTGCTGCCTCGGCGGCTCTCTTGATCGCGCTGAGAGCCTCGGGCGCCAGCCTTGGTTCGGAAACGGTCTTGCTCGCTTTCGCCTTCTTCGGAGCCTTAGGCGCTTTGTTCGCGGGCTTCTTGGCTGTCTTTTTCGTCGCCTTCTTGGCAGGCTTTTTTGCACCCGTCCGTGCTGCTTTCTTTGCGGCCTTCCCGGCGGCCTTGCTGGCCTTCTTGGCGCCGCCCTTGCCCTTGGCGCCAGACTTCGATGACGCGCTCTTTGCGGTCTTCTTGGCCTTGTTCTTAGCCGCGCTCTTGGCCTTACTCTTGGCCTTACTCTTGGCCTTGCGCTTCTTGACAGTTTTCTTGCTGGCGGTCGCCACGGCGAATCCTCGTGTCAGGTTAGACAATGAAGGGATGGCGATCGGCGGAGCGGTTTACTGCGTGGCTTCGGCGAGCATCCCAAACACCGAGAAAACCAGCGGCTTTCGCTCCAGATTATAGGATTCGGTGTCGCGCGCGGCGCGGCTGATCTTTTCCCACACCTCTGCCAGCTGCGCAAGGCGGGGCAGACTTGCCTGAGGCAGGCTCGCATCCGCGCGCAGCCGCTCGCCGACCCAGCGCTCGACGCTGTCCACGAAGGCCGCAAGCGCCACGCGATCGCTGGTGCCGAGCGCATCGGAGAGCGCGTGCAGCTCGCGCGGATCGAGGCGCGGCAGATTGGCGAGCAGCGCCGCCGTGCGCTCGATGAGTTTGAGCGTATCGCCGCCCAGGAGCGTCAGCGCCCGCCCGACGCTGCCCTCCGACGCTTCAGCCGCCTCCTTCAGCGCCGGGTCGGGCGGCGCGATGCCCGTGGCCGCCGCGGCCGCACGCACGACGTCGGCAGTGTCGAGCGCGCGCAGCCGCAATTTTCGGCAGCGCGACTGAATGGTCGGAAGCACGCGCGCCGGTGCGTGACTGAGCAGAAGGAACAGCGATCGCTGCGGCGGCTCCTCGAGGATCTTCAAGAGCGCGTTCGCGGCGTTCGGATTGAGCTCATCGACAGTATCGACGATGCAGACGCGCCAGCCTTCGGCCGCCGCAGTCGAGCCGAAGAAGGTGATCGTCTCCCGCGTCTCGTCGACCGTGATTACGGTACGCAGCACGCCCTTGTCGTTGGCGGTTCGCTCCAGCGCCAAAAGTCCACCATGCGCGCCGGAGGTCACCTGCCGCGCCGCCGCCCCCATTGGATCGACCCACAGCGTCTCGGCGCGCTGCACGCCGTCGGAGGCGGGATCGCGGTGGGTGAGCACGAAACGCGCCATCCGGTAGGCCAACGTCGCCTTGCCGATACCCTGTGGCCCGCCGATCAGCCAGGCATGAGGAATCCGCCCGCTGCTATAGGCGTTCAGCAAGGCGCTTTCGGCCTCGCGATGGCCAAACAGCACGGAGGTCTCGCGCGGCGCCGAGATCGCGATCTCCTGCTCGGCCTTTTTTGCGCTCATGCCGGCGCAGCCGACGTCGACATGGTGAGCAGGCGGCTGCGCAACTCGGTCCAGATGCGCGCGGCCGCAATATCCGGATCGACCGTGGTGTCGATCACGACGCAGCGCTGCGGATCCTCTGCCGCGATCTGGCGATAGGCGTCCCGCAGCGCTTCATGGTATCTGAGGTCTTCGCCCTCGAACCGGTCGGGCGCTCCGGCGCCGCGACGATGCGCGGCCCGCCTCAGCCCGACCTCGGCCGGAACGTCGAGGATGAAGGTCAGATCCGGCTTGAGATCGCCAATCGTCACCCGCTGCATGGCATTGAGCACAGTCGGCGAGACGTTGCCGAGCTTGCCCTGGTAGGCGCGGGTGGAATCCGAGAAGCGGTCGCACAGGACCCATGCCCCTTGTGCGAGCGCGGGCTCGATCACGTTCTTGACGTGATCGTCGCGGGCGGCCGCGAACAGAAGTGTTTCGGCGTCCGGACCGAGCAGCTTGCCCATCCCAGACAGCACGAGATGGCGCATGATCTCCGCCCCGACCGAGCCGCCGGGCTCACGCGTGACGACGTTGCGCAGCTTCAAGGCATTCAGACGCTCGGCAAGCCTCTTGATCTGGGTGGATTTTCCCGACCCCTCCCCGCCTTCAAAGGAAATGAAACGCCCGCGACCGGGGCTGCGCTTGACCAACTCGTCAACCATGCTCAGAGCTTCTCTGCGCCCGCGCGAAACATGCCGATCACGAGTTCGCTCGCGCCGTCGAGCGCCCGCCGCACGGTCGACCCCGTGCCGATCGATTCCGCGGCATAGACCGGCGTCTCCACCGCGATATTCGAATTGCGCCAGACCCTAACGACGCCGATCTTCTGGCCGGCCTCGATCGGTGCGTGGACAGGTCCGCTATAGACCACGCGGGCGATCAGCTTGTCATTGACGTTCTTCTGCACCATCACCTTGACCGGTTCGGGGCTGCTAAGCTTCACCGAACGGCTGTCGCCGCCGAACACTTTTGCGTAACCGAGGGTCTGCTGGGCGGCAAACAGCGTGCGGGTTTCGAAATTTCGAAAACCCCATTCCAGCATCTTCTTGGCCTCGCTGGCACGGTCATCCGGGTCCTCGAGGCCGTTGACCACGACGATCAGCCGGGTCCCGTTCTGCACGGCCGAGCCGACCATGCCGTAGCCGCCTTCCTTGGTGTAACCGGTCTTCAACCCGTCGGCACCTTCCAGCGAGTTCAGCAGTGGATTGCGGTTCTGCTGGTGGATCTTGTTCCAGGTGAAATCCTTCTCGCCGAACAGCTTGTAGAACTCGGGATAGTCGAGAATGATGTGGCGGGCGAGCTTGGCGAGCTCCCGCACCGTCATCTTGTTGCCGGGGTCGGGCAGGCCGTTGGAATTGGCGAAGGTCGATTGAGTGAGGCCGAGCTCGCGCGCCCGCTTGGTCATGAAGTCGGTGGCGAAAAGCTTCTCGTTGCCCGCGATGCCTTCGGCAAGCGCGATACAGGCATCATTGCCGCTCTGGATGATCGCGCCATGCAGGAGATCGTCGACCGAGACCTTGCTGTTGAGGGCCGCGAACATGGTCGACCCGCCGGCCGGCGCGCCGCCCCTGCGCCAGGCATTCTCGCTGATGCGGTATTCATCCGACAGCTTGATGTCACCCTGCTTGACGGCGTGGAACACGACCTCGGCCGTCACCAGCTTCATCATGCTGGAGGGGGCCCGCAGCTCGTCCGCATTCTTCTCGAACAGCACGCTGCCGCTGCTCGCTTCCACCAGGATTGCGGTCGGAGCGTCGCCATCGAAACCGCCTTCCTCCTTCTTGGCGCCCTGTACGCTCTGATTGGCTGCGTGGAGCATGCCGCCCCAGACGAGCGCGACCGCCACGGCGACGGCCGCCAGCCGGCGCCCCGTCAAGCCAACGGATGATAGCGGTAAGATCACGAACGACATCGGCCAGAGCCCTGAAGTCGGCGTTGTAACAGTTGGAAGTTACGCAAACAACTGAGCTTTTTGATCGCCGCGAGATTGCGGTGCGTGTCCGACGACCCTATCGTTCGGCACCAGAGCTCGATCCAACAAAATCGTCCAAACAAGGCGGAAAAGCGATGTCCTCCTCACGCACCGTGGTCGCGAACGACATCGAGCTGTTCCTCAGGGAACAAGGCGAAGGCCCGCTCGTCGTGCTGTGCCACGGCTGGCCCGAATTGTCCTATTCCTGGCGTCACCAGGTCGGCGCAATCGCGGACGCCGGCTTCCATGTCGTCGCACCCGATATGCGCGGCTTCGGCCGATCGAGTGCTCCCGCCGACATCGCCGCCTACTCCATCTTCGACACGGTCGGAGACATGGTGGCGTTGGTGGCGGCGCTCGGCGAGACACAAGCCATCATCGTCGGCCATGACTGGGGCGCTCCGGTCGCCTGGCATGCCGCGCTGTTCCGTCCCGACATTTTTACGGCGGTTGCGGGCCTCAGCGTGCCGCCGCCGTTTCGCGGGCGCGGCCGCCCGCTCCAGATGTTGCGCGAAAATGGCGTCACCAATTTCTATTGGCAGTATTTTCAGACACAGGGCGTGGCGGAAGCCGAGTTCGAGCGCGACGTGGCGTTGACGATGCGGTCGGTTCTGGCCGGTCGCCGACTGTCCGATCCGACCGTGGGGCTCTTAATTCAGGACGGCAAGGGATTTCTCGACAACGTGAGTGTCGACCAGCCGCTTCCCGGATGGCTCGGCGAGGACGACCTGACCGTCTTCGTCGAAGCCTACAAAACCACCGGTTTCCGCGGCGGGCTGAACTGGTATCGCAACATCGATCGCAACTGGGAGCTCACCGCGCCCTGGCAGGACGCGCAGATCCGCCAGCCTTCTCTGTTCATTGCGGGCGCGAAGGATCCCGTGATCACGGGCCTGATCGGCGCCAGGCGCGTCAACGAGCTCGAGCGCGTGCTGCCGAAGCTGAGGCGCAAGCTCATCATCGACGGCGCCGGCCACTGGATCCAGCAGGAGCGGCCCGACGAGGTCAACGCGGCCCTGATCGCCTTCATCAAGGACGCCGCCGCTCAATCTCAATAAAGCCCGCGGGCGTGCAAGACCTCGCTCGGTCCGCGCGAATCGACCGGCGCATCGGCCGGCTCGAAGTCGGTCGACGGGGTATAGCGCGGGTCATTCTCATAGGAGACGGCACGCGGATTATCGGGAACCCGTACGCTCGAACGGACCCGGCGCGAGGCCGACATCTCCGACGGCGCTGACATGGACGCCATGGCGCCTGAGGCGTTCCCGAGATCATACGGCCGGCCCTCCGGCATTGGGATCTCGCCCCGAATCGCCCGGCCCGACGGCGCCATCTCGGGCACAAAAGGACGGGCCGACGCCACCCGAACCAGCGATGGCGCCGGCGCCGGCGTTCCGGTGCGCAGGGTCGCGATCAACTGGCGGTCGTCGGAGCCCTCCAGCGGCGCCCGGGCGACATATTCGACCCGGACCCGGGCGATGCCGACGGATTTGAAATCCAAGAGCTCGGCGGCCTTGTTGGAGAGGTCGATGAGACGGTTGTTGGCGTAGGGGCCGCGATCATTGACCCGCACGATCAAGGACTTGCCGTTTGAAAGGTTGGTCACCCGGGCATAGCACGGCATCGGCAGGGTCGGATGGGCCGCAGTCAGCGCCTCCATGTCGAAAACCTCGCCATTGGCGGTCAGCCGACCATGGAAATCATCCCCATACCAGGACGCCAAGCCATCCTGCCGATAATTCACATCCTCCTCGGGGACATAGACCTTGCCGGCGACCACGTAAGGCTTGCCGACCCGGTAGGTGCCGCCGCCCTTCGGGACCGGCTCACCGAACTCCACCACCCGCGCGCTGGAGGACACCCCGTATTTTGGGTCTACCCGACTGGCGAATTTACTGGACGACGCGCAATTGGCCACGAGCAGGCACGCGGCAACGGCCGCAGCCCCGCGCGCTACCCGGAAGACAGAATCTGACTGCCGAATCCCCATACAACCCCAAACTATCATCCCCCATGCCCCGCCGCCTATGTCGGGCAAGACCGGTGGTGCCAGGCGCTCCCCATGCGGCCAGCGCGCCACGATATCGCAAGCCGATCGCGGCGGAAATGGGGAGGCCTCCGGCGTGGTTAACCATTCCTTGGCGCCCGCGGGGTCCGGGCGTTCCCTGATTGACACACCTGTTGCACGAAAACATCTGTCGTCGCCGATCTCGGTTTCGGACCAGAAATCATTTTGACTGTGTAGGGGTCCACGTCGTTTGGTTGCGTTGCGCGGGGGTGCAAAGGACCACTGAAATGATCGACGCGGTAACAGCACTGATGGGTTTGAT
>Ga0210397_10000676_pt1 | contig 22607 bp, 23 predicted proteins | sample IncBWH2OmetaG_FD_160126 | JGI IMG/M metagenome (GOLD analysis project Ga0210397, IMG submission 160126) | Forest soil microbial communities from Barre Woods Harvard Forest LTER site, Petersham, Massachusetts, United States - Inc-BW-H-2-O ...
GCTGATCTGACCACGCTCACCGAGGACGGCCTGCTGGCCACGATGTTGCCGTTCGCATACGAGCCGGCCGGGGGGGAGCATGGCGCCCTCTTGGGTCACGTGGCCAGGAACAACGACCAGTGGCGCCAGCCCGCGCTGGGCGAGTCGCTGGCCATCGTCCGGGGTCCGGACGCGTACGTGTCGCCGTCCTGGTACGCGGCCAAGGCCGAGCACGGCCGGGTCGTCCCGACCTGGAACTATGTGACCGCGCACGTCTACGGACGGCTGGTGGTGCACGACGACCCGGCCTGGGTCGAGGACGTCGTCCGGCGGCTGACGGCCAAGCACGAGGCGGCCAGGGTGGCAGTACCCGGGCAGGCCCCCGAATGGGCAGTCGATGACGCGCCGCGCAAGTTCATCGAGGGGCAGCTGCGCGCCATCGTCGGCCTGGAGCTGCAGATCACCCGGATTGAGGCCAAGGCCAAGCTGAGCCAGAACCGCCCGGCGACCGACATCCCGGGCATCGTGGCCGGCCTGTCCGCCCGGGGCGACGACCGCAGCGCGCAAGCCGTCGAGCACGCCAACGAAAACCGCGCCAGCCAGGACCGCGCTAGCGCAGGACCGCGCTAGCGCAGGACCGCGCTAGCGCAGGACCGCACGGGCGCAGGCGGGGGCAGGCACCCAGCTCGTTCGGGAAATTAAAGGCTGGCTACGGCCGGAATGACGTCGGCGGCGATCACCTCGAGCGGGGTGACCTGCCAGACGTTGGCCACCGCGCCGATCGCGACCTCGAAGCCAAGCTCGGCCATTTGGCCGAGCCGGTCGATGACCTCGGCCGTCTTCTCGCCCTTCTCGCCGACGTCGAAGATGAAGTAGCAGGTCTTGGTGATCTGGTCGTAGTCGCGGCCCTCGGCCTCGCAGTGCGCGCGCAGCACGTCGAGCTTGCGGGCCAGGTCCGGTGTGGGGAACAGGTTGCACGCGTCGGCGTACCTGGCCACGAAGCGCAGTGTCTTCTTCTCTCCGCCGCCCCCGATCATGATCGGGGGGTGCGGCCTGGTCAGGGACTGCGGCGAGTTCAGCAGGCGGTCCAGCTGGTAGTGCCTGCCCCGGTACGGGCTCTCATCGCCACGCCACATCTGCAGGCAGATCTGCAGGGTCTCCTCGAGCCGCTCGAACCGTTCGGCAACGGGCGGGAACGGGATGCCGAGCCCGCGCGACTCTTCCTCGTTCCAGGCCGCGCCGATGCCGAGCCAGGCCCGGCCGCCGGACAGCACGTCCAGCGTGGTGACGATCTTGGCCAGGACGCCAGGGTTGCGGTACACCGTCCCGGTGACCAGCGTCAGGAGCTTGGCCCGCGACGTGCAGGCGGCCAGGTAGCCGAGCGTGGTGTAGGCCTCGAGCATCTCGCGCTCGGCTGGCCCGACCCCGCGGATCTGGAAGAAGTGGTCCATCACGGCGATGAACTCGAAGCCGCCCTCGTCGGCGGTGCGGGCGACCGTGGCTAGGTCCGCGCCGAGCCGCGGCGGGCCGTCGGGTGTGGTGAAGTCAGGGATCTGAAGGCCGATTTTCACGGTGTACAGCTTCTCACGGTGCCCGGAAGCGCTCGTACAGGGACTTGAGTGACCGCAGGAACGCCTCACGATCGCTGGCCGGCAGGGTGCCGAGCACTTCCTCCTCGCTGGCCCGGATCGCGGCCTGCACGGATCGCCGGAGCCGGTCACCGGGCGGGGCGAGCGAGAGCAGGTGCACCCGCCGGTCGGCCGCGTCGGGCTGACGCGTGATCAGCCCACGCTGCTGCAGGTCATCCAGGACGCCGATGATGCGGCTCTTGTCCGCGTTGATGGCCTGGGCCAGCGCCGCCTGGGTCCGCACCGGGTGCTCGGCCAGCGCGGTCAGCACGATGTAGCCCCACATCGAGATGTCGTGCGCCTGCAGGGCCGGTTCCTCGCGCGCGACCAGCGCCCGGGCCAGGGGCACCAACATCGTCGCCAGGTCACGTCGGTCGTCAGGGAACGCGCTCATCGTGCGAGTTGATAACAGGACACTGATAATAAGTTTACACATATTATAAGTATAGGCATATTTTATGCGCCGGGGGTTGTTGTCCATGCCCAGCCCGGTGCGAGGCCGCAACCCCGCCTGGCCCGGAACCCGCCTGGCCGGAGTTACGGTAAGCCCATGCGCGCGGAACAAGCAGACGTGGTCGTCATCGGCGCCGGGCTGGCCGGGTCGGCCACGGCGTGCGCCCTGGCCCGCCGGGGGCGGTCGGTGGTGCTGCTGGAGGCGTTCCAGCCCGGGCACCGGCGCGGCAGCTCGCACGGCAGCGCCCGGATCTTCCGGCGCGCCTACCCCGACCCGCTCTACGTGCGGCTGACCGGACAGGCCCAGGTGCTGTGGCGGCAGCTGGCCGCCGAAACGGGCGAGGAGCTGGTGACCATCACCGGCGCGGTCGACTACGGGCCATCCCGCAAGCAGGAGAAAATGCACGAGATCCTGACCGGATTCGGCGTGCCGGCCGAGCTGATGACGGCCGGGGCCGCGGCCGAACGGTGGCCTGGCATGTCGTTCGGCCCGGACCCGGTCATGTTCCATCCGGACGGCGGCGTGATCGACTCGGAGCGCGCGATGGCGGCCATACGCGCGAGCGCCGCCGAGCGCGGCGCGCAGATCAGCTACGGCACGCCGGTGCTGCGCGTCGAGGCCGACGGCGACGGCGACGGCGCGACGGTGCATACCGCGGACCGGTCGTGGCGCGCGCCGACGGTGGTAGTCGCCGTCGGCGCGTGGCTGGAACCGCTGCTCGGCGGCCAGGTGCCGCTGCCGCCGCTGGCCGTGACGCAGGAAGAGGTCTTCTATTTCGCGCCGCGGGCGCCCGGGCCATGGCCGGCGTTCATCCGCCACGACGAGGACGCCACCATGTACGGCCTGCCGGCCGGACGCGACGGCCAGGTCCCAGGCGCGGTGAAGATCGGGGCGCACCACCGCGGCCCGGTCACCACCGGCGACAACCGCGACGGCATCGTCCGCCAGGTGGCCAGGGACAGGGCGAGCGATTTCGTCCGGGATCAGCTCCCCGGCCTGGACCCCGCACCGGTGGGCGAGGTGACCTGCCTGTACACCTCGACCGGGAACGAGGACTTCATCCTGGACCGGCATGGGCCCTTCGTCGTCTGCTCGCCCTGCTCGGGCCACGGCGCCAAGTTCGCGCCGCTAACCGGCGAGATCGCCGCCGACCTGGCCTGCGGCGGCGCCTCGCCCGAGCGCCGCTTTACCCTCGCCGCCCATCGCGGCTAGGAGCGGGTCTTTAGGCGTCGCGCCCGGGCACCTGTATCAGCGGGCGCCCGGTGCGCTCTGGTCTCACGACGACGCCGCACGGCTGGTGCCTGGGACTTCAGGAGGGAACCGAAATGGTTGCCGATCCGCTGAGATACGTCCGTGGCAGGGGTTTCGCCCGTAGTCTTCTTGGCAGCGTGTCGCCACGCCGCCTGGAGTCCTCATGAAGCCCTTCCGCCTCGCCAGGAGGTGCTGTCCGGCTGCCGTCCCCGGACAGTCGGCGGCCCGCCGCGCCCGGACGACCGCCCCCGGTAGGCGCCGGCTGACGACGGTGGCGGGCACGTGCCTAGCCGCCGCGCTGGTCGGCTGGCCGGTCCTGCTGGCCACGTCCGCCGCGCCGGCCGGGCCGAGCGTGCCTGTGGTCCTGACCGCCGTGCGGGAACCCCAGGCCCGGATCCTGAACCCAGGCCCTCCGACCGGCCTGGCCGGGACGCCGGGCAATGGCCAGGTGACCCTGTCCTGGAACGCGCCCGCCTCTGACGGCGGCGCGGCGATCACCGGCTACGACGTCTACCTGGGCACCAGCTCCCGCGGTGAGTCGGCGAGCCCCGTCAACAGCGGCCTGATCACCGGCACCAGCTACACGGTGAGCGGCCTGAAGAACGGCACCACGTACTACTTCACCGCCGACGCGGTCAACGGCGCCAACCTGCACAGCGGGCCCTCGGCCGAGGCCTCGGCCACCCCGGCGGCCCCGGTCACCGCGCCCGGGTCGCCGACCGGGCTGGCCGCGTCAGCGGGTAACGCCCAGGTAAGCCTGTCGTGGAAGGCGCCGGGCTCGGACGGCGGCGCCGCCATCACCGGCTACCGCGTCTACCAGGGCACCAGCAACAAGCCGGTGGCCAGCGTGGCAGGCACCGGCACAACTGTGAAGGGCCTCACCAACGGGACCACGTACTCGTTCAAGGTGACCGCGGTCAACCAGGCCGGCGAGGGTCCCGCCTCGGGACCGGCATCGGCCACCCCGAAGGCTGGGATCAGCCAACCCGGATCACCGAACGGGCTGACCGCGAGCCCCGGCGACGGCCAGGTCACGCTGTCCTGGACGGCGCCCGGGTCGGACGGGGGCAGCGGCATCAGCGGCTACGAGATCTACCGTGGGACAAGCCCCGGCGGGGAGTCGAGCGCGCCGGTCAACGCGAACCCGGTGACCGGCACCAGCTACACCGTGACCGGCCTGGCCAACGGCACCACCTACTACTTCACCGTGGCCGTGGTCAACACGGCGAAACTCCGGGGCGCGAAGTCGGGCGAAGCCTCCGCCACCCCGGGGGCGGCCGGCGCCTCCGCGTCGGCGACCGGGCACGCCTCGGGGTCACCGTCCGCCGGGACCACGGCGGCTGGGGCACCGACCGGGCTGACCGCGACCCCGGGTAACGCCGAGGTGGGCCTGTCCTGGACCGCGCCCGCGACGGCGGCCAGCTACCACGTCTACGAGGGAACCAGCCCCGGATTCACCCTTGGCGTCCCGGTCATGAGTACCACCAGCACGAATGCCACGGTGACCGGACTGACCAACGGGACCACCTATTACTTTGCCGTCACCGCCGTAGACGCCAGCGGCACGGTGAGCGCGACGTCCGCTGAGGCGTCCGCCGAGCCCCTCGCTACGGCGGTCCTGGCCTCGGCCACGACGAAGGTGCCCAAGCCGGTCATCGTCTCGCTGCTCGCCGTGGCCGTGGCGGCCATCGCCGCGGCCCTGGCCCTGACCGCGCGGCGGCTGCGCAAGCGGCCGCGGAAACGCCCGCCGGCCGCGCCCCCCTCGGATGTCCGGGCGGTGCCCGAGATGGGGCCGCCCAGCCCAGTGAGCCTGCACGAAATCGCGCCTCATGAGAGCGCCTCCCACGAGATCGCCTTGCCGGAGACGTACGTGGTACGCCTTGAGCCCCTCCCGGCCGCCATCATCACGACTCTCGAGGAGATCGGCACGCGATGACTTCAGAACCGGATGACGTTATCACCGCCGCCGACCTGCTTTTCGGCTCGACCAGGGACGCTCACGAGGCGCTGGCCAGGCACGTCATGTCCGCGCGGACGATGGCCAGGGCCTTCGCGCGGCTGCCGCGGGTGACCAGGGAAGCCGCCGTCCACGAGGCGGCGATAGCCGCGGTCGGGCTGCTGAAGGTCGACCTGATGGAGGTCCTCGTGACCGGCTGGCGCGAGCATCGGGACATCTTCTCCGCCGCACGGCGCACGGTGGACATGCCGGGCAGCAAGGAACTGGTCGGCCTGGCCCCGCACCGGATCACGACGGTCCAGCAGCCCGCGGTCAGCATCCTGGTGGACGGCCACCGGGTGCATACGCTCCAGCTCGGGCTGTCCATCTTCTTCGAGGTCACCGGCCTGGTGGCCGGGATCCATGCCGGGCGGCTGGCCGCGATCCACGCCGGGCGGGGCGATGTCGGCGTCGCGCTGACCGTTCACGAGCTCGAGGTGCTCACCAAGCGATCGCACCTCGAGCTGCCCGGGGTCAAGTCCCTCAAGCGCGGCTTCAGGCTCCTGCCGGCCAGCGAGTACCCGGACAAGTCCCCCGCCTACCCGGGCGGCCAGCACCCAGGCGGCCAGCACCCAGGCGGCCAGCACCCAGGCGGCCAGTACCCAGGCGGCCAGCGGCCGGGTGCCGAGCTACCGGGCGCCATGCCGGCGGCCGCCCACTTCCCCGGCGTCGACCTCATGGACGCCGCCGTTCCGGCCCCCGACCTCGTGGACGGCGCCGCTCCGGCCCCCGACCTCAGCGCGGCCAGGTCGGGCTCCGCCGAGTTCGCCGCGACCGGGCACACCCGCGCCGAACCGATCCGCGCCAAGCCGTCCGCCCCCTGGTGGGAGAAGTCCCAGACCCAGGCCGACCCGACCCGCCCCTCCTAGCCCCATTCGGCCCCGATCGGCCCCTCCTATCCCAGCCGACCCGTGGTCGCCGGACGGCGGTGCCGGTGGTGCAGCAGAGTCTCTCGTGCCCTCCCGTGACCCCCGCCCCCGGCCCGGCGCTCTCTTCATACGCGCCGCAACGACAGGTACCACCAGTCGCGAGAGACCACCGGAAGCGCAGGGACATCAAGGACCCAAGATCAGACCATTTCGGCCAGATAGTCCCACGGGTGGATATCGGGCGTATACGGCGAGCCTGCTTGCCGGCACCTTGTCAAGGCCCTAGAGTCCAAGACCAGGTTCCGTGGGCATCGCCCGGCCTTAGCACGGGAGGTTCGCACTGGTGGCAGCGACGCGTTTGACCGAGCCCCAGGCAGGTGAGCTGGGCCCGACCGGTCGGCCGTATCCGGCCTTCCCCAACCCTGAGCCGCTCCTCGAACACGGCCCCGCCCGGATCATCGCGGTATGCAACCAGAAAGGCGGCGTCGGCAAGACCACGACCACGATCAACCTCGGTGCCGCCCTGGCCGAGCAGGGCCGCCGGGTGCTGCTCGTCGACTTCGACCCGCAGGGAGCGCTCTCCGTCGGCCTCGGCATCCAGCCGCACGACATCGAGAGCACCGTCTACAACCTGCTGATGGAGCGGGGCGTCACCGCGCACGACGTGCTGTACAAGACCGGCGTCAACGGCATGGACCTGATGCCCAGCAACATCGACCTGTCTGGTGCCGAGGTCCAGCTGGTGCACGAGGTCGGCCGCGAGTACGTGCTCGGCGGGGTGCTGCAGCCGCTGATGCCGGACTACGACGTCATCATGATCGACTGCCAGCCTTCGCTGGGCCTGCTGACCATCAACGCGCTGGCCAGCGCCAATGGCGTGATTATCCCGCTGGAGTGCGAGTACTTCGCGATGCGCGGCGTGGCCCTGCTGATGGAGACCATCGAGAAGGTCTCCCACCGGCTGAACACGAAGCTAACAATCGACGGGCTGCTGGCGACAATGTACGACTCGCGCACGTTGCACACCCGCGAAGTCCTGGCCAGCATCGTTAATGGCTTCGGCGATAAGGTATTTCATACTGTAATCAACCGCACAGTGAGGTTCCCGGACGCTACGGTGGCCGGAGAACCTATTACCAGCTTCGACTCAGGGTCGCTGGGGGCTAATTCCTACCGGGAGCTGGCCAAGGAGGTACTGGAGCGGTGGCGGCAGGCAGGGGACGATCACGGAGGGTAAGCCTGCCTGGAGTCGCTGAACTTTTGCGTCCAGCTACCCCTGGTCCGGATGGGGGCGATCAGCGCCAGGCCAGCGGCCGGGAGAAGCACACCCAGAAGATCACCGTCTACCTGTCCGCCGAGGAACTACTTGACCTGGAACGTGCCCGGCTCGCGCTGCTGCGCTACGGCGCCGCCGCCGACCGCGGCCGAATCGTCCGTGAGGCCATCGCCGTCCTGCTCGCCGACCTCGACGCCTGTGGCCAGGACAGCCTGCTGGCCCGCCGGATCGCCAACGCCAACCGCGCCGACCCGAGCGAATCGGCGGTTTAGGCGGAACCCGCTACCGTCATGACCGTGAGCACGGACCTGACCGGCGATGACCAGGACGGCGCGGCACGGTCCAGCGCCTTCCAGGTGCACCTCGACGTCTTCGAGGGGCCGTTCGACTTGCTGCTCGCGCTGATCTCCAAGCACAAGCTTGATATCACCGAGGTCGCTCTCTCCCAGGTCACCGACGAGTTCATCGGCTACATCTCGGAGCGCTCCGACGGCTGGGATCTGGACCAGGTCAGCTACTTCCTGGTCGTCGCGGCCACCTTGCTCGACCTGAAGGCCGCCCGGCTGCTGCCGTCGGGGGAGGTGGAGGACGAGGAGGATCTGGCCCTGCTCGAGGCCAGGGACCTATTGTTCGCCCGGCTGCTGCAGTACCGCGCGTACAAGGAGGTCGCCGCCATTTTCGCGGCCCGGATGACCGCGGCCGCCCGCCGGTTCCCGCGCCGGGTCCCGCTCGAGCCCCGGTTCGCCGGGCTGCTCCCCGAGGTGCTGCTCGGCTTGGGCCCGGCCGAGTTCGCCCGGCTCGCCTCGCTCGCGCTCGCCCCCAAGCCGCCGCCTAAGGTCGATACCCAGCACATTCACGCCCCTGCGATCAGCATCAGGGAGCAGGCCAGGGTCCTCGCCACCCTGCTGCGCGAACTCGGCCGGGCCAGCTTCCGGCGGCTGACCGCTGACGCCGCGGGCAGCTACGAGGTGGTGGCCTCGTTCCTGGCCCTGCTCGAGCTGTACCGCGAGGAGGCGGTGTCTTTCGAGCAGGTCGCCCCGCTGGGCGAGCTCTACGTGACTTGGACGGGCCTGGCCGACACTGATAGCGTCAATGAGCTGACGGAAAGCGACGACGATCGATGACCAGCGCAACTCCCGAAAACCACGAGCCTGCCGAGCCCGGCGATGCCGGTGCCGAGCCGGGCGATGCCGGTCCCGAGCCCGGCGATGCCGGTCCCGAGCCGGGCGAGACCGCTGACCCGGGTCCCGGGCTGCGGGCCTGTCTCGAGGCGATCCTGCTGGTGGCCGACGAGCCGGTGCCGCTCGTGGTGCTGGCCCAGGTGCTCGAGCGCCCGCGGAACGAGGTCGAGGCCGCGCTGCGTGACCTGGCCGGGTCTTACATCGCCGAGGGCCGCGGCTTCGACTTGCGCGAGGTGGCCGGCGGCTGGCGGTTCTACACCCGCGAGGATTGCGCGCCGCTGGTCGAGCGTTTCGTCAGTGACGGGCAGGAGGTCAGGCTGACCCAGGCGGCGCTGGAGACGCTGGCCGTGGTGGCCTATCGCCAGCCGGTGAGCCGGGCCCGGGTGTCGGCGGTGCGCGGGGTCAACTGCGACGGGGTCATGCGCACCCTGGTCCTGCGCGGCCTCACCGAGGAAGCGGGCACGGACTCAGAAACCGGCGCCATCCTGTACCGGACCACCGGGTACTTCCTGGAGCGGCTGGGCCTGGCCAGCCTGGAGGATCTGCCCGATCTCGCGCCGTTCCTGCCGGAAAGCATTGAGGACATCGAGGATGAGAACGCCCGATCGTGACCAGGACGAGAACGACGAGGACTTCGAGGACGAGGACAGGGACTCCCTGATCGACGTCCCTGACTCCCTCGGCGGGGTCCGGCTGCAGAAGGTCCTGGCCGAGGCCGGGGTAGGCAGCCGGAGGTACTGCGAGGAGCTAATCGGCGCAGGCCGGGTGGAGGTGGACAGCGAGACGGTCCGCCGGTTCGGTGCCCGGGTCGACCCTGAGCGCCAGGTGATCAGGGTCGACGGCAAGCGCATCCCGGCCAAGCCCGGTCTCGTCTACCTGGCGTTCAACAAGCCGGCCGGGGTGTTGACCGCGATGTCGGACCCGCGCGGCCGCAAGACGATATCCGACTTCCTCGGCGACCGGTCCGAGCGCCTCTTCCACGTCGGCCGGCTGGACTACGAGACCGAGGGCCTGATGCTGCTCACCAACGACGGCGAGCTCGCGCACCGGCTGGCCCACCCCAGCTTCGAGGTGGCCAAGACCTATCTGGCCGAGGTGACCGGCCCGGTGCCGAAGGATCTCGGCCGCCGCCTCGCCACCGGCGTCGAACTCGACGACGGGGTGGCCACCGCCGACCGGTTCCGGATCGTGGACCGGTCGGGGAACCGCGTGCTGGTGGAGATCACCCTGCACGAGGGGCGCAAGCACATCGTGCGGCGGATGCTGGCCGCTACCGGGCACCCGGTCAGCCGGCTTGTCCGCACCGACGTGGGGCCGGTCAGGCTCGGCAACCAGCGGCCCGGCACCACCCGCGACCTGACGACGAGGGAAATCGGCGAGCTCTACGCCGCGGTGGGCCTATAACCTAGGGGCCTATGACAGTCAGGGCGGTGCGCGGCGCGGTGCAGGTCGATTCGGCCGACCGGGACGCGATACTCGAGGCCACAGCCGAGCTGGTCGCCGAGGTGATGGCACGCAACGACCTCACCACCGACGACGTGATCAGCGTGCTGTTCACGGCGACACCGGACCTGACCGCCGAGTTCCCCGCGCTGGCCGCGCGCAAGATCGGCTTCCACGACGTGCCGCTGATCTGCGCCGCCGAGATCGCCGTGCCCGGTGCCATGCCCCGGGTGGTGCGACTGATGGCGCACATCGAGACGGACCGGCCGCGGTCCGCGATCCAGCACGTCTACCTGCGCGGCGCCGCCGCGCTCCGTCTCGACATCGCCCAGTAAGGTACGCACGGTGCGGGTCGCGGTTATCGGGACAGGACTGATAGGGACGTCGGTGGCGCTCGCCCTGCGCGAGCACGGGGCCGGCGTCTGGCTTGCCGACGAGGACACGGAGGCGGCCAGGCTGGCCGCCAACCTGGGCGCGGGCGAACCGCTGCCGGACCGGAGCCCGCCCGCGGACGTGGCCGTGATCGCGGTGCCGCCGGCCGCGGTGGCCGCCACGCTGGCCGCCGCGCAGGCCCGGCGCCTAGCGGCCTGCTACACCGACGTGGCCAGCGTGAAGCAACTGCCCGTGACGCAGGCCCGGGCGCTCGGCTGCGACATGACCAGCTACGTGCCCGGGCATCCGCTGGCCGGCCGGGAGAAGCACGGCCCCGCCGCCGCCCGCGCCGACCTGTTCCTCGGCCGGACCTGGGCGCTGTGCCCGGCGGCCGAGACCTCCGAGCAGGCCGTCGCCAGCGTCACGACCCTGGTCAGGACGTGCGGCGCGGTGCCGGTGCGGGCCGATGCGGTCGCCCACGACCGCTGGGTCGCGCTCATCTCGCACGCCCCGCATCTGGTGGCCGCGGCCATGGCAGCTCGCCTGGAGGCCGCCCCACCCGAGGCGCTCGACCTGGCCGGGCAGGGGCTGCGCGACGTGACCAGGATCGCCGCCGGAGATACCGGGCTGTGGACCCAGATACTGGCCGCGAACGCCGAACCGGTCGCCGAGGTACTGGCCGCGGTGGCCGCCGACCTGGCCGAGGCGGCCCGGATGCTGACCGACGGCGACCCCAAGTCGGTGACCACGCTGCTCGAGGTCGGCCAGGCCGGGGTGGCCAGGATTCCCGGCAAGCACGGCGGCGCGCCCCGCGAGTTCACCGTGGTCCAGGTCGTCATCCGCGACCAGCCCGGCGAGCTGACCCGGCTGTTCGACGCGGCCGGCCAGGCCGGCGTCAACATCGAGGACGTCAGGATCGAGCACTCGCCCGGGCTGCCGGTCGGCGTGGCCGAGCTATCGGTCCGGCCCGCCGAGGCCGGACCGCTGCTGGACGCGCTGGAGGCAGGCGGCTGGCCGGTCCGCCGTTAGCATCCGGCCGCACCCCGCCTCCATATATCCCGAACGGTGCGTACCGACGCGCCCTCGCTCACCGGTAGCATCTCACGGGTGAAGACTTCAGCCAGCCTGGAAGCCGATCAGGAGAGCGACACGGATCGCGGGTCTGGGCTCGTCGTCGCGGTCGACGGGCCGTCCGGAGCGGGCAAGTCGAGCGCTTCGCGCGGTGCGGCCCGTGCGCTCGGCCTGCGCTACCTGGACACCGGGTCGATGTACCGGGCGCTGACCTGGTGGCTGCTCGACCGCGGCGCCGACACCACCGATCCCGACGTGGTGGCCCGGCTGGCCGCCGAGCCGGTCATCGAGGTCGGCACCGACCCGGCCGCGCCGTGGACCCGGGTCGATGGCACCGATGTGTCCGAGGCGATCAGGACCCGCGAGATCACCGGCGCGGTCAGCGCCGTGGCGACCGTGCCGCAGGTCCGCGCGCGCCTGATCGCGATGCAGCGGGAGATCATCGCCGACGCCGGCGGGATCGTGGCCGAGGGCCGCGATATCGGTACCGTGGTCGCGCCCGACGCGCAGGTCAAGGTGTTCCTGACCGCCGACGGCGCGGCCCGGGCCAGCCGCCGGGCGGCCGAGGCGAGCTGGTCCACCCAGGCCGAGGTGGACCGGCGCGACCGGCTGGACGCGGCGCAGAGCGGGAAGGCCGCCGACGCGGTGGAGGTCGATTCCACCGGGCTCGACCTGGACCAGGTGGTCGGCATCATCGTCGGGCTAGCCTTGCAGAAGAGCAGATGACGATGGCGAGTGAGGCCGTCCCGGTCGTCGCCGTCGTCGGCCGGCCCAACGTGGGCAAGTCGACGCTGGTGAACCGAATCCTGGGCAGCAGGCAGGCAGTGGTGGAGGACAAGCCGGGGGTGACCAGGGACCGGGTCGCCTACGACGCCCTCTGGAACGGCCGGGCGTTCACGCTGGTGGACACCGGCGGCTGGGAGCCGTCGGTCGAGGGCACGCCCCGCGGCCAGGGGCCGCAGAGCGAGCCGAGCCTGGCCGCGCGGGTCGCCGCCCAGGCCAGGGTGGCGGTGGACGCCGCCGACGCGGTGCTGTTCGTGGTGGACGCCACGGTGGGCGTGACCGACGCCGACGCGGCGGTGGCCAGCGTGCTGCGCCGCTCCGGCAAGCCGGTCGTGGTCGCGGCCAACAAGGTGGACGACACCAGGGCCGAATCCGAGGTCGCGGCGCTGTGGTCGCTCGGCCTGGGCGAGCCCGCCCCGGTCAGCGCGCTGCACGGGCGGGGCAGCGGTGACCTGCTCGACCTGATTCTCGACGCGCTGCCGGAGGCACCGCGGCACACCGACACCGAGGGCGGGCCGCGCCGGGTGGCCCTGCTCGGCCGCCCCAACGTCGGCAAGTCCAGCCTGCTGAACAAGCTGGTCGGCCACCAGCGCTCTCTGGTCGACCCGGTGGCCGGCACCACCAGGGACCCGGTCGACGAGCTCGTCGAGCTGGGCGGCACCACCTGGCGGTTCGTGGACACGGCCGGCATCAGGCGGCGGTTCAAGGAGAACCAGGGCGCCGACTACTACGCCGCGCTGCGCACCGCGGGCGCGCTGGACCTGGCCGAGGTCGCCGTGGTCCTGGTCGACGCGAGCGAGCCGCTCACCGAGCAGGACCTGCGCATCATCTCGATGGTCATCGAGGCCGGCCGCGCCCTGGTCATCGCCTACAACAAGTGGGACCTGGTCGACGAGGAGCGGCAGCACTACCTGGAGCGCGAGATCGACCGGCAGCTGCACACCGCCCGCTGGGCCCCCCGGGTGAACATCTCGGCCGCCACCGGGCGGCACATGGACCGACTGGTGCCCGCGCTGGAGAAGGCGCTGGAAGGGTGGGAGACCCGCGTGCCGACCGGGCGGCTCAACGCGTGGCTGACCGGGCTGGTCGCCGCGACTCCGCCGCCGGTGCGCGGCGGGCGCCAGCCGAAGATCCTGTTCGCCACCCAGGCCGGCGTCCGGCCGCCGCACTTCGTCCTGTTCACCTCGGGGTTCCTCGAGGCGGGCTACCGCCGGTTCGTGGAGCGGCGACTGCGCGAGGAGTTCGGCTTCGACGGGAGCCCGGTCCAGGTGTCGGTCCGGGTCAGGGCCAAGCGCGAGAGCCATTCCGGCCGCCGACCCGCCGGTGCGTCCCGCCGGCGCTGAGGCGGTGAACCCGCCCGTTCGGCACCTGGATCTGCTCCAGTCCGACCGCAGGCACGTGTGGCACCCGTACGGCCCGATGCCGGGCCGGACGACGCCGCTGGTGGTGGAGTCGGCGGCCGGGGTCCGCCTCCGCCTGGCCGGGTCCGGCGATGAACTCGTGGACGGCATGTCGTCGTGGTGGGCGGCCATTCACGGTTACCGGCACCCGGTACTCGACGCCGCGGCCGCCGATCAGCTGGGGCGGATGAGCCACGTGATGTTCGGCGGGCTGACCCACGAGCCCGCCGTGCGGCTCTGCGAGCGGCTGGCCGCGCTGGCCCCGGCCGGGCTCGAGCACGTGTTCCTGTGCGACTCGGGCTCGGTATCGGTCGAGGTCGCGGTCAAGATGTGCCTGCAGTACTGGCGCTCGGCCGGGCGGCCCGCCAAGCGGCGGCTGCTGACCTGGCGCGGCGGCTACCACGGGGACACGTTCATGGCCATGTCCGTGTGCGACCCCGAGGGCGGTATGCACGCGATGTGGGACGGGGTGGTGGCCCGCCAGCTGTTCGCCCCGGCCCCGCCGGGCGGTTCCCTGGATCCCGGGTACGCCGCCACCTTGGCCGGGCTCATCGGGGAGCACGCGGACGAACTGGCCGCCGTCATCGTGGAGCCGGTGGTTCAGGGCGCGGGCGGGATGCGCTTTCACGACCCGGGCTACCTGCGGGTGCTTCGCGATGCCTGCACCGCGCACGACGTGCTGCTCGTGTTCGACGAGATCGCCACCGGGTTCGGCCGCACCGGCTCGCTGTTCGCGGCCGGGCAGGCCGGCGTCAGCCCCGACGTGATGTGCGTGGGCAAGGCCCTGGCCGGCGGGTACATGTCTCTGGCCGCGGCACTGTGCACCTCGGCCGTGGCGTCGGGGATCTCCTCGGGCTCGGTACCCGTGCTGGCGCACGGGCCCACCTTCATGGGTAATCCGCTGGCCTGCGCGGTCGCCCTGGCCTCGCTGTCCGTGCTGCACGACCCGCGCTGGTATCCGGGCGGCTGGCAGGCCTCGGTGGCCCGGCTTGAGGCCGGCCTTGAGGCGGGGCTGGCCCCGGCCCGCGGACGGCCCGGGGTGGCTGACGTCCGGGTGCTCGGCGCGATCGGCGTCGTCCAGCTGACCCGCGAAGTCGACGTGGCCGCGGCTACCGCCGCCGCGGTCCGGACCGGGGTCTGGCTGCGGCCGTTCCGCGACCTGATCTACACCATGCCGCCCTATGTCACCGGCGACGAGGACCTCGCCCTGATCTGCCGCGGCGTGCTCGACGCCGTCGACGCGGCCGTCCGGCGTCAGTAGGCGAACACGCCCGGCGGGGCGGCGGGGGAGGGGACGGCGGTCGCGTCGGTCACCGGCTTGGCCCCGGCGGTGAAGCGGACCAGGTCGGCGCCGTGCACGACGCGCCCGGGCATGGGGTCGCCGGCCGTCCGGCGGATGACCGCGTCGACCGGGAGCGGCACCGGGCTCGCCGCCAGCACCAGGTTGCCGAACCTCCGGCCCCGCAGCACCCCCGCGTCCGCGATCAGGCAGGCGTGCGGGAAGACCGCCCGTGCCGTCGCGACCTGCGCTCGCGCGTGCGCCAGCGGCGGCCCGTCGGCCACGTTGACCGCGACCACACCGGTGCCGCGGATCGCGCGCCGGGCCGCGGTCCAGAACTCCGCCGAGGTCAGGTGGGCCGGGGTGCGGCCGCCCTCGAACACGTCGGCGATCACCATGTCGAACGAGCCCGGCCGCAGCCGCTCGAGCTCGGCCCGGGCGTCGCCGACGCGCACCCGGAGCCTGGGGTTCCTCGGCGGCAGCCGGAGCCTGATCAGGTCGACCAGCGCGGCGTCCACCTCCACCGCCAGCTGCGACGATCCGGGTCTGGTGGCCGCCACGTAGCGGGCCAGCGTGAGCGCCCCCGCGCCCAGGTGCAGCACGCGCAGCGGTTGCCCGGCGGGCGCGGCCACGTCGATCACGTGCCCGATCCGCCTGACGTACTCGAAGTCCAGGTAGCCGGGATCGTCCAGGTCCACGTGCGACTGGGGCACTCCGTCGATCAGCAGCATCCACGCCGCCCGCCGGTCGGCGTCCCGCAGCAGTTCGGGCCCGGCCACCCTGTCGCCCTCCCGACCGGCCGGGCCCGGGTCCCTTCGTCGCCCCATAGCCGTCATTATCGGCGGTTCCCGGGCGCCAGCGGGGAAACTGGCTCGATGAAACCGGCCCCGGTGTGCGAGGCTGGGTGGGTACATCTGCGCCGCAGGAGGTCCGCATGGCCGTCGAGCAATCCGGAGCCGAAGCATCACCGGCCCCCGAGGCCCCACGCGAGGACGCCTCGGAGGAGGCTGCCGCCAAGTCCGACCTTGACGATACGAAGCGCAAGTTCCGCGAGGCGCTCGATCGCAAGCGCCGTGCGCACGCCACCGCCGAGGGCGCGGATCACACCGGCAAGGTGCATGGCGCTCACGGCCCTGCGGCCAGCCGCCGCTCCTTCCGCCGCAAGAGCGGCTAGCCCCTACTCCGCCGACGAGCCCCGCTGCGGCCTGCCGGGCGGGCGCACGAGCGGGCTGCCGTCACGTCGGAAGCTTACGACGTGGATGCCGCGTTCATGCTGTTCAAGCGACGTGAAGGCGGCATCCACGCCTTACAACCCAGCGGCGGGTTCGTCTCACCAGTCACGGCAGCCGGGCAGGAGCGCAGGAACACCACAGGCAAGGGCTTGGGACTCATGGACTTGGTACCGGCGGTGCGATGGCCGGATGACGCAAGTGCGTGAAGGAAATTTCCTGGCTGAAATCCCGGATGGGATTTCACGGACGGCGGTAGTGCGGTACCGTGCTGGCCATCAGGAGCAACGTGGAGTGTCCTGGTTACACTCCGGTGCTCAGGTGGGGGATCGCTTCATGAGGAGGCGAGTTTCTCGTGCCTCTTGGTCCCACGGTCCGGCGGCGCAGGCTCGGCGCCGAGCTACGGCGCCTGCGCGAGGCCCAAGCGCTCAAGCTCGAGGAAGTATCCGAGCGGCTCGGCCTGGCCCCGTCGACGCTCTCCCGCATCGAGACGGGCAAAGCCCCGACCAAATCGGCCTACCTGACCGCCATGCTCGAGATGTACGAGGTCGACGATCCGGGCGTGCGCAAGGTACTGGTCGACATGGCCCGCGAGGGGCACCGCAAGGGCTGGTGGTCGATCTACGACGACGTCCTGCCCTCGGGGTTCGATATCTACGTCGGCCTGGAGGCGGAGGCCTCCGGGCTGCGCAGCTACGAGTCGGACGTGATCCACGGGCTGCTGCAGACCACCGACTACGCCCTGATGGTGCTGCGCGAACTGCGGCGCAAGGACACCGAAGAACAAATCCGCCGGGTCGTCGACCTGCGCATGCAGCGGCAGCGGCTCCTTGACCAGGACCCGCCGCTCGAGGCCTGGATCATCCTCGACGAGGGTGCCATCAGGCGCATTATCGGCGGCACCGCCGTCATGCGGTGCCAGCTCGAGCACCTGACCGAGGTCAGCCGGTGGCCGAACGTCACCTTGCAGGTCCTGGCGTTCGAATGCGGCGCCCACGCCGGGCTGACCGGCCCGTTCTCCATCCTCGAGTTTCCCGACCGGACCGATCCCGACGTCGCCTACACCGAATCCGTGGGCGGCATGATCTACCTGGAGAAGGACCGGGAAGTGCGAGCTTGCGCCGAGGCGTTCGACCGGATGCGCGCGGCGGCCCTGTCGCCGGGGGCGTCGCTCGAGCTGATTCAGCAGGTGCTGGACGAGCTCGCCTGATCACGGCTTATGCGAAAACCGCAGACACTCAATGGAAGGAGAGGGGATGGACACCGACCTCACCCAGCTGCGCTGGTTCAAAAGCAGCGCAAGCAGCGCCGCCGGCTGCGTGGAAATAGCGCATCTCCCCGACGGGGGAGTCGCTGTCCGCGATTCAAAGGACAGCGGCAAGACGCCCCATGTCTTCAACCGGCACGAGTGGGAATGCTTCTTGATCGGCGCGAAGAACGGGGAATTCGACCTCCCGGCTAGCTAGGCCTGCCGTCTCAGTCGAAATCGCCGTCCCTGGCGCCGCCCACGAAGGCGTCCCATTCGGCCGCCGTGAACACCAGGGCCGGCCCGGCGGGGTGCCGGGAGTTGCGGACCGCCACCTGGCCGTCGGGCAGGTGCGCGACCTCGACGCAGTTGCCGCCCTGCGGGCCGCTCCGGCGGCTCTTGCGCCACGTCACGCCGGGCAGTTCAGCGGCGGGCATTCCGTTGCGGATGCTCATTCGGCTAATCCTTCAGCTGGTTGAGGATCGTGGCCAGGATTCCGGGTGTCTCGCTCGGATTGGCGCTGATGATGCTGAGCCGCTCCATGGCCAGCAGGTAGCGGTCCACGTCGGATTTCTTGTCGAAATAGAGCGCGCTGGTGAGGTGCTCAAGGTAGGCGATGTCGGGCAGGTCCGGCTCGCTGAACCGCAGGATGCTGAACCCGCTCGGCGCGGCGTGGCCGCCCATGCCGAACGGGACGATCTGCAGCGTAAGGTTCTGCCTGCTGCTCAGGCTGAGCAGGTAGCGAAGCTGGTCGCGCAGGACCTCAACGCTCCCGATCGGCCGCCGCAGCGCGGTTTCCTCGATGATGGCCCACAGCTTGAGCCGCCCCTCGGTGAACCGCCGCTGCCGCTCCTTGCGCAAGATGACGTGCCGCTCCGTCTCGTTGACGGGGATGTCGCCCACGGCCAGCACCGCGGCGGCGTACTCGTGGGTCTGCAGCAGGCCGGGGATGAACTGCGGCTCGTAGATGCGGATCGACCTCGCGGCCTCTTCCATTCCGACGTAGGTCTGGAACCAGTCGGGCAGGATGTCGTTGTACCTGTGCCACCAGCCCGGGCGGTTGGCCTGCTCGGCCAGGCTCAGCAACTGCTCCCGTTCCACCGCTCCGACGCCGTAGTAGGTGAGCAGGTCGAGCACGTCGATCTCGCGGATCGCATTCCGGCCGAGCTCGATCCGGCTGATCTTCGACTCCGACCCGCGGATGGCCCGCGCCGCTTCCTGCGCGGTGACGCCGCGGCTCTCTCGCAGCCGCCGCAACTGGGTTCCCAGCAGGATCCGCAGCACGGTAGGCCCCTCCGTCGGCTCTGGCATGACGCCTCCCGGATTTCCGCGCCGCGCGGAATTGTTTGTCGCATTTGCGTGGCAATGCGTTGCCACCCGCCGTCCGCGATCGTCATGGTATCCCATACGGGATTGCATGCCACCTCCCAGAATTGGCGGGTTTGGCACCGGAAGGAGACACATCTGTCTCAGGACACTTCTGTCGTGCCGGGCTGATTAAAACCGTTTTAGCTCGGGTTCACCGGCACCGATAATTAACCGGGCCGGCCCTGACGGCGGCACCGCAATGGACACTTTTCCGGGCCCGGAAATGTCACCGTCGCCCGCGCCGCGAGGCCGTCACGGGTCGCCCCTAGGATGTGGGTATGCGCTATAGGCCCCTGGGACAGTCGGGACTGCTGGTGTCGGTCGTCGGGCTGGGCTGCAACAACTTCGGCAGCCGCCTCGATGTGGACGGGACGCGCGCGGTGGTGGACGCGGCCATCGACGCCGGGATCACCCTGTTCGACACATCCGACACGTACGGCGGGGGCGGCGGCTCGGAGCGCGCCCTGGGCGAGATCCTCGGCTCGCGCCGTGACCAGGTGGTGCTGGCCACGAAGTTCGGCGGCCGTGGCGTGGACTTGGGATACGGGCCCGCGGCCGGGGCGAAGGGCGGACGTGCCTATATCCGGCGTGCGGTCACCGGGTCGCTGCGCAGGCTGCGCACCGACTACATCGACCTGTACCAGCTGCACGTCCCCGACCCGGTGACCCCGGTCGAGGAGACCCTCGCCGCGCTGCACGAGCTGGTCGCCGAGGGCAAGGTCAGGTATATCGGCCATTCGAACTTCTCTGGCTGGCAGCTGGCCGACGCGGCGCACCTCGCGGCGCGCGACGGCCGCACCCCGTTCGTCTCGGCTCAGAACCACTGGTCGCTGCTCGAGCGCCAGGCCGAGGCGGAGGTCGTCCCCGCCGCCAGGCGCTTCGGCCTGGGTGTACTGCCTTTTTTCCCGCTCGCCAACGGCCTGCTGACCGGCAAGGTCAGGCGGGGACAGCCGATCCCGGCCGGAACCAGGCTGGTCGGCCGCCAGAGCTACGTGACCGAGGAAAAGCTGGCGAGGGTGGAGGCGCTGGCCGCCTGGGCGCAAGAGCGCGGCGTCACGCTCCTCGAGACCGCGATCGGCGCCCTGGCCGCGCGGCCCCCCTGCTCCTCGGTGATCGCCGGAGCGACCAGCGCCGAGCAGGTCAAGGCCAACGCGGCCGCCGCGGACTGGACCCCGACCGAGGCCGAACTGGCCGAGATCGACGCCATCGTCCCGCCGCCGCCGGTGCCGTAGACCCGCCTACCCGCCGGCGACCGCCTGCTCGTACAGCGCCGCGGCGTTCGCTCCGAGCACGGCCGAGTACGAGACCTGGGGCACATCACCGCCCTGCTGGTAGCCGCCGATGACGCCGATGACCAGGCCCTGGCCGGTCGCCTGGTCGACGTCGCTCAGGAAGGGCCCGCCACTGGTTCCGTCGGTGTAGCCATCGCAGTCGAACTCGAGCTGGTTCGTCATCGGCTCCCGGAGCCGGTTCTGGCAGGTGACCGGCTGGCTCGTGGCGATCGGATATCCGATCACCTGGACCAGCTGGCGGGTCGCCGGGGTGCCGGTGGCGAGCCGTTCCGCCCCGGTCACGTTCTCGATGGGAACGCTCGAGCCGGGCTTGCTGACCCGCAGGAAGGCGAAGTCGTCATCCTGGCTGGACGAGGAACTCCACGCCTGGTCGACGTAGACCTTGGTCACCGTCCAGATGCCGTATGGCGTGCTCCCGCGGTCGTACCCGGGCACGAAGTCGACGGTGCCCTGGGCCCCGCCCGCGCAGTGCGCGGCGGTGATCAACAGGTCGCCAGCCGGGCTGTCGACCACGCTTGCCGTGCAGAAGTGCTGCCCGAGCCGGCCCGCGGAGGTGGTGAACAGCGCCCCCACCGCCGGAGTGCCGGCGAACGCCTGGCCGTCCCGCGAGGGCGCGGCCAGGTGCCGGACGGCTCGCACGAAGCCGTTGGCGATGTCGCTGGCGGCGCCGTTGGCAGGGGTCAGCGTGAGGATCACGCCGACAGCGAGCGCGAGGACCGGTGCCGCCTTGGATGATGACCAGATAACCCAGCGGGCCCGCTTACGCGGGCCGCTATGGCCGATCGGCACGGTGTCCTTGTCTCGGACGCCTGAGTGACGCCTGGCCCGCCGCCCGGTTCGCACCACCGGCCCTGGTCACCTGCCCAACTTTGTCCGGAATCGGAGGTGTTTGCGCGCAATTTCGATACCTAATTGTGATCGACAAGGTGCGACTGTACCAGAGGTAGACACTCCAAATTTGCTCAGAGGTCAAGTAAATGAGCTGAGGATTCCCTGTGAGGCCAGCCGGTCTCGCTCACCAGCGGTCGTGCACCGTGGCGCGGAAGTACTTGTCGTACAGCCCCTCGATCGCGCCGAGTTCGGCCTGTGGCAACGGCGGCAGGCTCGCGGCCTCGGCGTTCTGCCGGGCCTGGCTGGTGCTGCGGGCTCCAGGGATCACGGTCGTCACCCCCGCCTGCTGGATGACCCACCGCAGCGCCCACTGGGCCGGGGTTCCCTCAGGCAGATCGCCGGTGCCGGAGTCAAACAGAGCCGCGAATTCGGCCGCGGCGTCGGCACCCGCCTCCAGGCCCACCCCGGAGAAGGTCTCTCCGACGTCGAACGCCTCGCCCTGGGCGTTGTAGCTGCGGTGGTCGTCGGAGGCGAACCTGGTGTCCCTGGTGTACCGGCCGGAGAGCAGCCCGGACGCGAGCGGCACCCGGGCGATGATGCCGACACCTGCCGTGGCCGCCGCGGGCAGCACCTGGTCGAGCGGCTTGCGCCGGAACGCGTTCAGGATAATCTGCACGCTGGCCACTCCCGGGCGCGCGATCGCGGTCAGCGCCTGGTCGCAGGTTTCCACGCTCACCCCGTACGCCGCGATCCTGTCCTCCGACACCAGCGTGTCGAGTGCGTCGAACACGGCGTCCGAGGCGAAGACCGCGGTCGGCGGACAGTGCAACTGGACTAGGTCGAGCCGGTCGGTGCCCAGGTTGATCCGGGACCGGTCGGTCCAGGCGCGGAACTTCTCCAGCGTGTAGTGCTCTGGTCTCTGCTCGACCCGGCGGCCCATCTTGGTCGCGACCATGATGCCCTGCCCGGCGTTGCCGGCCAGGAAGCGGCCGATGACGCGCTCGCTCCGACCGTCGCCGTAGACGTCGGCCGTGTCGAAGAACGTGACCCCGGACTCTACCGCGGCGCGCAGTACCTCCATCGCGTCGGATTCGGATACGTTCCCCCAGTCCGCGCCGAGCTGCCAGGTGCCGAGTCCGATCACAGAAACCGGCCGTCCCGTCCGGCCGAGTACCCGCTGTTCCATGGTTGGCGATCCTACTAACGCCCGGCGGGACCTCCCGCCGCTGCCCGGTAGGCGCCGGGTGTGATGCCGTAGTAACGCCGGAACCACCGCGTCAGATGGGCCTGGTCGGCGAAGCCGGCGTCGGCCGCGACCTGAGCGGGCGCGGCGCCCGCCGACAGCAGCCGCCGCGCCGTCTGCACCCGGAGCTGGCGCTGGTAGTCACTCGGCGAGAGCCCGTAGGCCTGCCGGAAGGCCCGGTAAGCCGCGTAGCGGCTGCACCCGGCCGCCGCGGCCAGGTCATCCGCGGTCAGCTCCCCGGCGCCGGCGCCGGCGCCGGCGCCGACGTCGGCGGCGCTAGCGCCCGGGCCGACCACGCTGTCCCGGATGAGCTCGCGGATCCGCGCGGCCACCAGCCGGTCCGCCCCGCGCCGCGCGGGCTCGCGCCCCGAGGCGTGCCTGACTAGCAGCCGGGCCGTGGCGGCCAGCCGCTCGTA
>Ga0210397_10000678_pt1 | contig 22589 bp, 19 predicted proteins | sample IncBWH2OmetaG_FD_160126 | JGI IMG/M metagenome (GOLD analysis project Ga0210397, IMG submission 160126) | Forest soil microbial communities from Barre Woods Harvard Forest LTER site, Petersham, Massachusetts, United States - Inc-BW-H-2-O ...
CGTTATTAAAGTATATTGGGCAGGGGAACGTTCTGCAACCAAATGTGGTTAATCTTACGTAAAAGTAGCATAAATAGCATTGTATTAAGAAATTCTATTTAATTATACTTTTTTACACTAATTTTATAACAATTAACCGATTAAAAATCTGTTACTTTGAGATATGAGAAAATTCGTTTCCATTTTATGTATTCTTTTACTTCTGGTTGCAACAAGCAATCTGGCAGTGAATATACATTTCTGCGGAGATGAAATCTCGTCTGTTGATTTTTATGGTAAAAGCAAAGGGTGCGGCGGATCTTGTGATTCAAAGGGGGCTACAGAAAAATCTTCTATTGCAGCAAAATCCTGCTGCAAAAATATTGCAACAATTATCAATACGGACGATACAACAACTTCTGGTTTCTCTTTTCAAACCGAACAGCAAACCGTTGTATTTGTTCCTGTTGTTTTCGCTTATACTATTCAGCATTCTTTTAAAACAGAATTATTAAAAGGTTCTGTTACTTGCAATGCACCACCGGATATTTCTGCACAACCGTATTATATATTGTACAGAAGTCTGATCATCTAATTTTTATTTTTCTTTGCTGAAACAGAACTTATCTGTTTCAGGCACCATTTCCAATTCATTCATCTTATCGGTATTATTTTCAAAGCACTGAAATCAGAGCGTGTATTTCCATATACTTTTTATATGTAAAACAGGTGCTGGCTTTTTGATCTTGGAATAATTCCATCAATACAAACTATTTAACCTTAAAACTAACTCTTATGAAAACGATTCTCTTCTCAGCCTTATTTCTACTTGCTTTCGCAGGTTTATTCACTTCCGCAACAGCTGCTGTAACGAATTACGAAACAACAACCTTTAAAGTATCCGGCAATTGCGACATGTGCAAAAAAACAATTGAAACGGCATTGAAAAAAAACGCGGCAATACAAAGTGCCAGCTGGGATGTTACTACAAAAATACTTACCGTAACATATAATCCACACAGTATCTCTGTAGATCAGATCCATCAGCTGGTTGCAGATGCCGGTTATGATACGGATAAAGTAAAAGCTCCGGATACGGCTTACAAAGCGTTGCCAGGGTGCTGTCAGTATAAGCGCAGCAAGTAAGTTACGCCTATGATAGTAGTAAGAGCTTTTTTGTCATAAATTCCAAATCACAAACGACAAATTACAAACGAATAAAAATGTTGGTCGTCACCTGCTTACTCGTTTGCTTATTGATAGTCTTTTCAGGCTGTAAGCCTGATATAAATAAACTTGGAGCATTGCTCCAAGAAGCAATATAAGATTACATCTATGGTTGAAAAACTCATTGAACTGTCGCTTAAAAACCGTGTACTTGTTCTGTTCATTGCGGCAGGGCTTTTCGCATGGGGCGTTTATTCGATACGAAAAAATCCGATCGATGCCATTCCCGATTTATCGGAGAATCAGGTGATCGTCTATACCGAATGGATGGGCAGAAGCCCGCAGGTGATCGAAGATCAGGTTACCTATCCTTTGGTGTCCAATCTACAGGGTATTCCGAAAGTGAAGAACATCCGCGGATCTTCCATGTTCGGGATGAGCTTTGTCTACATCATCTTCGAAGACGATGCAGACATTTACTGGGCACGTACCCGTGTGATGGAACGCCTGAACTATGTACAGAAGCTATTGCCGCAGGATGTATCGCCTACCCTCGGTCCGGATGGAACGGGCGTCGGTCATATCTTCTGGTATCATCTCGATGCACCGAATGTGGATCTGGGTGAACAGCGCGCGTTGCAGGACTGGTATATAAAATTTGCGCTGCAAAATGTACAGGGTGTTGCTGAAGTAGCTTCATTTGGTGGCTTTCAAAAACAATATCAGATTGTGATTGATCCGCATAAACTGACTTACTACAATCTCACACTCATGGATGTATTAAAAGCAGTAAAAGCAAACAACAACGACGTAGGCGGAAGAAAATTTGAGATGACTGATATGGCCTATATTATCCGTGGCCTGGGTTACATCAAAAATATTGAGGACATAGAAAATATTCCGGTGGCTACGCGTAATTCGATTCCTATCAAAATAAAAGATGTGGCAAGCCTGCAAATGGGCGGTGACCTGCGCCTGGGAATATTTGATATGGATGGCACAGGTGAAGTAGTTGGCGGCATTGTAGTAATGCGCTACGGAGAAAATGCCGATCAGGTCATTAAAAATGTGAAAGCAAAAATAAAAGAAGTTGAAAAAGGATTGCCTGAAGGTGTAACACTGAAAGTATCTTACGACAGAAGTACGTTGATTGAAGAAGCCATTGAGTCCGTTAAAGGAACTTTAATCGAAGAATTAATTGTGGTATCTATTGTCATCATACTGTTTCTGTTTCATTGGCGCAGTGCTTTAATCATTATCATTCAATTACCTATTTCGGTAGCCGTTGGCTTTATTCTACTCGAAGCGTTCGGAATTTCTTCCAACATTATGTCCTTAACGGGCATCGCTCTTGCAATTGGTGTTGTAGTAGATGATGGTATTGTAATGGTTGAAAATTCGTATCGGCACATTGCAGAAGCACAAGAGAAAAAAATTACAGATCGTTAAATAAGACTTGTATGAACTTTTTTAAAAATTTATTTAAAAAGAATACAGACCCGTTGTCGGCTGAAGAACGGTTGGCTCTGATAGAAAAGTCTTCGAAGCAAGTTGGCCCGGGTGTATTTTTTTCTACCATCATTGTTATTGCATCATTTCTTCCGGTGTTTCTGCTTACGGGCATGGAAGGAAAATTATTCCATCCACTGGCCTGGACAAAAACATTCATTCTGATTGTAGATGCATTCCTTGCGATAACGTTAGCGCCGGTATTGATTTCTTTTTTATTAAAAGGAAAATTAAAACCGGAAGAGAAAAATCCGATCACACGTTCGCTTGAAAAAGTATACACACCTGTATTGATTTTCTGCTTGAATTGGAGAAAGATGATACTTGCTATAAATGTTGGACTTCTGCTTGTCGGTGGATTTATGCTGACAAAACTCGGCACCGAATTTATGCCACCGTTGGATGAAGGTTCTATCCTGTTCATGCCGGTAACATTACCGGATGTTTCTAACTCAGAAGTAAAGCGCATTTTACAGATTCAGGACAAACTGATTAAGTCTGTGCCTGAAGTAGAACATGTCTTGGGAAAAGCAGGCAGAGCTTCTACCGCAACAGATAATTCACCGATCAGCATGATTGAAACAATTATTTTATTAAAGCCGCAATCACAATGGCGCAAAGGAATCAAGAAAGATGATATTATTAACGAACTGAATGCAAAGTTGCAGATTCCGGGTGTGACGAATGGCTGGACACAACCCATCATCAACCGCATCAATATGCTCTCTACCGGAGTACGGACGGACGTAGGTATAAAAGTATATGGACAGGAACTGGATTCTATTTATGCGTTATCGAAAAAGATAAAAGAAGCGATCAAAGATGTGGATGGTATCAAAGATTTATATGTAGAACCTATTGTAGGCGGAAAGTATCTGGACATTACTATCAACAAAGATGCCATCGGACGATACGGACTTTCTGTTGACGATGTGAACATGATTGTTGAAAGTGCTATCGGCGGCATGAATCTGACCACAACTATTGAAGGCAGAAAACGATTTGCCGTGAATGCACGCTTTGCTCAAGCCTACAGATCAACCATCGAAGAGCTGAAACGCTTGCCGGTACAGACGATGCAATTCGGAACCATCACTTTAGGAAGCGTTGCAAATATTAACATTTCTGAAGGCCCTCCGATGATTAACTCTGAAAATGCTATGCTGCGCGGAACAGTATTATTTAATGTGCGCGACAGAGATCTTGGCAGTACGGTGAATGAAGCACAAAAACAATTGAACGCCATGGTCACAAAAATGCCGAAAGGGTATTATGTGGAATGGAGCGGACAATGGGAAAATCAATTGCGTGCCAACCAGACATTAAAATTAATTCTGCCGATTGTGATCCTGATTATTTTCACCGTTTTATACATCACCTATAAATCGATGAAAGAAGCACTCGCTACCATGATCACAGTTCCCTTTGCATTAATCGGTGGTGTATTCATGGTGTATTTCTATGGCGTGAATTTATCGGTTGCTGTTGCCGTTGGTTTCATTGCCTTGTTCGGAATGGCCATTGAAACAGCTATGCTTATGGTTATTTATCTGAACGAAGCGATGGAAAAATTGATTCAGGATAAAGGCAATACAAGAGCAGCCATCAGCGATGCGGATTTGCGTAGTTACGTAATTGATGGCGCGACAAAAAGATTACGTCCGAAATTAATGACCGTATCTGTATCGTTATTCGGATTAATCCCAATCCTTTGGGCAACGGGTGTTGGAAGTGATGTAATGCTACCGATCACAATACCATTGATCGGTGGAACAATCTCTTCAACGATCTATGTATTACTGGTTACTCCAATCGTATTTGAATACATGAAAATTTATGAACTCAATAAACATGGAAAAATTGATGTGCTCGATGTTAAAGAATAAACACCTGATTGTATGTGTGTTTATGGCAGTATCTGCAACCTCAATGGCGCAGGTACTCACGTATGACTCCATTAAAGCGGCAATCATACAATCCAATCCTGCGTTGGAAATGTATAACAACCAGGCAAAGTCTCTGGACGCAATGGCTGAAGGAGCAAAGGCCTGGGACGCACCACAAATTGGATTTGGTTTCTTTATGACACCGTATCAATCGTCGTATTGGAAACCACAGTCGATGAGTGTTGACGGTACAAATACCATGACACCAGGAATGGGAAACCTGATGATTCAGGGCAAGCAGATGATTCCGAATCCATCAAAGCTGAATGCCAATCAGGCATACCTGAAAGCAATGTCGGGAGTAGAACTGGAAACACAACGCGCAGAAGCGAATGCTTTGCTGGCAGATGCAAAAATGAATTACTACGAAATTCAGATCATCGATAAAAAACTGGCGGTGTTATCTGAAGCGGAAAAAATCCTGCAAACCATGATTGCTTTAGGTGAAAAAAATATCGCTTACAATCAGGAATCTCTTTCAAGTATTTACAAAGCGAAATCGCAACAGGCACTACTTAAGAAAGACAGGCTGATGCTGGAAAATGAACGAAACCAAAAAATGTACCGGATCAATACAGCAATGAATCGTTCCAAAAACATTTCTTTCGATGTAGATACAAGTGTAACAATAAAAAATTATGAAACTGCATTACTTGATACATCAAATGTATTATCGAACCGAAGTGACCTGGCAGCGATTGACAAAAATATTCGTGTAACACAATTAAAACAAAAAGCCGAAGCTTATAAAAGCCGTCCGGATTTTGGTATTGAATATGGGCACATGTTTGCTTTTGGTCAAAACCCCAATTTGTTTACATTAATGGGAATGGTAACGGTACCTATTGCTCCCTGGTCTTCGAAGATGTACAGGTCTAATGTTACGGCTGCGAACTATCAGATCAAAGCCATGCAGAATGAGAAAGAAGCAATCATCAATGAATCTACCGGAAAATTATATGGTTTGCAGAATGAAATAAAATCTGCCAAGTATCAATTGGAGCTATATGAAACAATTTTACTTCCTGCCATTAAAAAAACGTATGATGTAACCATGATCGCATACGCACAAAACACCGGAGAATTATTTCAGGCACTGGATGCACGCATGAATCTGCATATGACACAAATGCAGTATTACGATATTTTATCTGAACTATTAAACTTACAGGCAGATTATGAAAAAGAACTTCAGATATATTAAGTATATCCTGTATATAATATTTCTTTTGCTTGCAGTTATTTCCTGCGATAAAAGCAAAAAGACACATACAGACGAGATGCACATAGATAATTCAATGCAGATGCATGGAGCGAAATATTATTGTCCCATGCATCCGGAAATCGTTTCTGACAAACCCGGCATTTGCCCGAAATGTGATATGGATCTGGAATTGATACCGAATGAAAAATCGGTTGATACATTGGCCACACTTATACAGCCAACCAATCGTATTGTGGTTTCATCGTTAAAACCAATCGCAACATCGCTTAATAAAGGATACGCACGCATTGGTACTTTAGGTTATCTGACGTACAATCCGGATTACGTTAATGCAATCAGTGCCCGTGTATCGGGAAGGATAGAGAAACTGTATGTAAAGTACAATTTTGAAAAAGTATCGAAAGGACAGAAGTTATTAGATATATACAGTTCAGAATTATTAACGGCACAAAATGAATATCTGTATCTGATTGAATCAAAAGATACAGATTCTAAAAACGCTGTTCGCGAAAAGTTATTCAATCTTGGGATGAACGAGAATGCATTGAATATACTGGAAAAAACAAAACAAGTTTCTCCGTATGTATCCGTGTATACAACATCAAGCGGACATGTGCACTTCTTATCCGGAAATACAAATATGTCGTCACATGCACTGACATGGCCGGGTAATAATACCAGCAATTCGATGAATGAAGCTGCATCTGATAATTCTGAAACACTTCGTGAAGGTGATTATGTAAAAAAAGGAGATCCGTTATTTACCATTGCAGACGGAACAAGCATCTGGGCATTATTTAAAATTCTGCCGAATGATATTTCAAAGATACATACAGGCGAATCTGTTGATGTAATTATCAACAATAAAACTTATTCCGGCAAGATTAATTTTATAGAAAAATCATTCGATACAGACGAAGATTTTTATACGGCACGAGTTTATCTGTCCTGTCACGACCATACTGATTTAAAGATTGGCACATTAATCCGCGGATATATTTCTGTTTCAAATAAAAAAACAAATACACTCTGGATACCAACTACTGCAACGCTTAATCTGGGAAAATCTTCTTATGCCGTGTTCATTAAAAAAGGAATCGCTTATGAAGCAAGCGAGATTAAAACCGGTACGCAAACCAGTGAATGGATAGAAGTAGTATCCGGTTTAAATGCATCAGACAGTATCGCTCCTGTTGCATCGTATCTGGTAGATAGCGAAGCATTCATTTCAATAGCAAAATAAGTATGCCTATGAAAAATTTATTATTATGTTTAGCAGTTTTTGTTATTGGTTGCGAAAAGAATGCAATAACAGATGGACAACATGCACATACATCTAATATCTATTATACCTGTTCCATGGATCCCCAAGTATTGGAACACAAGCCTGGAAAATGTCCGATCTGCCACATGGATCTGACACCAATTTCATTAGAGCAAATGCAAGGTAATACCATTAAGCTAAGTACCGAACAAGCTCTACTCGCAAACATAGAAACGAAAATTATGGGATTTGACAATATCAAAAATCAGATCTATACTACAGGTGTTGTAAAAGAAAATGAAAATAATACGACATTAATAAATGCACGAGTAGATGGTAGAGTTGATAAACTATTTATCAAAACAAATGGTGTATTCATTCAGAAAGGACAAATACTTTATGAGATCTATTCTGAAATGCTTGCGGCTACACAAAGTGAATTTATTACGAATTGGAAATTGTTATCGAAACAGCCCAATGATGTACTGCTCAAAAACATTTATCAGGCCTCTTTCAACAAATTGGTATTATGGGGTATTACAACAGCTCAGATCGAACAGTTAAAATTACAGGATAAACCTCGTGTTCCGTTTCCGATTGTAAGTCCCACTTTCGGTATTGTGAAAGCGGTAAAAATATTTGAAGGAAGTACCGTAATGGAAGGACAGTCTTTATTTGAACTGACAACATATACTTCACTATGGGTAGACGCGCAATTTTATTCCAACGAAATTGACGAAAGTAGCATAGGCAAAATAGCATATCTATCGTTTGATGATGAAAAATTAATGAAAGGAGAAATTATTAAAATCCTTCCACAAGTATCTCCATCTTCTACGGTTACTATTGTGCGGATTCTTTTTCAAAATACCAACAACGAAATCAGACCCGGAATGCAGGTAAATATATTATGGAATGTTGCAGCAGATAAATCACTGACTGTACCCATAAATGCTGTATTGCAAAATGCAACTGAAAATACGGTATGGGTAAAAAATACAGATGGTTCGTATGAAGCCAAAATGGTTCATATAGGTAAAACAACGAGCACAAGTGCTGAAATTTTACATGGCTTAAAAATGGGTGATGAAGTGGTAACATCGGGTGCATATTTATTGCAAAGTGAGTTCATCTTTAAAAAAGGCATGAATCCTATGGCAGGGCATGATATGAGTAATATGTAATTATCACTTATAGATTTAATAAGAATAAATATGATATATTCCTTTGTGACCTTTGCGAAAATGCTTTGTGCTCTTTACGTTAAAATTTTCTGGTTTTATTAAATTAGCTTATGATACAGAAAGAAATCATTCATATCAAAAATATGGTCTGTCCCCGATGCATTGCATCTGTAGAAGACATTTTAGATGAGCTTCATTATTCTTTCGACAAAGTCGATTTAGGAGAAGCCATGTTAACCCAAGTATTGTCTGCCAACCAAATCTCTGTATTAAAAGATGCTTTATTAAAACACGGCTTTGAATTATTAGAAGATAAAAAAGACAAAATAGTAGAAGCAGTCAAAACACATATTATTCAACTAGTAAAAAATCCGAATTCCAATCATTCAAAAAAATTGTCTTCTTACTTATCTGAAGAAATCGGGTATGACTATTCTCATATAAGTTCGATTTTTACAGCTACTCAGAGCATTACGATTGAGAAATATTTTATTTTGCAAAAAATTGAGCGTGTAAAAGAATTATTGTCATACAACGAATTAACACTTTCAGAAATCTCGCATCAATTGAACTATAGTAGTCTGGCGGCACTTTCAGCACAATTTAAAGATATAACAGGCTATACACCTTCTGAATTTAAAAAACTAGGTGAGCAAAAGAGAAAATCGCTGGACAATCTTATTCCCTAATTATATAATATTTTTTATTTTTTTATAAGCTGTTTAGTGCTAGTCTTCTTTATCTTTGTTTCGAACCGAACAAACAATTTCATACATGAAGACCTTAAAATTTAAAACTTCTATAAAATGCGATGGTTGCATCGATGCCATTAAACCTTACTTAAACTATAAAAGCAAAATCAAAGAATGGGAAGTCGACATGGCTAATCCGGATAAAGTATTAACGATAACAACTGATTTTTCTGAAAAAGATATTGTAGACATGTTAAAAAATATTGGATACAGTGCAGAAAGATTATAAAACCGAAGGCTTAAAGTGAAACGCTTAACGCTTTCATTTCTCTGATTATACTTTTATACTCAAAAACAACTAAATAATTAATGAAACAAAAAAGCATTTAGCCTTAGAAGCTTTTTCAAGCCATAAAATGAATACCGAAAAATCCATCCATACTGAAATATATCCTGTCGCTGGCATGTCTTGTGCTTCCTGTGCAAGCAGTATAGAAGATACATTAAAGAAAACAGCCGGTGTAAAATCAGTAAGCGTAAACTTTGCCAGTCAGCAGGCAACCGTTGAGTTTGATAGTGCGATAACTTCAAAGGAACTTTTACAAAAATCGGTTCAGGCAAGCGGATACGACTTGATTGTAGTATCTGAAAAATCATTGCAGGATACAAGTGACGATTTACAGAAAACGCTGATCAAAACGTTGAAACTGCAAACAATCAGCGCACTGATATTTTCTATTCCTGTGGCAGTGATCGGTATGTTTTTTATGAATATGCCCTATGGAAATTATATCATGCTGGCATTAACAACTCCTGTTGTAGTAATAATTGGATTTCATTTTTATAAAAATGCCTGGAAACAGCTCTTACATGGACGTAGTAACATGGACACGCTTGTTGCTATAAGTACTGGCGTTGCTTTTATTTTCAGTGTATTCAATACTTTATACCCGGAATTTTGGCATAACAAAGGTATCCATCCGCATGTATATTATGAATCTGCGGCCATTATCATTGCTTTTGTTTCCTTAGGAAAATGGATGGAAGAAAAAGCTAAATCAGGAACTTCTGCAGCCATTAAAAAACTGATTGGCTTACAAGCGAAAACCGTTCGTATCATTATCTCTGCCGGACAAGAAAAAGAAATTGATATCAAAGACATTCAGATTGGTGATATTGTAATCGTAAAACCCGGAGAAAAGATTGCGGTAGACGGCATTGTAACAGAAGGTCATTCATATATCGATGAAAGTACCATTACAGGCGAACCTATTGCTGCATACAAAGAAAAAGATGCTTCTGTTTTTGCCGGAACAATCAATCAACAAGGCGTACTGTACTACAAAGCAGCAAAAGTAGGTAACGAAACACTCCTGGCGCAGATCATACAATTGGTGCAGCAGGCCCAAGGAACAAAAGCTCCGGTACAAAAACTGGTTGATAAAATCGCAGGTATATTTGTTCCTGTCGTTATTCTGATTTCAGTTATTACCGGGTTAGTTTGGTTCTTCTGCGGTGGCGAAAATTCTTTCTCACAAGGCTTACTCGCAGCCATCAGCGTACTGGTTGTTGCTTGTCCATGTGCACTGGGCTTAGCAACACCTACCGCAGTTATGGTTGGAATTGGAAAAGGTGCCACACACAACATACTTATTAAAGATGCAGAAAGCCTGGAACAGCTACAATCAATAACTGCCATTGTACTTGATAAAACCGGAACGATTACAGAAGGGAAACCGAGTGTTGTGGAGCTGCTCTGGGAAACAGATATCAACTCAAAAATAGCTGCGCAGATTTTATTCAGTTTAGAGAACCAATCGACACATCCATTGGCTCATGCTGTTACAAATTTTTTAAGCAAAGAAATAACTCAACCACTTTCACTTAGCGAAGTGGAAAATATTCCAGGAAAAGGTATACGTGCGAATTACGATGGTGAAACATATTTCATCGGCAATCAAACATTCATGAACGAAAACCGGCTTGCCATACAGACTTCTTTTATTGAAAAAACAAACCAATGGCATTCGCTTGCATATACAATTATTTATTTTTCAAACAGCAAAGAAGTACTTGCAATTATCTGCATTGCCGACAAGATCAAAGAACATTCTATTGAAGCTATAAAAAAGATTTATGCAGAGGGCATAGATGTATATATGCTTACCGGCGATACTGTTTTTGCAGCCAAAGAAGTAGCTGAACAAGTTGGAATAGCCCACTATATGGGCGATATGTTACCAAACGACAAGCAACAGTTTATTATCCATTTGCAAAAGCAAGGTAAAAAAGTTGGTATGATTGGCGACGGTATTAATGATTCACAAGCGCTTGCCCAGGCAGATGTGAGCATTGCAATGGGTAAAGGTTCCGATATTGCTATCGACGTTGCCAAGATTACGCTGCTTACTTCTGATCTGCTTGTTGTTCCAAAAGCAATTCGTTTATCCTCTGCAACAGTAAAAATTATTCGCCAGAATTTATTCTGGGCATTCATATATAATGTCATTGGCATTCCTGTTGCGGCAGGCATATTATACCCAATCTGGGGTATAACCATGGACCCGATGGTTGCCAGTGCAGCCATGGCTTTAAGCTCGGTATCCGTTGTAAGTAATAGTTTACGATTACATTATTGGAAATAATCTCACTCAGTATCAGTTATTTTAACTGAATGGTTCTTGCATAGAAAACTTCTCAGACATTTTTTATGTTACAGAGTAAATCAAGAGCCTTGCATTGATTTTAAATCATTTAATTATTTATATTTCTTATCTTAGTAAATCAACCTAAAATTGATTTTTATAGTACTTCATGAAAAGCGAATCAACATATAAAGCAGCGCTTATCGTAGCTGAATCCGTAGAAAGTATTTTTACAAACCATTTAGCAGCGGCAACTAAGCAGGGTGAAAAGAATCTTGCCTGTGTACCAAATGCATCCATCATTGAATCCTTTATTGATGTAGGCTTCTGGACAAGCTTACGTCACGAAGAAGGCCGTTCGCCAAGAATATCATTGGCTTTCCTGAGGCCCGATCAGGCAGGTACACCTATTGTATTTGCACAACCCATTCCATTTACCCCACGCAGCTTAACCAAACTTTCTCCTGGTTACGAACGTGCCGGTATACATCTTGGCGTGTGGCACGATGAAAATAATATACCCCATATCTGGGGTGCGACGCTTACACTTCCCAATTGCTGTTTTGTACTGGATATTTCAGAACCCGGGCAGGTAGTTATTAAACACAGGCGTTCAGAAGGTTTTGGTAAATTCTCAAACGTTGCCGTGCTTGCCGGAGACGATATAAAAATTGTAGATGAAAAAAGCCCGGTAATGGGCCATTGTCCTTCTATGATTAAATCTTTGCTCGATTTTACATCTGCGTCTTCCCGTTATGATTCTATTAACGTATTGTTGCAGCTGGCCGTATCCATGCGTGCACACAAGCGCGGTGGTACCTTGCTTGTTGTACCCAACGGAACAAAAGAATGGCGAGAATCCATCAGTCACCCCTTGCATTATGCAATCAAGCCTGCATTTTCAGGTTTGGCAAATCTTGTAAAACAGCTGGATAAGGATCATACATTAAGCAACTGGCAAAGCATGCTGTCAAAAGAAGTAGATATCGTGGGCGGGCTAACTGCCATTGATGGTGCAACCATAATCAACGACGAATATCAGTTGCTTGCATTTGGCGAAAAAATAATCCGAAAAATGGACCAGCCAATTATTGAACAAGTAATTGAAACAGAGCCGATCAAAGATAATAAAGCAACCATTGTGTTTCCGGCAAAGACGGGTGGTACAAGGCATCTATCTGCGGCACAGTTTGTACAGGATCAACACGATGCTATTGCACTCGTTGCTTCTCAGGATGGTAAGTTTACCGTGTTTGCCTGGTCGCCGGATAATAATCTGGTTCAGGCACACCGCATTGATTCGTTGTTATTATAATTATTTCTCATGCAGAATATTTTCTACTTTATTCTTGCCGCATTCTTTGAGATAAGTGGCTGTTATTTATTCTGGCTGCATTTCAAATCGGGTAAAACAATGTTATTGCTTATTCCGGCAATTCTTTGTTTACTTGCGTTTGCCTTCATTCTGACTAAAATAGATACAGAAACAGCAAGCAGAGCTTATGCCATATATGGAGGCATATATATTGTATCTTCTTTAATCTGGATGTATCGGGTAGAGAATTTTTCACCGGATCTGTGGGATTTCATCGGAGCCGGAATTTGTCTGATTGGCACCCTGATTATTTTATTTGTTCCGAGATAAAATATTTGCCTTTTATAATCGTCTCTAAAGTATAACAGGCATAACGCCTTCTCTGTTTTTCAAAAATAATTTAATTAAGAATATGAAAATAAAAGCAATAATAACCGGGGCAACCGGCATGGTAGGTGAAGGTGTTATGCACGAATGTCTCTTGCATCCGGATGTTGAGGAAGTATTGATCATCAACAGAAAACCTTCAGGGTTTACACATCCAAAATTAAAAGAAGTTATTCATTCTGATTTTTTGAACATCTCTTCCATCGAAAACAAACTTGTCGGTTATAATGCATGTTACTTTTGTTTAGGTGTTTCGTCCATCGGTATGAATGAGGCAGATTACACAAAAATGACGTATATGCTTACCATGCATGTTGCAGAAGCGCTCAGTCGCTTAAACACAGACATGACCTTCTGTTATGTATCCGGTGCCAGCACAGACAGTACAGAGAAAGGGAAATCGATGTGGGCACGTGTAAAAGGAAAAACAGAAAATGATCTGGCAAAGCTTCCCTTTAAAGCAGAATATAATTTCAGACCTGGTTACATGCATCCAACCAAAGGATTAAAAAATACCCAGAAATACTATACTTACTTAAGCTGGTTATATCCGTTCCTGCGTCTCTTTTTCTCAAAACATCTTTTAACATTAAAAGATGTTGGCCTTGCAATGATCCATGTTACACAGAAAGGATATACTAAAAACGTTCTTGAAGTATCAGATATACAATTAGCAAAAAAATAAAATAGAGGTTAAATACATTATAAACTATGGAAAAAGTTTGGCTCATTACCGGCTGTTCAACAGGCTTTGGACGTGCACTTGCAAGTTATGTTATCAGTCAGGGATATAAAGTTGCTGTTACGGCACGAAAACCTTCAGACATCAGCGATCTGGTTACAAGTCATGAAAGCACTACCCTCTCATTAACGCTGGATGTTACAAAACCGGAACAGATAAAAGACGTTGTGCAAAAAACAGTTGAACATTTTGGTCGTATTGATGTATTGGTGAATAATGCAGGCATCGGTTATTTTGGTGCGGTGGAAGAAAGTGAAGATGAAGCTATACGCAACATGTTTGAAATAAATTTCTTCGGCCTTGCCAACATGACTAAAGCTGTATTACCAACTATGCGCAAGCAACGCAGTGGACATATTGTTAATGTCGCTTCAATCGGTGGCTTGGTTGGCTTTCCGGCTGTAGGGTTTTATAATGCAACGAAGTTTGCTGTAGATGGTTTGTCTGAATCTTTATCAAAAGAAGTAGCGCATTTAGGTATACACGTTACCATTGTTGCACCAAGCGGCTTCCGTACCGATTGGGCAGGCCGTTCTGCAGAGAACAGTCCGATAATCATTGAAGATTATGCAACAAGTGCAGGTGCCAATAAAGATTTCATACGCGGTTACAGCGGCAATCAACCCGGCGACCCCGATCGTGCGGCACAAGCTATTGTGAAAGCTGTTGAATCGAAAGAACCTCCTCTGCGTTTGTTACTTGGTGAAGCTGCTCTTAAAGGTGCGTTGAACAAACTAGATGTATTGAAAAAAGATTTTGATACCTGGGCAGACGTAACGGTTTGGGCAGACAATCCGAAGGAGAAGTAAAACAGCACATACTTCCAAACCATTTAACATAAAAGCTCTCTGTAAACTTATAGAGAGCTTTTATTTTTTATTACAAATAATAAAATTCATTGTATTCACTTTTTTGTATTATATAGAGTGTTAGACTACATACTTTCTATTATTCAATACTTAAAACTGCACAAATCCCTTCCCTGTATTTTTAGTTTAAAAAGTATTTTAAAAAGCCGTTTGCTTTACAACAAATAAGCTTTCCTCTGTATTTATTATTTAAAAACGATGGCTTAAAACTGCTTCAATCCGTATGTTTTAGAGCGGATTTACGGCATATTTTTATTCAGTAAATGATGCGCCTCGTATATTCGAATAGTATTAGAAAAAAACAGAATAATAATATGATAAAATCAGGCTCTACAATCAGGAATAAGGCTAAACTACTAAAACTAGTGCCTTTCTTATTATTAATTTCAGTTCTTTCCATGTCATGCAAAAAACATACGAAAGATGATGCTACACCAGCTCAAACGGTAGCAGATACAAACATGATCTATATTAATGCTTCAAACACAAACATTCAATATTCGGGAAGAATTGACTTCAGCGATTCAAAAGCCCCTAAATTCTGGTTTCCGGGTATTTCAATCAAAGCAAAATTTCAGGGCCCTTCGCTTGACATCGTTTTGCAGGATTATGCAGTAGGCGGAGATCAAAAAACAAATTACTACAATATATTTATTGACAACACACTGTACAAAGTATTACAGGTAAATGCAACAGATACACTATATAGTATTGCCCGTAATCTGACAGACGCAACCCACACCGTGGAAATTTTTAAGAGAACGGAATCTCAGGTTGGTGCAAGTGCATTTAAAGGTCTGCGTATTCGAATAAATAAAACACTATTACCTCCGGATGCTAGACCTTCGCGCAAAATTGAATTCATTGGTGATTCTTATACGTGTGGCTATGGAGATGAAGCCAGTATACCGGCACCACCTACAGGTAATCCCAATACAGGTTTCCACTCTGTTAATGAAAATAATTACAAAGCATGGGGTGCTATTATCGGCCGTGACCTGAATGCAGAGTATCACTGTACCGCATACTCCGGAAGAGGTATGTATCGAAACAATACAGGTTCAACTACCGGAACACTACCATCTATGTATGGCAATATCAATCCCGATGATGCCAGCACAACCTGGAACACCGCGAACTACATTCCTGATGTAGTAGTGATTCATCTTGGTACAAATGATTTTGCTCCCGAACAAACATCATCCCCAAGCATGGTAGATTCTGCAACATTTGTAAGCACCTATATAAACTTTGTCGGGGTATTAAGAGGATATTATCCATCTGCTAAAATAATTTGCGTGGTGCCAAATTCTGAAACGGATTACTATCCGGCAGGATTTAAAACATTAACCCGTTTAACAAGCTATTTACATGCTGTTACAGATCATTTTACGGGAACAGATAATAATATATTCTATTTTGCACTTACTCCTCAGTCACCTCCTTATGGCGAAGACTGGCACCCATGTGCTGCAACGCAGCAATCAATGGCAACACAAATCGAATCCTTTATACAAACAAAAGCTGGTTGGTAAAATATACCGCATGCCCGGCAAATCTGTCGGACATGTGGTATTAATTTTGAACGAAACAACACAATACATGAAGAGATTCATTTTTATAATCTGTATGGTTTTACTTGTTATCAGAACACAGGCTTCTGATGTACTTGTATTGTCTGATGCGAACACAAAAGGAATTTCTCTTAGCAATAATTATTTAAGCGTATATGAAGATCCGGCAAATATTTTTACTATTGATTCCATTTTAAATAGCACCAATACCAGCCTGTTTAAGCCTGCATCCTATAACCACAACATTCACCCTAATGCCACTTATTGGATTAAATTCAGTGTAAAAAATGCGGGCGATGATTTTACAGAATATGTGATCGAAAATTATTATTCGTACACAAAAGAGTTTTCTATCTATTATGAGGAAAATGGGAAAATATTTCATCAAACAACGGGAGAATATATAACATATAAAAATCGCAATTACAGGCACAAAAATTTAGTGCTCGATATTCCCACACCTACTGTAGGTAATACAAGAACGTACTACATCAAAGTAGTTTCTCCATTATATGTCAATTTCAATTTTGTTATCAATAATCAGCATTCATTTACCGAATACAGTATCAATGAATACTTACTCTTGGGCATATACTACGGAATAATTTTGCTGTTGATTTTATACAACATCATTTTATTTTTTACCATACGTGCACGATTATATATACTATACATTTTTTATCTTATTGCAGGCATATTGATCTCTCTTAACGAGGACCGATTGGGCTATCAGTATTTATGGCCGGAGCATCCTGTTCTGAACCCGTTACTTTCTTTTCATGTTGCCCCTGTATTATTAGTATTCTGTTTTCTCATTTATGCATCTAATTTTTTAGAGCTCTATAAAAGAATCAAGAAATTATTTTTTATGGTATGGGTATCATTCGGAATATACATCTGTTTATTTATTCTGAATTTTTACGTGCCGGTATATCTCTTAATGAGAATTGTTACACCGTTACCATTCCTTATGGTTTTCATTTCAACAATCATTATATACCTGCATGGTTATAAATCTGCACGGTTCTTCATTCTTGGCAGCGGATTAATTTTAACAAGTATTATCTTAATTCAGCTACGGGCATTGGCCATTATTATGGGTTCAATCTTTACAGTATATATTTTTAACTACAGTCTGATTATTGAATCTATTATTTTATCAATTGCCCTCTCGGACAGAATTAGCATTATCCGAAAAGAAAAAGAGGCTGCACAAACAGCCGTTTTAAAAGAATTAGAAGAGAAAGAAAAATTGCAGGTGGAAATCAATAAACAACTTTATGAAAAACAACAACTGCATCAAAAAATAAATCAAGAGCTTGAAATAAAAGTTATTGAACGAACAAAAGAATTGCATTCAAGATCTGAAGAATTAGAAATTGCCAATGTAAAACTTCAATCGCTGATCGAACAAACAAATAATATGAACATAAAATTAGATCTCGATAACTGGGAACTAAAAAAGAATGTACGACATGAATTGGTACAGCGAATCACCGGGCAAGAAGTTAGTATGGATATGTTCCGGACAGTTTTTAAAGATGATATAACGTGTTTGCGGTTTCTGGATGAATTAAAATGGAGCGAAGGATTTGTTTGTAAAAAATGTCAATACACAAAATACAAAGAAGCCGATAGTTCTTTTGTACGGAAATGCAGTCGATGCAGTCATCCGGAATCTGTTACAGCGAATACATTATTACACGGAATAAAATTTTCCATTACAAATGCCTTGTACATGATCTATCTGATTCATGCACGCAGAGGAGATGTAAGATTGGAAGAGATTGCTGAACTTGGTGAAATCAGTATTGTTTCAGCATCAAAATTCAGAGCAAAGGTCATGGAAAAAATGTTGCTTATTGAAAAAAAGCGTAAAAATGCTACCTGGGAAGAAATACTTTTAAACTAACTATACCTAATCAAACTATATATCTATGAAAAAAATATATTCAACTCTCACATTCTATTTTATTGCGCTGCTGTATGTTGCTCAGGCGCAGATACCCGGCGGCGTCTGTAACTGGGACAATAACAGAAAAGCTGCCATTGTACTAACCTTTGATGACTGGAGCCCGGGACAATGCCCGATTGCTACGCCTGAATTATTAAAAAGAAATTTGAATGCAACATTCTTCATCATAACAAATAATGTACAGACCTGGGACAATTGCTATTGGCCACAAGTACTTCAGGAGGTAACAAACGGAAATGAAATTGGCAATCATACGTATACACACCCTTATTTAAGCAAACTAAATACCTGGGCAGTTGCTCCATCCGGCATACCACCTTATGCAACCCTTACCGATCAAATTACAAGAGAGGTTGGAGGTGCAAAAAAAACATTGGAACAATACATAACCAATCAACCGATTTTAACTTTTGCTTATCCATTCGGAGATTATAATACGCAGGTGCTAGATTCAATAATTGCAGACGGCCATATCTGTGCAAGAGGAGTTACACCACCGACAAATTTCACATACAATTTTGCTGTCAATGCGGGTGACTATTATAATTTAAATACTTATCCGATGAGTTCTTCTGTAAGTTTAGCGTCATTCTATGGACAGGTTCAAAATGTAATGAATGGCGGTGGTTTACTTACCTATTTATATCATAGTTTAGATAATGGATCAGAATACGGAGATAACTGGTATAGCCAGGTTCAGCAGAGTGCTTTACAAAAACAATTGGATACATTGGTATATGTTAAAGATAAAGTATGGGTAACAACATTGGTGCAAGCAATAAAATATCACAAAGAAAAAAGATGTGCTTCATTAACACAGACACAAGCACCGGATGGTTCCACCTGGAAGTTATTGTTAACAGATACGCTTTCGAATAACGCTATTTACAATCAACCATTAAGTATCAAACTCAAAACGAATGGTGTGAACTATCTTTCTGTTGTTCAAAACGGTGTTGTTATACCAATTGATCTGATGCGCAATGATAGTATCATGTTTCGCGCAGTACCTGACAATGGCGAAATAACATTAACTACTGCTTACTTAACCTCAACCAAAACCCCGCAGGCCGCGATCGATAATATTATCATTTCTCCTGTCCCAACAAACGGCATCCTGAATATTCATGCAACAAAACCTGTTGAAGCCTCTTCTATAGCAGTATATGATATCAGTGGTAAAAAAATATATGATCTGACAAATGTCAATTTATTAAATGATATACAAATTGATATGACCTCGTTTAAAGAAGGAAGTTATTTTGTATATATTTATGAAGCCGGCCAGGTAATTGTGAAAAAGGCAATTCGGGTTAATTAAAGAATTAAACTCTCTGCTGATTCTGAATCAGCAGAGAGTTTTAAAATTGTAATTACTTATTTTAATAACGCACCTATTTCTTTCAATATTTTTTCTCCTTCGTCGTGATTATACCATTTCTGCAATTCAATTTTAAATGTTTCAAAATCGGCCTGCTCTTCTTTCAGTTTATCAAATAATAACTGGCACTCTGCCGGCCGAGGTCCCCAGGTTGCAAGATCCTTCCCTATTTCATCCCGAATAATTAATTTAGGAATCGACTTGCCTCCCTTAGTCAGATATTCGTTTATACGAAACGGCTCTGCATCACGTAATTCATAGTCTGTTTTTATAAGCGGATTTAACTCAGCAATCAGATGGAGAAAAGGTACAACATGCGCCGCATCACCACACCATGGTTCCGTAATAATGATCCAGTACTGTGGTGTTTTTATGGTTGATACAATTGTTTTTATTTCTTCTGTAAGTACACCATGCTTCAGCCAGCGCTGCATGCGAGTCCAGTTTAGTTTTGCATAATTAAAATAATCGGGCTTATCATAAGGTGCAGGAGGAACAGGATTATTCAGAATACCTTCAAAATAATCTAAGTAGGATTGGAAATTCATGCAGGAAGTTTTATAAAGCGAATCTAATGATAATATATTATTTGATGCTTAACCCCTTCAACCGATCACTAGTTCCATTTAATCTACGAATGTATGATAATCTAAAAATAGCAGGTAGAAACGCTAAAAGTAATTTAATTAAAAAAGAAAATAACTTCCGATTAAAAACAAAACCCTTAACTTTTTCAAGCTAAGGGTTTCAATGGTAGCGGGAACAGCCCCATTTGATCTAATAGTAGCTGATATTAGTTGCTGGTGTTTAGTATCAATCCATTCATTTTTAACGATCTACGACTTTTTGAGTATTAAGAAGTATTAAGCAGTATTACCCTGTATTAACGATTTTGTCCGGTATTTGTACGGATTAACAAATACCAATAAAATCGTATTATTGTACATCTGTTGGTAATTCATTAAAATTAAACCAATAATAATTTTTCTAACCTTTCAAATCAAAAAAATGGACAAAATATCTTCGTTAAATCTATCATTAGATAAAATTCTAATTCAATTAATCATCCCAGCTCTTGTAGCATTATGTCCGTATTTACTACTTGTTTTTCATTGTCCCGATATTAAAAATTACTGGCTTAATCCTAATAATATTGCTCTATTTATAACTTGTTTAGTTATTATTGGGCTTATTATAGGTATGATTTTAGAAAATATTGGCAGTTTCATAGAACTTAAATTTTATGACAAACTCAATGAAAAATCAGATGACAAATTTAATCAAATATGGGAAGCATATCTATTACTTAATTTTGAACATGAACCAATAGGTAATAAATATATAAAAACAATCTTGTCAAGAATGAAATTTGAATTATCATTTGGCATTGCATTAATTATTGCAACACTTGGCACTTACATATACAATTGGAATTACTCAATATTTGGTAATGATAGTTGTATATTTAAAATATCCATATTATTAATTATTGAAATAGTTATAGCAGGATATTTTATTTATGAGGGATATCAAAGTTCAAAAGTTTTAGCAAAGACGCGGAAAATATTAGTTGCCAAATTTGCGATACCTCCAATAGGCTAATTAAAGCTCAACAACTTTTCTTAATATTTTATTATAATACGTAAAATAAAAATGATACTGTAAATATTACGCGTTCATTTATTAAATTTTTTACCATGAAGAATCAAAATTCTGAAATTGATAAGCCGTTAGAAAAAACGCCAATGTATTATATTATGGGAATAATAGTGGGCTTTCTTATCGTTTCTACTTTTTTATCTTTTATCAATTTATTCTATTTAATAAATGAATTTGGGTATTGTGGTTTATATAATCAAAATGAATTAGGTGATGCTATAGGAGGATTAACAGCACCTTTTATTAATTCAATGACTGGTGTATTAATTTATTTATCATTTCGCGAACAAAAGAGAGCTAACGATAACCAATACGACATATTAGAAACTGAAAGAAAAAGATCTGATCTATTAATTTCTTATGATAGAATTTTATCCTTGATAAAGGACTTAGATATTGATTTCAAAAATGTACCTTTCAAACATTGGTCAATAAAAGAAGCAAAATCTTCTCCTGAATGGATTGATACTTGGGGTTTAGAAGCGCTAGAAAAATTTAAGATGAAAGATAAATTTTTTCATGAAAAACAATATTCCTTAAATCGACCATTTTTAATTAGATTAAGTAACAATCTTACGGCATTTTCATTTATAATTGATCTTATTACGAAACATGTTTCTATTGATAGAAACGATAATTCGCAACATATTTTATTAATAAAGACCTCTAATGTTATCGATTACTACAAACATATATTATTAGAAATAAATAAATCTTTTGATAAATATAATATTGATGAATTGAAAGATGAAATCAAACTTGTTTCTCTTCAATTAAAAAGATTTGAAAATGACATTTACAGATTGAGTGAATTAGAATTCCAATATTTTGTTTCTCAAGCTAAAACAAAAGCTTCTGAAAGTTTTAAATAAAATTGTGAATATAATATATAAGCACATCTTAGCTCTTTCATATTAAATAGATGTATATCCAATTGAGATATTAACGGCTTTATTTACGTTCATTATCAGTGTAAAACTTAATTCCTGCTTCATAATGACTAATTAATTCATTGTAGGGATAATTCCATTCATGCCATTTGGTTGATTTATGAAACAAATTAAAATGCATCATGG
>Ga0210397_10000682_pt1 | contig 22506 bp, 39 predicted proteins | sample IncBWH2OmetaG_FD_160126 | JGI IMG/M metagenome (GOLD analysis project Ga0210397, IMG submission 160126) | Forest soil microbial communities from Barre Woods Harvard Forest LTER site, Petersham, Massachusetts, United States - Inc-BW-H-2-O ...
GTTGCATGGTTGGTCTCTTTTGGCCTACGTAGTAGGAGGAACCAGCGGATCGTTGTTTGCAATATGGGTCACGAAACATCTGTACGGAACCTAGACTATTACATAATTCTTCGCTATCATAATATGCTATGAATACATATTTTACATCCGATGTCCATTTTGGGCATAACAACATTCTAAAGAAATTCTGCCCAGATACGCGCCAAGGTGTTGATGTGGATGATATGAATCGAATTATCATCCATAATTGGAAGAAACAAGTTCGACCAGAAGATCATGTTTGGCTTCTTGGTGATATATTTTTCATTAATGATGTGAATATTTGTGCCAATATTTTGAGACAATTGCCTGGAATTCTGCATTTGGTTTATGGGAATCACGATAAGATTATCCGAAACAACCAATATCTGCAAGATTTTTTTACTGAATGTGTGGAATGGGCAGATATTATGTTGAAGCCTCCTGGAATGTATTCCAATACCAGAGACCAAAGAGTGATTCTTCATCATTATCCGACCTACGAGTGGAAAGACATGCATAAAGGCGCGTTCCATCTTTATGGTCATATTCACTCCAAATATGGTTTGGAGGAACATCCATTTGTAACAGGTCGAGCAATGGATGCGGGAATTGATTCCAGACCAAATAAGGATATGACGCTTTGGTCTTGGGAAGAAGTTTACCAGAATTTGATCCAGCGGAAAATTCGTGGCCATCATGAGGCTGAATTGTAATGGGAAGATTGTTGTTTGACGAATTAAGAGGAATTCAGAACGATACAACTCCTCCAAGAGGATTGGAGAATTGTATTCCTGCAGACGAGGTAAAGACCAGGCCTGCTGTAGCAAAACCAAACTGGTTTGAAAGACTTATGTGTTGGTTCAGTATTCACGATATTGAATTAAACACGAATCGTTCCGAGTTCTATTGCCGGAATTGTACGTACAATAAAAAGTTGAGGGAATATTGATGCAAATGATAGATGATGGTGAACGAATGTATGTTTGTAAAAACCCATACCAGGGTAGATATAAGCGAGTTTTAGCTATTTGTTCGGCTGGACTTCTCCGTTCACCAACAACAGCGCTTGTTCTTTCTCAACCTCCATTCAGTTATAACACGCGTTCTGCTGGAATCGATAGCTATGCATTGATTCCTGTGGATAAGGTTTTGTTGCACTGGGCCGATGAAATCGTTTGTGTTGAGCAATCAATAACTGATAAATTACGTGATCGTCCTGGTGTACTTGGGGATGAAATTGAATCCAAGATCGTGACGTTGGATATTCCAGATCAATATCCTTACAGATCTGATGTTCTACAGCTTATCATCAAAGAACAATATACAAAATATTTGGAGGGAAAGAGCGCGTCCAAAGGTTGATTATTTCTATGACGAGGATGGGTATACTTATGAAGCAGTATCTGGTTGCAGCTCTATCTGTCGCCGCCCGCGACACTACTAAGTTCCTTCATTGGGAGATGAGAAAAATTCCGCATTCGTTTAATCAATCAGATTTTGTTGGTGTTATGGAAGGACGGATGTTATTCCTGAAGGATCATTTTGAATATCACGTTCCACCTGAATTTGTTCGAGTTGTTGTTTGAGAGGTTTCTATGGCGTTGAAGATTACACAAAATTATAAATTGGCTACTCTACTCCAGAGTGGTGAGCAAGTCACAGTAGAAAAGATTATGGAAACTTTGGGTATTTCCAAAATTTCTGTGGCGGTATACATATTTGATCTTCGTAAGAAGCACAAAGCTGATATTGAGAATATTAAGGATGGTAATAAGGTTGTTGCCTATCGTCTGAAGAACAAGATTGACGTTCCTCAATATCGTTCCAATAACAACCAAATTGAAAAGAAGGTTGATGGTAATACTGTTACCGTTGTAGCCGATTCGTCTAAGGATGGAGGTGGTGCACCATTCAACACTCCAATCTTGGATCAGGATAACGTGGTCACTACAATTTCGGATCGTGACATGGCTGATTTACATGATCAGTTAGGTTTGAACGAGAATGGTTCCAATTTCAATCTGGATTAATCAATGACATACACATGGTTGATATTAAGGGATAGCGATTGGGGCAAGAAAGACGAGATTATTGAAATCCAAATGCCTATGAGTGAGTATGATGGATTTAAGGAACAGAACAAAGAAACGCTAGAACGATATCTTGATGTTGTTCCGATGTTGACTGGTGCCTTTGGAACCTATGCAGCCAAACTTCCTGTAACCTTTGCTAATCGTTTGCGCCAAATAGAGCAAAATTATCCAGGCGCAAAAGGTATGTTGGATAATAGTAAATTCAATATTCCAAGGGAGTGGTAATGTTTCATCCAACTGTTCCGTTCGTCATTTATGTTTTTTGGATTCATTTCGTTAGTGATTTTGTTCTTCAAACAGATCAAATGGCGAAAAGTAAGAGTACATCTAATGAATGGTTAACAAGACACGTATTGACTTATGGAGTTTTCTTTTTCATTTATTTGGGACCAGTTTACGCTATAGTCAATTGTGTTTTGCATTGGATTACTGATTACTTCTCGTCTCGCGCTTCTTCAAAACTTTGGAAAGAAGGACGGGTTCACGATTTCTTTGTGGTGATTGGTTTGGATCAGGCAATTCATATGACTTGTTTGATTCTTACTCTTCCTTTGGTATGGTGGCCATTCTTATGACAATTTCAATAATTACGCCAGGTAAACTTAAAATTAATAGGATTTATCGTGGTAGATGTAAAGATTGTGGATGTGAATTTGATTTTGAATGGAAAGACGCGAAACTTAGAACTGATTCAACTGGAAGGAGGGATTCTGATTATTTGGAAATAAATTGCCCTCAAGATGGTTGTGATAATATTTTATGGATATCAATATGAATATTTGGTTATTGATATTTCTGGGTTTGGTTTTATGGATTTTTGCTAGCGGTATATGGCTTTATAATGGTATTGGGAATAAGTCTAAACCAGGACCAAAGAAATGGACCATTCGATGGTGGTTGCAGGGATTTGAAATTATTCTTGCGGCTCCAATTTTCTTTTTGATTTGGATAATCGGATTCTTTCCAAGGAAATATTGATGATAGAATATATTGTAATAGGATTATTGGTTTGGATTTTGATTGGTTCTATACGTTTTCTGTTTTCCTTGGAAGACTTGGTAGCGTTGAAGGTTCAATTGACTGGAATTGACTGGGTTATTTCTGGACCATTTTATCTTCTGCTATTAATAGTGACGAAGATCAAAGGTTCATGAAAATATTCAATCATCAACTCGTAACGCCACCTGAATTGATCCAAATAAATGATCCTGTAACTGGAAAACGTTGTTATGGACTTCCGGATGGGACAACTTTTCCATCCGTGACCACTGTTCTTAAGGAATTACCATCCAAAGGATTGGATGCTTGGAGAAAACGTGTTGGCGATAAGGAAGCGGATCGAGCTACGCAACACGGTGCCAATCGTGGTTCGGCACTTCATAAAGTTTTGGAACAATATGTCAGAAACGAAAAACCAGAAATTGAACATCCAATTGTAAAAACTTTATTTAGCCAGGTTCGCGCTAGTTTTAATGCTCTTGATAACATTAAGGTGATCGAATCTCCTTTATTTTCAAGACGCTTGTTTATGGCAGGAACTCCAGATATTATTGGAGATTATTCCGATTTGTTGAGCGTCGTGGATCTTAAAACTTCTACCAAAGTAAAACAGGAAAAATATATTTGGAGTTACTATTGCCAAGTTGCTGCGTACGCGGTTATGTATGAAGAGTTGTATGGAATTCGACCAAAACAAGGTGTAATCATTATTGCCGTGGAACAATCACCAGTACCCCAGATATTCAAGAAATCTATCTCAGAGTGTTTTGATTTATTGGTTGATTATGTTCGGAAAGTAAATGATTACAAAAAGAGCTTGAAAAAACAAGGAAAATAAGATATAATGAACGCTCCCATAATACAACCCATCGAGGATGGTCATGCGGAACGTACATTGGTTTCTGATTACATTTTTTGTAGCGATTGTTGGTAGTTTATTAATTTTTCGTGAGGTTGATTCAACTTCAACAAGAATTGAACAACCAATAACATATAGAGAATTTTCCGAACAATTGGGAGAACACTACAAACCAATTTTTGAAAAGAGAATTAAAGCTCATAATCTTGCATTAGAATTGGCTTGTATGGCGGATAATATCTATAACGAGGCTGGTTTTGAATCTATCGAAGGGCAATTGGCTGTAGCAACTGTTGTATGGAATCGCGTCAAGAGTCCTGATTATCCAAAGACAGTTTGTGGTGTGGTATACGAAAGACATGTGGATTTTAGAAATCATAAGGTTGTGTGTCAATTTAGTTGGACCTGTAAACCAAAAAGGAAACTTAACAAAAAGAAATATAAGCAATCGCGAGAAATAGCCAGAGAAGTCTTATTGAAACATAGACTATTGGCTGATGTATCTGGAGCGACGCTTTATCATGCGGTTTACGTTCATCCGGATTGGGCGGATAGAACTGAACAAATAGGCCAAATAGGAACGCATTTGTTTTATCGAGAATAATATGGAAATTTATATTGTATCTCATGATGATTTACAAAAATTGGTAGACTTGGTTTGGAATGAAGCAACGGAAAGTCAAGAAGTCCCAGATTATTTTTGGTCAGATGAAATAATTGAGAATTGGATTTCTGATTTAGAAGGTGAATGATATGGATCAGTTTATGTTTGATGTTGAAACTCTTGGTGTTGAAAGTAACGCGGTTGTTCTTTCGTTCGCTTGTATTCCATTCACCTTTGATGAGGATATGTCTGAAGGTCCGGATATTCTTTATCAACGATTATTGGATCGTGCATTATTCGTGAAATTCAATGCAAAAGAACAATTCCGGATGGGACGTGCATCTGATAAAGGAACTATGCAATTTTGGTCCGAGCAGACTCCACAAAGCAGAACAAAGTCTTTCAATCCTAATCCTGATATTGAATTGAACGCTATTGGTGGATTAACAGAATTATTCAAATTTGTTAACAAAGAAATGGGTGGATCAGATGGAAATCTGACTATTCCAAATGGATACACATTTTGGCAGCGTGGCGGATTGGATCAAATAATGCTTGATAGTTTTGCAGTTCACGCTGGTATGAAACCGTTTGTTAATTTTTGGTGTTGGCTTGACGTTAGAACTATGTTAACCATCACTAAGGATACGGTGGTTCGCGGTTATGCATCAGTTCCTGATTTTGATTTTCGCACCAAAGTGATCAAACATGATCCAGTTCATGATTGCGCGTACGATATTCTTATGATGGTTGCTGGAAAATGAATGTTGCGGAAATTTAGTTGTATTAGCGAAGCGGTTGTTTATTACCAAAACAAAGTTATGTTTATCATAGCGTGTTAACGGTTTCGGAACAATTTATGCTTGGCGATAAATATAGAGTTGAAGTCTATATTAATCCCAACTTAAAAGGTGACGAGCATTGTGGAAATCTTGGAGCAATCATCCGTCAACGAATTCGAAAAAATTCTTTAGTTGTTTGGGCAGAGGAAATTTAGCGCGTATAGCTCAGAGAAAGAGCAGCGGTCCCTAAAACCGTGTGTCGTGGGTTTGAGTCCCACTGCGCGCTCCAAAGGACAATCATGAATATAGAGATATTGGAAGACGAAAATTGTGCAATGGTTGAAATCCATAAGGATGGAGAGGCTATCTTTATCGGTAACTATTGGGATTTACCAACCGATCCAAAAGCGCTTTCCCAACTGTTGAAATCCTTGGGAATAAATCACACGGTCAAACCATATAACTACAAATAATTCAAATTGAATATGAATATTAAGGAAATGGTTTCTGATAATAAGAAGGCTCGATTTGTATATTACAAACTTAATGAGCTTTGGTACGAAACGGAGACTGGTTTCAGATTTCCAGTTCCGATTGCAGATACAGGTGATGGAACATTCCAAGCAGAAGAGAAAGCGTTGCTTCTTATGAGATACATACGAAAGCACATTAAATACATTGAGTCAGCCAGAGAATAAGCATGAGCATCGCAAATTTGATATTTTCATTCTTATTTATTTTAATTGGAGGAATTGGTACATCATTATCCTTCTTTGTTCCACATTATTGGAAATTTTCTGGAGATCATTCAACAGGAGCCGCTTTAGTTGGAGTATTATGGCTGATATCTTGTTCAGCCATATCAATAATCATATTGAACCATTAGGAGTAAATTATGTGGTCGAAATTTAAAGCTTGGATTATTGCTCATGCGCCGTTCAATTTGGCGCCAGGAGCTATTTTTGCAGTTTTGACATTGATTTTTCTGATTCTTGTTGGTCTTTGGGTCAATAGGGCTCATTCGGCCACAGTATTCGACGAGAAGCCATACGTCCAATTTAATGTTGGTTCAACAGTAATTCGCGGAGTTACTCCAACATTCGGTATTGATTTGGTTGAACCAACAAATTTGGTAAAAGGTTCTGATATAGTGATTGGTATGTTTGCTGTTGGGCGTTCTACTTGGAAGAACTGTCCTATAGACGGAGCCGGTAATCACCAATGTGAATCCAATTTGGCTTGGCGAGCCATTTTTGAAGATACTGTGTATGGTAATAAATTTGGAGCGGTTCGGGCAGGTATTGGTATTTCTTACATGACCAATTATCTACCTTATAATGGTGGAAATGTCAACGCGAATCTTCAATTGGCGTACGAATTCTACAAGGCTCCATTGACCATTACGTATACTCATTTTTCTTGTGGAGGTTCTTGTAGTCCTAATGCTGGTCGGGATCTTTTGTTACTTGGATGGAGATTCAACTAAATATGAACGCTCCAGATAAATGTCTTGTGGATGACCTATTAGGTTTTGAAAGAGATGTTAGAAGTGGAACTTATTGCGAAGTGTCAGAACGGCTAGATTTGGCTGATCTTCTAAAACGGGCTAGACTTGAAATATTGAGATTGCGAGATCCAAATGATTGACGATTACGAAGGCTTGTAGATTTTACCAGACATATAGGTATATTATGAAATTCGTGGGCCGCCCTTTACAGTTATTTTTGAATCTATTTCAATCAAACAACTGTAAGGGTAATCTAATGTTGAATCTAAATAAAACGTGGAAGAATCTCCACAAAAATAAAATGTTGACTTCAGCTCACGTTGTAGAGCGTGCTATTCTACGCGTGATGCATAAATCTGATGATGAAAATAAATGTATTGATTTGGTACTTCGTGACCTTTTGAAAGCATTTGTTCCAAGAACCAATAAAAATGCGTTGGATAATGGTTATAAACCGCTACAAGGTCTTAAACAGGCTATTGCACTGGCTCGACATGATACTTGTAAAGGAACCGTTCTGGGAGTGCCAATAGCCAGTCTTGGGATAGATAGAAAAATAAAATACGAAAGGTTGATGTTATCACTTTGGATTGATAGTAATAAGTGTGACGAATATTTCAATAGGAAATACGTTTACATTTTTGTTCGCCAGGATATTTCACCAGAGTATCAAGCGGTTCAAGGAATGCACGCGGCTTTTCAATTAGGATACGATTTGCGTGATCAAAATAGAATTGATTGGGAACAAAGTCGTGAATTGTATTTCACGGTGATTGGTGTTAAGGACGAAGACGCCTTGATAGAGACGCAAATTCATCTTAGAGAACGGAATATACATGGAATAGGGTTTCGTGAACCTGATTTGGGAAACCAAATCACTGCAATTGCAACAGCACCAATTCCTATTCGTGAAAGGGGTGATTTACTCCAATATAGACTTCTGAGATTTAGTGCTTGTTGATTACAGAAATCGAGTCTAAACTATATAAGGTTGAATGGTAGTAAACTTCTGACTAAAGGTGTTCAAGACGCGGGTTGCGATACCCGCCAGGTCCACCAAAAGTGCACGAGCCTGGAGATCATATGTCGGGTCGTTTCTTGATAATCAATGGCGTGCACTTTTGATGGGCCTGAACAGTTTCGATTGGGCGCGGCATAACTCATTGGCTACCGGATTGGTGACTGCCCTAAGCAGCACAAAACGTTAAATGCAAACGATAGCGCATTCGATGAAGGGTTTGTAGAGCTTGCTCTAGCAGCCTGATTTCGTCTGGGGTTTCGGTGGGTGTCCTTATTATCCAATCATCCACCAATCTTTTCCCAAGGATACATTATGTCATTTGCGATTATCCTCTCTTGTAAGAAACACCCAAGATATCAAGGCAAACGTCCATCGAAAGATTGTTTGGATTGTATGGACATATATAATACGAGGTGGCGTGCTGAAACGGTAACCGTAAGACGTGGTAGTCACAGCGATAATTGTGCTGGAACGATTCTTATGGATAATGATAGATTGAAAATACTTGTCAGAAATGTCGAATGCGGTAAAGATTACTATGACCAAAATTGACGATAAAACCAAATTCTCCCAAGCAGTCGAAAGTCTTGCCAATACCCAAAACATATCTCATCTCGAAGCTCTGGTTCAGTATTGTGAAAAAACCGGAGTTGAAAGCGATGTAGTTAAGAAACTCATCACTCCATCGCTTAAAGCCAAACTTAAAGTGGAAGCACAGGCGCTTCATTATTTGCCTGGAGGTAGAGATTCTAGATTGCCGACTGGAGATTGATAGTGGAAGAAAACAAAGATAGTAATAGAAGACAGCATGTAAGAGGAAAGGTTCCAGAAAATACGGTTGCATATTTAATCAATGAAGCTAATGGGAAAAAGGTTCGTACCAGGCATAAAATTGTTGATCTTTGTCCAAGTGGAGTTTGCTTAGAGACAGGAAAATTACCAATAAGAATAGCTGCCAAATATCATTTAGTGGTAGTGATCTATCTGGATAGAGTTCCAAATGTAATCAAAATTTACCATATGGACGCATACGCCCGTCATAATACAAATGGTAAGACTGGTTTTTTCATGATTAGAAGAGTTAAGGAAAATAAATGAGTTTATTGAAAGCGTTGACTGCGCCATCCAGTATTTACGATGATGACACTCCTGGATTCAAAGATTTTAATAACAGAGATTTCTTGGATGAAGCTGTTAATGGAAAACACAAGATGTGGTCCGTTTCTGGCGATTATTATTTCCCTTGTGAAAAGACTGTTGAACAAGTTCCTTCAGGCCAATATCTACCAACAATAAGTGATCAACGTGGGCCGTTTTTGGTTAGAAAGAAAGTTGATTTAGATCAACTGATAGTTCTTCCAGATTCCAAAACAACCGAAATTTTGAGTTCAATTAAATTTTTCTGGACTCGTGAGAATGTTTTCCGCCAACATGGGTTTCTTTGGAAACGTGGTATTCTTCTTTGGGGACCACCTGGGTCGGGAAAGACGGCTTGCCTTCAACAAATTTCTTTGGAAATTATCGCGTTGGGTGGAGTTTCTTTCTATTGCACCACACCAAACGTAACAGCAGAAGTTTTGCGAATATTTCGTCGAATTGAACCAAAAAGACCTGTTGTTGTGTTGATTGAAGATATTGATGCGATTCTGGATAATCGCGGTGAATCGGATATGTTGGCTCTTTTGGATGGAGAGCTGCAGATTGATAATGTGGTTTTCATAGCCACAACCAATTATCCCGAAAAATTGGATAAGAGATTTTCTAAAAGACCCTCAAGATTTGATGAAGTGGTATATATTGGAATACCTAGTGATGAATCACGGCGCCATTATCTCCAGAAGAAGAATCCACGCCTGAATGATAATCAGGAAGATTTGGAACTTTGGGTAAGATTGACTAAGAATTTTTCATTAGCTTTCCTGAAAGAAGTAATTGTGGCTGTTGAATGTCTTGGACAGGATCTTAATTCAGTTATTGAACGACTGAAAAAAATGCAAGATTCTAAGGCTACCTCCGAAGACACGCCTGATAAACCTACAGTGGGATTTACATGAAAGATTTAATTGGTTTTATTTTGATAATTTGGTTGATATTCGAATTGATATATTTAACTGGATGTGAAGCCCAATTAGATTATCCTAAGAATAGACTAAACAATCAAATAGTAAATGCTCAAAATCTTTGTTTAGATCATGGAGGAGTTGATCAATATCGATTTCATATCAATGAAGATAAACCATTTATTGGTCCTTTGATCGGTGTCAATTGTATGGATGAAAAATATTTTGTCGTAGACAAAGAACTGCAACAAATCGCGACTAAATAACAAGTACATTATGAATCGGCGCAAGGCCGAATTGATTTACACAAAATATTAAAGTACACATAGATACGAGGATACAAAAATGGTAGATTTTGCAAAACTACGCAAAGGCAATTCAGCCGAAAGACTTCAGAAAGCTCTGGAGCAACAAAACAGAAAATTCGTCCGCGATGAACGCTATTGGCAACCAACTGTTGATAAAGCAGGTAATGGTTTTGCTGTAATTCGTTTTTTGATGGGTCCAGCCATTGATATGGCTGACGACATTCCACCACCAGATTATTCAACTTTGTGGACTCATGCATTTCAAGGTCCAGGTGGATGGTATATTGAAAACTCTTTGACGACTATTGGTCTTGATGATCCGGTTTCTGAAATCAATAAGGCGCTTTGGGATACTGGAGTGAAGGCAAATCGAGAAATTGCTAGCGCACGTAAGCGTAAGTTGAATTATATCAGCAATATTTGGGTTGTGAAGGATGCTGGTAATCCAGCCAACGAAGGAAAGCATTTCTTGTATTCGTATGGCACCAAGATTATGGATAAGATCAAAGATAAGCTTGGTATGGAAACCAATAGAGAAGAAGGATCATATGTGGATCCAGATGAAGTTAAATTCAATGCGTTTGACTTCTGGGAAGGAGCGGATTTCAAGCTTAAGATTCGTAAAGTTGGAGATTTCCGAAATTACGACAAGTCTGAGTTCGCAGCGCCGTCTCCTATATTTGGAGGCGATGATGCTAAGATCGAAAAACTTTGGAAGGATCTTTACAGTCTCAAGGCAGAAGTAGCTCCAGATAAGTTCAAGACTTATGATGAGTTAAAGAAGCGCTTGGATAAGGTTTTGGGTGCGGCTGGAACAACTGGTGCGCCAGCCAGAGCGGCTCAAGCCAAAGTGGAAGATGACGTTCCACCAACCGAAGCTGAAATGGACCGAGAAATCAAGGATGCAATTTCAGAGACTCCTGGAGAAGATGGAAGCGCTTACGCAGAGTTCGCAAGGCTTGCTGAAGCAGAATAATCAGCTGGTGGAGGCGCAACCTTAATTGGTTGTTCCCAAATAAGGCCAGGCGAGAAATCGCTTGGCCTTTTCTTTTCCCATAGTATAATAGCTCCAGGAGGTAATTAAAATGCGTCTAATATCTGAAGACGAGTTCTTCGTCAGACTTCGCAGCGTTAGCAAAGCGCGTCCGGATGGACGCATAGAGAGTTTCGAATGGATTCAAGAAAGTATTGAGAGATGTTGGAATAACTCTGCCAAAGCCAATAATTTGAGCGAAGTTCATAATTGTCCAGGCGTAGTTTTGTTTGGTGAACCAAACGAAGAACGAAATTACAATTGCTACAATTTTGATAATTGGGTCTGGGATCGCCCCACCGGCCTTTTTATAATCAATATCAATCGCGGATACCACGAACGTCTATTGGGTGATCTATATCTTCTTCATACAGGCCTGACTCATTCCGTAGCAGATCGAGACGATGCTGGATCGTATATTCGCGAAGGTTTTGGTTTTGCGCTCTCAAGTATTGCCCAATACCCGATTAAAGGTCTGAAAACGGAATTGACTGACCACGAACATATCATATTTGAAAATATGGATTTTCGTGGTTTGTAACCAAAAGAGGTGACTTATGTTTTCTACAATATATCTTTTTGGTCTTGGATTTTTCATTTCTTATTTTCGCGATGAGATTTTCTCACGAGGCAAACCAATTCACACTAGACTTATTGGAATTGCTCTTTGTCTTCTTTGGCCAATTGTTTTTCTTATTCGGTTGCTTTTTCTTTTCATTTAAACGCTTTACTTTTGCGTCGGATAGGAGTAAACTTTTTACGCTCGATAGGTAAATAAAATGATTCTCTAAAAATGAACCAGAGGGTTGAACTATGAAGCGCTAATCTTTCGAATCAAATTAAATTATACTTGATAATAGAAGTAAGGTGCTTGGTTCTGGGTTGTTAAGGTTAAGCTGACTACAACTCCGGATAGATGCGAAACAGAACCGGATGGAGCTAAGGTGAAAATATCCTGATCAGATATGAGTAATCCAAAGCGTTGAAGTCTCACGGCACAAAATGTTGTTATGAATGCGGGCCACCCTAATGTCCGAGTCTGGGTGGCCCATTCATTTTCAGATACGATACATTGCTCCATAGCCTTGTGGAGCATCAAAAAGTCCTGCATTCAAAGAATCAGCAGAAGGTTCTGGATTACGCGGACTTACTACAACCCCAATTGGACTCTGAGACGGCGTAGGGACAACCGTAGTCTTGTTTCCACCTTTCACCACTACAACCTGTGGGGATGAATCTTTATCAGATTCTAGTGTGTTATTTGTTTCGGTAGCTTTGGAAAGCGCTGTTGGGAGTGCTCTTGGAGGTTGAGTAGGTTTTACTTTCAACGCCTCAAATTCGGCTTCATGTTTTTGGATATACTCCTGAGCTCGTTTCGACGTTCCACCGCGCGTATCTCCCGTCTTGGCATTGATAAGTGTCTTATATTCTTCTGGAAGATCATCATTGCCCTTTACTTCGCTATCTCCATAATTGTGATACTTTTTACCTTTTAATTCAAAATTACCATTACCAAGAGCCTTTAATCCGTAATCCTGTTCCAATTTCTTGAATGGACTTGCGGCACGATCGTATTCATATTTGGCCATACGGTCGATGGCTAAGGCCTGACCAGCCGTAAGAACAGCTGCACCAAGAGCGGCTCCCGTTTCGGCAAAACCAGCGCGAGCCAATATAGGTTTGAGTTTTGACCAAACGTTACTAAAGATTGTGCTTGCGAGCTTACCTAATTGAGATAGAACTTTTCCCACATTGGCGCCAATAGCTCGAATAGCCTTCCAAGCTAATCCTAGCATTTGTAAGATTGTTCCTAGCATACTTCCAAAATTATTTTTTCCACTTCTACCCAACAACGTATCCAATTTCTTTTTCATATCGTCTATGGATGTTTGGATTTTATCGATACGTTGATGAAGGGCTTTTGCGTCTTCTTCTTTTTGTACAAATTCTTTGGTGTGTTGTGCTTGCGCCTGATCAGAATTACCCATTTGAATATTGCTGAGAGCGTTTGGAACGTTTTCTGTTGGCACGCGTTCAACAGTAGATGGCGTCTTATTTTCTGTTGGTTTGGCACGTTCAAATTTTGGTAATCCACCAGAAAAAACTTTCTCGGCAAATCGATCTGTCGTCAATCCACCTACAAATGATTTTAAAAATCCTCCTTGACGTCGTCTGCTCTTTATAAGATTAGAACCCAAAGGTTTCTTCTTACCAAACAAATACTCATGAATTTCATCAACGCTAGCACGAATAGCCTTGATATCTGCAGACGTAGCAGGAACTTTCTTTTTTTCTTTGTTGTTTAATAATTCAGGAAGATTTTGTAAGGATACAGATTCTGTTCCTGGAGTATTCGGATGTTGTTTTATGAGTTTTTTGGCTGTGTCTTTTCCTAGGAAATTTTGTAATGATGAATGAACGCGTTTTCCTTCGTTTTTTGGTGATTCTTCGTATTTTGTTTGGGATTGGTTTGTGAAATCGTCCTTCTCAATTTTATTCAGTAATTCCTGTGCCACAGGTCGGCTGATGGAAAGACGGTATGCAAGAATTCTTGCGTCCATCTTTCCTTCCTGTTCTATAAGTTCACGAGCGCGTTCCAACAAATCTTCTTCTGATTCGTTTTTAATCTTTCCTTGTTTTGAAGCTCCTTTTACAGAAGCTTTGGGTTTTTTAGCCGGAAGCTTTGGTGGTTCTGGTGTTTTTGCCTTTGGTTTTTCATTTGGAGCAACCCTTTGATCCAATTCGTGTTGGATTTCTGGTGGTATTGGTAGGTTTTTTTCCTTGAGAACTTTGACAAAGTCCTCAAGATTTAAACCCGCTGGTGTTTTCTTCTTAGCTGCCATCTATTAGCCTCTTTTCATTCTTGGTCGTCTTGGTCCCTTTGCCGAAGCTCGTTTAGCAGCTTCTTGGAGTTGCAATTTCAAATTTTCTTCTTCTACAGCCTGAACCATCATAGCCAAATACACATCCTTTTCCCAGGGTACCATGGAGTCAAATATCCTTATGTCTAACTTATGATGGTATAACAAATTAAAATTGGTTTCGAAGTGCTGCCTAAGTGCTTGCTCAGGCAGCACTACGCGAAAAAATCCTCCAAACCCTCCAACTTGATTTCATGGTTATAACCACATTTAACACAAGTTGTATTTACTTTATGACTAATGTTTGGTATAGAATCCAAGAATTTTTCAATTTCATTATATTTTGATATCTCTATCTGTTGGACAAATTCTAGAAGTTCTTCTGGAGTAGCATCATCCGATCTGGTCACTGTTTGCTCATCAAATATGTAATCAATACACATAGCAGCCATCATGTGATCTTGTAAGGATTGTTCAACCATAAGAGCCTTTTGTGTGGATTCAAATGTTGGAAGACGTAATTGGACACCAATTGTTTCATTCAACATTATTTTTCCAAATCCCTTTTCTGGAATTTCGAGTTTGATTTGATTCAAATCCACATCACATTGCAGAATCATTCCACAAGCGTTATTTTGGTATGTATTGGTGCATTTGAAGTGAACTGGTATTTTTTCACCACTAGATTTCATGTAGATTTGAAGGAAAAGCCATTCCAAATCCACCATAGGAAGTTTATTAATATCAAGCTTGTCCACCAAACAATTGGTTAGAACTTGCTTCAAAGCATCAACCATTGATTTCACTTCGCCACTTTCTTTTGCCATCATTAAAACAGTGCTTTCTTTTACTGTAAATGGCGTAAATCTAACGGAAGCTTTTTGTGAACAAATGTTGGTGGTATAGATAGGTAAATCAATTCTTGGTAAAGTCATAATGAATCCTTATATAATATTGCTTAATGAATTGCGACCGATAATTTGACTAAGTTGTTTTGTGGAAGATGAGCCGTTCAAAAATTGAGCACCAACATTGAGAAGTTGATTGGTAAAATTGTTAATTGGTAAATCAAGATCAGAAGTCTGCAGTAATTGTGATTGCCATTTGGTAAAGACGAATGTTACTGTTACTCGATGTGTGCTATCATCAGACCAATTGGTTGGTAGAGAACTAATCGAGACAGGCATACATTCTTCTGCTTGTACAACATAAGTTGTATCACCTTGTTGGTTATATTGACGTATTTGTATGGTTCCTTCGTATTGGAGATTGCCTTGATTATCTTGACGATAATTAATCAAACCAGCGGAATTCCCTCCTACATTGATACAGGTATTAATCCAAGCATCAAATAAACTCTTTTCAATCATCTGACCGGTGCAATAGAAAGTCAATGAGATTGGAGAATAGTTGATGTGGTGAGGAATTCGACGAACAAAGCCATAGTGTCGATATTCAATAGGAATCAATTCCACTCCAGGAAATTCAGCAGATTCACATTGTAACGATAATTCTCTTGAACCATATGAACCTGATGTATTGATAAGAGTTGTGGGTAATGCAACCAATACATCAAATTTATCTACAGCTGCTCGTTCGTTATAGGCAGCAAAGTGTTGTACGAATTCGTTAATATCAAATGGCATTAGTAAGGTCTCTTGCCGGCCCATTGGGCAGTAGGCATTTTTATGATTTTGTTGTAATAGATAGGATCAATATTAATGAAGACGCTTTCTATGTGTGTCGTGAGATAGCGTTTGATACAAGGTTTTACATCGTTGAAATTTGAAGCGTGCTTTAGGAACATATAATCAACCAAAATTCTGGTTTTAGGGTTCCGTTTGTATATCTTAGCATGTTTCATAAGTTGATCAAGAATGATCTTTCTGGTTCTTTGTGGAACGTAATGAAGATTGAGACCTAGAAAACCGTCCTTGTATGGATGTATTGGTAAACACAAAGGAAATTTATCCCATGTTGGTAATATATCCTTCAATTTGGCGTCATATACAAAATGAGTTAAAACTCCAATTGTAGGACGATTGGCGGGAGTACCAAATTTCTTTACATCATTGATCATTGTGGCTAAATAGCATGAGTCTATATGTATTTATCTCCATCATGGCCAAATATCTTCAAGGTCTCTTTAAACCAATTCATCCTCAAAAATATCGTGGTGATTTAACAAATATTGTTTTTAGAAGCTCTTGGGAAATGGCATACATGTGCCGCTTGGATAAGGATCCAAATATCGTGGAGTGGTCATCAGAAGAAACAGTTATACCATATGTATCGCCAGCTGATGGTGGAATACATAGATATTTTGTAGATTTCCAATATAAAACCAAAGATAATAGAATATTTTTGATAGAAATAAAACCAGTTGCTCAAACAAAACAACCTCCTGTTCCAAAGTCTAAGAGAGTATCCAAACGATATATGAGAGATATACAAATATTTGCTGTGAATAAGGCTAAATGGGAAGCTGCATTAAATTTTTGTGAAGAACGTGGTTGGGTTTTTAAGGTTTTAACAGAAAAGGACTTGGGATTTGGTACCCTAAATACCAAGAGAATCAAGAGAAAATAAATGGCCGGAACACCAGCAGATCCTATCATTTCACAAGGCCCAAATCCACAAGGACAAGGTCCACTTGCCGCATTAGATACTGGTTCAACGTATAACCTCAGCATGTTGAAATATCCAGATAATGTTGGATCAGCAGACGTACCCCATTACGTTGTATTTAATATATACCTTCCTGATAACGATCCATACATAAAAAACGGAACGGTTCCTAGCTCAAACGTTCAAAGTCGTAGTCAGAATAACATTGATTACGTATCTTCTCCTGGCGGAAAACAACAATCAGCAAATATAACAGCTAGCGGCGTAGCAACTGCCGCAACAATTAATGGTACTAAAGCTGCTGTCGAACAATTCAGCTCCTCTGGTAGTGGATTTATTGATTCTTTAGGAGAAGCAGCAGGTAAAGGATTGGGCACAGCAACAAAAACGGCAATTGGTGGTGCGGCAATCTCAGAATTATCCGACACTATCAGCTTTAAACCAAGAATTAAACGTATCCAAACATCCATTGCTATTTACATACCCGATACGGTTATGACATCATTTAACCACGATTATGGGACTGTTAGTGCAACGGAAGCTCTTGGTAAACTTGGTTTAGCATCAGCGTTGGGAACAGATATTACTAGAGGAATGTCTAGTGATGGTTGGGAAGTCGCGTATCAGGTATTGCATGGCGGCTTATTCAAACAAGCGTTTTCCAATCTTAAGAATTCTGATGCTGGACGGGAAACGGCAGGCGCTTTGACCGAAGCAACAGGATTGGTTGGACCAGGCTATACAGATTTGCTATTGAAGAGTTCTGGTGTTGCCGTCAATCCCCAAGTGGAATTGATTTATCGTGGAACACAAAATCGTTCCTTCATATTTGAATTCAAATTCCAACCAAGATCACCAGCAGAAACCCAAGCTATTTGGAATATTATTCATACATTTAAGATGTATAGCAGTCCTTCCATCAATAACACAGGACTAGGACGTTATTTTATTGTTCCAGGTCAATTTGATATCACTTTCAAATTTGGTAATGTTGATAATCAATACATAAGCCAGATCAGCACTTGTGTTCTTGAAGCAATTGATATTAACCATGCTGGAGCGGGTCAATTTGCTTCTATGATTGATGGTGCTCCTGCGGATATAACCGTACAACTTCGCTTTAAGGAAGGTGAGATTATTACCAGAGAACTTATTGCGGCCAAGAACGGATTTTAACAATGAAGTATTTTGAACAATTTCCGCAGATTCTTTACACATTTTCAGATCCATCGCTTAATGATTTCCAACAAGTGACAGACATTTTTACGCGTGTTCGTATGTTGGATTCTATTATAAGCAATATATCTGTGTATTACACGTATGATGTTAAGGATGGAGATACGCCGGATTCTATTGCATCGAAATATTACAGTGATCCAAATAGAGCTTGGATTATTCTTTTTACCAACAAAATTATTGATCCATATTTCCAATGGCCAATGAATCAGGATTCTCTTGAAACTTTGATGATCAATAATTATGGTTCTGTTGCTAATACACAAATAACCACAGATCATATTGAGAAGCAATTAATCATAACATCAACAAAATTTCAAAGCTCTAATACACAAATATACACCAGCGTTATATCAAATTCTGTAATATCAATTGATGGATCAAACGTTTTACCTACATTGGATAATCCTATCATCCAAGTTGGAGCGAATTCAGTTGCAATATTTGATGATGGGACAAAGGTTGATAAATCAGTTTTGTTGGTTTGGATTTCTACTTATGAACAAATCATTAATACCAACGAGTCCTATCGTTCAATCAAATTAATCCAACCAGGATACATTCAACAGATCGAGACAGAATTACAGAATTTGCTAAATCAATAATGGATACAAATACTACAAATCCTGGTCTTGCTCCTTCAAATCAAGCAGGATTAATTTATTCTGGTGATTACCAAATTAAAGCTTTGACTATTATTACTTCCGATGGTCAGGTTGTTGATATTAAGAACAATTATGTGGAATTGAATATATATGAGGATTTGTTTGGAGCTTGTATGACCGGCACCGTTCTTATGGGTGACGCTTTGGATCTTATAGCAAACTTCAAAATTCATGGTAATGAATGGCTTCAAATTGATATTGATAAACCTACTTTAGACAAACCAATCCAGAAAGTTTTTCGTGTTTATAAGGTATCCAACCGCGAATTTAAAACTGCTAGTTTACAGAACTATATCCTTCATTTTTGCTCTGAAGAACTTGTCCTATCCAGCCAGAGATTTCTTTCCAAATCGTATAAAGGGATGATTATTAGCGATATGGTAAAGGACGTTATGTTGAATCAACTGGGAGTAAGCGGTCCAAAATCTTCAACAGGCTTATGGGATAAAACAACAGGGCTATTCAACATCATTATACCAAGAATGAATCCATTGGAAGCAATTCAGTGGTTATCTACGCGTGCTTACTCTTCTGATGGAACTTTATTCATGTTCTTTGAGAATCGTGATGGATTCAATTTTGTGGCATACGAAACCTTGTTGAAAATTCCAATCTATCAAAAATACTTTAAAACGCCAAAACTTTCTACAAGCGCGCAAGATAATATCAACAGCGTTAATTTTCTTCGGATTATACAAGATTTTGATATTTTGGCTTCCGGACGATATGGAGCATTCGGAAGTTCATTATTATCGTACGATTTTGTCAATAGAAAATTTAGTGGAACTACCTTTGATCCAAACAATTTTACGTTGTTGAATGATAATCTGCCCATTAATTCAACCAAGAATCGTTTCAATGTACCTTTGTTGGGTAATTCGGACTATTTGTTGAAGTTCTATCCTACGTCTGATAGTGATCCAAAAATTAATGGTTCCCATCCTGAGAATTGGTTACAAAAGAAGGCTATGAAATTGGCGCAACTTTTCCAATTTAAGATGGTTATTTCAATTCCTGGGGATATACTAATGAAGGTGGGAAGGATTGTTGACGTTGAATTACCCAAAGCTGTTCCTCAGAATTCTGCTGGTAATCAGGTGAGCGAAACGCGTTCTGGTTCGTATTTGGTCAGCGCAGTGCACCATATATTCATCAACGATACATCCACAACGGTAATGGAACTGTTAAGCGATTCTGTGAGTGGAACGCTCAACGCTCCATTGGATAATTCGCCAACAATGAAAGCGGTGAAACAGAGATGATTAGATTTAGACAATTTTTATTGAGTGAATGCGTGACCATAAACGCGCCAAATGGTATTTTTATTAAGGTAACTCCTACAAATAACACAATTAGAAAACTTTGCGGTTATTTTTATCAATTTGAGGAAATTATTCCTTTGTTGGATGATTTCCACTGTACTTTACTATACAGTAATACACCAGCCTATAATATAGACCTACCATATATAAGTTCAGACGAAAGATTTTCGGCTATTGGAACCGGATTATCACATTGGGCTGGTCAGGAAGGTAAAGGTTATATTGTATTGAATTTGGTATCGCCAGAACTTGCAGCTTTAAATAAGAAATTTTCTGATGCTGGATTCAAAGGAACCTTTCCAGACTACCACCCACATGTGTCGTTAATACATCCTGTACCTGATTTTGAAAAAATCAAACCAATCTTTGATTCAATAAACGAGGCTTTACAATCGAAAAATCCTCCTTTAAGTTTGAGTTTTTATTATGGTGGTTATACTATTGCAGATCCTGAGGAAAAATAATGGCTGGTCCTTTTGAGAAAAATGTTGCAGGATTTGATGGATTCATATGGTTTATGGGAATTGTTGAATCGCGCCAGGATCCATTGGCGCTTAGTCGAGTCCAAGTGCGTTGTTTTAATGTTCATAGCGCTTCTCTGACTGATATACCATCTGTAGATTTACCATGGGCTACAGTCATGCAGAGTGCTCTCAGTGCACCACCATTGGCTCTTAAAGAAAATGATGTTGTATTTGGATTTTTTGCTGATGGTCGTTCATGTCAAACCCCAGTCATTTTGGGAATTCTTCCTGGATTCCAAGTAGAAACGGCGCGCCAAGGTTTAGGATTCAGCGATCAAAGATCCAATACAGATTTACAATCTGCACCAAGAAAGCCTCAAAAGATCACTTATAATGTTGATGGATCGGGTGTGGTCATCACAAACTCTAATACAGCTTCTCTTTATCCAATAAACGCTGATCTTGATAAACCAAGTCTTTCGGGAGCCACCCGTTACGATATAGCAAATACAGTAATCAATACCAGAAAAACAAATTTGGATAAAGGCGTGGTGACCGCAACAGGCTTGACCTGGGACGAGCCATATCCAGCATACAATCCTCTTTATCCATACAATAAAGCTTATGAAACAGAATCAGGCCATCTTATCGAATACGATGACACGCCTAACCAAGAACGAATCACGTTTACTCATCGGAGTGGTTCTTTCCTTGATTTTTACCCAACTGGAACCCGCGTTGAAAAAATCACCAGATCAGGATATTCCATAACAATGGGCGACGATTTCGTTCATGTTATGGGGCGTTGTTTAATTACAGTTGGTGAAGGAGCTTATGTAAAGATTCTTGGTGACGCGAATATTGAATGCGGTAATAATTTAAATGTTGGCGTTGCTGGAGATGCAAATTTTTCTGTTGGAGGCTCATTCAATATCAAAGCGAAGTCTTATAATGCTAATATTGATGATACGGCAACAATGGTCACCGGTTTCAAACAATTCTTTACAAGTCAAGGCGATGTTCATATCAATGCCCAGGGAACAAATTTTCTAACAGCCGCAGGCCAATTGGAATTATTTTGTTCTGGTGCAGTAGACATTCAAGGCTCGGAAATCAATTGTGAGCTTGGGGCCCAAGAAGCCCAGATTGGAACTGGTAATAGTATTGCCGCAGCCCCAGCAGTTGCAACACCAAATAAGGGACAAGCTCCACTTGAAACAACTCCTGTTCCATTTCCTCAGAATTTCACACAATTGGATTCGGATACCGGAGTGGCTTATAAACAAAGTCAATTCCTAGATAATGGACAACCTCCAGATAGCAACGCAAATGGTACTTCCATGACATGTAATTTCGATCCAAATACCAAAACTTTTCTTCCTTCTGATAGTTGGACTATTTCATCAGATGGATTGGATAAACTTCAGATAAGAGAAGGACTTGCTAAAGTTCTAGCGAATGGTATGGTGCAATGTTATCCTGATCCAGCAACCGGTTCGGAACCTATTACAGTAGGTTTTGGAACTACTCAATCTGTTCTTACAACTATTGATCCAAATGTTGTTCTCACGCTTCAATTTGTTACAACCAAACAACAGTGTTCAACTTGGTTAGAAAACGCCTTGGACCAAATCTTTATTCCAAAATTAAAGGAATATATTACTGTTGATTTAACCCAGAATCAAGTGGATGCGTTACTTTCTTTCATGTATAATGTTGGTGTAGGTAATTTTGCTTCCAGTACGCTTCGTAAGGATGTGAATACCCAAAGCTGGTGTAAGGCTGGAGACGACTTTCTAATGTGGAACAAAGCGGCTGGTAAAGTTGTTCCTGGGATCGTAAAACGTCGCGAGGATGAGAGAACTCAATTCCTTGGCTAAATATCCCATAATCCAGGTCTTGATATGGGACACAACCATATTCCAGAAATTGTGTCCGCTAATTTATTGATTTTACAACAAAAATAAACCACTTACTGAAACAGAATGATTCACGTCCTATACAAAACCACTAACAAAATCAACGGAATGTATTATATCGGCG
>Ga0210397_10000685_pt1 | contig 22457 bp, 15 predicted proteins | sample IncBWH2OmetaG_FD_160126 | JGI IMG/M metagenome (GOLD analysis project Ga0210397, IMG submission 160126) | Forest soil microbial communities from Barre Woods Harvard Forest LTER site, Petersham, Massachusetts, United States - Inc-BW-H-2-O ...
CTGCTGCTCGTAGAGAAGGATTCCGGCTCCGGCCTCGGTGATAGCGAGCATGGCCAGTTCGAACTGCTGGCGACAGTCGCAACGCAAAGAGTGGAAAACGTCGCCGGTAAGGCATTGGGAGTGAATGCGGACGATGGGAGGAGCGGAATGAATGTCTCCCATGACGAGAGCGATGGCGGATTCAGTCCGGACGGCCGGTGCAGGGATGTTGTCATTGCACTGAGCAGGGTTTTCGACGACACCTTCGAAGCCGAAGATTCGGAAGCGTCCCCAGCGGGTGGGGAAATCGGCTTCGGCTACTTTTTTCACGCTTGCGAACGGCATGGTCTCATTATACGTTTCGGTACCCATAATTATTGGATTCTGTAGGTACTAGATTCGATGCAGCGGATTGATTTCACACTGGTTGGGCGATGGCATGAGCGTAAAGTAGAGGTGTGACCCAGATCGATTCCAAGCTGATTCTGATTACGCTGCTGGTCGAGCTTGGCGTAGCAGCCGCGGTATCGAGTTCGCTGGCGCGGTCCAAACGTTTCAAAGATTTACTCCTGAAGGTTCACCGGACGCCGAAGCAAACAGCGTGGCTGGTGGCGATGATCTGTGCTCCGCTGACGCTGGGTGTCTGGGTTCGCACGACTGTTCCGAACTTTCTGGCGGCGGACCTTTCGTTTGAGACGACGATTCTGCTTGGGATACTGGTTGGGCCGATTGCTGCCATGGCGGGCGGCGCGGTGCTGACGATTCCCGCGCTGTTGCATGGCGAGTTCTGGGCGCTGCCAGTGAATCTGATCGTGGCGGCGATTTCGGGTGCATTCGGGCGATTTACTGATCCCGAAGATGTGTGGTCGTTTTCGCCGATGATAGACCTGAGCATCTACCACTGGGTGACTCGCAATCTGCGACGGCCGAAGCTGGACCGACAGATTCTGCTGCTGGTGCTTGTCTTTGGCATGCAGTTCGGGACGAGCATGTTGTCGATGTTTTATCCGCGTCACTTTTTTGAGCTGTATTCCAGAGAGTATTGGGTGGAACTGGCTATCTGCGCGACGGCACCGATTGTCGTGGGCATTCCTTTGAAGATATGGAACGCGATTCGAATTGAGCGCAAGCTGGAGGAGCAGGGAAGACTTTTGCTGGAGGCTCGGCTGGACGCGCTGCAAAGGCAGATCAATCCGCATTTTCTGTTTAACACCCTGAACTCGATTACATCGCTAGTGCGTTCCCAGCCGGAGCTGGCGCGCGAGATGGTAGTGAAGTTGGCGAACATTCTGCGCGTACTGCTGAAGGAGAGAGAGGCATTTCTGCCGCTGCGGGAAGAGCTTGCGTTTACCGACGACTATCTGGACATTGAGGTGGTGCGGTTCGGAAGCAAGCTAAACGTTGTCAAGGAGATTGCAGACGAAACTCTGGATGTGGTCGTGCCTGGAATGCTGTTGCAGCCTCTGATTGAAAACAGTATTAAGCATGGGCTGGAGCCTCGGATCAACGGAGGTACGGTGACGCTGCGCAGCCGTATCACCGACGAAGGACGATTGTTGGTGGAGGTGGAGGACGATGGGGTGGGGATCGCACCGGAGCAGGATGAGGCTTCGCCAACAAGCGGGCTGGTAAGACCGGGGACGGGAATCGGCGTGCGCAACGTAAGGGAGCGAATGGAGGTTTTGTACGGCAAGCTGGCGTCGGTGGAGATCAACAGCCGACCGGGGCGCGGAACGAGGGTGACCTTGCTGATGCCGATTATGGATGCGGGTGCGGAGGTGTGGGGACCGATTGGCGGCGCGGCGGGTGATGCGATCAGCCATCTGGTGCAGGGTGCGGTCCGTGCGGTGACGCGGTCATAGCAACGCTACGAGGTTGATTGTGTGCGAGTGACGACGCGGTCGTAATAATCCTCGTAGAGCGGAATGACGCGGGAGGAGCAGAAGTGATCTTGTGCGGTCTTACGCGCGACCTTCGCCATCGTCGCGAGACGAGTTGAGTTGCTGAGCAGGTCAATGGCAGCTTTGGACATAGAGTCGATGTCGCCGACGTTGAAGAGCAGCCCGTTGTGGCCATCGTTGATGAGTTCTACAACGCCGCCGACGCGCGTTGCGACGCTGGGAACACTGCAGGCCATCGCTTCGAGTGCGGCGAGTCCGAAGGACTCCATCTCACTGGGCATCAGCATAAGATCAGCAAGTGGGAGTAGCTCGTTGACATTATCCTGTTTGCCGAGGAAGTGGATGCGATCCTGCACGCTGTTTTCGCGGGCCAGGTATTCGGCGATACTTCTGTCGGGACCATCACCGATAAGCATCAGGCGTGCGGGAATGGCTTTGGCGACGTGAGCGAAGACCTTGACGACATCCTGAATGCGCTTGACCGGACGGAAGTTCGAGAGGTGGACAAGGAGACGCTCGTCCGGTTCGGCGAAGCGGGGGCGCATGGCAGCGACCAGCTCAGGAGTGCGGACGTAGACGTCGCAGTTCACGAAGTTGCGGATGACTTCAATCTCCGATTCAACGTGGAAGGCCTCGCGTGTGCGGTTGCGGAGATAAGTGGAGATGGCCGTGACGCCGTCGGATTGCTCGATGCCGAATTTCGTGATCGGTAGATAGGACCGATCGAGGCCAACGAGCGTAATGTCGGTTCCGTGCAGCGTCGTGATGAAAGGAAGATGATGACCGCGTGATGCGAGCATCTGCCTGGCTAGCAGCGCACTGACGGAGTGAGGGATCGCGTAGTGGACGTGGAGGAGATCGAGCGAGTAAAACTCAGCAACCTCGGCCATACGTGTCGCGAGTGCGAGATCGTATGGTGGATGCTCGAAGAGTGGATAGTTCGTGACAGCAACTTCGTGGAAAAAAATGTTGGCTTCACGACCAGTGAGGCGGAAGGGTTGCGAGTAAGTGATGAAGTGGATCTCATGGCCGCGTGCGGCGAGTTCGATGCCGAGTTCGGTGGCAACGACTCCGCTGCCTCCGTAGGTGGGGTAACACGTGATGCCGATCTTCATAGGGTTCTCAATCGATTTGTCAGGCTCGTCATTGTGTCAGATTGTTGGACGCGGTTGTCGTTTGATTAGACGCTCGCTTGCTGTTGGCTCGGTGCAAATTTCTTAGGGTTGAGTGACGAGAGGTCCCCATAGTTGATGAGCTGTGGAGCATTTGGTTGCGAGGCTATCGCGGAAATCTCTGCGAGGAGGGCATTGCGTTCGATTTCGCGGTGGGCGCGGAGCCGCGTTGTAATCCGGTCAAGGTCGCTGTCGTTGTAGCCGGGATGACATACGAGTTCGAAGGTTCCTTCGGCGGGCATTTTTTGCAGAAGTTCGCGCAGGGTTTCGGTGTAGAGATTGCCGGTTGCGGAGATGCCGATGGTGCCGTCGGGTGAGAGGATTCGGTGCGTTCGAATCTGAGGCTGCTGTTCGAACTTCGTCTTCAGGCTGCCAAGTAGCTTGACCTCGAGACGACGGAGACGTTTTCCATGGCCTAGAGCGAGGCTCCATTGTTGTTCGAACGGTTGGCGAATTGCGTGAATTGAGTTTTGCTCTGCGAGATTCAGAAGAGGGCGACATACTGCGGGAAAGAGATGAGTATGTTTGTGAGTGTCGAGGTGTGTGGGTTTAATTCCAGCGCGTTGGAGCTTCTGGATTTGAGCGAGAGCTTCGCGCCGGATATCGTCCTGGCTGATTTTGCCGCGCAGCAGGGCTTGAAGGAAGTCGATAAGCGAGGGACGCAAAGATTTTCTGTCGGGGCCGATCAGAGTGGGAATATTTTCAGGCGCCGAGACGGGTATGCCATCGGTGAGGACGATATGACAGCCTACGCCGAGGCTCGGATTCGAATGCGCAACTTTGACGGCATCTTCAAAGGCTGGCCCAGTGGCCATCAGCGTTGTTGAAGTAAGGACGCCAGCGCGGTGGAGCTCTTCGACTGCGCGGTTGACTCCGCGCGTGAGGCCAAAGTCGTCCGCGTTGATGATGAGGCGGGCCATCCCTTCGCCATTTTCGCACAGCGTTGCGGCGGTGCGCGAAGCCTGATCTGCTATGGGCGAACGTGCAGAGTGGTCTTCAGGGGTGTGTCGGCAGAAGACGAGCCCGCCGTTACTGTGTAATCGCCGGGCAGCAATCGCCAGCCGTTCTGTTGGGTATTGAATACGGAGAGCGTGAGCGGATGCAACGTGAGGGTCACGTCCTTCGATTCACCGACAGCAAGTTTCACTCGCTGGAAAGCTGCAAGGCGCTTGTAATCTTCTTTCGCAGCCGAGGGAAGCGTGACGTAGACCTGGGCTATCTCGGTTCCTGCACACTGGCCGGTATTGCGGACAGTGAAATGAACGGTGCGGTACGTGTCATCGACTGCGATGTCCGAGTATGCGTACGACGTATACGACAAGCCGAAGCCGAAGGGAAAAAGCGGCTGCTTGTTGGTTGCTTCGAACCATTTGTAACCGACTTTGGCTCCTTCGTTGTAGGTGAGGTCAAAGGGTTTCACATTGCGCTCCCGGAGCGGCTCGCCAGGTGGGATACCTTCAAGGCCAGGGACGATGGGATGCGGGAGTTGGACTTCGTTTCTCGCAAAGGTGGCGGGGAGTTTGCCGGAAGGATTGACGTCGCCAAAGAGAATATTCGCCAACGCTTGTGCGCCACCGATGCCGGGATACCACATCTCAACGACACCTTTGACGTGATCGACCCACGGCATGCTAACCGGACCACCGGTTTCAAGCACGACAACTGTATTCGGATTCGCGGCAGCCACCGCTTCGATGAGAGCGTCCTGATTGTTCGGCAATGAAAGCGTCGGAGAGTCCATGCTCTCGCTCATAAATTGATTTGCGAAGACGATGGCGAGGCTCGATGATCTTGCAAGACTCGCGGCGGCGGTAGGGTCTGCTCCGTCGCTGTATTTGATGGTGGCTTGAGGTGATTTTGCCTGGATGTTCTTCATCGGTGAAGAAGGAAAGTAGACAGGCTGACCCCACTTCGAGCCGCCGGGTTGCGGATTCGCCGCGTTGCCACCGGGTGCGTCGACCTGTGCGGAACCTCCGCCGGACAGCACCCCTACATCGGCGTGCGATCCAATGAGCGCGATAGTGGTTGCCGATGGTTTTAGCGGGAGTATTTGCCCGGAGTTTTTGAGCAGGACGATGCTCTCCTCGGCGATATGCTGCGCATCCTCGCGCCCGCGGAAGGGATCGACGACTGTGCGGATGGGAGGCTCATCAACGACCCCTGCGGCGAACATGCTGCGCAGAATGCGATGAACCATGTCGTTGAGACGAGACATGGGAACCTGGCCATCTTCAACCGACTTCTTCAGGGGTGCGCTGAAGTAATTGTCGTCGCCGGGCATATCCTGATCGAGCCCGTTGATTGCAGCTTTGACGGTGCTGTGTGTTGCACCCCAATCGGAGAGGACCCAACCCTTGAACTTGAGATCCTTTTTCAGGACCTGGTTGAGCAGATAGTCGTTTTCACAGGCATGGTCGCCTTCGTAGAGATTGTAGGAGCACATGACACCTGAGGGGTCGGCGATGGCAATCGAGATCTCGAAGGCGAGAAGGTCGGACTCACGCAGGGCCTTTTTATCGAGCAGAACGTTGACAACGTTGCGCCCGGTCTCCTGATCGTTCAGGGCGTAGTGCTTGATGTCGTTCATGACATGTTCGGAGAGAACGCCCTTCTCGAGCATGCCGACCATGGTTCCGGCGAGCAGTGGATCTTCGCCGGCGTACTCGAAGTTGCGTCCGTTGCGAGGCTCGCGCATCAGATCGACGCCTCCGCCGATGGACATGTTGAAGCCTTGGGCACGTAACTCGCGGCCGATGACGTCTCCGTAGAGAAAGGCCGCGCCGGGGTCCCAGCTAGCAGCGGCGCCGAGGGCGGAGGGAAGCAGAGTTGCGTATCGGCTTTGGTAGGCGGCCATGCGAACGCCAACGGCAGAGTCAGCGAGGTCGATGTTTGGGATGCCAAGACGAGGGATGCCTGGCATGAAACCCGCGCCGAAGTTCGATCCTGCGGGAATGGGAGCACCCGGGCGCAGAACTCCCCAGCCTGTTCCGTGAACCATCTGAATCTTTTCATCGAGCGTCATCTGGCCGATTACCATGTCGGCGCGTTCATCCGCAGAGAGCGCCTTGTTGCACCAGGGCTTCGTTGTATTGGGATCATCCTGTACACAGGCAGCGCGAGAGTCGAGGGATGAAGTAACAATCACAGCGAAGACAAACGAGAGAGAGAGGACTTGGAACAGGCGACACGACGGCATCGAAGCTCCTTCAAAACTTTTGCGACCTGGTTGGGTTCGTCGCGACACTGGAGGTTTTCCAGATCATCGAGTGTAGATCAACTAAATCGATATAGTAAAGGAGTTTTTCTTGTAATCAATTCGATGGGCGCGAAGAATTAATGCTCTTTTCCGTTTCTATTTTTGGCGAAGAACTGACTCTTGACGGGGAATGCTTTGAATTCAGGCGCATGCCTTCGGCTCGGAGCTGCGTCCTTAGCACATCCTGGTGTCGTCCCGCCGGAAGATGCATGCAGCATCAAAACCGTCGACAATCCCCATGGTCTTCAGGCATCGAAGACACGATGCTGGAGACCATGGGCGAAGTGAAACTAACGACGATAGAAAGCCTGGTTGTATCCACGGAGATAGGCGGCGCGGAACGCGTCACGATAGGGGCCGTAGGGCCCGAGCGAGGGATCGTATCCAGGAGTCTCATGATAGGCTCGCTCACGCTCAGGATGGCGGCCGTATCCGTTGTAGGCGTCGCGGGCTCCGTTTTCAGAACCGATGCGGAAGCCTTCGTGATCGGCGCGGGCAATCAAGGGTTCAGTGTAGGGCGGTGGCGCAGGAGCCACGGCATAGTAAGGATGCGAAGCACAGCCAGTGATAAGAAAGACGGCTGCGGCAAGAAACGGCAATTCAACACGAGAGAGATTCATGGCGTCCTCACAATTCGATTCGCGTGCGGCTGATTGCGCGCACGTTCGAACAGGTAAACGCTGGTCGAAGAAAAATGTTGCCGAGGAGCCTTGTTTTTGTGCGGTGGCTTAGTTTATTTGTGGTCGCTGGGCAGACGCACAACAAATTCGGTATCGCCGGGTTGAGAGCTGAATCGAATCGTACCGCCGTACTGCTGAACGATTCGTTGTACGATTCCGAGTCCGATCCCGGTGCCAACGCCGACTGGCTTTGTTGTATAGAAGGGGTCGAAGATCTGCGGCTGGCTATCAAGGGGGATGCCAGCGCCGTTATCGCTCACGCTGATGCAGAGATCAACGTGCGAGTCGTCGGGACTGGAACTCTTCTTTTCGGACCAGGTTCGAACGCGAATGTGTCCGTGTTGCGGAACTGCATCGATGGCATTGTCGAGCAGGTTAGTCCATATCTGGTTGAGGCCCGTGCATTCGCTATGCAACGCCGGAAGATCTGGAGCGAAGTTCTTCTCAACGACGACCTCCTTCTCCCGAAATTTGTGGGCGAGGATGACGAGCGTGTCGTGGATGCTGTCATTGATGTCGATGGATTGTTTCTGGCCCTTGCCTTCGTGGGCGTAGGATTTGACAGCGTGGACGAGATCGGTCACCCGGCCGATGCTCTCTTCGATGGTGTTGACCAGTTGCATGCTGGAGATGAGGGCTTCGAGCCAGCTGAGCGCATCCGAGAGCATCTCGCCGCTGAAGTCGTTGCGAAGACGCTCAAGTTCTTTCGCATCCATGCCAATGGAGACGAGCGTGGGCGCCATCTTCCACGCATTCTGAATGTTCGCCGACTCCATCCACTCAGCCAAGGCCTCTTCCGCGTCGCTCTGCTCGAGTGAGTTCATTCTCACCGGCTTGTCCGCGGCGAGCGCTTGTTTTTGCAGATCGAACATGCAGTGCTTCTGTTCGCTGGTGAGGTCGCGCTCTTTGAATTTGAGGGAGAGCTCGTGCATTCGCATCAGATTTTCGCGCAGCTGAGAGGCAGCACGGCGAGCGGCCGCACCCGGATTATTCAGTTCATGCATCAGGCCAGCGGCAAGCGTGCCGAGCGAAGCCATCTTCTCCTGCTGCAGAACGATGCTCTGCATCTTCTGGAAACGGTACGACATATTGCTGAGGATGGCTTTGCGTACCTGCGGGCAACTCGTCATGAGGGTCCAGAACTGTTCTTCGTCCAGCCGAAGAAGCCGGCTGTCGGTTGTACTTTCGACAGCTCCAGCATTGGGAACATTGGTCAGAAGAGGCAGTTCGCCAAAGGCATTCCCGCTCTCGATCTTACTGAGCGTCACATCCGCTCCATCCGTTTGAAGCTGATGGACGCGTAGTTCGCCATCGAGCAAGATCCAGAAAAAATGTTCGAGCCCGGCTTGCTTGACGATCGTATCGCCGGCGTTGAAGCGGACCTCATGGACACCAACGAGACAATGCAGCTCGTCGTCTTTGAGGGAGGAGAGAATGGGAACGTTGCGTAATTCGCTAACGAGTTTCTCACTCATTACTTCAATCAGCTTGCCTTGGTCGACCTGGGTTGTTGGGTTCATCGGGGTTAGGGTTTCGTTGCCTTTCACAGTGTTGCCAGATATTGGTGTACAAACTGAATCGCGATGGAGCCTTCTCCTACAGCTGAGGCGCATCGTTTGACCGAGTTGAAACGAACATCGCCGGCGACGAAGATACCGGGAATGCTCGTTTCGAGCAGATAAGGGTCGCGATCGAGCGTCCAGGATTTCGGAGATTGGGTCTTGAGATCGGGGCCGGCGAGGATGAAACCTTTACCGTCGCGACAAAGCTCTTTCGGTAGCCAACTCGTCTTGGGTTCGGCGCCGATAAAGATAAAGAGGGAACTGGTGGGGCGCGCCTCCTCACCCCTCGGAGTCTTGAGCGTGAGGCATTCTAGGTGCCCGTTGCCACCCATTGCGACGACCTCAGTTCCCGTTTCGACCGTGATGTTCGGGGTGGCTTCGATCTGGTCGATGAGGTACTTCGACATGCTGGTAGTGAGCGATTTGCCGCGGACAAGCATGTGAACGTGATCGGCGTAGCGGGAGAAGTGCATTGCTGCCTGCCCGGCGGAGTTGGCACCGCCGACGATATAGACGGCTTCTTCACGACTGGCCATTGCCTCTGTAAGCGCCGCGCCGTAGTAGACACCAGCACCATTGAATTTCTCGGCACCAGGAACGTTGAGCATGCAATAGTCGACCCCGGTGGCAATGAGACAGACGTGACAGGTTACCTCGTGACCGTCTTCCATGGTCAGAATGCGATATTGATTCTCAGTGCGAACACTGGAGACCCGTTGCGTGAGGAATTCGGCACCAAGCCGATTCGCCTGAAGATAGGCACGCTTAGCCAATTCTTCGCCGCTAAGACCTTCAGGAAAGCCAAGATAGTTTTCGATTTTCGAACTGGAGCCTGCCTGTCCGCCGGGAGCCGAAGCTTCAATGACCAAAGTCTTCAGACCTTCCGATGCTCCGTACACACCCGCAGCCAGACCAGCCGGTCCAGCGCCGACGATTACGACGTCGTAGAACTCCTGCTGCGCCTGGGTGCGCAGACCGACCTTGCCAGCCATCTCCGTCGAGGTGGGTTGAACCAGTGCCGTACCGTCGCCGAAGAGGATAACAGGCAGCTTGGTATCATCCAGACCTTTCTCCTTCAGGAGGTCCAATGCATCAGAGTGCGTCTCCGGATTGAGCCACTGGTAGGGAATGCGGTTGCGCGAGAGGAAATCGCGAACGGCGTGATCCATCGGCGACCAGCGGACGCCGACGACACGAATGCCTTCAAACGGTGGCTTATACCCCAGCTTCCAGCTTCCGAGCAGGTCATCCAGAACGGGATATAGCTTCTCTTCCGGCGGATCCCAGGGCTTGTTAAGGTAGTAATGAATCTTGGCTGAGTTGATGGCGCGAATGGCGGCTTCGGTATCGGCGTAGGCAGTAAGGAGGACGCGCTTGGCGTTGGGATAGATCGTCAGGGCCTCCTGCAGAAAGTCGACTCCGGTCATTCCGGGCATGCGCTGGTCCGAGAGAAAGAGGGCGACCGTATCCTTCCGCTCCTGCAGCTGGCGGCATATGTCGAGCGCTGCAGCCCCGGAGGCGGCGCGGACGATGCGGTAGTCCTGGCCGTAGTGGCGGCGCAGGTCCTGGACTACAGCTTCCAGTACGCTGGTGTCGTCGTCGATGGCTAGCAAGATGGGCTTAGGCATATCCCTTTATACTTGGTGACAACTTTTCAATACAGTCCACGTACAATTCGATTGTGGGCGCGGTCTCCGGGGTTCAGAAAGATATCGTTTTCTAAGACAAGGTTTTAAACCAAAAAATAAACGGTTCAGGGCCCAAATTGTCCGAATTGTAGACATTGCACCTACTCCGCCGCAATTGACCGATAAGGGGATTGTGAGCCGCCAAGGTGCGGCAGGAGACAAAGATACCGATGAATCGACTTATTCTTGCCGACAATCAGGCGATCTTCCGCGCGGGCGCAGCACGAGTGCTGGCGCTTGAAGACGATATGCGCATCGTTGCCCAGTGCGAAGATGGAGAACGGCTGCTGGCTGCCATTGATGCCCTGCGGGGGTCCGTTCTGCTGGTTGCGGCCAGTCTTCGGGTCGATCTGAGGGACCTCGTCGCGCGCATACGATCTGTGGAAAGCCGCGTCATTCTTGTGGTCGAGAACGGCGAGCAGGTTGCGGAGGATCTTGTCGGACTCTTTGACGGTATTCTGTCGCGGAACATCTCTGGAAACCTCCTGGTCGACTGCGTTCGGCGCGTCGCCCATGGAGAGAGGTTCGTGCAGCGTTCCAATGTCATGACGATGCAGGCGGCAGACAGCGTCGGTACACGAGTGCGCGATCGACTTACGCCCAAAGAGATGCAGATTGTCGCGCTGATCGTACAGGGTTGCAAGAACAAGGACATCGCCGTGCAACTGGGAACCAAGGAGCAGGTGATTAAGAACTACCTGCGAAGTATCTATGACAAGACGGGAGTCTCTGACCGGCTGGAACTGGCACTGTTTACGATCCATCACCGTGCGCTTGCCGAGGCAGCGACAAAGGCCGGGAATCTGATCCACATGAAGACGGCGTAGAAGATTCAGAGGAGACAAAAAGGCGTCCCGGAGGACGCCTTTCTCTTTTACATACCCATCTGGTCGGATTGCTTCTCCGCTGCAGGACTTGCATGGCCGATCTTCTCAGCGACGCTCTTGGCCTGCGTGAAGAGGAACAGGTAATCTGGGCCGCCGGCCTTGGAGTCGGTCCCGCTCATGTTGAACCCGCCAAAAGGATGGGCGCCGACCATTGCACCAGTGCATTTGCGGTTGAAGTAGAGATTGCCGACGTTGAACTCCTCGCGAGCGCGGTCCAGTTTCTCACGCGAACTGGTATAGATAGCTCCTGTCAGGCCGTACTCCGTGTTGTTCGCGATTGCGAGCGCATCGTCGAAGCTGTGTGACTTGATCACAGCCAGCACTGGCCCGAAGATCTCTTCAAGGGCGATCCGCGCATTGGGAGCAATGTCCGCAAACACGGTTGGCGCAATGTAATAACCGTCCTCCGGAGTTCCGATCGCGCTCCCCCCGTTCAGCAGCGTACCCTCTTTTTTACCTATCTCGATGTATTCGAGGATCTTCTTGTAGGCCTTCTGGCTGATGACGGGCCCGGTATAGACATTCTCCGCGGGGTCACCGGTCTTGATCTTCGCCACGCGTTCCCGCAGGCGATCGCAGAAGGTGTCGTAGATGTCGGCCGCGACGATCGCTCGCGAACAGGCGGAGCACTTCTGCCCGTTGAAGCCAAAGGCACTCGCGACGACGCCATCAAGCGCGGCATCGATATCCGCGTCGGCTTCGACGATGATCGAGTCCTTGCCGCCCATCTCCAGGATGGTGCGTTTGATAAAGATTTGACCCGGCTGCGTCTTGGCGGCGCGCTCGGGAATCTCCAGGCCGACAGCCTTCGAGCCGGTGAAGGCGATGAAGCGGGTCTGCGGATGAACGACGACAGCAGCACCGAACTGCTGTCCCTCACCGGGGCAGAAGTTGACGACGCCATCGGGCAGCCCGGCCTCTTCCAGGAGTTCCATGAATTTTGCTGCAATTGTCGGTGAGTCAACGGAAGGCTTTAAAATGACAGTGTTTCCACAAACGATCGACGCAGCGGTCATTCCGGCCATGATGGCGAAGGGAAAGTTCCACGGCGGGATCACCGCGCCGACGCCGAGAGGAATATAGCGAAGCTGATTACGCTCGCCGGGCAACTGAATCGGCGTTGTCGCCTGGCTCAATCGGAGAGCTTCACGGCCGTAAAACTCAAGGAAGTCGATCGTTTCGCCCACGTCGGCGTCGGCCTCAGCCCAGTTCTTGCCGACTTCGAGCGTAAGCCAGGCGCAGAACTCGAAGCTACGCTCGCGAATCATGGCCGCAGCTCGGAAGAGCAAGTCTGCGCGCTGCTCGACGGGTGTGCGGCTCCACGTCGTAAACGCAGCCTGCGCGGCCTGCATAGCGGGCTCAACATGCTCAGCGCCGGCATGCTGGTGAACCCCGATGACCTCGGCAGGGTGCGCCGGATTCATCGAGTGAATCTTGCCTGAGGTTTTCAGACGCTTGCCGCCGATGACGAGGTCGTACTCGCGGCCGAGCTGGTTGCGCACCTCGTCGAGAGCTTCCTGCATCCTGCGCTTGTTTTCCGGCCGGGTGAAGTCGACGAAAGGCTCGTTGGTGAAGGGGCTCTGCGGCACTTTGGCCGGAGCAGAGGGGGTAAGATTTGCAGTAGCCATAACCAGTCGATTCTAGCGCGTAGGGCAGTCTGCCGTCGCGCTCCATAAAGTGAAATCAGGTTTTCCTTTATTCGATGCTTTAAGCACCTCATTCGATTGCGCACAGCACCTACTTGCCCTGGGTAATCTCTTCGGTCTCCTTCGACATCGTCGCAGTGCGTTCGAGCTTATCCCAGTTGAAGGGCTTGCCGTCGATCGCGCGTTTGACGGTTTTGAACAGCACGACCGAAAAGAGCTGACGATAAGTAAATCGCTGAATCCAGATATGGAAGAGAAGCCAAACGTCGCCCTTGCTTGCGGGATGTTTGCGTTCCAATGCAAAGGCAAGCGCGGATGCTGCGAAGTCGATTGCAAGAAACGCGATGAAAAACGCCAGCAGTTTGTAGAAGCTGTCCGTCGATGCCGTCTCCGGGTGGAAGTGTTTGTCCACGAGGAAGTGAATCACTCCCGCAACGAACATGACATCGATCAGCGGCGAGACCAGCGGCAGGATGATCTGAAATATCAGAATGTTGGGCAGTGCGAAGAGTCCCATCGCAAGATGTTTGGTGATCGCGCCCTTGTGCTTGTAGATCGCCTGGAGGATTCCGAAGGACCAGCGGAAGCGTTGGCGGACGAGGCCGTCTGCGTTGACCGGCGCCTCAGTAAAAGCCAACGCGCGGTCTTCATAGATGACGCTGTAACCCTGTTCCAGCAGGTTCATCGTTAGATCGGCGTCTTCGGCTACGGTGTTTGAGTGGTAGCCGCCGCCGATTTTTACCGGAGCCGTCCGCCACGCGCCGATTGCTCCGGGCACCACCATGACAACGTCGAAGAGATCCAGCGCACGGCGCTCAAAGTTCTGACTGGTGATGTACTCGAGTGCCTGCCAGCGTGTCCACAGGTTGACGCGATTACCGACCTTGGCATTTCCGGCGACGGCGCCAATCTTCGAGTTCGCAAAGTGAGGCACAAGATTCGTAATCGCATCGTGCGCGATCACGCCGTCGGCATCAATGCCAACATAAATCTCTTCGTCAATTCTCTCGAGCGCATAGTTCAGCGCGTCGGCCTTACCGCCGTTCGGCTTAGTCAGCACAGTCAGGCGCCCCGAGGCGATATCAGCTGGATACGCCTGGCGCGCGACCTCGTAAGTGCGGTCCTTCGATCCGTCGTCGATGACGATGATGCGAATGTTCTTGTAGTTCGACATCATCACCGAGCGAATTGTGCGAACGATGACTTTCTCCTCGTTGTAGGCAGGAATCAGTACCGCGACCGTTGGTTGATAGTCGGGAGTGGCGTAGTTCTTTCGTTTGCGGAACCGGTCGATGATGGCAAAGATACCGATGATGATGAGCCTCGCGCTCATCAGGATGTCGCCGATGAAGAAGACACCCACCACAAAATAGTGGAAGAAACTATAGAAGAAGAAGGTGATCGAGTCTGCCCGTGCCTGCCATCGCTGGCGAGGCGTAAGCGGAGGCATCACCTCAGCACGAGTTTTTCCGACAAGCTCCGAGACCGGAACGATCTCAAATCCGCGGGCTCGCAGGGCATCAATCAGCAAAGGTAGCGTCTGGACGGTTACAGTTCGGTCTCCTCCACCGTCGTGCAGAAGAATGATGGAGCCTCGGTTCCACGGCTTGGTGTCCATCTCCTTGATCTGCTGAAAGACGCTGTCGATGATCTCCTGAGGCGTCTTGCGCGGATGCTCATCCCAGTCGTTGGTGTCGATCTTGTTGCCGACGATGACGTATCCGAGGCCTTCAATGCGATCGACGGGGGCGGCCTGGTCGTTGGTATCGGGCTCTTGGTCGATGGAGTACGGCGGCCGGAAGTAGAGCGGCTGCACTCCGAGTTCCGAGGCGAACAGGCGCTCCGTCAGGTTTAATTCAAGGTCAGCCTGACGGTTTGAGATTTCCGAGATATCCGGATGCGTCCAGGTATGATTGCCAATTTCGTGTCCTTCACGATAAACCCTGCGCATTACACCGATGTAGTCTTCGGCCACCTCGCCGATCATAAAGAACGTGCCCTTCACGTTCTTCCGCTTGAGAATGTCGAGAATCTTTGGAGTCCAGTCAGGGTCGGGACCGTCATCGAAGCTGAGCGCGACCTTCTTCGGATGGTACCCGTACTGCTCTACGGTGTAGGAGAGCGGATAGGAGTCCATCGACTCCTGCGTAATCATGCGATAGTCAACCGGCACGGAGTCGTCATCGTCCATCGTAACGATACGTCTTCCGTTCTGCGGCTTGCGCGTAACGCGCAGAATGTCGCCTTCACCTTCTGTGTCGACGTCATATCCGGGCTCAACCTGCGCTAGTTCCTTCACCGGGTTTGAGCTCAAGGGATGATCCCAGATCTTCCACATTGAATTATCTTCCGAGCCCAGCTTCCATAGCGCGTACGTCTGGATGCCAAGCGTGCGCGCGCCCCGCATCTGGTTCAGAATCGTCGTTGCATCGAGAAACCAGACCTGGTGACGCACGTGTTCATCCACATCGTCGTAGGCGAAGTGTGCATTCAGGGAGTCGTCATCGAGATCGATCTGCGACTCTGAGTCAGAAGCCTCCTGCCAGGCATCCTGGGTTGAGAGGGGGATCTGATCCAACGTCTTTACAGGAGCAGGTTTCTTTTTGGCGCCAGGTTTGCCGGAGTCCGGCGGGGGCAGTGTCGTCTTCCAGTCATAGCCATAGCTGCCAAGCGAACAGATGATCTTCTCTTTAGGAACTGTCTTGAGAATCTCTTTTAGATTGTCGAGAAACCAGTCCTGCGAGGCGATCGGTCCGGGCTCGTCACCGTTGTGCTCGTCGTAGTTCATCACCAGCAGTCCGTCGGAGTGGTCGGCCACGAACTTCAGGTCCCAGTCAGGATCACCCACGGGGGTGTTGACGTAAAGGCGCAGATTGCGCGGATGAAGGTCGTCGTAGAGCGTGGCAAGCAGCGCTCGAAAGCCCGGCTGGGCTGTAGTAGGAATCTCCTGAAAATCGATGGTCAGGCCGCGATACGTTGGATTCGCTGCAAGAAACTTGTCGATCTGGGTTACGAAGCTTGCCCGCCTTCCTGGATCGGAGAGAAAGTTGCCGATCTCGGGAACCGAGATACCCTTTCTCGGATCGAAGTTATTGACGAGCGGGAAGATATCGAGGTTGACGTGGTTGGTGGCGATGGCGCGAGCGACTTTGGCCTCGCGATCGACCTGATGTACCGTGCCGCGCTCGATCAGAGGGTAGGGAGTATTGTCAGAGGCGTAAGCCTTGATTACCCCGTCCGGCGTGATGACGTGCAGCCACTCTGGGAAGAGAAGGTCGACCTGGGCGATGTGCTGCTTCAGCGAAGAGTAGCTCGCTGGATCGTCCTCGACATAATATGCAGCGCGCAGACCTTCGCCTGAGTTTAGAGGGACGTCGGCGGGCTTGGTGTCGGTTCTGCGATGGGCCGATCGGCGAAGCTTGGCCGAAGGTGCTGCTGGGTTGGCAAGTGCACGAAGGTTATGTTTCTGCGCCTTGAGGAAGAGCTCGGGCAACGGCTTCATACGAACAAGCCCAATGACAAAGATGCTTCCGAAAAGTAGGCCCACCAACGCAAGAATGTTTGAGATACGGCGCAGCCGCTTCCAGCGCTTGCGTTGTGGGTCGTAGAAGACTTGTTTGTTCATCGAAGATGCGGAGCGCTCGTCGCCTGGGTTATGTCCCATCGTATGCAGCGGGGATGCCAGAGTCAACGCATCCCCACAGCGGACTTGCGCCTCCACAGTATGATGCAAAGACATGATGCAACGTAACTTGAAGACCAGGCTCTATGGTGCGCTTGCCCTCGCGGCGGGTCTTGCCCTGCGTCTCTGGTTCATCTCCCATGCTGCGCGCATCGATGGCGATACGCTGCTCTACGGGAGCATCGCCAAAAACTGGATGCAGCATGGAGTCTATGGTTTTGCCCAGTCCGCTAGCGGTCCAATACCTACGCTGATTCGCCTACCCGGTTATCCGCTCTTTCTAATGATTTGTTTCAGGGTGTTCGGGGTGGAGAACTACACCGCTGTGATGTACGTTCAGTGCGCGATCGACCTCGTCACTTGTCTTTTGATTGGGGCTTTGACGAGAAGACTGTTCGGCCACTGGGCTGCAATGGCTGCTCTCTGGCTCTCCGCACTGTGCCCATTCACGGCAGCTTATACCGCGGCCCCGCTGACGGAAGTCCTTACGCTCTTCTGCATCGCTTTGGCGTTTTACAGCCTCGACTGTTGGAGGGGTGCGGGCGCGGGATTCAGCCGCTGGCTTTGGGTAGGTGCCATCACAATGGCTTACTCGGTTCTGCTGCGGCCCGAGCAGGGATTACTCGCTGCTTCCGTAATTCCAGCGATGCTCTGGATCGTGTGGCGACAGGGTGAGCCGCGAGGTTTTACGCGCAAGGGATTGCCGGTCGCTGTCGCTGCTCTTCTTGTCCTGTTTCCGTTATTACCGTGGACAGTCCGTAACTGGCACACCTTTCACGTCGTCCAACCGCTCGCCCCGCGCACTGCGACCGATCCCGGAGAGCTGATTCCTACAGGCTTCCAACATTGGTATCGTACCTGGGCCATCGATTTCGCTTCGACAGAGGAGGTTTACTGGAACTATGACAGCGCCCCTATCTGGATAGGCGATCTTCCTGCCCGGGCCTTCGACTCAGACGATCAGTTCAATCGGACGGCCGCGGTTCTGTCTCAGTACAACAAGAACTACAACGCCACCCCTGCGCTCGAGAAAAGCTTCGAAGCACTCGCGCAGGAGCGAATTCACGAGAATTCCTTACGCTACTATGTCGCTCTGCCCGCGGCCAGACTCTTGAACATGCTCTTTCGCCCACGCGCCGAGATGCTGGAGGTTCCGCTTGAGTGGTGGCGTTGGCGGCAGCATCCCGAGTTGACCCTCCTCAGTGCTGGACTCGCTGCAGTTAACCTTGCGTACTTTGTTCTGGGGTATGTGGGCCTGGTTCGATGGTGGCGAAACGGCTGGAAACCAAGCTCAGCTGTTGCGATGGCAATGGTGGGGTTCGTTGTCCTGCGGTGCGCGCTGTTGCTTACCCTCGACAACTCCGAACCACGGTACACGCTCGAATTCTTCCCGTTACTTTTCGTGTGGGGAAGTTTCCTCTGGTCCGACATCTCGATTAGACAAAAGACGCTCTAGTGCTGATCGACTGTTGTCTTGCTATCCGTCTTGATCTGGTACTGTTTCTCGTCGATCTTTTCGTTGTATTTGATGTTGGTATAGACCGCAGTCCGATAATCCTCCGACGGCATATAGAAGCTCTGCTTGAGCGAGATACCACGCACCGGGTCGACCCAGATCGTCATATGGGTACAGTTATTCTTCACGGCAGGATCTTTGGGAACCAGATCGAGCTTCGCAGTTTGCACGCCGTCTATCACCTCATCTCCTAAATCGGAGATCGTCCATGCCTTGGCGAGGTCGGTGCCGCTGCCGCCAAAGCCCAGGGTCAGAAAACTTTCCATCTGTCCCTGATTTTTGGAGGTCAGAACTGTCAGATGGTTGGTTCCGGGTTCATAGACGCGAATGCGGCCGTCGTGGTAATCCAGAAATTTGACCGCCGGTGAGGTGATCTTCGCGCCCATTACCGTCGATGCTCCAACTCTCTTGAAGTAGATCGTGCCTGTCTGTGTTGTCGTTTCCTTGACGACACGTTCGTAGAGATCCCAGCGAAAGTTTGCTTCAGCAGCCTGGAATTTCTTACTCGCCGTATCCATCTGTCGCAGGACTTCGTCGAGGTGACCAGGTTTTGGCTGCGCGTGCAAGTTGGCTGGCGTCACCGCCAGAACAAGAACGGCGAAAAGAAACGATGCATTGATTCGGCAATATCTAGGCATGAACCGTCTACTCCCAACGGAAATTGGATGCTATTTCGACGCTAGATGTTAGCGGAGCACCCACGCATTATAGGCGACTACCCTGTGCTGGGCGTCATAAACCGCCTCATAGTGATCGAGCGTGACCTCGCCGGAGATTGGTTCGATAACCCGCAAAATAGCGGCCTTACGCTCGGCATCCGTCTTCGCTCCGTCAAGATCGTCGGCGCGAATTTGGTAGATAAATCGGCTGCTCTCGCCATCGCGCCCGGCCTCTCGGACGAGCACTTCACTCGCGTGCAGCGCGACCGTCTCGACGGGCTTGTCATTAAAGTTGATGAACCACGGTGAGACGAACATGAAGAGCAGAATTGCAGTTACCATGACGTCGTAGTGAAAGCTTCCGCGCTCGTAAGACCAGAAGATGTAATTGCGAATCAGTTTGAACATGAGTTAATTCCTGCCCGTCTGTTTGCCGATGACGGTATCGCCGTTCATGTAAGGGACGAGCGCTTCTGGAACTCTGATGCTCCCGTCGGCCTGTTGGTAGTTCTCGAGAATTGCGAGGTACGTGCGGCCCACGGCGAGTCCGCTGCCGTTGAGCGTGTGAAGAAACTCACTCTTCTTCGCGCCCGTGGGACGATAGCGGATATTCGCCCTCCGCGCCTGGAAGGCCTCGAAGTTCGAGCACGAAGAGATTTCGCGATAGAGCTGTTGGCCCGGGAGCCAGACCTCTAGATCATAAGTCTTCGACGAAGCGAAGCCCATGTCGCCTGTGCATAGCAGCATGCGGCGGTAAGGCAGTCCGAGCTTTTCCAACACAGTCTCTGCATGGCGGGTCAGTGCCTCGTGCTCCGCGTAAGAATCTTCCGGTTTCGCAAACTTCACCAGCTCAACCTTCTGAAATTGGTGTTGCCGGATCATCCCCCGCACATCTTTGCCATAGCTGCCCGCCTCGGAGCGAAAACAAGGCGTATAGGCGCAGTACGAGATAGGAAGTTGCGCTTCATCGAGTGTCTCATCTCGAAACAGATTCGTAACCGGAACCTCCGCAGTGGGAATGAGCCAGTGATCGCCATCCTGAAATTCACCTGGCTGATACGGTCCCTTGTCGTCGCAGTGGAACTGATCTTCGGCAAATTTCGGAAGCTGCGCCGTGCCAAATAGCGACTTTGAGTTGACCATATAAGGCGGCAGAACCTCGGTGTATCCGTGTTCCCGCGTGTGCAGATCGAGCATGAAATTCGCCAGTGCGCGCTCAAGCCGAGCTCCCTGGCCGAAGTGGACAACAAAACGTGCCCCGGAGATCTTCGCAGCGCGATTGAAATCGAGGATGCCGAGTGCCTCGCCAAGCTCCCAGTGCGGTTTGGCAGGAAAGTCGAATTTCGGCTGCTCGCCCCAGACTTTTTCCTCGCGATTGCCGTGCTCATCCTTGCCGACAGGAACTGAGTCTTGTGGCAGGTTTGGCAGGGTCTGCATGATTTCGCGCAGACGCTCGTCCGTGGTCATCGCCACCGTCTCAAGAGATTCAACCTGAGCTTTCAGCGAGCGGGTCTGCTCGGTCAGTTCCGTCGCATCGCCACCGGAGCGCCGGAGTTTAGCAATCTCGTCGGTCAACTTGTTACGCTGCGCCTTCAAGGTTTCAACCTGCGTAATGGCGTCGCGCCGTTCTCGATCTACTGCAGCAAAATCGCCTAATGCGGCGTCGGGATCCATGCCACGTGTACGCAGTTTTTCTTCGACAAGGGCGAGATTCGCCCGTACAAATGCAAGATCAATCATTACTTTGCATTTTAGCGTCTTGTGGACACTTACTGGGAGGAAGTGAGGGAGAACGGTTACTCTGGATAAGATGAAAGTTATCCATCAAGAGGCTATCAGTGGCGACTGCAGTACGCGATAAAAGCCCCAAGGGTCCCGACATGCGCGTGACCGTCGCCGGCATTGAGCTGCGTTCGCCTGTGATCGCAGCCAGCGGCACTTTCGGCTACGGCGTTGAGTTCGAAGATGTCGTCTCACTCGATCGCATCGGCGGCTTCGTCACCAAAGGACTGTCTCGGGAACCGATGGCAGGCAATCCTTCGCCACGCATCATCGAAACCGCAGCGGGCATGATGAACGCAATCGGCCTGCAGAATGTTGGGGTGAAGGCTTTTATTGAAGAAAAGCTGCCGAAGCTTCAAAAGCTCAGCGGTACGGCCGTTATTGCAAACGTCTTCGGCTCTACGATGGACGACTATCTCGAGGTTATTCACGCTCTCAACGACGCGCCCGGCATCGCGATCTATGAGTTGAACGTAAGCTGCCCGAACACGAGCCATGGAGGCATGGTCTTCGGAACAGATCCGCCTTCGCTGTGGGAGCTCGTAGCACGTGCCAGGGCTGCAACGCGGCGTCCGCTGATGGTAAAGCTCTCTCCTAATGTGACGGATATCGGTCTGATGGCTCGCGTTGTCGAGGATGGCGGCGCCGAAGCCGTCTCGCTCGTCAACACTTTTGTTGCCTTGTCGATCGATGTGGAGACCCGGCGCCCACGCATCGCCAACGTCACCGGCGGGCTCTCTGGTCCGGCGATCAAGCCAATCGCCGTGCGGATGGTGCACGAGGCAGCGAACGCGGTGAAGATTCCCATCATCGGAATGGGCGGAATCGTGCGTGCCGAGGATGCAGCGGAGTTCATGATGGCTGGTGCGACTGCCGTGCAGGTCGGTACTGCGAGCTATGCGGATCCACGCGCCGTCGAAAACATCGCCAATGGGCTGAAGCGCTGGTGCGCGGCGCATGATGTTGCCGAAGTTCGCTCGCTTACAGGGTCGGTGAAGATGGGTGCGCTGTAGCTCTCTAAAACGCGAGCTGCCTCGCTCGAATAAAATAAAAGGCGATGATTCAACACAGCACTGATCCCTCTGCACCCGTTTCCGACCTTCTTCCTATTCGCCGCGCTCTTCTCTCCGTTACCGATAAGACGGGTCTCGTTGACTTCGCCAAAGCGCTGGTTTTCTTTGGCGTCGACCTCATATCGACCGGAGGAACTGCCAAGGCCCTGCGCGAAGCAGGCCTTCCCGTGCGCGACATCAGCGACCTTACTGGCTTTCCCGAGATGCTCGACGGTCGAGTCAAGACGCTTCATCCGAAGGTCCATGGCGGCATCCTGCACATTCGCGACAACGCCGAGCACATGGCCTCGGTTACCGAGCATGCGATCGAACCAATCGATATGGTCGTGGTCAATCTCTACGCCTTCGAAAAAACATCTCAGCGGCCAGCGGTTTCGTTCGCCGACGTCATCGAAAACATTGATATCGGTGGCCCGTCGATGGTTCGCTCGGCGGCGAAGAACTTCTCCGATGTTGCTATTGTGACTTCAGTCGCCGACTACTCCGTTCTTGCGGATGAGATGGCTGCGAACGGCGGCAGTCTCAGTCGTGCCACACGATGGCGTCTCTCTAAGGCTGCGTTCTCGGTAACTGCCGCCTACGACGCGGGGATTGTAAACGCCTTGGAAAGCATCGAGTCTCCGAGCGGCAAGGCCGTCTTCGCGCATGACAAGCTGCCGGAAACGATTCGCGTGATTGACCCTCTTCTGCAGACCCTTCGATACGGCGAAAACCCCCACCAGAAAGCCGCACTGTATACCGACGGCAGCGGAAAAGGCATCGCCAATGCCCAGCAACTTCAAGGCAAAGAGCTTAGCTACAACAATATCGTCGACCTCGATGCCTGCTGGGAGCTAGTCAGCGAGTTTGACGAACCGGCCGCAGCCATCATCAAGCACACCAACCCCTGTGGAGCTTCTACCGGCGCGAGCATCGTTGAAGCCTACCGCCGTGCCCTCGAAGCTGACCCAGTCTCTGCTTTCGGCGGAGTCATC
>Ga0210397_10000689_pt1 | contig 22394 bp, 19 predicted proteins | sample IncBWH2OmetaG_FD_160126 | JGI IMG/M metagenome (GOLD analysis project Ga0210397, IMG submission 160126) | Forest soil microbial communities from Barre Woods Harvard Forest LTER site, Petersham, Massachusetts, United States - Inc-BW-H-2-O ...
TCTCGGCGTCGGCGCCAACCGCCCACCCGCCTAACGCGGACGTTCACGTCGGACGACGACGCACGGCATGCCCTGCGAGGACGCTCCCTCGCCGCATCCGGCTCGCTCAGTCGCTCGGTTCACTTCGTCACTCTCGCCATCCATGGCTCTGCTCCTCGTTCAACGCCTCGCTTGGGCATGCCGTGCGTTCGTCGTCGGGCCGCGGACGTCGTAGGCACGAGTGCGACGCCTCGTCATCACCGGCGATGTCGAAAGCCGGGGCGTCTGAGGCGGCGAAAGCCGCCGAAGTCGAGCGGCGGAGTTGGACTATCCCGATGAGTCCGCCGCGTCCCCGGCGCAGACATCGTCCGGTGATGACGTGGCGAATACAAAGAGGGCCGACATAAAGTCGGCCCCTTCAACAAGTCGGCCCCTTCAGATCGCGGGCAACGTTACGATCCGTTTGCGTTATGCAGTTGAACCTTTGCCGAATCGGACGCCGGCCAGACGTGGAACTCCTTGGAGTTGAAGGCCGATATCGCGCCCATGAATAGTATCAGGAGAATGCCTATCGCGAAAAAGACCTGCACCGTGAACGGTATGCCGCGGCTCTGCGGGATTTCGACATCCATCCAATCATCCGCCATGCTCTTCTCCTACGCGATGCCGTGCAGGACGCGCGTCGCGACCAGTATCACGATGCAGCAGCCTAGCGCCAACAATCCCAACATGATCTTCGCGACGTTGTCGTCGAGTCCGGTCTTCGGCCATTCGAGCTTCAACGACCAGAGCGCCGCGGTTCCCACCACGATGGCGCCGACGAGAGCGATGATCCGTTCGATGCTGCCTGCGTCCACGTCGCCCTCCTAGCGCCACACGTAGAGAATGCTGAACAACGCCACCCAGATGACGTCGACGAAGTGCCAGTACAGCGACGCTGCCGTGAGGCCGAAATAGCGCGTCTTCGTGTAGGTGCCCGAGAGCGTCTGATTCAGCACGACGACCAAGAAACAGACGCCGATAAAAACGTGGAAGCCGTGAAGTCCGGTCAGCGAGAAGAACGACGATCCGTAGATGCTTGTCGTCCACAAGGTGTTCTCGTGGATGAGGTTGGTGTATTCGATCGCCTGGCCGCCCAAGAACATCGACCCGAGCAGAATAGTCGCCATCATCCACCAGTAGAATCGCAGATGTTTGTCGTGCTTGAACGACTCCATCGCGAAGTGCATCGTGGCGCCGCTTCCAAAAAGCACGATCGAGTTCACACCCGCCATGTACAGGTCGGCCGGCGTCACACCCGGCGGCGGCCAGACAGGCGCCGCGCTGCGCAAATACAGATAGGTGAAGATGAACGACGAGAATATGATGCAGTCGCTGATCAGAAAGAATAGAAATCCGAGCAGCCGGTGGTCCCGCTGTTCTTCGTATTGCGCGTCGTTGAGGGTGACCGCGTGACTCGCCATCGTGCCTGTGATCTTCTCCTCTAGAACCGGGGAACAGCAGCGAGGTACTCGGGCGCCACGTCGCGATACGGCAACGGCTGACCGTAGTCGTATGGCGCGGCGAGCACGATCGGAATGCGGTCGAAATTGTAGTACGGCGGCGGCGATGGGATCATCCACTCGAGCGTCCGCGCGCCCCACGGGTTAGGTCCGGCGAGCTCGCCGTGCTTCGCGCTGCGAAGCGCGTTGTAGGCGAAGATCAGCATGGATGCGCCCAGCACGAACGCCGAGATCGAGATGAACAGGTTCGTACCGCCATAGACCGGATCATAGGTTGCGACACGGCGCGGCATGCCGAACAATCCGATCCAGTGCATGGGCAAGAACGTGGCGTTGAAGCTCACGAACATCGTCCAGAAATGCAGTTTCGCGAGGCGCTCGTCGAGCATGCGCCCGGTCATCTTCGGCCACCAATAATACAGTCCGGCGAATATCCCGAAGATGCTGCCGCCGAACAGCACGTAGTGGAGATGCGCCACGACGAAATAGGTGGCGTGCTCGTGGATATCCGCCGGCACCGACGCTAAGAAGATGCCCGTGATCCCACCGAAAGTGAACGTGCTCAGAAATCCGAGGACGAACAGCAGCGGCGATGCCAGCCGGATCTTACCGGCCCAGAGCGTGGCGACCCAGCTGAAGATCTTGACGCCGGTCGGCACGGCGATCGCCATGGTCAGGATCATGAACGGCAACTGGACCCACTGCGCGAGTCCGCTCGTGAACATGTGGTGCGCCCAGACCATGAACGACATCAACCCGATGGCGGTCGACGAATAGGCGATCGCCTTATAACCGAAGATGGGCCGCCGAGCAAATGTCGGGATGATCTCCGAGATGATGCCGAAGGCCGGCAAGACCATGATGTAGACTGCCGGATGCGAGTAGAACCAGAAAACGTGCTGCCAGACGACAGGGCTGCCGCCGCGCGACGGGTCGTAGTACGGCACGTTGAACGTGCGCTCGATGAAGAGCGCGAGCAATGCCGCGGACAGATTCGCAGTGGCGATGAAGGACAAGAACGCCGTGACCGCCGTGGCCCACACGAAGAGCGGCATGCGCGTCCACGTCATACCCGGTGCGCGCATCTTGATGATCGTCACCAAGAAGTTCAGCCCGGTGATCGTGCTGGATACCCCGACGAGAAATATCGCGGCGCACCACATGCTCGTGCCGGCCGGTTCTTGCAGGCTGATCGGCGGATATTCGGTCCAGCCGGCCTCCGGTGCACCGAGCAGAAAACTGCCGAAGAGCAGGATGCCCGCCGGCGGGAAAAGCCAGAAACTGAACATGTTGAGCCACGGGAACGCGACGTCGCGCGCACCGATCTGCAACGGCATGATCAGGTTGCCGAACGCACCCGTCAGAACCGGGATGATGACGAGCCACACCATCGCGGAACCGTGCACGCTGTACGCCTGGTTGTACATCGTCACGCTCAAGACGTGATTGTTAGGCCCGGCGAGCTGCGCGCGCATGAGCTCCGCGAGCAGTCCTGCCAAAACGAAGAACAAACCCGTGGTGATGAAGTACTGCACCGCGATCACCTTGTGATCGAAGCTGAACACGTACTTCTGGACGAATGTCTCCGGCGGCGGATGGATGTGCTCGCTCGTTGCGTGGGAGACTTCGACGACTGCCATGTACTTTAGTTCGACCTCTTCACTTGTGGAGCGTCTTCAAGTAGGCGACGAGGTTTGCGATGTCCGTGCTCGAGATCCCGTTGGCCTGCATGTTCGGCATCGATCCCATGCTGCCGGTGTAGCCTTTCTCTAAGATCTCGGCCACGTCGGCGGGGTCGGCCTTCTTCCCGTCCACGAGCGCGGGGTGTTGCGGGTCATCGAAAAGATCGGCTAGGCCTGGCCCAACTTTACGCTGGTCGAACGGCGCCGCGTTGTGGCACACCGAGCATTTCTGCTGGAATAGCGCCTGGCCGGCGCCTGCGTCGCCCGATGCGACGTTGACTTTCGGGCCTCCGTTCGCGCTCTGCTTCTGCTGTGTGGCGAACCACGTGTTGAAGTCCGCTTGCGAGACGACGTGGACGCTTCCCCACATCCGTGAGTGGCCGATGCCGCAGAACTCGGTGCAGATGATGCGGTACGTGCCCAGGCGATTCGGCGTGAAGTGGATCGGCACGACCATGCCCGGCACCATGTCTTGCTTGATGCGGAACTCGGGGACCCAGAACGAATGGATGACCGCGTCGTCCGCCTGCGCCTCCGACGACGTGATGTCCATCGTCACGGGCACATCGATCGGAAGATACAGATCGTTGTAGACCGATTGCGCGAGACCTGGGTAGCGGAATTCGAAGTCCCATTTGTGGCCGATGGCTTCCATCGTGACGGCCGCAGCCTGCGCGCCGTAGTACTCAGGCAGCACCTTGTAGCTCAGCAGACCGAGAGCGAGCATGAGCGCCGCAGGGATGATGGTCCACCAAGTCTCCAAAGCGGAATGATCGTGGATCGGAGAACCGGTCGCTTGGATCGAATCCGACGGCCGCGTGCGATAGCGGATCACGAAATAGATTATGAAGCCGTTGACGTAGACGAGGATCGGCACGCTGAAGAACGCCATGAAGCGGAACAGCCAATCGATGTCGGCCGCTTGCTGCGCAGCTTCCTTGAGATAGTTCTCGATGGGGAATACGACGACGCCCCACATGCCGAGGGCGCTGATTATTCCCATGACGATGACGGCTCGCCAAAAGCCGCCGTCTAAATGGTTCTCGTCCGTATGGTGACTCAAAGCTGCCGCTCTCTCTTCGAACGCGCTCGTGTCGCGAACGTTACACGGGGCACGCGGTCACACCTCGGCTTGCAGCTCGGAACGCCTGTTGAAATTGTCGCATTGCCGAAGGTGGGAATCGAACCCACATGAGGGGTTGCCTCGCGCGATTTTGAGTCGCGTGCGTCTGCCAGTTCCGCCACTTCGGCCGGGGGGCGCCAACGATTTCGCACACGCGGCTCAATACCCTAGCGCGCGTACTTCGTGACCCACTCGACCCAGCGCCGGTAGACGTCGGACACGTGCACGGGATCGCCGGGGAAATGCGATTGCACGGGGTACGCGTGGAACTGGACCGTCACACCGCGATCGGCGAGCGCGTGGTACATCATGTACGAATTGACGATCGGCACGTTTGCATCGCCGGTGTCGGCGAGGATGAGCGTCGGCGCCTTGACGTTTTTCGCATACGTCAGCGGCGACTGCTCGATCCACATCGGTGCCGTCTTCGGATCGTACGGGCTTCCGCCGAAGAAATCTTGGGCATCACCGTTCTGATACCAGGCGATCGTGTAGTCGAGCGGATAGTAGTTGAGCGCGGCCCCTTCCACCGCCGCCTTCCAGACCGGATAGTGCCCGTTGAGCCACGAGGTCATGTAACCGCCGTAGGACCAGCCGGAGACCGCCATGCGCGAGGGATCGACAAAGCCGAGCCGCTGCACCGCCGTCACTCCCGCCATGACATCTTTTCCCGGCCCGTCGCCGCCGTCGCGATAGATCGCGTGTTGATACGCGTCGCCGAGATTCGTGCTGCCCCGGTAGTTCGGTTGGAACACGACGAAGCCGGCCGCTGCTAAGAGTTGGTCGAGCTCATCGAATGCAAGGCCGTCGGCCCCTTGGGGACCGCCATGCACGTTGACGACCATCGGATACTTTACCGCTTTCGAAAATCCCGGCGGCGTCGTGAGTATGCCGTCTTCGCTATACCCGCCGGGGCCGATCCACGTGATCTCGCGCATCGCACCGAGCGAGAGCGACGCGATCGATGCGTTCAACACCGTGAGTGCCCGGGGATGCGCTCCCGCAGAAGCAAGGTAGTAAAGCTCAGCGGGATCCCGCGGGGTCGACCCGATGAACGCAACCGCACCGTCAGCGCCCACGTCGGCATCGTTGCCGAAGTCGACGTCGCCAAGATCGACTTGCCGGACGCTTCCGTCTTGTGCCGCACGCCAAAGCGAGACGCGCGGGCCGTTGTCGCCGCTCGCATACAGCGCCCCGCCTGGCGCGCGTTGCCAGCGGTACCAATCGATGTTGCGGTCGATCGCCGGCATCAAGAGATGCCCGGCGCCGCCGCGGACCGGCATCGAGACGAGGTACGCGTCGCTATTGAACGTCCCGTGTCGATACCACTGAACAACAAGTTGTGTGCCGTCGGGCGAATACTCGGGGCCAAACGCGAACGGGCGCTGGCCGGGAACGTCGATAGTGGCGCCCGTCTTGGCGTCCACGATAGCCACGGTCGCTGGATCGCTATCGCCGTATACCGCGTTTGGAAGCCGCGTGATCGCAATCGCGTGCCCGTCCGGCGACCACGAGAAGCCGGAACCTGCGCCGCCGTCGGCCGAAGAGATGCTCCACTGGCCGCTCGTCAGACGCTTGGTCCACGATCCATCCGGCGCGGCCAGCCAGAGATGCGACGGCGACGAGCTCGACTTGATCATGTAATCGTTGTCGCCGACGTCGAACGCGTCGAGATGCGGCGCGCTCGTGTCGCTATCGGGCTCGTCGCGCGTGACGAACGCGATCCGCGCGCTGTCCGGACGCCACGCGAACTGTTCCACGTCGTCGTGCGTTTTGGTCACCTGGACCGCATCGCCGCCGGCCATCGGCATCACGTAGATCTGCGCCGTGCCGTCGGGGTCATTGGCGATAAATGCGAGGCGGTCGCCTGACGGCGACCATAGCGGAGACGAGACGCCTTCGCGGTCGCGCGTCAGCGTGCGTTGAGAGCCGCTCGCGACATCGAAGAGCACGAGCGAGTCATCGTGCCGGTTCTGCGACCAATTCACGCGCCCTACGATGGCTGCCACCTGTTTGCCGTTCGGCGAGAGCACGGGGCCGGAGATCTCGACGACGCGGCGCATGTCGGCCAGTTCGAACGGCCGAGCCAACGCCGGCGCGCCAAACGCGATGATGATGGCGAGGCAGAGTGCAGCGTTGCGAAATATCAATTGTCTTCCTTTTATGTTGGGCGGGCCGTTATGGCCCGCCGGCGCGCCGTAAAGTCGCGCCCTACAACCGCGCGCCCTACATTGCGACATTCTCGACGCCCAGGCTCCGGTTGTCTGGCGAGGCGGTTCTTTCCTCGACACTGTTCGGCTGCGGCAACGTCGCGGCGAGCACTGCGCAGAGCACGGCGAAGACGGCGCATACCGCAAGCGCCGCCCGCAACGCGTCGCTCGGATCGCCGGTCTTCCAGTGAGCGAGAAATGTGCCGATGAGCGCAGGCGCCGTGATCGCTCCCGACGTCGCTAGCATGCTCGCCACTCCCGTCGCCGTTCCGGCTCGCTCTCGTTTCACGTAGCGCAGGAGCAGCGCGTTCGGCGGGGCGGACGCAAGGCCGAGCCCGATGCCGCCCAACGCCATCGCGACGATCGCGAAGAGCGCCGAAGTCGAAAGTGCGAGTGCTACGATTCCGAGCGCCACTACGACCGCTGCGCAAACCAAGAGCGCGCGAAAGCTGACTCGCGATATGAGCGTGCCTCCGGCGATCGCGCTCGCTACGTATGCAGTGGCGAGGACGAACAGCGCGACCCCCGCCTGTTCCGGCGACGCGTGAAAGCGCACGATCAAAAAGGTCGCAGAGTAGATCGTGAGCGTGAAGCTTGGCACGCCGAACGCGAGGGCGATCCAATACAATAGGGCAGGACCGCGCGAGGCGAAGAGGTCCGGGGCGATCACCGGCGCGCTGCTCCGTCGTTCCTGAATGATGAACAATGCGACCAGCACGATCGTCGCGGCTACGCCCCACGCCGCGATTCCGTCCGGGTTGGTGGCGGCCACCATCAGTGCGGCGGCGACCGCGGCGATGAGCAGAACGCCGAGCGGATCATAGCCAAGTGATTTGCGATCTGTACGAGATCGATCGCTCGGCAGCGAACGCGCTAACGCGGCGGCGGCGACCGAGAGAATCACGTTCAGCCAAAACACGAGATGCCATGGGAAGGCGGTCAAATCGGCGGCGATCCAACCCGTCGTCCGAGGCACGAACACGATCGCCCCAGCGACGAGCGCGCCGCCGCAGAGCGCACCGGCCATCGTGCCGAGGCCGAATGCGCCGTAGAGCGCGCCAATCGCCCCGCCCTGATGCTGCGGCTCGAGCCGGTTTGCGATGATCGCCGTCGCGACCGGCTGAATCCCGCCGGCGCCGAGCGCCTGTACGACGCGCCCGACGATGAGCAGCGGGAGCGAAGTGGCTAGCGCGCTCGCAAGAGAGCCTGCGCCAAAAAGCGCGATACAAGCGAAGAATATCTGCTTTTGGCCGCGCTCGTCCGCAAGGCGCCCCATTATCGGCTGGGCGATCAGCGACCCCGTTGCGTACGTTGCGACGATCCACCCCACTTGCGCGAGCGTCGCACCGAGAGACGCGGCGATGCCGGGAAGGAGCGGACCGAGCATGGTCAGCGGCAATGCTCGCGCGAAGACGCCGAAGAGCAGAGGCCGCATGAGCGAAGCGCGCGCCTGCGCCGCGAGGCGGGCGGCGTCGGTCATCTAAATGCCTGGCCCGTGGCCGAACCGGTCTGCCGCCATTGCGACGAAAAGCAGCGCGAGGTAGAGCATCGAGTACCGGTACATGAGGCCCTCGCTCTGCCGCGACCCCGTCCTAGCGACCCAGATGGCGAAGCCGAAAAAGATCGCGTCCAGCACAATGGCGCACGCCAGGTATAGCAGTCCCATGACATGCATCGGGACCAGTAGCAGCGTAAGGGCTATTAATGCGACCGTATATATGAGGATCTGTTTTTTTGTCTCCGCCTCACCGCGCACCGACGGCAGCATCGGGATCCCGACGCGGGCATACTCGTCCTTCTTCATCAGCGCGAGCGCCCAAAAATGCGGCGGCGTCCATATGAACACGATTAGGAACAGGAGCAGCGCCGTGAGGCCAAGATGATTTGTCACTGCGGCCCAGCCGACGAGCGGCGGAATCGCGCCGGCCGCCCCACCGATCACGATGTTGTTCGGTGTCGCGCGCTTGAGCCACATGGTATAGATGAAGACATAGTAGAGTATCCCGATCGCCGATAGCGCGGCCGCAAGCACGTTGACGGTCAGGCTCAGTTCTGCGAACGCGCATATCCCGAGGATGATCCCGAATGCGAGCGCATTTCGCGGTGCGACCCGGCCGCTTGGAATCGGCCTTTTCATGGTCCTTTTCATCACGGCGTCGATGTCGCGATCGAAATACATGTTGATCGCCGCGGACGACGCGGACGCGAGCGCGCCGCCGAGCATCGTCCACAGAGCAAGCCCGATCGTCGGCCAACCGCCGACGGCCATCATCATGGCGGTGAACGTCGTGAAGAGGAGCAGCGACATCACATTCGGCTTGGTGAGTCCGAGATAGTCGCGGATCGTGCTCATGCCGGCACCGGCTTCCGGAAGGCGCTGAGCGTCAGGAGCACGAGCGAGCCGGCTAGCAGGGCACCGTTAGCCTCGTGCGTTACACGCACGAGCGGATTGAGCCGCGATGCGACGGCCGCGACTCCGAGCGCGGCTTGGACGATGACGAGCACAAAGGCGATAGAAGAGAGCGTCTTGATCTCGCGCCGCGCCCAGTCGCTCGTGTGGGCGACGACGAACGTCACGACCACCATTATCGCTGTCGCGTAGGCCGCGAAGCGATGATCCATATGCACCATCTGCGCATCGGACGCGGCGCCGGCCCACCCGTTGCACATCGGAAACCCGACGCAAGCGAGTCCGTCATTCGCAGCGCTCATGAGCCCCGCCGCGAAAATGGCGGCGAACGCCAACAGTGTGCTGAGAAGAGCGAGGGTTGCAAAGCCCGCTGGTGCGCCGTCACGCGCGCCGTGTTCGCCAGGGACAGGCGGCGTCAGCGACGATATGACCGCCACGACGAGAAGGCTTATAAACGTCAGGAAGCCCAGCACGAGATGGATGGCGACGCTCGGTGGGTTGTTGCGCAGGACAATCGTCAGCGCACCGGCTGCGATCTGCGCGACGATCAACCCGAGGCTGGCGCACGAGACGGCAAATGCTGCGCGCGCTTCCTTGCGTGCCGCCAACGCCATGACAAATGTCGCGAGGATTATCGCCGTGACCGCAAGCGCCCCCAACCTGTGCGACCATTCGTAAAACGTGGGATTGTCGAGTGCCGGCAGCCAGCGCCCTTGGCAGCGCGGCCAATCGGGGCACGTCATTCCGGCCCCGTTCACGCGCACGACCGCACCCCAGACCACAAGGGCGAAAGCCATGATGGCGGAGACGAGACTGACGCGCCTCAGTCCGACTAACGATCGGCTCACGTGATGCTGCGAATCCTCTTGGTTCCCGTTGAAGGGGCCGACTTGAAGGGGCCGACTTGAAGGGGCCGACTTGAAGGGGCCGACTTTATGTCGGCCCTTCCGTCTGCGTTGGCGTTGCGGTCCGACAAGTCGTTCTCCTGTCCCGGCGTTTTCTGTGCGTGCGGCCCGTTGGATTCTCGTGGTGCGACTATAGTCGGCTGACGTCGTAAAGGTGGCGTACGTGCTCGGCGCGCATCGAGATTCGCGATGAGCGTTCTGCGATTGGGCGCACCGACCGCGTTCGGCGAGAGCATTCGCGTGCCCGGTGACAAATCGATCTCGCATCGCGCCGTGATGCTCGCGGCGACCGCACGCGGCACGACTACGATTCGCGGTCTCAATCGCGGAGAGGATGTTGCGGCCACGATCGGCGCGGTGCGTTCGCTCGGCGTCGCCATCGAAGACAGCGTAGAAACGGTTCGCGTCACCGGCGGATCGCTCGCGCGCGAGACCGGGGTAGTCGACTGCGGCAATTCCGGAACGACCATGCGTCTGCTCATGGGGCTGCTCGCGGGCCGAACGACATGCACGCTCGATGGCGATGCGAGCCTTCGCCGCCGCCCGATGGACCGGGTCGCAAAACCGCTCGGCTCTATGGGCGCCGCGATCGAAACTTCAAGCGGAACACCGCCCATCCGGATCACGCGCGGCGATGCGGGTCTGCGCGGGATCGACTATCTTTTGCCGGTCGCCTCCGCGCAAGTCAAATCCGCTCTGTTGTTGGCCGGCCTTCGCGCGGAAGGCGCGACGACCGTGCGCAGTCCGCACGCATCGCGCGACCACACGGAGCGCATGCTTGCGGCGATGGGTGGACGAATCGAATCCGCCCACGATGCTGTGCGTATCGAGCCCGGCGAACTGACGGCGATCGAAAATCTTGTTATACCGGGCGATTTTTCCGCCGCCGTCTATTTTATGATCGTCGTCGCGATGTCGGTGCATTCTGGCGCCGGATTAGTAGACGTCGGCGTCAACCCCACGCGCATCGCCGCGCTCGACGTTATGCGGCGAATGGGTGTCCAGATCGCCGCTCGCGACGAGGTCGATATATCGAACGAGCCGCGCGCCCGGCTTTTCGTCAACGGCGGCACCGCGCTGCGCTCGGCCCACATCGGCGCCGCCGACGTTGCCAATTCCATCGACGAGATACCAGCGCTCTGCGCTCTCGCTGCGCTTGGGGGTGTTGGCTTTGAGGTGCGCGGTGCGAGAGAACTGCGCGTCAAGGAGTCGGATCGAATCGCCGCAACAGCCGGACTCTTGCGTGCATTTGGCGGCCGCGTCGACGACCTCGAAGACGGTCTGATCGTACACGAAGGTCGTTCCTTGCGTGCGCCGGCCCGAGTCACCACGCTGGGAGATCATCGCATCGGACTTACTGCTGCAACACTTGCTACAACATTGGGCTCGCCGATCGAGATCGACGATGCCGATTGTATCGCGACCTCGTTTCCGGATTTCGCCGCGACGTGGTCGGCGGCGTTCGGCTGCCCGCTCAACTGAAGGCGCGATCATTTCGACGAAATCTCGCGGAAGGGGCCGACTTTATGTCGGCCCAGGCAAACGCAACGTGGGCGGACATAAAGTCCGCCCCTTCAGATTTGTGGCGTCGAGGGGCCGCCGCGCAGGGTAGGGACGAACAATTCCAACAGCTCTTCGACGCTCTTCGCAATAACATTCACGAATGTTGCAAACTCCGCGACCGCGCCCAGAGCTTCGCCGATCGCGCGGAACCCATCGCCGAGTTTCCGCGACGCGTCCGTCAAAGTCTGCGCGGCGTGCCCGATACGAGCGCCAGAGGCCTCTGCTGTCTGCATCGTCACGAAGAACGGATGGCTGCCGAACCGATCGCCTAAGGCGACGAATGCGCGCAGCTTTCTCGCGCAAACGATCGTTCCGGTTGCCACCAGCAAAACGCTGACGATCGAGGCGGCCCAGAAGAACGCGATCATTTGTCGCTCTTCGGCGATGATGCCCCTTTAGAATCGGACGTGGAGGCCGGCGCCGGCTTTGAATCCGACCCCGATGAGGAGCCGCCGCCGGAATCGCTCGACGTGGAGGGCGCAGATGTCTCTCCGCCTTTGGATTCCCCGGACTTGGCGCTGCCGTCCGATGCAGGCGATGGCTTGAGACCGCTCTTCGCGTAGTCGGTCTTGTGGAAACCGCTGCCCTTGAACACGACGCCGATAGGATGGAACACGCGCACTAGTTCGCCGCCGCATGACGGGCACTTGGTCGGCCGCTCATCGTTGTATCCGTGCTCGATCTCGTGGGTGGTACCGCACGACTTGCAGCGGTATTCGTAAACGGGCATCCGCGGGGTGCTACGCCACCTGAGCGGATTCTGCGACGACTGAAACTCTACGGTCGTCGGCGTCCGACGATTCGATATCGCGTGCCGCGCCCGTCTGAACGTGGGTGGTGTCTGCCGCGTCGTCGAGCGCCCCGCGCACGTGAATCAAAGATTCTCGCACCGCGCGACGGACCATCGGCCGAATGAAAAGCGCATCCCAAATCTCCGGGAGGATTCCGCCGAAGACCGGATAGCCGACCGCAAGCGACAGGCGCGACATCGACCCGCGCTGTTCGAAACGGAAGTCGATTCTGCGGGCTGCGGAGAGATCGCTCTCGAGCGACAAGAATGCGTTCCCCACGTGACGCGTCACTTCGAAGATCTCTTGGCGGCGCCGCTTGCCGGCAGCCATGCATATCCGCAGTTCCGAACCGAGGTGCAGCGGCTCTTCATCGAGCGGATGTACGTTCACCACGAAGGCGAGCCACATCGGCCAGCGCGCTGTGTCGCTCACAAATTCATATGCCCGCTCGACCGGCACTTTCAGGTCGACATGATCTTGGCAGATGGACTTCATCCACTATCCTCCTTACGTCGCCGGCTCATGGGCAAAGGCCACGATGCCGATGACGCGAAGTCATCAAGTCCTCCGTTCAATTGGAATCACGGACTCAAAAACCTCCTCAAGAGGAGCGCGCCGACCGAAAAGTGATCGCTGCATGACCCGGATCCGAGTCGCTGCGCTTGCGGTTCGCGGCGAAGAAATACTTCTCGCGCGTCACATCAAAGACGGTCTGACGAGTTACTTGCTTCCGGGCGGTGGACTCGATGACGATGAGACCGCGCATGACGCACTCGCACGCGAGCTGCGCGAAGAGGCGTCGGTTGACGGCGTCATCGGCGATTTGCGCTACGTCGTCGAAGTGCTCGCGCCCGACCGGTCACGCCATCTCATTCAGCTCGTCTTCGGCGTGCGCATAGACGGAGCGATCGGGGATTCGTCGGATTCGCGCGTCGCGCGCTGCGAGTGGCACCCGATCGCCGCATTGCGGACGCTGCCGATACATCCGGCAATCGGTGTGATCATCGCAGACGATCTTGCGCGCGCCAAGACGGCGCAGTGCAGATACGTTCTCGCGGAGTGGAGCATATAAGAAAGTGGGCCGACATAAAGTCGGCCCCTTCAGTCGCGTTAGAATCAAAAATCTACTTGTTGTAGCGCAGGAACGCCGGGACTTCGATCTCGTCCATGTTGATCGGCTTGACCTTCTCCATGTCGCCGACGCCCAGCACCCGCTGACGTTCGCGCGCTCGCGAGCCGAAGCCGGTGGCAAGCACAGTGACGCGAACTTCGTTCCCTAACTTCTCGTCGATCGTAGCGCCGAAGATGACCTCGGCATCCGGATCCACGGACTTCGCGATCGCATCGGCCGCTTCGTTGACTTCGTACATCGACAGATCCGGACCGCCGTAAATGTTGAAGATCACGCCGCGCGCGCCATCGATCGTGGCCTCGAGCAGCGGGCTCGAGACGGCTTTCTGTGCGGCATCTGCCGCGCGCCGCTCGCCCGTGCCGATCCCGATCCCCATGAGGGCAGAACCCGCGTCGGTCATGACGCGCCGCACGTCGGCGAAGTCGAGATTGATCAACCCCGGATTGGTGATGAGGTCGGTGATGCCTTGGATGCCCTGCCGCAACACGTCGTCGGCGGAGCGGAACGCCTCGATGAGCGGCGTGCGCTTCTCGATGATGGAGAGCAGTCGATCGTTCGGGATGACGATGAGCGTGTCGACTTTCTGCTCGAGTTCGGCTATGCCGCGCTCGGCGATTTGGGCGCGCTTGCGCAATTCGAAGCCGAACGGCTTGGTCACGACGCCGACGGTCAACGCTCCGGCCGCGCGCGCGAGCTCCGCAACGATAGGCGCGGCACCCGTGCCGGTGCCGCCGCCCATGCCTGCGGTGATGAACACGAGGTCGGTACCCTCGACGAGCATCGCCAAGTCTTCTTTGGATTCTTCCGCCGCTTGACGTCCGATCTCCGGATCCGCGCCGGCGCCGAGTCCGCGCGTCAGGTTCTGCCCGATCTGAACGCGATTCTCCGTGCGCGAATTTTTCAGCGCTTGAATGTCGCAGTTGACGGCGAAGAACTCAGCGCCGTTGATGCCTGCGTCAACCATTCGGTTTATGGCGTTGCAACCGCCGCCCCCGACGCCGATCACTTTGATGTTCGCCATATGTTCGGGCACGTAGCGACGCTGTTCTGTCATGAGACTCTCCTTCTGCCGGACGAGGCCGGTCTGATACTTGTCTTGGCCGGCGCGACGTAGGCCGCGCTCAGCTCAAATGTTCTCGCCACCATTTCGCCACGCGCCCGCCGATGCCGTGACCGCCCGAGCGCGAAGGCACAGCTCCCGAATCCGATCGAGCTCCGAAAAGGACGAGTCCGACCGCGGTCGCATATGCAGGATGTTTGATCGTCTCCGTGAGTCCGCCGACATGCATCGGCACACCGATCCGCGCCGGCAAATCGAAAAAGTCCGCAGCGAGCGAATCGAGCCCGGCCAATTCGCCGCCGCCGCCAGTCAGCACGAGTTCGGCCAGCATGACTTCCGCGGGGCAGTTCTGCGCGAGATTGGCGCGCACGAGCTTGAATATCTCGGTCATCCGCGCGACGATGATCTGGCGCAGGAACGATTTCGACGCCGCCCGCGACGTACGCCCGGAAAGCGCTTTGACTTCAAATGTCTCATCGCCGAGATCCAACGCAAGATTTGCTGTGCCGTACGCGTGCTTGATATTCTCTGCCTCTTGAAAGCTCGTCTTGAGACCAAGGGCTATGTCGTTCGTGACGATATTGCCGCCGACCGGCACAGTCCACGTGTGATAGACACCGCCGCCCCAGTAGACCGCGACATCGGTCGTTCCGCCGCCGATATCCAGCAGCACGACGCCCGCATTCCTCTCTTCAGGCAACAAAACCGCTGCGCCCGCCGCGAGCGGTTCGAACACGATCGCTGTCGGCTCGATACCAGCCCGGTGCACGCACTTCAAGACGTTCGCGACGAACGATGTCCCCGCGGTGACGACGTGCGTATCGACTTCGAGGCGCGATCCGGACATGCCGACCGGATCAGTGATCCCGTTCTGGCCGTCCACGGAGTACTCGCGCGGAAGTGTGTGGATGATCTGGCGCTCGGCCGGCAGCGTGATGATCGTGCTGGCATCTACGACGCGCTTCACGTCGCCTGCTGCGACCTCGCGCTCGTCGCTTCCGACCGCGACGATGCCGTGCGCGTTCTGCGAGCGGACGTGTTCACCCGTGATGCCTACATACGCCGATTCGATGTGCGTACCAGCCATGCGCTCGGCGCCCTCGGTGGCCGCCTCGATCGACTTCACCGTCTCTTCGAGGTCGGTCACGACGCCTTTGCGCAAGCCGAGCGACGGTGCGACGCCGAAGCCGATGATATCCATCGCGCCGTCGCGCCCGACGCTTGCGATCACCGCGGCGGTCTTCGTCGTGCCGATATCCAATCCGGCAACCACGTCGCTACGAGCCAATGACGACCTCTAAAACTGTCCACAGCCTGTGGATAGATTCCCGGCAAGAACGCAACGAGCGACCATGTGAGGTCGCCGTATCATCCGCGAATTGCATTTCAAAGTGCGGCGGGACTTCCCTCTTTGCGAACTTCATTTGAAAAGCACCGTCGGCGCGCGCAGACTTCGGACGTCGACGTAGCGCACGTCTTGCGGCCTGTCGATCTTCTTCTCAATGGATAAGAACAAAGCGATCTTGCGCGGCAGATCGTCCGGCGTGCCGAACAAGACATGGATTCCGCTCGCGCTTTGCGCCGCTATCCCGGTCACGTCATCCATCTGCACGCTGACCACCGGCAATCCGCCGGTCTGCAGGGCTTGCAGTGCGCGAAGCGCGGGCGCGACCGGTGTAGCTCCGAGCTCAGCGCCGAGCCGAACCGCGCCGAAACCGACCCCGCTGACGGTGAGCGTCGGCAGGTGCAGATCGCGCGGGTCCGGTGGCCCGAGCGCAAGCACCCGCAGCCGTTCGTCGAGCAAAGCTTCTCCCGCGGTCGGTTCTTCGCCGCCGCCGCCGGGCGGCAGCGTCAGTCGCGCCACGGGTACCCGCTCCACGACATCGATCGTGACGTGGTTCGGCCAGTTGCGCCGTATCGCGGTCGTACCGACCCAGGGAAGCGCTTTGATGCGGGCCGTCGCACCGTCGACGTCGAGCAGCCAGACGTTCTGACCAGCGGAAAAAGCCGCGGCCGATATCACGTCGGCCGGCGCCGACCTGTCGCAGCCTGTGACCTGTACTGCGACGAGCGCCAGCCTTGGATCTTGCGAAGCGCGCACGGCCGCATAACCTACGCCCATGAGTATGACCACGACGGCGATCGGGCCCAGTATGCGCGCTAGAAGCGCTCGCGTCCGCGGCCGCCGAGCGGCGGACTTCTTACGGGATGCCACAGGCATCCGCATCGCATAGCGCGTCGATCGCTTCTGCCACCCCGACACCTTGAACGCCTACCATCATCCGAGCAGCCCGGCGTGCGACCGCGGTCGCGCCCGCCACCGCGAACGAAGCGCCTGCGATCTGCAACATCGGCGCGTCGTTGTCCGAGTCGCCGATCGCCGCCGTCTCATCGAGAGAAATCTCCAGGCTCGCCGCCATGAAACGCAGGGCGCTTCCCTTGTCCGCGCTGGGATCGGTGACTTCGAGGTAGGTCGGCTGGCTCTTCATCACGTTTGCTTCGTCCGCGCCGAGAACACTTGATAACCGTGGGACGTCGCGTTCGACGTCCGGCGCGGAGCCGATGCCCAATACCTTGAGCAGCGTGCCTGGGGCGCTTCCCGCGTCGGAGAGCAGCGTTCGAAGATCCGGTACTCGGGTTGCTTCGACGCGCGATCGACGCAGATATTCATCGGTGCGCTCGTCGACGTGGTCGACGAAGAGCGCGTCGCCGAAATAGAGTTGGACGTTGTATCCGCCATCCTTCATGAAGTCGTACGCCCGAAGTGCAGTCCCCAGAGCGAGCGGCCACGACCGCATGAGACGGCCCGTTCGCACATCATAGATCGCCGCGCCTTGGAGGCAAGCAAGCGGCCCTCCAAGTCCGAGATCGTCAGCGAAGCGGCGCGATGCGCTGAAGAGCCGGCCCGTGGCGAGACATACATTTATCCCGGCGCTGGTCGCTCGGCTGATCGCCGCTCGATCGCCGGGCGAGATCGCGAGGTCATCGCCGACGAGCGTTCCGTCAAGATCGACTGCGATCAACCGGATCTTCAATTACGAGTCCGCTTCCCAGACGTTGTCCAATCCGAAGACAGCAGCAAGCTCGTCGCGCAGCGCGCCCGTTATGACGACTGAGGTCTTCAGCGATCGCGTGTCGCCGCGCGCTCCGGCGTGAAGAACTATTTTGCCGTCGCCTGCGTGCGCGGCGGTCACGATGTCGCGAAGCCGCCCCAATCTTTGCGCGTCTTCGGGTGTGCCGTTCAGACGCACGTTGAGCATCGCGATTGGCGAGACAACCGGTGGCTCGATCGGTTCCGCCACAACCGCGGCTTGACGCGGCACGTCGTCGCGCCGAACGGACCTCTCACGTGCGACGGCCGGAGCGCTCGCAAGCGGCCACGCCTCCACCACTTGCAACGACAGATCTTTGCGTTCATCGACTGCCGCATCAGGATCCGCCGCATCTTGCAGAATCCCGGCTGGCCGACCCGGACCTGTCGGACGACGCTCCTTCACCCGCGCCTTCACGACGATTATCGCTTCGTCGGCGAACAGCGGCGAGAGCTGCGCGTACCATTTCGGAAAGACGACCGCCTCGATCGTGCCCGTCTGATCTTCGAGCACCGCCACCAGCATCTGTCCGCCCGCCTTGGTCACGACCCGGCGTGCCGACGTCACGACACCGCCGACGCTCACAAGTTCGTCTTCAAGCAGATCCCGCACTTCGCGGATCGTGCACGTCGCACGCGTCGCAAGCTGTGCGGCCTTGTCCGCGAGCGGGTGACCCGAGAGGTAAAGACCGATCGCTTCCTTTTCTTGTGCAAGGCGCAGTTGCATCGGAACGTCGGGCATGGCCGGGAGCGGCGGCGGCGGCAGACCGCCGCCCGCGGACGCGAACAGCGACGTCTGTCCAAGATCGCGCTCCTGCGCGAGTTTCTGACCGTAGTCGAGTGCGGCGTCCAATGCGGCGAGCTTTTGCGCGCGGTTCCCGGGAAGGCCGTCGAGCGCGCCGGCTTTTACGAGCCCTTCTAAAACGCGGCGGTTGACGATGCGGCAATCGACGCGCGTGCAGAGATCGGCGAGCGAGGTGAGCGGTCCGTCGGAGCGCCGCTGCAGCAGCTCGGCGATCGCCGCGCCCCCGACGTTTCGGACGGCGGCAAGCCCGAAGCGGATCGCGCCGCTCACGACCGTGAAGTCGGTGCCGCTCTCGTTCACGTCGGGCGGCAGGATGCGCAGCCCGGATCGAGCGCATTCTGCAAGATACTCGACGAGTTTGTCGGTGTTGCCTTTGACCGAGGTCAGCAACGCCGCCATGAATGCGAGCGGGTGATTCGCCTTGAGCCAGGCCGTGCGGTACGCGAGCAATCCATAGCAGACCGAATGCGCTTTGGGGAAACCGTAGCCGGCGAACGGCTCGATGAAGAGCCAGATGCGCTCCGCAAGCGGCGCCTCGATGCCGTGCGCCACGCACCCGTCGACGAATTTGGCCCGCTCTTTTGGGATCTGCTCTTTGATCTTCTTGCCGATGACCTTGCGCATCTGATCGGCTTCGCCGCCCGTGTAGCCGGCGAGGTCGCGACAGATCTGCATGATCTGTTCCTGATAGACGGCGACCGCGTATGTCTCCGTGAGGATCGGCTCCAGCTTCGGATGCAAGTATGCGATCTTGCGCCGGCCATGCTTGCCTGCGATGAAGTCGCCGATCCAGTTCATCGGACCAGGACGATACAGCGCCACCATCGCGATGACGTCTTCGATGCGGTTGGGCTTGAGCTCGGCGATGTAACGACGCATGCCGGCGCTTTCCAGCTGGAAGACGCCGCTTGTCTGACCGGCAGAAAGCAATGCGTACGTCTTCTCGTCGTCGAGCGGAATGCCGTCGAGGGCGAACTCAGGATCGGCGGTCCGCCGGATCTCTTGCGCGGCGGACTCCATCACGGTCAGCGTGCGCAGCCCGAGGAAATCCATTTTGAGCAGGCCAACTTTTTCGACCCATTCCATGGAGTACTGCGTGTTGACATCGTCGTCGCCCAACTTCACGAGCGGCGCGTAGTCGGTCACGGGGCCCGGTGCGATGACAACACCCGCGGCGTGCGTCGAAGCGTGTCGCGCGAGGCCTTCCACCCGCATCGCCGTATCGAGCAGTCCGCGTGCTTGCGCGTCGCGCTGGTAGATCGCGCTCAGTTCGGGAACCTGGTCGATCGCCTGCTGGATGCTCACCGGATTGGCCGGCACGTTCGGGATGAGCTTCGCGATGCGGTCGACATCGGCGAGCGGCACGCCCATGACGCGGCCGACGTCTCGAACCGCCGCGCGAGCCGCCATTGTTCCGAACGTGACGATCTGTGCCACGCGGTCCGTGCCGTATTTCTCGGTGACATATTTGATGACTTCGCCGCGCCGCTCGAAACAGAAATCCGTGTCGATGTCGGGCATCGAGATCCGCTCGGGGTTCAAGAATCGTTCGAAGAAGAGATTGTAGCGAAGCGGATCGATATCGGCGATGCGCAGTGAGAATGCCACGATGCTTCCCGCGGCAGAGCCCCGGCCGGGCCCCACCGGTATGCCGCGCTCGCGCGCGTAGCGGATGAAGTCCCACACGATCAGGAAGTACGATGCGTAGCCCATGCTCTCTATGATGCCCAGCTCGTATTCCATGCGCTCGATTTGCACCGGCGACGGATTGCCGTAACGTTCGCTCAGGCCGACCGTGCAGAGCTCGCGCAAGTACGCGCGGTCATCGCCGTGGCCCGCAGGCACCTCGAACGACGGCAGCGCGAAGGTCTTCGTCTCGAGCTCGATATCCACCATGTCGGCGATCGCGAGCGTCGCATCGCACGCCTCCGGCGCGTCGGCCATGAGCTCGCGCATCTCTTCGGCGGACTTGAAGTAGAAATCGTCGCCGTCGAACTTCATGCGGTCGGTGTCGGCGACCATCTTGCCGGTGCCGATGCAGAGCAGGACGTCGTGCGCCGCGCTGTCAGACTTGCGCAGGTAATGGAAGTCGTTTGTGGCCACGGTGCGCACGCCGGACTCTTGCGCTATCTTCAGCAAGTGGGCGCGGACTTTGTCCTCGAGCGGATTGTGATGGTGATGCAGCTCGAGGAAGAATCTGTCGGCGAAGATGGCTCGATAGTCGGAGACGAGCGCACGCGCGGCATCGACCTCGTCGTGGAGCAGCCGCTGCTGGATCCCGCCGCCGAGACAGCCCGAGAGCACGATCAGTCCCGCGCTGTACTGCGCCAGCAGCTCGAGATCCACGCGCGGCTTATAGTAATACCCATCCATGAAGCCCGCAGAGACGAGCTTCATCAGATTGCGATAGCCTTGCGCGTCTTGAGCCAGTACAGTGAGATGATATTCGTCACGGGCCGAGCGATCGCGATGGCCGCGCGGAGCCACGTACATCTCGCAGCCGAGAATCGGCTTGATGCCCTTGGCTTTGGCTTCGAAATAGAATTCCATGGCGCCGTACAGCACGCCGTGGTCGGTCAACGCGACGGCGGGCATGCCGAATTCGGCAGCGGTCGAGACGATGTCGGGGATTCGGCACGCGCCGTCCAACAGCGAATACTCGCTGTGGACGTGCAAATGGACGAAGTTCTTGGCCAACCTTCACCCGGAACGAGGACGAACGTACGTTTGTAGCGTATTTCCGCCATTATTCGCTTCGACCTTGTGGATTCGCTTGTGAGCCGGCTGTGCATATGCTGTCGATAAGGCGAAGTATCTGTGCATCGAGAACGCGACGCAGTCGTCGAACGCATCGTGCGACAAAAGTTGTACGTCTGCTGTCCGCTCCAGGGGCGTTCCGAAGTCAACTCGAAAAGCGAAACACCGTAGGCCTCGCGCCGTTTGCATCGCGCTATACTAAGGAAGACAGCGAAAGCGATCCATGCTCCAGCACGACATCCTCGTCGTCGGCGGCGGCCTCGCAGGAATGCGCGCCGCGGTGGAAGCTGCGGAACTCGGCCTCGACGTCGGAATGCTTTCGAAGATCCACCCGGTGCGCAGCCATAGCGGCGCGGCCCAGGGCGGCATAAACGCCGCGCTCGGCAATCGCGAAGACGACACGACCGATGCGCACGCCTTCGATACCGTCAAAGGCTCCGACTATATCGGCGATCAGGACGCTATCGAACTTTTCGCCGAGGAAGCACCGCAGGCGATCATCTGGCTCGAGCACATGGGATGCATCTTCTCCCGCATGGACGACGGCCGGATCGCCCAGCGCCCATTCGGCGGCGCGTCGTTCCCCCGCACCTGCTACTGCGCGGACGTCACGGGCCTCGTCATCCTCCACACGCTGTGGGAGCAATGTCAGCGCCTCAACGTCAAAGTCTACGAGGAGTGGTTTGCAACCGCGCTTTCGGTCCAAACGGGCGTCGGTTCGGGCGTGGTCGCGCTGAATGTCACCGACGGAACCATAGAAGCGATCCGCGCCAAGGCGACGATCTTCGCCACGGGCGGGGCCGGCCGGTCCTTCTACAAGACCACCAACGGCTTATCCAGCACGGGTGACGGCATGTCCATGGCCTATCGTGCCGGGATCCCGCTGCTCGACATGGAGTTCGTGCAGTTCCATCCGACGACGCTCAAGAGCAATGGCGTGCTCATGACCGAGGGCGCGCGCGGCGAGGGTGCGTACTTGATCAACGCGCTCGGCGAGCGCTTTATGTTCAAATACGCCCCCACGAAAGGTGAACTCGCGTCGCGCGACGTCGTGTCGCGCGCCGAGCAGACCGAGATCAATGAAGGGCGCGGCGTCGATGGCTGCGTCTTCCTCGACTTGCGCCACCTCGGCAAGCAGAAGATCATGGAGCGGCTGCCGCAGATCCGCGAACTCGCGCTCGACGCCACCGGCATCGATGCCATCGACGAGCCCGTGCCGATCACGCCAGGTATGCACTACTGGATGGGCGGCATCCAGACGGACAAGCACGGCGCCACCCCGGTTCCGGGAGTCTACGCGGCCGGGGAATGTGCGTGCGTGTCGGTTCACGGCGCCAACCGGCTCGGCGGCAACTCACTGCTAGACCATCGTCTTCGGCAAGCT
>Ga0210397_10000692_pt1 | contig 22378 bp, 23 predicted proteins | sample IncBWH2OmetaG_FD_160126 | JGI IMG/M metagenome (GOLD analysis project Ga0210397, IMG submission 160126) | Forest soil microbial communities from Barre Woods Harvard Forest LTER site, Petersham, Massachusetts, United States - Inc-BW-H-2-O ...
GAAGACATCCTCGGCCTTCGACAGGCGCAGCTTCTTGGCCACGCCCTCGATCGCCTTGTCGGTCAGCTCGAAGCCCTCGTCGGTGAAGATCTTCTCGAGGATCTTGCGGCCGAAGGCGATGTGCTCGTCGCGCGCGGCATGGCGCAGGAAGCGGCGGATCTCGGCGCGCGCCCTGCCCGTCACCACGAACTGCTCCCACAGCGGCGACGGCGTCTGCTCCTTGGTGCGGATGATCTCGACCTGGTCGCCGTTGCGCAACGGCGTGTGCAGCGGCACATGCACGCCGTTGACCTTGGCGCCGACCGTCGAATTGCCGATGTCGGTGTGCAGCGTGTAGGCGAAATCGATCGGCGTGGCGCCGCGCGGCAGCGAGATCAGATCGCCCTTGGGCGTGAAGCAGAAGACCTGGTCCTGATACATGTTGAGGCGCGAGTTCTCGAGGAACTCCTCGGCGCTGTCGTCGCGCTCGAGCAGGTCGACCATGTCGCGCAGCCAGCCATAGGCGCGGCCGTCGCCCTCCTCCGCGACATGCTCGCGGTAGCGCCAATGGGCGGCGACGCCGCGCTCGGCGACGTCGTGCATCGCCTGGGTGCGAATTTGAACTTCGACGCGCTGCTTCTCGGGGCCGATCACGGTGGTGTGGATGGAGCGGTAGCCGTTGGTCTTGGGCGTCGAGATGAAATCCTTGAAGCGCGCCGGCACCATCTGCCAGTTGGTGTGCAGGACGCCGAGCGCGCGGTAGCAGTCGTCCTCGCTCTTGACGATGACGCGGAAGCCGAAAATGTCCGACAGGGTCTCGAAATTGAGCTGCTTGTCCTTGAGCTTGCGCCAGATCGAGAAGGCGCGCTTGGCGCGGCCATAGACCCAGGCCTCGATGCCGTGCTCGGCGAGCTTGCGCTTGATCTGGTCGGCGATGCGCCCGATGCGGTCGCCGGAGGTATCGGTGAGGCGCGCGAGGCGCGTGACGATGGAGTTGCGCTCGTCGGGATTGAGCTCGGCGAAGGCGAGGTCTTCCAGCTCCTCGCGCATGTTCTGCATGCCGATGCGCCCCGCCAGCGGGGCGTAGATGTCCTGCGTCTCCTGGGCGATGCGCAGGCGCTTCTCGGGCTTGGAGATGAAGACCAGGGTGCGCATGTTGTGCAGCCGGTCGGCGAGCTTGACCAGGAGGACGCGGATGTCGGAGGTGATCGCCAGCATCAGCTTGCGGAAATTCTCCGCCTGCTTGGTGCGCTCGCTGAAGAGCTCGAGCTGGCTGAGCTTGGTGACGCCGTCGACCAGGCCCGCGATCTCGTCGCCGAAATTGGCCTTGATGTCGTCATAGGTGGCGAGCGTGTCCTCGATCGTGTCGTGCAGCAGCGCGGTGACGATGGTGGCGACGTCGAGCTTGAGGTCGGTGAGGATGGCGGCGACTTCGAGGGGATGGGCGAAATAGGGATCGCCGGAGGCGCGGAACTGCTTGCCGTGCGCCTTCATGGCGTAGACATAGGCCTTGTTGAGCAGGTCCTCATCGGCATCCGGGTCATAGGCTTTCACCCGGTCGACCAGCTCGGTCTGGCGCAGCAGCCGGCGCCTGGCCTTGGGCGCGGCCGGCGCGGCCGGAACCGCCGGGGCGGCCTCAGCCGGCTCCGCAGCCTTGGATTCCGGCGCGACGGGTGCACTCATGACATCAATATAGGCCCGAAAGGCCCTGATTTCGAAAGCGAAAACGCAGCGCGTCCCGCCGTGCCGCAGGGCGCGCCGGTTTCGCCGACCCAATCGGGGTACGCTCCCGGGGACATCCGCAGCACCGTCGGATATCTTCGCGGCGCGGGCCGAATGCCCGCGTGCTCAGGAGGGGAGTTATTCATGCGTAAGACGTTGCTTATGGCGGCTTTGGCACTGGGGCTGTGCGCCGCGTCGCCGGCACTGGCCCAGCAGGCCCAGGGCGCCGCGTTTCCGGGCCAGATGATGCTGGTCGCGTTCAACTATTGCCCGCAAGGCTGGCATGCGGCGGACGGCTCGCCGCTGCTGATCCAGCAGAACATGCAGCTCTACGCGCTGATCGGCACGACCTATGGCGGCAACGGCAAGACGACCTTCGCGCTGCCGCAGGTCAAGGGCCCGCCGATCGGGCCGGGTGCGCCGATCTCGATGCTCTATTGCATCGCGCTGACCGGCCCCTACCCGCTGCACGCCGCCGCCGTCCATGCCGGCGGCATGATGGGACCCGGCGCCGGGGGCATGATGGGACCCAAAACGCACTGAACCGCGCGCAAGCAAAAGGCCGGGACGCGAGTCCCGGCCTTTGTGTCCTTCATGCCGGATGCGACGGGTGCGTCCATGGCCTCGGTATATAGGCGGTTAGCCAGAAATCGAAGCGGGCGTCTCGAAGCCCCTTCCACGCGCTGCAGTACGCCGCCATATGAAAAAGTTCGACGGTTCATCGACTTCGGACAAGGCGGGCTAATGCCGTAGAGCGAGCGTGGCGTCTGCCCCCTCCACCGCTTCGCGGTCCCCCTCCCCCGTAACAACGGGGGAGGAAAGAAAAAGGGCGGCGCCTTGCGGTGCCGCCCTTCTCGATTCTCGATTCCGCGGAAGAGCTACTCTTCGTAGTCGGCTTCCGGCTCGGGTTGCGGCTCGGCGCGGCGCTGGGCCTCGCTGGTGAGGGCGCGCAGCAATTCTTCCTCGGTGACCTGGCGGGAGGCGGCGTCCTCGCGGCCTTCGTCGCTCTCGAGACGGGCCTCTTCCGGCTCGTCGACATCGGCATGCTTCTGCATGCTCTTGATGTAGTCTTCCTTGGTCTCGTCGGGCTTGACCTCCTTGGCCGCGATCTCGCGCAGCGCCACGACGGGATTTTTGTCGCGGTCGCGGTCGACCAGGGGTTCGGCGCCGCCCGAAAGCTGGCGGGCGCGGAAGGCCGAGATCAGAACCAGATCGAAGCGGTTGGGAACCTTGTCGACGCAATCTTCAACGGTAACGCGGGCCATACGGTCTTAGTCCTTGAAAGATAATCGCTTTAGCCGCGAATCCGGCAAGCCGAAAGGGTGTGAAGGCGGCGGACCATATAGAAACGGTCCGGGCGGGGCAAGGGCGCTCCAAAGGGCGGCACTGTTACAGTTTCACGTCCGGTGGCGGCCAAATCCGACGCCCCAGAAGTGTTCCAGCGGCCAGGATGAGCAAGAATGGGGCAAGGTAGATCGCCAAGATCACGATTTCGGAAAGCAGCATCCCGCCTCTCGACATGGTGTAGAGGGTAACTCTCGCAATGGTCCAATCTTCAGTGGTCCCCGTTATGAAGCACCAAATGAAGGCCGGAACCCAAGCGATCAGAAAACGCCCCACGGCTTTCAGTTTCTCGCCCATGGCGCGATATTAGCCCTATGGCCAAGTGACACCAAAGCCAGAAACGCCGGCACTGTTACGGTTTCAGCGATGACGAAGGATGAAGGCGGGTACTTCGGCTAATTCTTTCGGATAGGGTTCGCCAACACGCTCGAATCTGAAACCACCTTCGACCAAGGCGGCCACCCTGCGCCACTCCGTAACCTCGGCTTTTGCAGGCGGCTTGAACTCCAGTGAGACCCTGACGGCTTCGCGGCCACAATTCTCGCACGGTAGCTCGGGCGGGAGCGGCCACGTCTCTCGCCTGCGGAATGAGGATCGGCAGTAAATGCATATATACCGCGCAGGAGTCGGCGGCAGTTTGCGTCCGTCGTTTCGTTTGCGCATCAGGCTGCCAGTTCAGAAACAATTGTGAGACATCAGCTCCATACCCAAGAGACCCCGAGGCCAGAAACGGTTTGTCCGTTCCGCCGGCTTGCTCGGCCTGGGCGTCGTGCCGATATTGGTCGCCACGATGCAGTTCTGGTTGCCGCCTGGCCGCTTGGTATTGCGCTACGACCTGTGTGCTGCGGCTCGGTCGTCACCCAGCCTTCGGCTCGCACGGAAACGCGTGCTTCTCGGAAAGTATCGCGCCTACCACGCGCGGAGACTTTTCCAGAACCTGTGGATTGGCACCCGTCGCCCACGCATTGAATGCCAGCCGCAACTGCTCGCCGGTAGCACCGCCTGTCGGGCAAACGACAACGGTCGAATAGCCATTCAAATCCTGCAGCATAATAGCGGAATCCCAGACCCCCAGCAGATACTCTTCGCAGTCCCGCTGATCAGTTTTGCACTCGGCGACCAATGCGCTCACTCTGTTTGAGTTTTCCTCTGCTTGGACCTGACCAACATTTCCGCAGCCTATGATCGCTGAGATCAAGATTGCCCTAGCGATCCTGTGCATGTTTCACCCCGCTCCCTGGTATCAAAATATCCGCGCGTATCGGAGGCTCACCGTTATTTCGGCCACAGGATGATCTGGGTGCAGCGGAAGGCGGCCATCAGCTTGGCGGTGCCCTCGGCGGTGATCGTCGCGTCCCAGACCTGCGTGGTGCGGCCGCCATGCAGGAGCTTTGCCTCGCACAGCACCGCGCCCTCGCGCAGCGTGCTCATGAAATTGCATTTGAGCTCGGCGGTGGTGAAATTGGCGGCGCCCGGCGGCAGCACGGTGCCGTAGGCGCACAGCGTGTCGGCCAGCGCCACGATGCTGGGCGCGAACAGAAAGCCGATCGGCGCCACCAGCGCCGGCGTCACCGCCATGCGCGCCCGCATCAGGCCGAGTTCGGCATGCGTCACCACCATGCCGATCAAGCCGGGCAGCTTGTCCTGGTTGACGCCGTTGAGGCGTGCAACCCAGGCTTCGTCATTGGCCATGGCTCAGATCTCCTTCATTGCGGCGGCAGTTGCGCAGCCTTGTGCTGCGCCAGCAAGGGGCGCGTCCGGGCCCACATGTGCCAGGCGCGGGTGAGGCCGCGGGCGGCGACGAACAACAGGCCCGCATCGGCCAGCCAGACATAGAGATCGCCATGCTTGAGCGCCGCCGGCGCGCCGCCGCCCGGCCCGCCATTCACCAGGTACTCGAGGATAAAGCGCGCGGCGAAGACGGCGCCGGTGAGGAGCGTCCCGAACGGCGTCGGCTGGCTCATGATGGTGCCGGTCTTGTCGTCCAGCGTGAGCTCGACATGCTGGGTGGTGAACCAGCCGAGCGCGCCGCCGCCCAACACCGCCGCGACGAAAATGGCGATGCCCTCGAGGCCCGGCAGCTTGCCGCGCGACAGCGCCGCCAGGGCCAAAAGCGTGATGATGCCGGGATAGATCCAGAGGCGATCCGGCTTGATCCGGGTCGGCCGCATGCCGCGGCGCAGAATCAAGAACAGCGCGAGCGCCGGGGCGATGAAGGGAGCGAGACCGTGCATGACTTTTTCCCGATGGCTTTGCAATGGCGGCGGCGGCGCCCGGCAAACAGGCCGCTTGTTGGCAAGCTTCCGCCGCGAAAAGCGGCGGCGCTGCGGCCGACTTTACCTTTTTGCCGCAAAAAGAACGCTGGAATTAATGCCTTTCGTCCATTGCATATTTTACGGCGTTGCCTTTCAGTATGCACCGCCGAGGGGCATTCGAAAGGGGATACCATGAAGTTCAAGATGATCGCAGCCGCCATCGTGGCGGCTGGCCTGGCCGTGCTTGCGCCGTCCGTTGCGGGCGCCGAGGGCCGGCAAAATTTCAATCTGGAAAACAAGACGGGCTACACCATCAAGGAAGTGTACGTCTCGCCGACCAAGGTCAATGACTGGCAGGAAGACGTGCTGGGGCAGGACACGCTCGACGACGACCAGTCGGTCGAAATCCGTTTTCCGCATCACGCCGGCGGCTGCTATTGGGACCTGAAGGTCGTGTATGACGACAACACGTCGGCCTACTGGACCAATTTCAATCTCTGCACGATCTCGGAGATCACGATCAGCTACAACGCCGACACGGGCAAGACCTGGGCGCACTGGAAATAGCCGGACGCGCCGGTTGGACGCGAAAGACCCGGGCGGAGCCATCCGACCCGGGTTTTTCTTTGCCCGTTGAGGATGCCGGCGCCGGCAAAAGCTACGAGACGCAGATCTGCGTCGTCGGCGCCACGCTCATCCTCGGGATGTTAGCTTTTCGAGACGGCGCTCGGCCGCCGGCAGCGCGGCGATGAGGGTGCCGAGCGGCGTGCCCGTCACGGGGTGGATCCAGTGCGGCGCCAAATCGGCCAGCGGCAGCAACACGAAGGCGCGATCGGCGAGGCGCGGATGCGGCAGTTCCGGCGGGCCGCGCTCGACGCGCCCGTCATAGTCGATGAGATCGAGATCGAGCGTGCGCGGCGCGTTCCTGACGGAACGGACACGCCCGAAGGCCGTTTCCGTCGCGTGGAGAAGTTCCAGCAACGCAGGCGGCGGCAACATCGTTTCGATGCGCGCCACCGCGTTGACGAAAGACGGCTCCGACGGATCGGGCCAGGCCGGCGAGACGTAGTAAGGCGATACCGCCGCGACGGTTACGCCTTGCTTTGCGATTGCGGCGAGCGCGGCGGCGAGCGTCTGCGCCGGCGTGCCGACGCGAGACACCAGATTGCCGCCGAGCGCGATCAAGATCATGTGTGGCCCTGCTCGATTTGAAAGGGACCACTCTTGCACACAGCGCGCCTTGGCGTAGAAAGACAACGGGCGCTCGGGGGAATTTTACCGGTTCGGCCACTACATTCATGGGAGTACATATGTTGTTCTATCCGCAAGAAAAACTGGCGCTGTTCATCGACGGCGCGAACCTCTACGGCGCGGCCAAGGGCCTGCAATTCGACATCGACTATAAGCGCCTCCTGGAGCTTTTCGCGCGCAAAGGCATCCTGGTGCGCGCCTTTTATTATACCGCGGTGGCCGAAGACCAGGAGTTCTCGCCGCTGCGCCCGCTGGTCGACTGGCTCGACTATAACGGCTTCTCGGTGGTCACCAAGCCGCTCAAGGAATTCACCGACGCGCAGGGCCGCCGCCGCGTCAAGGGCAACATGGACATCGAACTCGCCATCGACGTGATGGAGATGGCCGAGCAGGTCGACCATGTCGTGATCTTTTCCGGCGACGGCGACTTTCGCAAGCTGGTCGAGGCGGTGCAGAGGAAAGGCCGCCGCGTCAGCGTGGTCTCGACCGTGCGCACCCAGCCGCCGATGGCGGCCGACGAACTGCGCCGCCAGGCCGACAATTTCATCGAGCTGGAAGAGCTCAAGCCGCAGATCGCACGCGAAGGCGGGCCGCGCTCGGCCGGCGCGGCGGTGGCCTCGCCGCATTATGCGCAGACGGCGTAGTCGGCGGCGTCTCCCACCCGGAAAATTCGAGAATTTCGGGTGGGCGAGGACGCGACGGGCATGAGCACCGAGCCTCCCAAGGATTGTCCGCTCTGTCCGCGCCTCGCCGCGTTTCGCAAGGCAAACCGCGCGGCGCATCCGGGCTATTTCAACGCGCCGGTGCCGACGCTGGGGCACCACGAGGCGCGGCTGCTGATCGTCGGGCTGGCGCCGGGGCTGCATGGGGCGAACCGGACCGGGCGGCCGTTCACCGGCGACTATGCCGGCGACCTGCTCTACGCAACGCTGCTGCAGCACGGGTTGGCGCAGGGCGACTACCTGCGCCGCGCCGATGACGGGCTGGAGCTCGTGCATTGCGCGATCAGCAACGCGGTGCGCTGCGTGCCGCCGCAGAACAAGCCGCTGCCGGCGGAGATCCGGACCTGCCGGCCGTTCCTTGCCGCGACGATCGCGAGCATGGCCCATCTGCGCGCCATCCTGGCGCTGGGCAAGATCGCCCATGACAGCGTCTGCGACACGCTGGGCGCGAAGAAGTCGAAGCATCCCTTCAAGCATGGCGCGGCGTATCAGATCGGCAAGCTCGCGCTGATCTCGAGCTATCACTGCTCGCGCTACAACACCAACACGGGCGTGTTGACGACACAGATGTTCGATGCGGTGGTCAAGCAAGCCAAGATCGCGGCGCTGCACGCGCTGTAGGGCGAGTTGCTTTCAAGTTGATGCACCAAAACTTCGATGTCATGGCCCGCGAATGCGGGCCACCCAGTTGGGTTCTGCACATTGAAGCCAGGTTCGCTGAGAGTACTTTCCTTGAAACGAAGCGTACGCGTCACCTGGGTGGCCCGCACGTCATCCTGAGCGACGCCGCAGGCGGCGTCGAAGGGCGCGGGCCATGACAAGTCTGTTTTGTGATTTCAACCGTTCACAATTTGCTCTAGCCCGTCGGCACCGTCGCCCAATCCTCCGGCATGACGGGAATCGGCCAGGCGGGATCGGGATGCCAAGCGGGCCAGTCTTCGCTGAAGGGCGGGGCGCGGCGTTCGATGCGGGCGATGGCTTCGTCCTTGTCGCGGAGCACCTGCGCGGCGCGTTCCGGCGCGATCCAGCCGTGCTCCCGCATGCGCGCGAAGTGGTCTTCGTCCTTCATCTTCCAGAGGAGATCGGGCGCGACGACGATGTCGAGCGCGAGGTCCCACAGGACGAAGCCGTCGCGCACGCGGCGGATCGGTTCGATCATGTCTATGTACCAGCAGAGGAACCGGTGGCTGTCGCCGGCATACATCGCGCTGATGCAATAGCCCGCGCCGGGTTCAAGGAAGCGCAGATTGTGCGTCGTATGCCAGGCCTCCAATCGCGGCTCGCCGAGCGTGCCGGCGCTGTAGTCGATCGGGGAACGGATCACCGGCGTGCCCATCGGGGTGTAGAGAACCGTGCGCCCCGCGCCGTCTTCGACGACGATCGAGGAGCCGCCGAAATACACCTTCCCGCGCCAGGCATAGCGGGCCAGCACCGCCTTACCGCTCGGCCACCGCATCTCAGCCATAGCGCTCTTCCTTCCACGGATCGCCTTCATTGTGGTAGCCGCGGGTTTCCCAGAAGCCGGGACGGTCGTCGGCGTGGAAGACGATGCGGGCGACCCATTTGGCGCTTTTCCAGAAGTACCAGTCGGGCACCACGACGCGGACCGGGCCGCCATGGTCGCGCGGGATCGGTTTGCCGTCCCAGGCATGGGCCAGCAGCACGTTGGGATCGGAGAAAACCTTCGTCGTGACGTTGGTGGTGTAACCGTCATAGGCGTGGAAGACGATGTGCCGGGCCTCGGGCCTGGGCTTGACGAGGTCCAGCAGCGTGCGCGACGCAACGCCTTGCCAGTGATTGTCGTAGCGGCTCCAAGACGTCACGCAGTGGATGTCGCTGACGGCGTCGTGCTGCGGCAGCGCCTTGAACTCTTCCAGCGTCAGCGCGAGCGGATGCTCGACGAGGCCCATGATCTGCAGGCGCCATTTCTCCGGCGCGATGTCGGGCTGGACGCCGAGGTCGAGCACCGGCCAGGTCTTCACTTCCTTCTGGCCGGGCGGCAGGCGGTTGACGTGGCCGAGATCGGGCCTGCCGGTGATGAGACGGCCTTCGGCCGCCCAATCCTGCTTGGCGCGGATGAGCTTGTCCTTGAGCTTGCCGATGGGCGTGGGGTCGTCGGTCATGGCGAAAGGTTGCCATAGGCGAATAGCGAATGGCGAGTAGCGAATAGGGGACGCCGGGTCGATCCCTACTCGCTACTCGCTACTCGCTACTCGCTATTCGCCAGTCAGACGTGCCATCACATCCTTCGCCTCGCGCGGGTGGCGGAGGCGCAGGAAGGCGGCGTGTGCGTTCGCCGGATCGGCGGCCATCGCAGTATAGAGTTTGCGATTGCGGGCGTGGCTGTCCCAGGCCCAGCGGATGGGATGTTCCCGATCGAGCCATTGCGTGACGCGCTCGCGGTTGCCGGTGCCCGGCCACAACTCCTTGCCGTCCACGGCGCGGACGAACGAGCGCCACAGCACCCGGCGCATGACCACGCTGCGCGCGTAATCGAGCCACACGACATGCGTGACGCGCGGCCAATAGAGCGGACGCACCACGCTGTAATTGCCGGCGATCACCCAGGCATCGCCCGCCGTGGCGGCGGCGACGCGGCGCTTGAACGCTTCGGGATCGTGGGTCTGCAGATCGCGCCAGCCGGCCTGCCAGTTGATGGCGTCGAGCTCGACGAACGCGATGCCGAGCGCGGCCGACAAGGCCTCCGCCATGGTCGACTTGCCCGAGCCGGAGGTGCCGACGACCGAGATGCGCATGTCACCCCTTGGCCCGCATCAGGCGCGCCTTGTCGCGCTGCCAGTCGCGCTGTTTCTCGGTCTCGCGCTTGTCGTGCAGCTTCTTGCCCTTGGCGACGCCGAGCTCGATCTTGGCGATGCCCTTGGGATTGAAATAGAGCTTCAGCGGAATCAGCGTCATGCCTTCGCGCTGGATGGCCATGGAGAGCCGCGCCGCCTCGCGCTTGTGCACCAGGAGCTTGCGCATGCGCTTGGGCTCGTGGTTGAAGCGGCTGGCCTGGGTGTATTCGGGGATATAGGCGTTGACCAGGAACAGCTCGCCGTCCTTGGCGAAGGCGTAGGATTCCGAGATCGTCGACTTGCCGCCGCGCAGCGACTTGACCTCCGAGCCCACCAGCATGATGCCGGCCTCGAGCGTCTCGTCGATGGCATAGGCGTAGCGCGCCTTGCGGTTGTCGGCGACGATCTTGCTGCCGTCGTCTTTCTTCTTGGGCATTTTCTCTTCTCTGTCATGGCCCGCAACTGCGGGCCACCCAGGTGACGCCTTCTCTGTACTCGCAGAACGAAGCGCCGCCAAATCCTGGAAAATATCTTAAGGGTTCAACTGGGTGGCCCGCAGTCGCGGGCCATGACAGCTATTTTGTAATCCCCGCCGACGCCATGGCGGCGCGGATGGTGGCGCGGGCGCCGTCGGTGGCGGCGACCAGCGGCAGGCGGACCTCGTCTGTGCACAGCCCGAGCAGCGAGGCCGCGTATTTCACCGGCGCCGGGCTGGGCTCGACGAACATGGCGTCGTGCAGCGGCATCAGGCGGTCCTGCAGTTGCAGCGCGCGGTCGAAGGCGCCCTGCAGGCAGGCGTTCTGGAACTCGGCGCAGAGCCCCGGCGCGACATTGGCGGTGACCGAGATGCAGCCATGGCCGCCATGCGCCATGTAGCCGAGCGCCGTTGCGTCCTCGCCGGAGATCAGCCGCCACTTGGGGCCGCAGGCGGCGCGCTCGCGCGTCGGGCGCATCAGGTTGGCGGTCGCGTCCTTGACGCCGACGATGCCCGGGAGCTTGGCGAGGCGGCCCATGGTCTCGACCGAAATCTCGACGATGGCGCGGCCCGGGATGTTGTAGAGCAGGATCGGGATGTCGACGGCCTCGGCCAGCGCCGCATAGTGGCGATAGAGCCCCTCCTGCGACGGCTTGTTGTAGTAGCCGGTGACCGAGAGCACGGCGTCGGCGCCGACATTCTTGGCGTGGCGGGTCAGCGCGATGGCCTCGGCGGTGGCGTTGGAGCCGGCGCCGGCGATCACCGGCACGCGGCCGCCCGCCTCTTCAACGCAGAGCTCGATCACCCGCATGTGCTCTTCGTGGCTCAGCGTCGGCGACTCGCCGGTGGTGCCGCAGGGCACCAGACCGTGGCTGCCTTGCGCGATCTGCCAGTTGACCAGCTTGCGGAAGGCAGCCTCGTCGACCTTGCCGTCCTTCATCGGCGTGATGAGGGCGGGGATGGAGCCTTTTATTCTCTCGCGCGCGAACGCCATGACACCCTGCTGTGATCGTTGGCGGCAAACTACAGGGGCTTACGCGGGCGCGGCAAGGCGGGGAACCGCCGGCCTGCCCCGGCGTATCCGAGGGAGCGGCAAGGCAAGAGACACTCCGGTCTCGACTTCGCCACACGGCTGTGGTCCCAAATGGGCTTCGGTCCCAGATAAAGCGATTCCCGACCATGACGTTCCGCCGCGCCGTCCTGTTTACCGCCGCTACCGCGCTGGCCGCGCTGGCGGCCTATGCCCAGACGACCCTGCCGAACGGGCTGACGCAGCTCGGCGGCGTCATCATGATGCAGCCGATCCCGGACGGTTCGACCGACAACGGCTTTCAGGTCGACCGCGAGCGGCGGCCGAGCCCGGTGCACGCGCTGAGCCCGACCGACCACGACGTCTTCGGCCGCGCCTTCGATGCCGCCGACCGCGGCGACTGGACGGCGGCGCGGGCGCTGGCGGGCCAGGGCCATGACGCCACGGCGATCCGGCTGATCACCTGGCGCTACCTGCTGGACAAGAACAGCGGCGCCGCGTTCGCCGACCTCGACGGCTTCCTCCGGAACAATCCCAACTGGCCGCTGCGCGACACGCTGCTGGCGCGCGCCGAGGTGGCGATGGATGCCAACCTGGCGCCGGCCGGCGTGCTCGCCTGGTATGGCGGGCGGGCGCCGGTGACCGGGCTCGGCATGGTGCGGCTGGGCGATGCCATGCTGGCAACCGGGCGCGTCGAGGCGGGACGCGACATGGTGCGGCGCGGCTGGATCAGCGGCGCGTTCCAGCCCGACCAGGAACTCGCCATCGTGCGCAAGGACGGCGGGCTGTTCACGCCCGAGATCGACCGGGCGCGGCTCGAAAACCTGATCTCGCGCGACGACGCCATAGCGGCGGGGCGCGAGCTCTCGCGCGTCGACGACGACGTGCAGCGGCTGGGCCGGGCGCGGCTCGCCTTCCGCAGCAGCCGGGCGGCCGGCGAGCGGCTGGCGGCGGCGCTGCCGGCGGAGCTCGCGAACGATCCCGAGCTGTTGTTCGACCGGGCCCGCGCGGCGCGGCGGGCGAACGACAATGCCGCCGCCGCGGCGCTGCTGCAGCGCGGCTCGCTGAAGAGCTTCGCGGCCAGCCATCCGGCGCGCTGGTGGGGCGAGGTCAACCTGGTGGCGCGGGCGCTGGTGGCGAGCGGCGACTACCGCAGCGCCTATGGCATCGTCTCGGACACCGGCCTCGCCTCGGGCACCGAGTTCTCCGAGAGCGAATTCATGGCGGGCTGGATCGCGCTGCGCTTCCTCAAGAATCCGAACCAGGCGCTGGTGCATTTCCGCAAGCTGGAGACCGGCGTGTCGCGGCCGATCAGCCTGGCGCGGGCGCGCTACTGGAAGGGGCGCTGCTACGAGGCGCTGCGCGACAACGCCAACGCCTTCGCCCAGTACAAACTGGCGGCCGAGGCGCCGGAGAGCTTCTACGGCCAGATGGCGCTGGCCCGGATCGAGCCCGTGCCGGTGCTGCACATCAACGACGTGCAGGTCGATGCCGGCGGCGTCGCCGGCGACTTCGAGAAGGACGATGTGGTGCGCGCCATCCGCGTGCTGGCCGATCTCGGGCAGGTGAACATCCTGCGCATCTTCGCGCTGCGCGAGCAGGAGCTGCATCCCGACGCCCGCCGCGTGAAATACCTGGCGCAGACGCTGAGCGAACTGGGCTTTCGCGAGATCGCGGTGCGCGTCGCCAAGACCGCGAGCTATGCCGGCACGACGTTCCTCGCCTACACCCATCCTGTGATCCCGCTGCCGGCCTATCCGGGGCCCGGCACGGCGCCGGAACCGGCCTATGTGCTGGGCCTGATCCGCCAGGAGACCGAGTTCGATCCCGACGCGGTGAGCAAGGCGGGGGCGCGCGGCCTGATGCAGCTGATGCCGGGCTCGGCGCGCGGCGATGCCAGCCGCGCCGGGCTGATCTGGCGCCCGAACGACCTGACGGGCGATCCCAATTACAACATCCAGCTCGGCATGGTGGAGTTCGCCGGCGACGTCGGCGACTGGAACGGCTCGCTGGTGCTCGCCATCGCGTCGTACAATGCGGGGCCGGGCAATGTGAAGAAGTGGCTGGCGGCGAACGGCGATCCCAGGAACCCGGCAACCGACCCGATCGACTGGATCGAGGAGATCCCGTTCAACGAGACGCGCAACTATGTGCAGCGCGTGCTGGAGAATGCGCAGATTTATCGGAACCGGCTGAGCGGGCGCGACCAGCAGACCCGCATCCTCAACGACCTCTACGCGCCCCTGGCGCCGCCGCTGAAGCCGGTGTCGCCGTATCCGGGGTGAGATATTTTACCCTCCCCTTGAGGGCGATTATATACTTGAACCAGCACGGCACAATCCCTATGTGTAATGCACGAGAGGGGGCGCTGCCATGGCCAAGCTATTCGACAACAAGGTTTTCCAAGACCCGGAAGCCGCCCGCCAGTGGCTTGAGACCCGCCTTTGGCCGAACGGCCCGATCTGCGGCCATTGCGGGACCGTAGACGAGGCCCGGGCCCTTTCCAGCCGTCCCGGCACCTACCAATGCAACGCCTGCCGCAAGCAGTTCACGGTGACCGTGGGCACGGTTTTCGAGCGCAGCCACATCCCGCTCAACAAATGGCTGCTGGCGACCTTCCTGTTTGTCTCCAGCAAGAAGGGCATGTCCGCCCACCAGATCCACCGCCTGCTGGATATCACCTACAAGTCGGCCTGGTTCATGATGCACCGCCTGCGCGAAGCGATGGCCCCCGGTGGCCCGCTGGGCCAGCTTGGCGGGGAAGGGAAGTTCGTCGAGGCGGACGCCACCTACATCGGCGGCAAAGAGCGCAACAAGCATGTCGGCAAGCGCGATCCCAAGAAGATCGGCGGCTCCGGTAAAATGGTGGTCCACACCTTAGTGGAGCGCGACGGCCGCGCCCGTTCGCGCCACGTTCCGAACGTGAGGGGCGAGACGCTGGCCCCGATCCTGTTCGGCGAGGTGGACCGAAAGTCTGCGCTGATGACTGACACCGCTGGCGGCTATCTCCACATCGGCAAGAAGTTCGCCCGCCATGAAATGGTTGACCATGGCGCCGACGAATATGTCCGCGGTGACGCACACAGCAACACGGCTGAGGGGCATTTCTCCATCCTGAAGCGCGGGATCATCGGCACCTATCACCACGTCAGCGAAGCGCACCTACAGCGCTACCTGCACGAATTCGACTTCCGCCATTCCAACCGCGCCAAGCTGGGTGTGAGCGATGAACTTCGCAGCGAGCGCGCCCTTCAAGGTATCGTCGGGAAGCGCCTCACATATCGGCAGACTAACGCAGCCGCGAACGCCTAAGCAGATCGCCGCTGCCTTCGCCCGCTGGCGCAAAGCGCGAGGGCTACCCGTCGAGAAGTCGCCGCCGAAATACTGGCCGTGGCGGAATCTCTCTATGTTGGAAAGGCGAAGGGCCGGCTGGCAGGCCGACCCTTCCACCCATGACCAGATGGAGTTTGATCTATGAGCGAAAACGTCGTGAACCTAGAAGATTATCGCGCACCGAAGCAGTCTGGTCCATGCATCGTAGCTTTTGTGGGATTTGATTTTGAGACGCCAGAAGGCAGGAAGATGCGATTGACAAGAACTTTTAAAATTGCTGATGGCGATTTCGTTGGTGCAATCGAGGCTGTCAAACAGAACGGCGGCGTCTATTTCCCTTCGCAGGATGGCGGGAAGACGGTCTGGTTTTTGCCTTGGCCTTGCGCGGCGGTGCGGATTTCTGCGGCGCAATGAGACGGCGAACATCCTTCGCCGTCTTGCATGACGAATGAACTACGATCGCAATTGTTTTGGTCATGCGCTCATCATACGCGCGTCGGAGTCCACGTTCTAGATGTTTCAGTCTTGTGGTGGCGCGAGATCTGACGGCATCTCGAGCAATTCCGATTTATACCAGTTGGAATCGGCCGGATTGTATTTCACCTTCACTTCATAATAGGCGCGTATCTTCGCACCGAAGGAATTTTGCGCATCAACCGTCGTGTAAACTGTCCATACGCCATCACTCCCGTGAACAGCGCTAGAACACAATGTCGGGAATTCTGCCGTAGTTGGTGCAACGAGTTGCCGCTTCACAAATCTCTGCGCCACATCGCAGGCGCTATATTGGTTATCCGGATTTTCGGGCGGAGACTTTGACGAAAGCGCGCCATACAGCATCGCTCCGATTATCAAAACACAAAGTCCGAGGAAGAATGCGAGACCGCAACCGGAGGACTGTCGTTTCCGCCGCCATCCACAATTGGGGCAAACCTTCGCTTCAGTCGAAAATTCTTTCTTGCAATCCTGGCACGTTGAAAGCGCCATGCATATCTCCCCTCCTAGTGGTCGGGGAGCGAACAAGCCTCACTAGGAGAGCCGCGTGCACCTTTGAGCTTCTAAGCCCTGAACAGAACCCTGCGCAGATCGGCTAGGCAACGCAGGTGCGCACGCCTCCCCGACCATAGGTCGAGGAGTGCTTCACGGCAGCACTTCAAAGCCGCCTAGTGAGGGCTGTTCGGGCCCCGGAACAGCCTGCGGGCCGTTCTGACGGGGACTTTAGCGCGGCGACAGGCGCGGCGCGAATCTGTGGATTTTAGGCTTTCTTCCGAGGCTTTCGCTTGGCCGGGGCCGCCGTAGTGCGGACCTTCGTGTCGACGAAGCGCTCAAATCGCTTCCAAGCGTCCGGGTGCATCTCGATCTCATCGAGACCTGCTGGCTTCTTCGCGGATTTGGCGGGTGATTTCATAGGCTCCAACCTCTTTCAAAACCGATCCGAGCGCAAGGAATCGCTTGGCGCGCGAGACGGAATCGAGCCAGCCTTTACCCCTGTCGGCGTTCGAGCTTGCATGCCCGGCGATCAGGCCTGTGCGGTCCACCGCGCTGAAGTTCACCTCTCAAAACACAAACGCCACCCTCCCGGGTGGCGCTGCGCGTTGGGGGCGGCTCGGTGCTGGTCCTGGATTACCGACCCTCGGCCCAGTGGGTTCGATTCCCACCGCCTCCATCGTCAGAGAATCATGCGTCGCATCTGGCGGTCAAGCCCTGTATCTTGGGCCTGCTGCGTAAAGTATACAATTGCCCCCTTGAGGGAGGGTAAAAAGAGAAGCGTGACCGGCGGTCAACTCAGCGGAAGATCGACAGCCATTCGCGCGCCAGGCGCTGGGCTTCGGCGATCTGGGAGGTGTTCATCTCTCTGGAGATCGAGGCGCGCCAGGATTTGGCCTCGTCGCTGCCCCGAAGGGCCGCCAGGTTGAACCATTTGTGGGCGGCGACGAAGTCCACGCCGACCCCCTGCCCCGTCGAATAGGCCAGCCCCAGATTGTACATCGCGTCCGGCCGGCCGGTTTTGGCATCGGTCTCGAACTGCGCCAGGGCATCGATATCTATACACGCCATGACACGTCCCTCGTTCCTCGATCGCGAAGGACACCCCCTTCGCCGGCGCAGATCGTCGCGCCGAAGTAACTAAGGCAGAGTTAACGGGGTTAACCCTGATTTTAATATAAGGTTAAGACCTGAGGCGCGGGTGGCCTGCGTGACCTGAAGATGTGCGCTGTGATCGTCCTGCGCCGCGCGCGGCCTGCGCCGAATGGCAGGCCCAAAAAAACTTGGCCGCGGCACCGTTGGGATGCTTGCGCATCAGGGACCGCGGCCAGAATGTTGATCGCCGATTGTTCAGCCATCGCAGCGTGCGACGGCAACGGCGAACAAATTACTTCTTCTTCTTCGCCTTCTTGGCCTTCTTCTTGACGACCTTCTTCTTCTTTGCCTTCGCCATGAGAGATAACTCCTTTAACGTTCCGTTCGGGTCGGATGATTCTCATCACCCCCAAAACGTGAACAATATGAGGGGGTTGCAATTTGGAATGCAATAGTTGCAGGCCTCTTGCAAAAACCCACCTTCGCAAAAAATTCATCTAAGCCGCAATTTCATTGATCCATATCGATCGATCCGCATACGGACGATCGCCGGCGAAAATTCCGCGCGGCGCTGCGAAATTCGCGAAAATGTGCGAATCACCTCCGGGACGCGCCCCGATTCGGATTTGACGTCGTGCAACCGGACGCCTGCTCGTCACTCCGGGTCGGGCAATCCGAGGCGCGTCTTGAGCAGCGCGTTGACGACGCCGGGATTCGCCTTGCCGCCGGTCTGCTTCATCACCTGACCGACGAACCAGGCGGCGAGTTTCGGTTTCGCCTTGAGCTCTTCGACTTTGTCCGGGTTCGCGGCGACGACGGCGTCGATCGCCGTCTCGATCGCCGCGGTGTCGGTGACCTGTTTCAGTCCGCGGCTCTCGACGATGGCGACCGGATCGCCGCCTTCGCTCCACACGATGTCGAGAAGATCCTTGGCGATCTTGCCCGAGATGGTGCCGGAAGCGACCATCGCGACGATGGCGGCATTGGCCTTGGCCGAGACCGGACCGTCCGCGATGGCGAGGCCGGCTTTGTTGAGGCGGCCGAAATATTCGTTGTTGAGCCAGTTGGCGGCGGATTTGGGCTCGCTGCCGGCCGCGACCATGGCCTCGAAATAGTCGGCCGACTCCTTTTCGGCCACCAGGACCGAGGCATCGTAGGGCGAAAGGCCGGCTTCTATCAGCCGCGCCTTCTTCTCGTCGGGCAATTCGGGCAGGGAGCGGGCGATCTCGTCGACGAAGGACTGCTCCAGGACCAGCGGCATCAGGTCGGGATCGGGGAAATAGCGGTAGTCGTGCGCGTCTTCCTTGGAGCGCATCGCGCGCGTCTCGTTGGCCTTGGAGTCGTAGCGGCGGGTTTCCTGCCGGATCGTGCCGCCGCCTTCGAGGATGTCGACCTGGCGGCGCGCCTCGTACTCGACCGCCAGCTGCACGAAGCGCATCGAGTTGACGTTCTTGATCTCGCAGCGCGTGCCGAGATGCCCAAAGTCGCCGTCGGCGCGGAACTTGTCGTAGCCGCCGGCCTTGCACACCGAGACGTTGACGTCGGCGCGCATCGAGCCTTCGTCCATGTTGCCGTCGCAGGTGCCCAGATAGCGCACGATCGAGCGCAGCTTCTTGAGGAAGGCGGCGGCTTCTTCGCTACTGCGCATGTGCGGCTTGGAGACGATCTCCATCAGCGCGACACCGGAACGGTTGAGATCGACATAGGAATTGTCGGGATGCTGGTCGTGCAGCGACTTGCCGGCATCCTGCTCCATGTGCAGGCGCTCGATGCCGACCTTGATGGTCTCGTCCTTCATGTCGAGGAGGATTTCGCCCTCGCCGACGATCGGGCTCTTGTACTGGCTGATCTGATAGCCCTGCGGCAGGTCGGGGAAGAAATAGTTCTTCCGGTCGAACACCGAGGTCAGGTTGATCTGCGCCTTGAGTCCGAGGCCGGTGCGCACCGCCTGCTCCACGCACTTCTTATTGATGACGGGCAGCATGCCGGGCATGCCGGCGTCGATGAACGACACCTGGCTGTTCGGCGCGGCGCCGAACGTGGTGGCCGCGCCGGAGAACAGCTTGGCGTTGGAGACGATCTGGGCATGGACCTCCATGCCGATGACGATCTCCCAATCGCCGGTGGCGCCGGTGACGGTCTTGCTCATGCGGCGCTCCACCAGTGGGCGGGTTTGGCGTCGAAACCCGACGCGATCTCGATGGCGCGCGCGGCGCGCAGGATGGTGGCCTCGTCGAAGGCCTTGCCGATCAGCTGCAGGCCGAGCGGCAGGCCGTTCGCGGTCAGGCCGGCCGGCACCGAGATGCCCGGCAGGCCGGCGAGGTTCACCGTCACGGTGAAGACGTCGTTGAGATACATCGCGACCGGATCGGCCGACTTGTCGCCGACGCCGAAGGCGGGGCCGGGGGTCGCCGGCGTCAACAGGACGTCGCACTTTTCGTAGGCCTGCGTGAAATCGCGGGCGATCAGGGTCCGCAGCTTCTGGGCGCGCAGGTAATAGGCGTCGTAATAGCCCGACGACAGCACATAGGTGCCGATCAGGATGCGGCGCTGGACCTCCTTGCCGAAGCCCTCGGCGCGGCTTTTCTCGTAGAGGTCGATGATGTCCTTGGCGCCCTTGGCGCGGTGGCCGAAGCGGACGCCGTCATAGCGGGCGAGGTTCGAGGAGGCCTCGGCCGGCGCGACTATATAATAAGTGGGCAGCGCGTATTTGGTGTGGGGCAGCGAGACCTCGACGATCTCGGCGCCCTGTGCCTTCAGCCATTCGGCACCCTTGGCCCACAGGGCCTGGATCTCGGGCGGCATGCCGGCGATGACATATTCCTTCGGGATGCCGACGCGCAGGCCTTTGACGCCGGATTCGAGGTCGGCTTCGTAGTCGGGAACGGGCACATCGACGCTGGTGGAGTCCCTGGGATCCACGCTCGCCATATGGCGCAGCAGGATGGCGGCGTCGCGCACCGTGCGCGTCATCGGGCCGGCCTGGTCGAGCGACGACGCGAAGGCGACGATGCCGAAGCGCGAGCAGCGGCCATAGGTGGGTTTGAGGCCGACGATGCCGGTGACCGCGGCGGGCTGGCGGATCGAGCCGCCGGTGTCGGTGCCGGTGGCGGCGAGGCAGAGATGGCCGCTGACCGCGGTCGCCGATCCGCCGGACGAGCCGCCGGGCACGAGGTTGGCGTTGGAGTCGCGCGCCCGCCACGGATTGAACACCGGGCCGAAATGGCTGGTCTCGTTGGACGAGCCCATGGCGAACTCGTCCATATTGGTCTTGCCGAGCAGCACCGCGCCGGCGTCCCACAGATTCTGCGAAACCGTGGATTCATAGGGCGGCACGAAATTCGACAGGATGGCGCTGCCGGCGGTGGTGCGCACGCCCTTGGTGCAGAACAGGTCCTTGATGGCGAGCGGCAGGCCTTCGAGCGGACGCGCGTTGCCTTTGGCAATGCGGGCGTCGGACGCGGCGGCCATCTCCAGCGCCTTGTCCGGCGTCTCGGTGACGAAGGCGTTGAGCGGCCGCGCGTCGGCGACCGCCTTGACGAAGGCCGCGGTCAGCTCCTGCGACGAAATCTTCCTGGCTGCGACCGCGTCGCGCGCTTCGGCCAAGGTGAAATCGGTGGGATTGCTCATGCCGCGGACTGCTCGCGGCTGGCGAGCGCCTTCTCGTAGAAAACGGACCATTGGGAATCGGGATAGTCGAGGACGGGGCCGCAGCGGCGGAAACCGGCGCGCTCATAGACGCGCCAGGCGGCGGGATGGCGGTCGCCGGTCTCGAGCACGAGGCGGCCGAGGCCCTCGGCGCGCGCGGTGCGTTCGATTTCGTCCAGGATGCGGCCACCGAGGCCGCGGCCTTGCAGCCGGGGCGTCGTATACATGCGCTTGACCTCGCCGACGGCGCCATGGCGCTTGAGCGCGCCGCAGGCGACGGCGACGCCGTCCTCGCGGGCGATGAAGACGGTGGTGTCGGCGCCGGCCATCTGCTCGACCGTCAGGTGCGAACAGAACTCCGGCGGCGTCAGCGCCAGCAGCGCCGCGTTGAGCTCGGCGACAAGGGCGCGGATGTCGTCCCGGAGCGGGCTCTCGGCGGCGATGACGAGGGCCATGGCTACTCCACCACCTTGGGCACGACGAAGAAGTGGTCCTCGCCCTCCGGCGCATTGGCCATCAGCGCGTCGGCGTTGCCGCCGTCGGTGACGACGTCGTCGCGCATCTTGAGGCGCTGGGCGACGACGCTGGTCATCGGCGCGATGCCGTCGACGTTGACTTCGTTGAGCTGCGCAACCCAATCCATGATGCCGTTCAGCTCGTCCGCCATGGGCGCGACGCGGGCCTCGTCGAGCGCGAGGCGGGCGAGTTTGGCGATGCGTCGAACGGTGTCCTTGTCGACGGACATGGGGCGGCCTATAGGCTGAGAAATCCATGATCTTGCTAGCAATCGGGGCCGATGCTGGCAAGCGATCCCAGCGAGGTTCGCCTATGTCCTTGGGCATCACCGGCATCGATCACGTCCAGGTCGCCGTGCCGCGCGCTTTGGAGGCCGAGTGCCTCAAATTCTATCGCGAAATCTTCCAATTTCCCGAGCTGGAAAAACCCGCCGAGCTCAAGGCGCGCGGTGGGGCGTGGTTCCAGGTGGGGAGCCTGCAGATGCATGTCGGGGTCGATCCGGAGGGCAGCCCAAAGAGCAAGCGGCATATCTGCTTCCTGACCGGCGATCTGGCAGCGGCGAAGGCGGCCGTGCAGGCGTGGGGCGTCGCCATCGAGGAAGAAAGCGTGGCAGAGGGCCTGGCACGGTTCTTCGTGCGCGACCCGGCAGGCAACCGGATCGAGATCGGGCAGCGGTGAATTCCTTGGCAAGAGCATGCGACGGGCCATCACCCCCTCGTGGGGAGGTTGGAGCGCGCAAGCGCTCCGGGTGGGGGGAAGGCCCATCCCCTTTCGCTCATCCTTCATCGCCTCCCCCCACCCGAAAAATCGCTGCGCGATTTTTCGACCTCCCCACGAGGGGGAGGTGATTGGCGGTGCCCATCGTCTTCATCGAAACCCTCAAATCCGCCATCACCCCCGGCGCACGCCTGCTCGGGCTCGATCTCGGCGAGAAGACCATCGGCATTGCGTTGTCGGACACGCGGCTGACGGTGGCGACGCCGATGGAGACGTTCAGGCGCGGCAAGTTTTCGCTCGACGCGGTCAAGCTCGACAAGATCGTCGCCGAACAGAATGTCGGCGGGCTGGTGGTCGGGCTGCCGCTCAACATGGACGGGACGGACGGGCCCTCGGCGCAGTCGGCGCGGGCCTTCGCGCGCAACTTCGCGGCGCGTTCGCCGCTGCCGATCCTGATGTGGGACGAGCGGCTGTCAACGGCGGCGGTGACGCGGACGCTGCTCGATGCC
>Ga0210397_10000693_pt1 | contig 22363 bp, 52 predicted proteins | sample IncBWH2OmetaG_FD_160126 | JGI IMG/M metagenome (GOLD analysis project Ga0210397, IMG submission 160126) | Forest soil microbial communities from Barre Woods Harvard Forest LTER site, Petersham, Massachusetts, United States - Inc-BW-H-2-O ...
GGCATGAATTTTCAAATCATCCAACTCGGAGGTCCGGCGGATCCAAAAAGGGAATTTCTTGCATCACTAGTCAAGGCAGTTAGTAGCCGTCTTCGCGACCTGACTGATGGGCCAGTACTCGACGCAACTGCCGTCATGGCCTGCGACTGCGCCGCGTGTGTCATGGCGAAGGCGGCGAAAACGCACCAAGAGCTGTGCGAGGGATTCGAAGACGACAAGCACCACCAGAACTGCCCATGCCACTTCTGCATCTCGTTCTACGAAGGAGCGCCAGAGCGCGAGTTGATGGATGATGCGTGCTCGTGCACCATGTGCGTCTCTGCGAGGCGGGACTTCGAGCGCATCTCCAAAGAGATGGCCGAAGAAGCAAAGAGTGACACCGTGGAAAGCATCCAGGGCCTCTTTCTCCGCATGCTCGGCGCCCCGGAAGATGCAGTCGAGCGGCTTCTCAGCAAGATCCGCAACATCAGAGAGAAATCTGTCTTGGAGATGAAAGAAGGCGCAGAGCAGAAGTTGCTGCCTGCCCCACTCTCCGAAGAAGAACTCACTGAGCAACTGCAACCTGCTCGTGAGGCATTCAAGAAGTTGGAAGAGATCGCCCAGACGCAGAGCAACACGAACAAACCCTACCAGGAGGGAACTCAGATGCCCGAGTCGCAGAACGTCAAGGAGCGCAAGCAGGTGGACATCGGTGGCAAAGAGCCGCCGCGTTTCGAGACCAAGGGTACCATCATCACGTACCCCAACGGCATGTCGCCTGGTGAGGCGGCCGAGTGGCTTCTCAAGCGTGAGAAGGAGATGGAGGCGCGAGTCTCCGTCAATGAGGAGATCGATGCCTTTCCGTTCGACGCCGCCATCGCCTTCCACAAGGCTATCGAGCGGACGTTCGGTTGGGCCGACACCGACGGCAATCCTTGGTCTCCAGCCCTGACGCTGTCCGTCGACATCGGTGTCAACCAGAAGAAGCAGGTGGCCTGGGGCGAGATTCGCATTCCCGGTATCGACGGCTTCATCTTCCCCTGCGCCGGCCACACGAAGGGCGACCGCATCATCTTCGCACTGCACGGCGAGGTCAAGAAGAAGCACCGCGAGAAGATTGCGGAGCTGTCCCAGTTCACTCGTGAGATTCTGAAGACGGAGTCGATCTATAAGGGCAAGGCGATCAAGCCACATTTCCCGAAGGTCGGTCACGGCGACATGCCCTCGCTCGATGATATGCCGAAGTTCTTCGACTCGTCGTTCGTCGACCCGAAGGACGTCGTCTTCTCCAAGTCAGTCCAGGAGCAGATCGAGGTCTCGCTCTTCACTCCCATCCGGGAGACCGAGACCTGCCGCAAGCACCGCATCCCGCTCAAGCGCACCGTCCTGCTCGCCGGCGAGTACGGCGTCGGCAAGACACTGACGGCGGCGATCACGGCCCAACTTTGCGAGAAGAATGGCTGGACCTTCCTGCTCCTCGAGGACGCGAGCGACATCCAGCGTGCCATCGAGTTCGGCAAGCAGCATCAGCCCTGCGTCGTCTTCGCCGAGGACATCGATCGGGCCGTCGATGGGCAGGAGCGCACGTCGGAGGTTGACAACATCCTCAACACGATCGACGGCGTCGAGGCCAAGGGTCTGGAGATGATGTTCGTCCTGACCACCAACCACGCCGATCGCATCAACAAGGCCATGATGCGCACGGGCCGCGTCGACGCCTACATCGAAGTCTTGGCGCCGGACGCCGAAGCGGTGCAGCGTCTCGCCCGGGTCTACGCTCGCGATCTCATGGGCGAGAACGAGGATCTCACCGAGGTCGGCAAGCTGCTCGCCGGTCGCAAGCCCTCAGACGTCCGCGAGGCCGTCGAGCGGGCCAAGCTGGCGGCCATCTTCCACCGCGGCGCCGCTGGTGCCACGATCAAGGCCGAGGATCTCGTGACGGCGGCCAACATCATGCAACCGCACTTCGAGCTCATGAAGAGCCCGCCGGTCCCCGAGGCGGATCCGATCGAGCACCTGCTCGAGAACGTCGTCCGCAGAGCCGTGGGCGAGCCGGCTCTTCCGCCGCTCCCCACCAAGCCGAACGGCACGATCACCAATCGCGCCTAGCAGCACAAGAAGGTCCCGATGTCTGGGGCCTTCTTTTTAGCCGTTCCAGAGAAGTAGAATCAGGCATGCCGAGAATCAAGATACCTGCTGAGCCGAACCGCTGCGTAGCGATCTGCGCGAACACCGGTTCTCGGTGTATTCGACCATCAGCATCCTATAGCGATGAGCAGCTATGCGGACTCCATCACCACCACAAGAAGAGAAAAGACCTCGGCATGCTACATCCGGGCAGACGGAAGAATCGCGAGCAATGAGAGATAAGAAAAAGCATAGGAAAAATGTTTTCTACAACGCCAGGAGGGGACCCATGGCGAGGGTGAAGAATTCCGAGTGTCATAATTGCGGATTTCCGACGGAGGAGGTGAAAGAACACGGTGACCGATTGCTATGCTCTGTCTGCGCGAAATCGATGCCAGGAACCTACGCGGTAGGAGGATCACAGAGCCATACCGAGGCTTCAGTTCTGATGCGACAGATCTCGTACTGCACCAATCTCATCCTCGAGGACATCAAGAGACTCCATGGAACACAAAGTGACGGCGCTGATCTGCAGACCAGGACAATCACCAGTCGTCGAAACCGTATCCGATCGGTTCGAGGAATGGCAGCGGCTCGTAAAGGACGTCGGACAAAGTAGAGGGTTCGTACAAATCGTTCCGCTCTACGGCGGCATCTACATGATCTGCAATGAGGATGGCAAGAGGCTCTGCCCGTTCAATCGACGTGTACCCGGGCTCGCACCGGACATAGACGAATCGGAGTACGATCTAATCGTAAAACCAGACCACGCAGCCGCACCAGGGACGATAGGTACCCATGAAGTCTATGGGACCTTCGCCCTGGTGCGGGATGGACATCAAGAAAAGAGAGCTTCTCTTACCCAAGACGATATCGAGCGCTGGATGGCAGCGCTCGAGTGGGTCGAGAAGAATGTTAGCTCGAGCGCTCGGTGATGCTTCGGTTTCCAGAATTGACGAGGCTCTCGATCATCACCGAAGCCTCCGAACGCTCTACCTGTGCAGGACCAGTCAGCTTGCGGGAGACCTTCTCCTGCTTCTCGGCCTCCTTGTAATTCTCTTCGTCCTTCTTCGACATGAGCTCACCTCCGCATGGCGGTACTGCACGATTGCTGCCGTGCGGAGGTGACTTCTGTTTCTTAGCTCTCAACACCAAGAACTCGAAGAGCTTTTTTGACGTCGATCGGTGTGAGACCGACCGAGCCCTTGGTCCTGATCAACTTCTTCGTCAGGTGAACCATGTCATTGTCATCGTCGAGAATGACGAAGTTCTCCACATCTTCTTCGTGTGCCGAGAGCCAGGCTTGGATCTCTGTCCCTCGGTACATAGGCATCGACATCTTCTTCGGTAAGACAGTGGGCGTCCTGTCGATAACCTCACCAGTGACTCCTACGCGCTTCAGGAGAGTGATGAGCTCTGAGAATGGAGGAGAGTCGCCACTGCCACTATAGAAGAGCCGCCAAGAAGAGCTGACAACGATCTTTGCACCTGACTGGTCTGTCAGAGAATTCAGAGCCTCGACGTGTTCTTTGCCGAAGAGGTGCTCTACGTGACGATTGTGTGGAGAAAGCCTGGCGGTAGCCTGCGGATCCGGGTCGTTCTTGTACGCTTGGTCGTAGCGATAGTATTCACGACTGGTGTTTAGCACGCCGTCGATGTCTAAGAACACGATCTTCACTCTTCTTCTCCTTCCAGCTTTTTGCTGACCTCCTCGAACTTCGCGTTGAGGTCTCTCAAGAAATTCCTACCAACGGGACTCCCAAGCCACTGCATGAGAGTAGCAGCGACGAGCTCGTCACGCTCGCTTACGATGCCGTGGCGTTGTCCATCACCAAGAATGTAGGAGAGGAGGTTACTTTGGTTATTGTGAATATCCCACAGCTCCGTTGCTGCCCTCTCGTGTGGGTTCTTCTCAAACCTATACGTGCGGAGTCCCTTATTTCCCTTCTCGAGCTCTTTGACTTTATCGGCGGCCAAGACGAGTCACCTGAGCGATGGCGATGATAGGCATCGCGAGAACGAACTTCACCAGATCCAAGAGGCGCCCTTGGAACGGGATCCCTGATCGCAACCACTTTGGTAGCATCACTTCCTCCGCTTCTTCTTCTTCGATTTTGGTGAGAACTGCTCCTTCTCTTCCAATTCCACGAGCTCGAGGATAGCTCGATTGAGAATCGCTGCCGAGGAGATCATGGCGTGCAGGTACCTCGCTCTCTCCGGGTCCTTGACACGATGCAGATGGATTGACGGACCTATTTCGAGAGTAGATCGGAACTCCGCGACCTTCTTGCCGCGGTAGACGGTGTCTTTGAGGATGTCCACTCGGTATACAGCGGCGGCGTAGATCGCATGCGCCCCAGCATGGGTCACTATCATGTGGTCTTGGATGTCACGCTTTATAACTTTCTCGCTCATGATGCCTTCCTCCAAGAGTGGATACCACCCATCGAGAACTCCTTGATCGTACCGCTCTCGAGGTCGATGGCCTTCAAGAGCCATTGTGTTGTTGGATGAAATTTGGTGCTGGTGAAGTCGATCTCTATTGGCTTTATCTTCCGCTTGCGTCGCTTCCCGAGCCAATTGGTGTAGTCGATATCGACGTAGGTTGTCTTCAACTCCTTGTGTTCTTTCACGACGATGGCAGCGTCGCAGTCGTAGAAATTGGAACACTGCCATTGATCGATACCCGGATGCCATTCAATGTACTTCGATTGGCGACGGCGTTTACAGTGATCGCAGATCGCCGTCTTCGTCTTGGGGCGCCTCACGCGGGCCATCACTTCTCCCTGATGGAGATCTTCAGTCCGAAGTTGCTGGCGAGATTCTTGAGGATGGCGATCTTCCCATCCGGCGTATCCGGGTCGGTTCGATAGCCACCGACGTAGCCGAGATTGATACCGTAGTTCCCGCCCACCGCGACTGCGACCAATCCATCAGCGTGGTGCGTCTCGATGACGGTCGCAGCATTGGCGTGGAAGCCTGCGCCCACGTGAGGACGGCGCCCATCATTGGCGTGATGGAGAGATAGCCCAGAGATGGCATCAGCGAGGGTCTCACCGAACTTCGGGTCCTCGGCGATTTGGTGAAGCGCATCGTTCAGAACTACTACCGTCGTATTGAACCCCATGGCAGATCCCTCCTAATCTTCTTTACCGTCACTTCCATCTTCGTTACCTTCACTTCCATCTTCTTTACTCTTTCGAGTTGCGTGGCCGTCTTGCGTAAGATTGCATCAGCACTGTGTCCGTAGGTGTCGATCAGCCAAGCGATGATCGACGAATACGAGACTCCGTACTTCTCGACCAGCCCGTCGAGCTGCGCCATCTGCGTCGCTGGAAAGTAGATGGTCATCCGCTTACCATCTTTCAGGACTTTCGGCCTAGCCATCACAAAATCCTGCCGCGGCCTTGACCCTAAGAAGAATCTCTCGCGCCCTCTCGATGTTGCCAGGAACTTCCCACATGCGGTTCAGTCCACTCGGGTGCGGGAGAATAGCGACAGATACAGTGCGATCCTGGCTATAGTTGAAGGTCGTCACCGTGAAGGGCTCGAACTTGAGGTTGAACGCCTTGCTGACCTTCGCACCGAACAAGACGAAACAGTCGTGTCGTTTCTCACCTTGAGCGATCAGAAGATCGAGCGCCCGATCCCGTGCTTCAGGGAGAGACCACTTCTCCCCGCAGAGATTCACACGATCGAAGGACTTGATGTACTCCTTGATCGAGAGCTGCATGATACGCGAGCAGAGGCGCCCGCCGGCACTGTTCTCTGGGAGAGGATAGAGAGCATAGCGTGGATCCTTTCCGTAAGGATTGTCTTCGCCAACGAGCAGGGGCTTCACGATGGATAAACCGGGCACCGCTTTGTCGTGAAGAGATGATACCCCTTGCACTTCCAGCAGAGCCAATAGTCGTCTTTCGCTCGGAACTTCATTACGGTCTCCACACCTGTAGAGTTTTGTTAGATTGCCAAAAATCTTCTACCGATCCCTTCTGCGCCCAGGATGGGCAGAGTGAGGGCTGTTGGATCCCACTCGCCCACGCAAATGGGACATTGCCGGGACCGAAGCGAAATCCCTCAGAATCCCTCGAGCGGATCTGGAGGAGCTTGCTTGATGGTCCCGTGAACCAGCGATCGAGACGCCGCAGCACGTTTCGCACGGCGATGTCTTGGATGTGCGTCGAGTAGGCCTCCTGTTTCATGTAGTCTAGGCCACTCTGCACGTTCGACGGCGCGTTGTCGTAGCACTCACCATAGGAGCAAATGAGATCTAGCTCTTCCGGCTTGTTGTGCAGGTGCCAGAGGTAGCTCTCCTCATAGTAGTGCCGACACGCGTTGAAAAACGTATGAGAGGACTCCAGCCAATCGCTGTTGTTTAATACCCAGGCCAATCGCCATTTGCCTCGACCATGCAACATATCGAATGACGCAATCTTCTCATCTCGCTTGCGTCCGAAATATCCGGGCCTCTCGATTGTCGTCCACATCGCTCCCTCCTAAAGAAAAACGTCTCACTCTTCTTGTCTCACAGATCCCAGCATCTTTCTGCGATAAGAACCATACAGGAGGATCTTACATGGCTCGACACGCTCATGAGTTTCAGTGCAACGGTAGGGTGAAGGATCTGGCTCCCAACATGGATCCTACTCCTAGCCCGGATATCAATTGCGGGTGGTACAACTACCCGTGGCTCGACGACAAGATGACGGGGAACTTCACCATCATCTGCGGCCACTGCAAGCACAAGCACTACCGCTGCATCGTCAACGGCGTCGTCACCGAGGATCGCCACTCGGACAAGTACGGGGAAGCTCAGATCCTCCACGTCCTCCCCGCACAGACGTCGGCGACCAAGAGACAGCTCGGCTCCATCGCCATGATCCGGCAGATGGAGGCCGCCGGCAGGATGTCGTGAATCCACCGGATAATTGCATGGACTGCGAGTTCCGCACCGTCGTCCCTGACCCAGACAACCTCTATTGGTTCTGCGATGACGACATGGCAGTCCTATGCACTAAGACAGAGAACACTACGAAGGCCGTGACGTATGCTGGCGGCCTACCATTTCCAAACCGCCCGGTAACGATATCCTGCCGTCCGCACATGCTCAGAAAAGAGAGTTCGCGCCCGAACTGGTGCCCCCTCTTAAAGGAACAAACATGAGAAAAGGAGTCAGACGATGGGTGACGTCAAAGACGCAGTCAAGGGCTCCGGCTCCAAGAAAACCAAGCCAACGCCGGCTGCCACCGATAGTCATGGCAACCTCGTGGATCGAACCAACACTATCGTCGAGGAGCTCAGCGAGCTCATCCAAAAGAAAGACGAAGACGTGATGAACGAGGGTAAGGACAAGGAGGCAGAGAACGTCTCTAAGGCCGCCCGCCTCCGTGCTGCATCCTCGCTCTTCCGGGCTGCCAAGGTTCTATTGGAGGATTACTGATGCGCGCGCTCGAGTTGCTCGCAAGTGCGGGCTATTCGTTTCCGGTGTGGCCTCCAGGCGGGTTTCTTGCGAATGCACCAGATGCGCCTGGTGAGCAGCTCATTGGCTGGTATAGCGATGAGGACGCGGCCATTGGGGCATGCGGCTACCATCTCGCCGAGACGAAGAAACTCGAGCAGAAGAAGGAGAAGAAGAATGCCACTGCAACTCGGTGATGTCTCGCACGAGCGTGGGCACATCATCCGCTACGACGAGCATTCGAGGAAAGAAGCTCTCGAGGCAGAGCTCGAGTGCGACAGGCTGCGCGAGCGTGGCTTCATCTTGAAGAAGCTCGGGGAAGGCGAGATCATCCTCGACCCGCCTCCCCGCGACCCGAACAAGGGGCTCTTCCGCATCCTCTCGGAGAACGGCGACGACCACGTCACGTGGGATCGCCGGGAACCGGCGCAGGTGAGGGAGGCTTACGTGAAGTTCAAGGAATTCATCGACAAGGGGTATCGCGCATATGCCACAAACGCAGACGGCAAGAAAGGCCACCGAATCGACGACTTCGACCCCAGTCTCGAAGAAATCATTCTCGTCCCCAGCACCATCCCTGGATAACACTGCGGCGCCGATCCTCTTGGCAGAGGATGACATCGTAATGACCAACCCCGCCGCCTCGATCGTCGAGCAGAGAAACAATACGACGGGAGTGGCCAGCTTCGTCATCAACACCTCGACGACAGCTAACACGATCACCACCTCTCCCATCACCCTCACGGTGAGCAACCAGATAATCCAAGAGCCCAACATCCGCCGCGTCGGGGCCGAGCACGACGATACGGAATGGAGCGAGGCGTACGGCCGCGCCGTCGACAATCGGCTGAGAGAAGTCGTGAATTGGGTCAAGCGCCGACACGAGACTCTGAATTTGGGCTGGGAAGACACCAACTTCATAGAACGGGAATGGGTGGCGGCACAGATCGCGGCCAAGCATCAGGCGATGCGCGACGCCCTCGACTGGTCCAGCAGTACTGGGTGGCACGTCTACCCAAAGATCTCCACCACTGCCAGCTCCGCAAGCACTATCTCGTGGAACAGCACCAACACCGACTTCCACATGCCGCCGGAGTACCTCTACAACAACTACCGCATCAACGAGACCGCCACTACCTTCACTGAGCATGTTCAGTTGATGCGGGCGTACCAGCGGAAATTGGGACGGCGTGTGGAGACCCGAGTCAACCACCACGGCAACCCGCTACGCTCGTTCGAGCACGGCGATTTCTTCAGCAAGGCCTCGTCGGCGGAGATCAAGGCCCTCCACCTCCTCCGCAAAATGGTCCCGAACGACATGTTCCGCAGATACCTCCGCCACGGCTTCATCACCGTCAGAGGAGGCACCACCGGCCTCACGTATCAAGTCCACATCCACAGGCGCATCGCAGTGTGGGACGTGGGGACGAAAGTCGCCGAACTCTGCATCCACCTGAACTACGACTCGAAGACTCCACCAACTGATCATGTCGTCGGGAAGATGCTCATGGCGGAGTGCGACGAGGCGGCGCTCTGGAAGAAGTCCAACATCACCTGGCTCGTGCCAATGCAAGAGGAGACATCGTATTGCAAGCTCATCGGTCTCGAACCCAAGAAGGCTAACGAAGATAGGGTCAACATCGTCGCCAATACCATGAATGTGATGATGCAGAACGATCGGCACGAAGACATGGTTCGAGCGATGCGAGCAGCGGCCGAGTACATCCAGCGCGCCGGCTGAAAGGAGAAGAACTCATGGGTAGCGGCACCACCAACACGTGGCCAGACCTCGAGCGCGGTGACCTCGTCATCGCAACCGACAAGATCCCCGCCGAGGTCGCGCCGGTTCCCATTGGCACACTCGGCGTCTGCTTCGAATTGGCGGAGTATCACGAGCCCAATACCGGGCCCATGGTTCGCTTTGCCAACGGCTGCGCCTGCAACGTCTACGAGGACTGGGTACTCGTGGCTCCTGCCGAAGCTGTCAGGGAGAAGGCAACAGGCCCCAATGCTCCGCCGGTCGAGGCAGACATCATCATGAACGGCACCCGTCTCAACCATGATCAGTCGATGACGGTGCGGATCGCCATCGAGTCTTTCGCCGGTGAGCTCGACAATAAAGGACTCGGTAGCGACGAAAAGGGCAAGAGCATCACGGAAATGTACCTCACTCGCATCAGAGAGATCCGACGCCCCTTGTACAAAAAGGGATAGCTTCACAGAGGGCCCATGCCCTCTTCTTAGCCCTCCCAAATTCTCACGATCTTGCGGGATAAGACTTGAGAAGTACACAACAATTTATTTGTTGGGAGGGACTGATGGCCACAAAGATCGACCGAGTCTTAGAGCTCAGCAAGGAGCTTCGCACCCACGAGGATGCGATCTCGCAGATCCGATTCGAACTCAATTCTATCCTCGAGCCTGACGACGCCCCGATCGCCAAGCGCGTCATGAAGACGACGGCGGCGAAGGTCGCCAGACGCCTCCCTACTCAACAGGGGCGCAGCCTTCCTGACACTATCGTTCGCGAACGCGCTCTCTTCCTGTTAAAGAAGAAACCGATGTCCGGCACCGACCTCGCCACTGCCGTGGGCACGGACAAGAAGCGCATGATCAGCATGTGCTGGGAGCTGGTCAAGGAGAAGAAGATCGCCAGAAAGCCCATACTCACGATCATTAAGGGCGAGCGCGGTGGTAGGCGCTTAATCACGAAGTGGGCTCTGGCGTTGTGAGCTACCTACCCTATCGAGGTGACTCGATGGGGAAGATGCTCGTCCGGCAAGACTTGTACAAGAAGGCAGCTGAGTCGTGGGGCCCTACTGGGAAACCGGGAGGGCTCGCCATCACCCTCGCTGGTGAGGAAGCGAAGGAGATTCCTCTCCTAAGAGACTTCCTGTCGTGGGACCGGAGTCAGGTCATGTTCGTCGATACGGACAATACCGGGCTGAAGGTGGTCCAACGGAAGTGGGAGGGAGCGGGTACGTACCACGGCATGCTGCACGAAATGCTGGCGACATCTCCCCCGATAGGATTCCTGAACATGGACTTCATGGGGCTGTTCAATGATGAGGTGGAAGCGGCTTGTGCCGCCGCGAGAGGCAAGCTACTACCCGGCGCGATCGTCGCGTACACCTTCATACGCTGTCGTGACAGTCCGAAGAATGGAGTCGCTCTGCGACCGCGCCACGCCGCAAAAGAGATCCTCACGAGAGCTCAGATGAGAGACAAAGATTTAGTCAGGTGGGTTGGCTACTCCGTTCTACTCCAGCAAAAATTGGGGATGAAGAGAGTTGAGCCACTTGTTATCTCTGCATATCAGTCAACGACACCGATGGGGGTGATTGCCCTGAAGAATGGGTAGTGGAAGACGAGAAGGCCTCTGGCTTTCTCTTATCTATTCGGGCGCCAGTCGGCGAGGATGACGGAGAGGGCGAGAGACCCACTGACTACTGCGCTGCAGAGTCCGATGTATGTGATTGGCCGTGGTGGGCTGATCGCGCCGGCGACGGTATTGGCGATCTGCATCATCGCCATGCCGCCGAATCCTCCGAAGAGGTAGGTGAGGATGTACCGCATGCGCCTCACGTACCGACTCTCTCGTTGGTCCCCTCCCAGACAAATTCCCCGTGCTCACCGATGGGCAAATGGACTCTACAGCCGACACAGAAGGTCGCACCATAGAAGCTGCGGTCGCGAGCGTACGTCTCTGCCAACGCCAAGCCCATCGTCGTCACCGTACCGCATCCCTTCCCCACGTTAGCGAGCTGCTCCTCTGTCCAGAAGCGCCCAGAAGAGTGGTCGTCTGGGTACTTCTCGAACTTGAAGTACTTGAACTTGTCGTAGCGCTCGTGTTCTTCGGTAGTCAGATCGCGCAATGGATACTTGGGACCGGCCGGGCCGACATGCTTGTAGCTGCGCCTGACGGGCCTGGAGAACCCCTTGGCCCTCTCCTCCTCAGTCAGGACGATGTAGTCGTCATGCATGCCCACCGGCTGCGCCGCGTGCTTCGCAGGAATGTCCTCGACCGGTGTCCCGTGAAGAGTCGTACGAGCTGTTCGATCGACCGGCGGCACTTCTTCCTCGATCACCCGCATCGATTGTAGAGTCACGCCGACCTCTTCAGCACACTCTTTGACGACCTGCTCATCGAGGACAATCTTATACTCCGCCTCGACAGTAGTGCCACTCAACGGGACGGGGATGACAAACGCCGCAAGCTTCTTCTCGAATGCATGGATGATGCGGAGCTTGAGAGCTGCTCTGAGGCGATTCTGCTCGATTGGAGTCAGCGGCTCGCCGATGGTGATGCGCTTCGAGGCCATCTTCTCCTCCTAGGTAAAGAAGAGCCGAGGCTCTTCCAGCTTCAGGCCTGTGGCGGATCCCGCCAGGCCAAGATGTCTGTCACAAGGTGCGTGTGCCGCTCGCCGAGAACGAAGACCTCACCAACGGCCGTGATGTGGATGATGACTTCGTTCTCGGCCCCGCAGAAGCTCATCGTCCCTCCAAATCTCGCCGATGATTTGGGCGGTATGGCAGTTCCAACTGTGATGATCCCATCCTTCTTCAGCACTCGTCCGTCTCCTCGTAACTGTCCATGAGCTTCGCTGCCTGCTCACGCCCCTCATCGAAAGCGAAGAAGTTCATCAGTTCAGATCTCTGCCGTAGATTGAGGCGGTACCTCCGTCTCAATAAGCTGTGGAGGGCATTGAGCTTTCCTTCATCAAAGGCGCAGCCAGAGATCTCGTCGATGAACGCATCCCACGAATCAGCGTTGATCTTCTTTGTCTTCTTCCCTGACGTTGCGCGGATGATAGGCTGCTGCGACTCCCCAGGTTGCACCACGATAGAACCTCCCACTCCTGCAGAGAGGAGAGGGACGGCTGCGTGATCCAGATTATTCGCAACAGCGAGGAGCCTCTTCGCTAATGGCGTGTCCGTCAGCTCGAGCATGCACTTCAGTTGCTCGTCGTCACTGACGGCGAAACTCTTGAGTTGGTCATTCTTGCTCTTCAGCTCTTGGTAGAAGTGCCGGCACTTCACGAGCGTCAGATACTGCGCGAAGAATAGGATGACGATCACAGCATACAGAGCAGTCATCAGCACTTCTCCCGCACGTGCTCGTGCAGCTTCAACGCGATCCTGTCACGAAGACTCGACAGCTTGCTCCAGTACTTCCTCAGAACCTGAATATCCTCCTCGCCACGAGGATTGCAGAGCTTCTTCTCGATGCTCTCGATGTGCTTCTCGAGCCGGACCAGGAAGTCAGTGGCCTGTGCTCTCTCGTATGCCGTCATGATCCACTTCCCCTGGTCAATAGGATAGCATCTAGCTCACGTTTCTCTTCTTCACAATCGGCAGGAAGCGTTCGAGCAGGCCGGGGCCGATCTCGTCCAGTCGAGTACCGCAGAATGGGCAGTATCTGATAATAGCCGTGGCGTGCCCAGCCGGCGTCAGAACCTCGAGGGTGACCACGTCCGTGCGCCCTTCCACCGCCCCAAAGATGAAGCGTCCGAGGGCCTGGAGAAGGGGGTCGCAGGGGCTGCGGTCACAGATCTGAGCCATTGTCCTTCTTCTCCTCGTCCACGGTGAAGTTGATGCTGAGAAACGTGACGGGGTAGCGAGGCGCGTAGATGAAGTCCGCGAACCCCTTCTTGCGCAACTGCCCTCGCAGCCAATCTATCAGCTTGGCTTCTTCCTCTGCCCAGCTCATCTATCCTCCGTGCAGATTGGACAGAGCCTGGTTCAGCTCGTCGCGAATGAGTTGAGTTATCGGCGTGTCAAAGGTCAGGAGATCCGCCTCCACCCACCGTGCCTCGTGTTGCACTTCTTTCTTGTCGAGATGCAGCGTGAAGTGGAGTCGGATCACATCTTCCTTCTTCACCAGCCCCACGCCCTCAACAGATATGCCGAAGACACCAGTGGATTCGCCTACCTGCGCCTGCAGGTAGTCCCGCACCATTCGCGCGACTCCATCGGGGTCCCGCTTCATCTTCTCGATGATGATCGAATTCAAGATCTTCGCAGTGCTCGACATGTGCCTGCCTAAATCCTACACACCGAACGGTCGAATGGCTCGCTTCATCTCCGGGTAGCAGAACGGGCACTTGTAGTGATCGTTAAATCCTGGATGTGCCTGCACCTCACCTTTCAATATTGTGATGCGCTTGGGTTGCATGTGCTTCGCATGAACTCGGTTCATCGCAGATCGTATCTTCGTGAGAAACGGCTCGAGATTCACATGCAAACGCTTGACAGTGAGGTCACATACATCAAGACACGGATTGTACCACATGGGGCCGTTACCAAAACCCGCTCGAGCCTCGTCCGTCTCCAGCTGCATGCCACAGAACGGGCCGTCAGTGAGCAGAATGGTAGCGACAAAGCGGTCGACACCGAATTCCTCGACTCCACAACACGGATGGCCGTGCGCAATATTCTTCCTCGGATCGTGGCAATCGCACTTGCAATCTTCTTTCTTGATCATTTCTTCCTCGCATCGTTGAGCACGAGGCCACTGATGCCAACCGCGTGTGGGATGACGTCGACGCCGTCTATGAGCATCTCTTTGCCCAACGCAGTGTCCAGCAGTGTTTGAGAGATGATCTTGATGCCGAGAGCTCCATTGACGGCGAGCATGGAGAGGCTCTCGACAGTGGCGAGCATCTGCCCCTTCCAAAGGACCATGACCTCCTTGGTCTTTGGAGATATGAGGAGAGCAAGAGGTCTCTCATCCGCAACTTCACTCAGCGCGTTCTGCAGTACTGTGTACTTCGGCTGTTTTGTCATTGCTCCTCCTACGCTCTACTCAAGTGTTGATGCGCTTCCATTGTCCTGGTGCCGCTTGCTTCCACGCCGGTGATTGACTTTCTGACTCACTTTCCCCTTCTTCTCTGGCGGATGTCTCTGACGATGGTACGCAGATCTGCCGCCAATTTCGGAAAGCTGAGCTCGCACGCTTCGGCGTAGGCGAGAGCTGCTGGTAGCGCGAACGGGTCGTGCTCCCAGTCGAGGACGAAGTACGTGCAGCCCTCGTGCTTGCCACCCTTCCCCGATCCACCGTCGCTGCGGGTGACGACGAACTTGTCGGGGATGATGCCGGTGTCTTTACCGTCGATGTTTCCCATCAGTGCCTCTCTGAACAGATGTCGAAGTGGCAGAGGTACAGATCTCTCAACAGCCGCTCGTCCTCATTGGTCGACCTCCGCGCCTTCCCATTGATGATAACGTAGAACTTCAGCCCTATCTTCTTCGCGCCAGTTCCAGGATTCCAGGGATTGAACGGGACGTTATTCCCGTCGCGGTCGGCCCAGATGACGTACCCATCGCAGTCTCTACAGGTCGCCACGTCAGCACGTAATCGGGCGGTTTCTATCGTTGGCGTGCTGGGCAGCGCTCAGCGCCTGAGCGGCCTTCTTCTCAGCGCTCTTCGCAGTCTCGTGGATCCGGGTCAACAAATCCTGGTGCTCCTTACTGCCCATCGAAGGGTCTATCTCATGGGCGAATACCATGTCCAGGTGCGCCTTGATCATCTTCACCTGATCGGCTTCCAGGCCGGCGTCCCGCTGCGACGGGAGCCCAGCGGCCTGAATCTCGAAGAAGCCCTGGAGCCAGTAGCAGAAGTCTCGACTCGTCATGTCACCTCTCCATCGCAGCTTTCATCAGCATCACGTCCTTGCACAGGCTATCGCCGTAGACCGTGCGCGGCCACTCAATGACGCCGAGTTTCTGAAGCTCCTCGTTCGTGAGGCGGTACACCGCATTCGGGATGACGTGGTTGGCGATATAAGTATAGCTGTTCGCCTGCATCAGGAAATCATCTCGGTACCGCTTCATGATCTTCATGAAACGATCCGGCGACGGAAGACCGTCCTCGCGGTACGTTTCTTCGATTAGCTCGCATGCTGCCTTGACGATAACAGCGGGGACGGTCTTATCCGTTGTGAAGCCGTGGTAGGCCTCGGTAGAGACCGCCTCCATGAGACGACCGCAGGCGTCGGCCTTGTCCTGCTTTTCCTTGGCCTTGGCGCTCAAAATGTTGGACAGCTCCATAGATGAAACGTTGAAGATGATGCTGTTGATGATCTCGCTCATGTGTCCTCCGATGAAGAAAATTGGGTTCTCACTCTTCTTGTCTCTCATATCCAGAAGAAAAATTCACCGGAGATAAGATCTGTACAGGAGGTTCCTATGGATATTTCGCCCGCGGAGAAAGTCAGGAAGCGAATCGAGGAGTCGAACGCCGCGTTTCTCGCATCGAGTCGTGAGGGAAAGCGGATCATGCTGGCGTTGGATGTCATCTACCAGCTGTCCATCCGCCGCATGGTTCCGATGAGCGTGTACTTCGACCCAGGCGACAAGTACTTCGAGCGCAGCGGGCTCGAGGTCAGGGACGTACTAAAAGAGGTCGACACGTGCTTCGTGTGCGGCATCGGCTCGTTCTTCATGGCCGCCGTCGAGCGCCTCAACGAGTTCAAATTCCGAGATTTCGAGGACGACTTCACGACATCGAGTCGCTTCCGAGGAAATATCGTCGCATATCTCGGTAAACACGACCTCTTCTCTCTGGCGGAGATGCTGGCTGTGGAAGCCTTCTTCGAGCTCTACAACGACGCCAGTCAGCACAGGTCAGCGCGCATGTGGAAGGAGGAGCCCAATAACGATCACACCGTCCGGCTCAAGCGCATCGCCGAAGTGGTCGTGAGAACGGAGGGGCGCCAAGAGCTGACGCTCGATCTCTTGATGAAGGAGCTCCCCACCGGCGAGTTCGATCCGCTCCCGGTGACACCGTGAGTAAGTTCAAGCTCAGTCAGAAGGTCGTCTTCATCAGTAAGAACCCCGGTGAGACCATTCCCTTCGGCGCTCGCGGCAAGGTCGAGGAAGATCGCGGACACGACACGTACATGGTCAAGTTCGAGAAGAACGGGTACGCCCAGGTGGGCGAGCTGCAGATCGTCGACGAGCGCCAGTTCCTCACCTCCTCTCAGAACTGGCCCGTCAACGAGAACAACGTCCATGCGGCGGTCCGCTTCTTCAACGAGACCATCGCGTTCCTCGAGCGCTGGGGCTGGACGCCGTACGACAACGGCATCTCGGCGATCGACTACCAGCACTGGTCGCACGTCCGCCATGAGAAAGCAGGCCTGAACATACGCTCGATATTTGATGCGCTGAAGGACCAGATCGAGAAGCACATCCGGGAGGGAGACCTCCGCGAAGATATGATGGGATAGGAGAAGACATGGACAATAGCGCGGTTCCCCAGAAGGAGCAGTTGGAGAAGTTCTTCGCCGACATCGAGGCTACGAATCAAGTCTTCATGGAGGCCGATCTGCCTACCAAGAGGGTGATGCTGGCCAAGGACGTCATCACCCAACTCGACATCAAGCGGATGACGGCCTACAGCACCTACTTCACTCCTCTAGCCATCGAGACTGTAGATCCCAGCTACTACCACAGGACTGATTGGACATTCTTCGACCGTAATCTCGTTGAGTCAAGTCGAGACATGAAGGACGCCATGCGCAGTATGCCGATGTGCCAGGTCTGCGGCATCGGCTCTCTGTTCGTCGCAGCGGTCCAGCGGCTCGACAAGATGAGAGTCGCCGACTACAGCCACTACAGAGCCACTCATACGTCGTATCTCCGTAAGCACGAGCTCTTCAGCGACGATGAGTCAGACCACATCGAGGCCTTCTTCGAGAACTACAACTTTTCTACTGAGCACAAGGCTTACCGTACTAACGGGTGGGACTGCGCGACACCGACCGACAGGCTGCGCCGGATCATGGAGACCATCGTCGAGACGGAGGGCAAGGAGAAATTGACGGTCGCCCTCTTCACGGCTAAGAAGTTGGAGCCTAAATAGCACGACGACCGAAAGAAGAGGGGCTCTCCGCCTTCTTCTTAGCTATCCCCGAACATCTTCTTCAGCTTCGACTCCTCCCTCAACCTGTCTCTGATGTAGTTCGCTCCGTACTTGGCGATCTGCTCCGTTCTCACCTCCTTCAATACCTTCTCGCAGGCCCGGAGACGGGCATCCTGGCGCAGCTTTCGATAGGCGCGGAGTTCGGGAGAGTCCGGCCCGTACCAGTTCTCCACCTCCATCTGCTTGGCCAGTCTCTTCGCCGTCCAGACGCCGTTACCCACTACGGCAGCCAGCAGTCCCCTGAAATCAGCGTAGGCCATTGGGTATCTCCACGACGAGAATTGGCTCCCCGTTCGTCGGGCACGGAGCCCAATGGGAGTAGAGCACCGTGCTCGAGTCATCCTTGTACACGGGCTGTGTCAACCTCTTCGTCTCCACGTTCTCATGAACTTCTCCGCAGCGGGCGCAACTGACGATCTTCTTGAGCAACATTACTTCGTCTCCCTCTTCAACGGCGTCGGCTCCGAGAAGATGAATTCATCCCCGATAGATGCGCCTCTCAGGACTCTGATGAAGACAGGCTCTTCCCTCTTCGGGCAAGTCGACCAGTGCGTGTACATCACTTCCCCTCCGTTTCCGCGTATCGGCTGGGGAAGTCTTACGAAGCTCACTCCGATGTGGCTCTCTCCGCATCGAGCGCAGATGCCGATGAACTTGAGCTTAATCTCCTCCGCCTTCGGTGGTACGGGCATCACTTCTTCTCCGTGTAGAACTCCAGCTTCGCAGCCGCCGCCACATTGACTACCGATATGGCTACTTCATCGTACTTGATCCTGCCCTCCGCGATGGCGCGGGCGAACTCTGGACCGTGGTCTCTCCCGCACTTCTGGCAGATGTATGAGTCCTCGTTGTAGTGGGCGACGCAGCACCCCTCCAGGCCCTCTGGGCACGGCGCCAATCGCGGCGAGAAGCTCTCGCTGCAGGGACACTCAGCCATCACTTCTTCTCCAACATGTCTTGTACCTCGTCGAGAGCGCAGATGTCTTTCGGTACGCCTCGAATTGGCTCGGACATCAGGTCACTGGTCGAGTGGTAGCCCTCACCTCTCTTGACTCGCTCGAGCGTCGCGCGGTGGAAGATGAGGATGTCCTCCATGCCGGCGATGTAACGGGTGTCGTACCTGCACGCCTTGGCTGTCGCGATTCGCGACTCCACGGTCTCAATGCAGGCCTCGATCGCCTCGACCTTACAAGCGCTCGCGAGATTCCCCACAAGCAGCCCTGTATCGTGCTCACGGCAGTACACTCCCGTCTCGATATCCACTCCACACTTGAAACACCGTTTACTCATCTCGCACTCTCTAGTTTGTACTCGACGAGCGAGGTACCGTCGGCCCCGATGACGAGCATCTTGTCTCCGATGATCTTCATGTTCCAGTGGAGCTGGAAGACCAGGCTCACGGACCATAGCGCCATGGCTAGATTCACGACGCGTTCCATTTTCCCTCGTCCCCCAGCGACTCAGTTCGCAAGTCGACGGCCCCGTTCGTCGCAGCCGACATCGTGTCTCCCGGCAAGAACCTGCCGCGCCACTTCTTGTTGATGTATATGGAGTAGGACGCTCGGTTCGGGACGCCCTCCATCTCCCGAATCTCCTCGAACGAGATCTCTCGATCGACGACTACGAGCACCTGCTTGTCGTTTACCGTGATGGTGACCTGCCGCTGGTATGTCATCGTCCTCTCCTACTTCAGCGTCCGAGCGAGCTCGAACTTCTCCGCATCCCAGACGATGGGGAAGCCGAAGAGCGTCGGGAACGCGGCTCGAACGCCGATCTCGGCCACGGCGTCCTTGAGGTGGGCGCCGAGAGAGCCGCTCACGATCATCTCCTCGACGTACTTCCGCAGCTCGTCCTCCGCGGCGCGGTCGAACCTGAACGCGTACCCGCTGTCCAGACGAGACCACCCATCCCCGCGCTTCGACCAACCCATGCTCGAGTCCGACGGGAACTCGCGCCGAATCATGTCCACAGCACGCTCCACAATCGTCTTGTCAGTCACAAGTCACCTCCTACCTAGCAGGGGTCGTAGTACCCGAATCGGAACGAGCAGACGTTGTCTCGCCGGTTCTTCGCCTCGATCTCCTTCTCCAACTCCTGCACGCTCTTCTCTGGCACCGGTGGTAGCGGTTCCTTGTCGACAACCATGCGCCCCACCGACTTGGCGATCTTCTCTCCCGCCGTCATCTTCTTTCTCTTCTTAGCCAAGAATCACCTCCACTCCTCTTGTCTCACAATCCCGTGGTAAGATCCACGCCATGCCTATCACAGCACAGATCCTGAACGACGCAGCGCTACAGCAGCTCAACGCTGGAGGTGCCGACAAGCTCGCAAAAGTCTCCGCTACCTTCATCGCAGACCGCCTCTGGGACAAAGATGCTCCCAAGCCGGAGGTGCAGTGCGAGCTCTCTATGGCAGCAGACAACATCCAGTGGATCTTCCACATCAAGATGAACGCCAGCGCGGAGAAGAAGACGGTCTACGTCAACATCACGAAGGGAGATCTGCTGGCGGAGGAGAACCCGATCACCTACGTCCTGGAGAACGCGGTGAAGAACTGCCTGTTCCCGGAGCGCCGGGAGGATTGGAAGACGCCGATCGGATGAGGAGCTTCAGCTGCCGGCGCAGCCAGCGGCGCGGTTCGAAGACGGGGCGAAACTGCCAGTAGTCGAGAATCTCCGCATCGTCCTCGTAGCCGTCCGCCTCCCAGTCGGGGACGAACCCGCACTTCGGGCACCTGCCCGGACCCGTGCTGAAGCGGCGGAAGGTCTGCTGACACTTCTTACAGAGCCACCTCACTCGAGCTGCTCCTCGCGCACCTCGATGCCGGAGGCCGCGATCTCAGCCCACATGCACCTCGACTCCTCGCTCTCTTCCTGGCGCGGCGCTCTGGTGAGGACGATGACGTCCTTCTTCATGTCGGTGGCCACTCCGACCCTCACCAAGCACCCGATGCAGACGCCCCTCCACACGACCAGCATCCTGTCCGGCTTCCCAGGCGCGATCATCAGGTGCAGCGGCCTCTCGACCTCTCCCCAGTCGACACCGACCTCCTCTCCAGGCTTCTTGACGTACGGTACCCAGTCCCTCAAGTCAGTCATCGGTCATCTCCTCCACCATCATCGCCACCTGCACAGAGCGAACAGCCCAGAAGAGCCGATCGAGGTTCCAGACGACGGGATCCTCCTTGACCGAGCAGCAGCAGATCATCAGTCCGGTCTCGAACGAGACTAGAGCTCTGGCTACGCTCGCTCTCTTAGCCGGAGATACAGACAGCACCAGCTCCCGCAACCACTCCTCATGCTCGCTCACACGTCACTCCCATCGTCCTCTTTTTTCTTCCTGAGCAGCTTCCTCTTACTCACAGAGGGACGAAACTCGATCGACCCGGCATCTATTCGTCGGCGCGCAGATGAGGGCGGCAGACTCCGTAGACCTCACTGTCTGCGACGTCCTTCATACTGACGAAGAAGGCGCTCCTCGCCCCGCACCCAGGAAACGCGCACCTCTCACTCACCGGCGCCCTTCAATTCCTCGAACTGCTCTGGCGTCAGAAGCGTACCAGCCAGCTTCAGCTCGACAGGCGGGTACGTCTTGGTGATGGTCAACTCGAACTTGCCCATGTCGAACGTCTTGTCTCCTCTCTGTTTGATGTCGTGGCTCTGAGAGAACTGAAGCTCTTCACCACGCGCCCAATCAGCCAGAAACTCGAGAGGCACCTCCTTGGTCTCTCCATCGCTGTACTCCAGATCCATGCACATGCGAATCCGGCGAATGCGCAGCGCCGACTTGTTGAGGTCTTCCTGCTTCAGGTCTTTGCTCATGGTCATCCTCCTAAGTAGGGCTGCCAGACGTAGCTGGGCTCGAAGAACCCCGGCTTCCCGCGATTTCTCTCTACTCGCTCCTCCCGAATCGCCATGGAGACACAGAAGACGATCCAGACGAGAATATCCAGAGAGCTCTCTACACGACCGTAGATGACATCGTCCAGGTACCTGCTGTCCAGAGCCACCTGAATCGCGATCCTCCTCCACGTGAACGGCAATATGCTCGGACCCCACTCTGGCCCCAACTCACTCACCACTGGCCTCCTATGCGTCTACATACCCAGAAAAAATTTGTCGCCCCACCCGCCTCCCCAGCCTATCCCCTAAAATTTAGAACCCCCAGGGCTAAGATCCCTCTGTCTCCCCCCATTTGGGTCTGGCTCCCCTTCGTTTTAGGTCTAGCGGTGGGCGATGACCTCTTCTAGCGAGGATTTGCCGCCCTACTGAGCCGAACTTCGCGCTGTCTGAGATACTCAGCCATCTGTTGGTCGCTATAATCGCGATTCACCAGCTCCTGGAGCGCAGATGCCTCGTCCAGTAGGTCTAGTTCCAGCTCTCCTACTGGGACGACCTCGATGTTGCCATCTGTGCCGACCATCAGCGTGACCTGCTCGTGCTGCAGTAGGAGGGCGGATGCGATCAGCCCCAGCGAGCTCATCGCAGCTGTCGTCATCAGATTGCTGTAATGGACTGGCGGCACCTTCACTAGGCCTGTTTCGGCTTCCTGGCGAGTTAATCGTGTGATTATCGGCTTAGTAGCGAGTTGTTGGTCTGTTGTTGGCTTAGAAGGCGGTTGTTCCGTGTGATCAGCCATCGGGGTGTCCCTCTCCGTAGGGGTAAATTGGAGCTCGGTGACCGGGGCGCAGTTGAGGCCTTAGAAGCGAATAATACCCCTCGTTGAGCTCTACCAAGCGACTTATAGGGTCGTGGGGTGGGTGAACTAGGCCCTGTTCTTCACAGGGGTGTTTGGTGTTTGTTTGGTGGTTACTCGGGTGACGAGCGAGGCGAGTGGAGGTGTTAGCGGTCGAAGCGCGAGTTAGTCGTAGAGGT
>Ga0210397_10000697_pt1 | contig 22356 bp, 22 predicted proteins | sample IncBWH2OmetaG_FD_160126 | JGI IMG/M metagenome (GOLD analysis project Ga0210397, IMG submission 160126) | Forest soil microbial communities from Barre Woods Harvard Forest LTER site, Petersham, Massachusetts, United States - Inc-BW-H-2-O ...
GACGCCAACAGCGAGTGGTGGCCGCGCCGGCTCAATCTGAAGATCCTGGCCAAGAACCCCGCCGTCTCGAACCCCATGGGCGAGGACTTCGACTACGCCGAGGCGTTCAGTTCCCTCGACCTGGCCGAGGTGAAGCGCGACATCGCCGCGGTGCTGGCGGACTCCAAGGACTGGTGGCCGGCCGACTTCGGCCACTACGGTCCGCTGATGATCCGGATGGCCTGGCACGCCGCGGGCACCTACCGGATCAGCGACGGCCGCGGCGGCGCCGGCGCCGGCCAGCAGCGCTTCGCGCCGCTCAACAGCTGGCCGGACAACGTCAGCCTGGACAAGGCCCGCCGGCTGGTATGGCCGGTCAAGAAGAAGTACGGCCGGAAGATCTCCTGGGCCGACCTCATCGTCCTCACCGGCAACGTCGCCCTGGAGTCGATGGGCTTCAAGACCTTCGGATTCGGCGGCGGCCGCGTCGACACCTGGGAGTCCGAGGAAGACGTCTACTGGGGTCCGGAGACCACCTGGCTCGGCGACGAGCGCTACAGCGGCGACCGCGAACTCGCCGACCCGTTCGGCGCGGTCCAGATGGGCCTCATCTACGTCAACCCGCAGGGCCCGAACGGCAACCCGGACCCGCTCGCCGCGGCCCGTGACATCCGCGAGACGTTCCGCCGGATGGCGATGAACGACGAGGAGACGGTCGCCCTGATCGCGGGCGGTCACACCTTCGGCAAGACGCACGGCGCGGGCCCGGAGGACGCGGTCGGCCCCGATCCCGAGGCCGCCCCGCTCGAGCAGCAGGGCCTGGGCTGGAAGAGCACCTTCGGCACCGGCACGGGCGCCGACGCGATCACCAGCGGCCTGGAGGTCACCTGGACCGACACGCCGACCAGGTGGGATAACAGCTTCTTCCGGATCCTGTTCGGCTACGAGTGGGAGCTGACCCAGAGCCCGGCGGGCGCGCACCAGTGGCAGCCGAAGGGCGGCGCCGGAGCTGGCATCGTCCCCCACCCCTTCGATTCGTCCAAGCGCCGCGTTCCGACCATGCTGACGACCGACCTCTCGCTCCGGTTCGACCCGATCTACGAGCCGATCTCGCGGCGTTTCATGGAGGACCAGGACGCGTTCGCGGACGCCTTCGCCCGCGCGTGGTACAAGCTGACCCACCGTGACATGGGCCCGGTCGTGCGCTACCTCGGCCCGGAGGTTCCGTCCGAGATCCTGATCTGGCAGGACCCCGTCCCGCCCGCGACGCACGATCTCATCGACGCCGGAGACATCGCCACGCTCAAGGGCCAGATCCTCGCCTCGGGCCTGTCGGTGCCCCAGCTCGTCTCCGCCGCGTGGGCGTCGGCCTCGTCCTTCCGGGGCAGCGACAAGCGCGGCGGCGCCAACGGCGCGCGGATCCGCCTCGAGCCGCAGAGCGGGTGGGAGGTCAACAACCCCGACCAGCTGGCGATCGTGCTGAATACTCTGGAGGGAATCCAGGGGGCCTTTAACGCCCAGGCCGGCGGCAAGCAGGTTTCGCTAGCCGACGTGATCGTGCTAGCCGGCGCGGCGGCCATCGAGCAGGCCGCCAGGGACGCCGGCGTCACCCTCGAGGTGCCCTTCACCCCGGGCCGCACCGACGCGTCGCAGGACCAGACCGACACGGAGTCGTTCGCCGCGCTCGAGCCGAAGGCGGACGGGTTCCGCAACTATCTCGGGAAGGTCAATGGGCTGCCCGCCGAGTACCTGTTGCTCGACAAGGCGAACCTGCTCACGCTGAGCGCGCCCGAGATGACGGTCCTGGTCGGCGGCCTCCGCGTCCTGGGCGCGAACCACGACGGGTCCAGCCTCGGCGTCTTCACCGCCACCCCCGGGTCGCTGACCAATGACTTCTTCGTCAACCTGCTCGACATGGGCACGACGTGGAAGCCGGTCTCCGAGGACGCGAACACGTTCGAGGGGCGCGACGCGTCAACCGGAGCGGTCAAGTGGACCGGCAGCCGGGTCGACCTCGTCTTCGGGGCGAACTCTGAGCTGCGCGCGCTGGCGGAGGTCTACGCGAGCGACGACGCGAAGGAGAAGTTCGTGAACGACTTCGTCGCGGCGTGGAACAAGGTCATGAACGCCGACCGGTTCGACCTCGCCTGACAGCAGACCAAGAACGTCTTCTGAACTCGATGATCAGGGTCGGCCGCGGCGGACAGCCGCGGCCGGCCTCGTCGCCGGCTAGTGCGGTATCCCGGAGATCAGGTCGCCCGCGCGGGCCAGCGCCGAGGTGCGCGGCGACCGGCGGGCCGTCTCCAGCCGGTCCGCCGTCCGGTACAGGGCGTACAGGCCGCGCACCCCGGTCCAGCGGGCCGGCTCCGGTTCCCACCGCGGCGAACGGTGGTCGACCCAGGGCAGGGTGGTGAGCGGGCTGGGGACGCCGCGCACGAGGTCGGCGAGCGTCCGGCCGGCCAGGTTGGCGGCGGCCACTCCGTGGCCCGAGTAGCCGCCCGCCCAGCCCAGGCCGGTCTGCGGATCCAGGGTGACGGTGGCGCACCAGTCCCGCGGCACCCCGAGCACGCCGCACCATGCGTGCTCGAGCCCGGCTCCGGCCGCGGCCGGGAACATACGGCGCAGGATCCGGCCGAGCTGTGCGATCGTCGACGGCGCGATCGCGCCGTCGTGGTCAATACCGGAGCCGAACCGGTACGGGACGCCGCGGCCGCCGAGCGCGATCCGCCCGTCCGCCGTGCGCTGGGCGTAGATGTACGCGTGCGCCTCGTCGCCGAGCGTCTCGAAGCGGTCCCAGCCGATCGACCTCCAGGCCTCATCGCCGAGCGGGCCGGTGATGATCATCGAGCTGTTCATCGGCAGCAGCGTCCGGTGCTGGCCCGGCATGTCCGCGGTGAACCCCTCGGTGCAGCGCACGATATAAGGCGCGCGCACGTCGCCGGCCTGGGTGCGAGCCCGCCCGGCCGAGATCGACGTCACCGGGGTGGACTCGTAGAGCCGGACCCCGCCCCGGGTGACCGTCTCGGCCAGCCCGCCGACCAGGTCGGCCGGCTGCACGCGGGCACAGTGCGGCGAGTAGAGGGCGCCGAGCGCCCCGGTCAGCCGCAGGTGGTCATCCAGTTCCGTCTTTTCCAGGTACCGAACGATCCCGGCGTCGTCTCCCCACGCCCGTTCCTGCTCTAGCCGGTGCCGCAGCCTGGCCTCCTGGGCTGCCGAGGTGGCGACGGAGAGCGTGCCCCCCTTGACCAGGCCCGCGTCGATGCCCTCGGCCGCGCAGACCCGGGCCACCTCGTCGACCGTGTCACGGAGGTGCTGCTCGAGGTCGCGGACGCCGTCCGTGCCCCGCCGATGCCGGGCGTAGCGCGCCCGCGACCCGGGCAGCTCGGCTGTCACCCAGCCGCCGTTCCGGCCGGAGGCGCCGTACCCGGCGAAGCTGGCCTCGAGCACGATGATCCTGAGCGCGGGGTCGGCGCGGCTGAGGTAATAGGCGGTCCACAGGCCGGTATAGCCCGCGCCGACGATGCATACGTCGGCTTCGGTGCTGCCCGGCAGCGAGGGCCGCCGCGCCGGGATGCCACATGCCTGCCACCAGTACGACACCTCCCCGTTACGCATGATTCACCCTCCAGAAACCCTTTTCAGCGCGGTCCGCGATCGGTGGCCTGGCCAGCCTTTTCCGCAATTGGCAGGGTAGCGTCAAGGTATGCGACTTGGGGTGCTTGACGTGGGGTCGAACACGGTTCACCTGCTCGTGGTGGACGCCTACCCGGGAGCGCGCCCCCTGCCCGCCTTTTCCCATAAGACCGAACTCAAGCTCGCGGCTCAGCTGGAGAACGGCAACTCGCTGTCCGGGCCGGGCGAGAGCAGGCTGCGCGGGGTGGTCGAAGAGGCGCTCAGCATCGCGGAGGACAAGGGCGTCGAGGACATCATCGCGTTCGCGACATCGGCCGTGCGGGAAGCCGTGAACGGTGAGCAGGTGCTGGCCAGGATCCGTGAGCGGACCGGGGCCCAGATTAACGTGATGACCGGCCAGGAGGAGGCCCGGCTCACCTTTCTCGCCGCCCGCCGCTGGTTCGGCTGGTCCTCCGGGCGGCTGCTGGTGATCGACATCGGCGGCGGTTCGCTCGAGGTGGCGTCGGGGATCGACGAAGAGCCGGACGCGGTGGTCTCGCTGCCGCTCGGGGCCGGCCGGCTCAGCCGGGACTGGATCAGCACCGACCCGCCGTCCGCCCAGGAAGTGCGCCGCCTCCGCAAGCATGTGCGGGCCGAGATAGCCAGGGAAGCCGGCGGTATGCTGCGCCACGGCACTCCCGATCAGGTGGTCGGCACCTCGAAGACCTTCCGGCAGCTAGCCAGGATCGCAGGGGCGGCCCCGTCCGGCGACGGCCCGTACGTCAGGCGCGTCCTGCGGCATTCCGACGTGGCCGCCCTGGCCGAGCGCCTGCCCAAGCTGACCCAGGCCGAATGGACCAAGCTCCCGGGTGTCTCGGCCAGCCGGGTCCCTCAGTTGCCGGCCGGCGCCATCATCGCCGACGCCATCCTCGACCTGCTGGACGTCGACCAGATCGAACTGTGCCCGTGGGCCCTGCGCGAGGGCGTCATCCTGCGGCGCCTGGATTTGCTCGCGCAGGGCCTAGGCGCATTACCGGTAGTGGGGCGGTCGGCCTAAGTTGTCGCTACCGGGCTTGACCCGGACACCATCGCCCTTGTCATCGCTGTCGACGACCGCGCCACGGGGAGAGGTCTGAGCGGGCTTCTCCTGTGCCTGGGCGGCCGAGGACTGCGCTGGCGACGACTGTGCTTGCGAGGACTGGGCTGACGACGACTGGGCTGACGACGACTGGGCGGCCGAAGGCTGCGTCCCCTGCGGCGACGGAGCCGCGGGGCGGGCGAGACCCGGTCCGGCCGGGCGCGTTCCGCCCGGGCTCGCGGGCCGCGACCCGGTCGGCCCCGCGGCGTGCCGCGGCGTGCCGTTGGGCTCCGCGCCGGCGATCGTCTTGGCGGTGGCCTGGTCGACCTCGTCCTCGAGCGACATGCGGGCGTTCTCGGCGGCTACCAGGCTGGAGACGCCGTCCAGGATGTCGGTGAGCCGTTTGATCGTCTCACCGTGCCTCGTGGACAGCAGGTTCAGGCGGCGCTCCGCGCCGTCGTGGATGGCGGTGGCTCGCGCGGTCGCCTCGTCGAGCGCCTTCTTGGCCTGGGACTTCGCGCTAGCCAGCGCGCTCTCCGACTTCTTCCTCGCATCGGTGGTGGTGCGCTCGGCCTCGGTCCTGGCCGAGGTGAGCGTCTTCTCCGCCTCGTTCCGGGCGCCGCTGACGGTCTTTTCCGCCTCGGCGCGCGCGGAGGTGATGGCCCGTTCGGCCTGTTCCTGGGCGGCGGTGAGCATGCGCTCCGCCTGCTCGCGGGCCTCGGTCCTGATCTTCTCCGCCTCGGACTGCGCGTCGTTGCGCTGCCTGGCTATCTCCTCGTGAGCCTTCGACTTCTGGGACCTGGCCTCGTCGTCGGCCAGCTTGAGGATCTGGGCGATGCGCTCGCTGACTTCCTCGTGCGCGGGCTTGGCCCCGAGTGCTTGCTGGCGGGCTGTGGCCAGGTCGCTTCTCATCTCCTCGCTGTCGTCGAGGGCACGGGCAAGTCGCTGCTCCAGATCGCGGATCTGGCTGCGGCAGCGGGCGATGAACTCGTCCACCTGACGGCGGCTATAGCCGCGCATCTGAACTTCGAAGGCGTCCTCGTGAGTGAGGTTCGGCAGGAGATCACTGTTGTCATTCATGGCTTCCCGAGATCATCTTAGTTAAGTAGGCGGGAACGGTATCCGGAACGCAGGACCGCTACTTCTGTAGTATGCGGGCTCAGGGCGGGTCGGACGGGGCGAATACGTGCATGACTCTTGTCTGTGACGATGGCTCGCGCAAGTGGAACGACCCAGTGTCCCTGTTGGTGCCGCTCTGCACCCAGATGTGTGATGCTACGGGTAGTGCACTCTATGTGTAGAGATGCCAGTGTGACACCTGTGGCGTGCCATACCTGATCGGTGGCAATTGTGCGGCGGTTTTCCGGAATCGTTACGGCACAGCTGGGTAAAACCGCACGTGAAGGTGGTACCTGAATGGCCCTGATGGGTCATGCGGAGGAGCAGTGTCGGCACGTAACCTGGGGCGCAAGCGAACGGACTCGCGACCAGCGCCGGAGGTGAGCACGATTCCCAGGCAGTTGGATCTTCGTGTCCACGACCGCGTCGCCCTTGATGAGATAGAACTCTACGCCGAGGTGCTGAGCGCGGTCGCGGCCACGGACCGGCCGTTGACGCCCGCGGAACTCGACGAGGCGCTTGGCATCCGCGACAACTAGCGCCCGTAAGTAACTGGCGCTGAATTCAGCGCTGGGGCCCGCGCCGGTACATGGCGTCGACCGAGGTCCGGGTGAAGCCGAGGCCCTCGTACATCCTGATCGCGGGGACGTTGTCCTCGTCCACGTAGAGCATCGCCTGGGCTGCCCCGCGATCGCGCAGGTAACGCAGTCCGGCCAGGGTGAGCGCCCGGCCGAGCCCGCTGCCTTGCTCGTCGGGATCGACGCCGACCACGTAGACCTCGCCCAGCGTGGGGTCGTGCATCTTGGTCCAGTGGAAGCCGGTCATATGGCCGTCGCGTTCCGCGATGAAGAAGCCTGCCGGGTCGAACCATGGTTCCCGTTCCCGCAGTTCCAGGTCGTGCCGGGTCCAGCCGCCCTGTTCGGGGTGCTTGGCGAAGGCCCGGCCGTTCAGCGTCAGCCACTCGTCCTCGTCCTGGCCGGGCACGAAGGTGCGCAGCGCCCGGCCCGCCGGGAGCGCCGGCTGGTCCAGCGGCTCACTCAGCGAGCGACGCATCTGCCACAGGGCACGGAAGCGCTCGAACCCGGCCGTCCGGGCCAGCGCGGCGGCCGCGGGCAGATCGCCGTGAGCCCAGAGCCGCAGGACGCGACCATCCGCCGCCACGGCGAGCTCGCCGGCCAGCGCCCGGCCGAGTCCGTGCCGCCGGCGATCCGGGTGAATGACGAGTTCGCCGGTCACCTCGCCCTCGTCCCCTTGACCCCCCGATGGCGGATCCAGGTACGCGTAGCCCGCGATCCGCCCGCCCGCGATCACGATGAAATCCCGGCCGCCGCCGGCGCTGCCGTAGCTCAGCCGCAGCATCCCGTGCTCCGAGAGCGGCGCCACGCCGTCGGCCAGCCGCGCCGCCTCGATCAGGCCCAGGACCTCACCGGCCTGGGCGGTGGTAAGTTCAGCGCCGGTGATCTCCGATTCGGTCATCGAGTCATCGTGTCGTGGCCGCGGCGTGGTCTCGTGTACCCCTGGCGCGCTCGTCGGCAGTTGCCCTGTCCCCCTTGACCGGTACGAACCGGTAGCCGACGTTGCGCACGGTGCCGATCAGGGCGTCGTGTTCGGGGCCGAGTTTGGCTCGCAGCCGCCGGACGTGAACGTCAACCGTGCGGGTGCCGCCGAAGTAGTCGTAGCCCCAGACCTCCTGCAGCAGCTGCGCGCGGGTGAAGACCCGGCCCGGATGCTGGGCGAGGAACTTGAGCAGCTCGAACTCCTTGAAGGTGAGGTCGAGCACGCGGCCGCGCAGCCGGGCCGCGTAGGTTGCCTCGTCGATGGCCAGTTCGCCCGAGCGGATCTCATCCGGCGCCTCGGCGACCGTGGCGGCGACGCGGCGGCCGATGGCCAGCCTGATCCTGGCCTCTACCTCGGCGGGGCCGGCTGTGTGCAAGATCACGTCGTCGGCGCCCCACTCGGCGCTCACCGCCGCGAGGCCGCCCTCGGTCACGATCGCGAAGAGCGGGCAGTCCAGGCCGGTCGCCTGTAGCAGGCGGCAGATGCTCTTGGCGTGCACGAGCTCGCGGCGGGCGTCTACCAGCACGGCATCGGCGGGCGGCGCCTCCACCAGGGCGGACGCGTCCGCGGGCAGCACGCGGACCGGGTGCAGCAGGAGTCCGAGGGCCGGCAGCACCTCGGCGGACGGCTCGAGCGCGCTGGTGATCAGCAGCAGGTCGCTCACTCGGCGGCACCTCCACTACCCGACTGCTTGTATAAAAACAGACAAGGACCCGGGGGCAACAGCGCCCGGGTCCGTCTAGAGAAGGATATCCCAGATGGCCACCGTAACAATCCAGTACTGGGCCGCAGCCAGGGAGGCGGCCGGCGTGGAGCTGGAATCCGTCGATGCGGGCACGCTGGCGGAGGCACTCGACGTGGTCCTGGCCCGGCGAGGGGACGACGGCCGCCTGCGCCGGGTGCTGGCCGCGTCCTCCTTCCTGGTCGACGGCGCGGCCGCCAGCCGTGCCGCAGCATCCGGCGTGATCCTGCCTGACGCCGCCGTCATCGAGGTCCTCCCCCAGTTCGCCGGAGGATGATCAACCCCCGCACTACCATCGTTCCGGATCACACAAGTTGGGTATTCCGGCCGCATTGCGGCACACTGGGTTGATAACGCCCTACAGTGTCCGAGTTGTTACTTACCGAAGTTATATAGCGGTGCCCCATGAGCCAGCACGGACCTCCTCCCGGCCCCCCGATACCAGGGGCAGCGCCCGGCGACAAGAATCTTCCTGGGCATTTGAACCGCCATTTGAACCACCAGAGGCCACCGGACGTATCTAGTGATGTGCCGAACGCGGGAACCGCACCCCGTTCAGGGCGGGTGGCAGACGAGGCTTTTGTGCGGGCACTGTACGCCGAACACGGCGGTGCCCTGCTTCGCTATGCCCTCCACCTCACCGGCGGTGACAGGCAGCGCGCGGAGGACCTAGTGCAGGAAACGATAGTGCGAGCATGGCGCCATCCCGAGGCGCTGGCCGACCGGCCGGCCAGGCCGTGGCTGTTCGCCGTCGCGCGCAACCTCGCGGTCGATTCTTACCGCGCCAGGCAGGCCAGGCCGCCGGAGACCGGGCAGGCGGCGCTGGAGTTGCTCCCTTCCGACGACGACGCCGACCGGACGCTCGAGTCGTGGGCCGTCGCGGATGCCCTGGCATCACTGCGACCTGACCACCGGCGAGTGATCGTCGAGACCTACTACCGGGGCTGCTCGGTGGCCGAAGCAGCCGCCACGCTGGGCATACCGGCGGGGACCGTGAAGTCACGGACGTTTTACGCATTGAAAGCGCTCAAGCTGGCGCTGCAGGAACGAGGGCTGGCGCCATGACCCAGATGATGTGGGACTGCACCGACGCCAGGCTCTCGCTTGGCGTGTACGTGCTCGGCGCTATCGATCCCGCCGAGCGCTCTCTGGTCGACGCGCACCTGGTGACGTGCCGGGACTGCCGGGACGAACTGGCCGGCCTGGCCGGCCTGCCCGCCCTGCTGGCCCGGGTGAATCCGGACGAGATCAGCCGGATCTGCGCCGACGACACCGTCCGCGCCGGAACGTACGCTGGCGCCGGCGACCGGCCGCCGGAAGAACTGATCGGCACCGTGCTCGACCTGACCGAAGCCAGACGGCGCCGGACCCGGTGGCGCTTCCTGGCCGCGGCCGCGGCCGTGGTGGCCATCGCCGGGGGCCTGTTCGGCGGGTTGAGCTCGATCACGACCACGCGGACCGTCCCGGTCCCGGTCTCGCTCCCCGGCACGCACTGGGAGACTGTCGAGGCGACGGGCAGCGGCGGGGTGAGTGCGTCCGTGGCCTATACGCACGAACTGTGGGGCGACGCGTTCCAGGTCCTGGTGGACAAAATCCCGGTCGGGACCACCTGCCAGCTGTGGGTCGTCCACCCCGACGGGACGCGGACTCAGGTGGCAGCCTGGACGACGGCCAAGGACGAGGGCAACGTCTGGTACTCCGGCTCGATGGCGGCCTCCTCGCAGCCGATCAGCAAATTCCAGATCACCGCGGACCACAAGGTCTTGCTGACAGCCGTGCCGACCTGAACCGGGAATGGATGACGCCGCCCGGGCGCTGTTTATTCGCGTGATTGGGGCATGGGCGTGACGGGCGGGCTGATCGCGCTCGCCGCGGCTCTCGCGGCTGCCTCGGTACTCGGTCTGGTGCTGCGCCGCCGGGCCGGCCGGTTCCGCGCCGGGCGGCCCCTGGCCGCCGGTACCCGGGCCGACGTGCTGACCGAGGACGATCTCGGCGGCCCGCTTGGCCAGCAGGCCACGCTGGTCCAGTTCTCGACCGAGTTCTGCTCCCCGTGCCGTCCTACCCGCCAGATCCTGGGACAGGTGGCGGGCATGGTGGACGGCGTGAGCCACGTCGAGGTCGACGCGGCCGAGCGGCTGGACCTGGTCCGGCGGCTGCGGATCAACAGCACCCCCACCGTGCTCGTGCTCGGCCCGGACGGCGCCGTCGCCACCCGCGCCGTGGGCGTGCCCCGCAAGGCCGATGTGATCGCCGCGCTGGGCAGCGTGACCCGGCCCGCCTCGTCCGGGACCAGAGCGGAGGCGGAGTGACCGTGACAGCCTTGCTGAGCCCGCATAGCATCGGATTCGTGACCTCCCCGACCGCGCAGATGCTGACCAAGCGGCGTGCCGTCGATTTCTGCCACGTCGCCACCGCGATTTGTCCACGGGCCGCGCTGTCCTGATAGCCCGGGCTTCGCGGCGCCGTGTTGTGCTGACTCCGGCGCCCTGCCCGTGAGCTCAGGGCGGTAACTCAACCAGGAAAGGCCGCTTGGTGGCGAGGAGTTCAGGCATGGAAATCGACCCGCGTGGTCCGAGATTCAGCGCGGTCATCACCACGATCGTGCTCGCGGTGGTGCTGATCACCGGCAGCGCCTGGCTGCTCGCCGTGCAGGTGGCCGTGTTCGCGGTGGGTGCGCTGGCCGGGCTGCGGTACGCGCCCTACGGCCTGGTCTACCGGTACCTGATCAGGCCGAGGCTGGGACCGCCCGCGCGGACCGAGGCCGAGGCTCCGCCGCGGTTCGCCCAGGCGATGGGGCTGGTCATCGCGGGCGTCGGGCTCATCTGCCTGGCCGCGGGCGCCACCACGGCCGGGCTGGTCGTCACCGCCCTCGCGCTGGCCGCGGCGTTCCTGAACGCAGCCTTCGATCTGTGCCTGGGCTGCCATGTTTACCTGTTCATCCAGCGGAATCTAAGGGTCCGGTCGTCCGCCTAGAGCGCGACCGGAGAAGGAGGAATACTCACCATGAGCCGATCCGACGTCCTCGTGGACGCCGACTGGGCGGAGGCCCACATTGGCGATCCCGATGTCGTCATCGTCGAGGTGGACGAGGACACCAGCGCCTACGACAAGGGCCATATCCCGAACGCGATCAAGATCGACTGGAAGAAGGACCTGCAGGATCCGGTTCGGCGTGACTTCGTGGACAAGACGGGCTTCGAGAACCTGCTGTCCGAGCGCGGCATCTCGAACGACGACACGGTGCTGCTCTACGGCGGCAACAACAACTGGTTCGCCGCGTACGCCTACTGGTACTTCAGGCTGTACGGGCACGACAAGGTGCTGCTGCTCGACGGCGGCAGGAAGAAGTGGGAACTCGACTCGCGCGAGCTGACCAGGGACGTACCCGAGCGGCCGCGGACCAGCTATACCGCCCGCGAACAGGACGCGTCGCTGCGCGCCCTGCGCGACGAGGTGATAGCCGCCATCGGCAAGCGCAACCTGGTCGACGTCCGGTCACCCGACGAGTTCACCGGCCGGCTGCTGGCGCCGGCCCACCTGCCGCAGGAGCAGGCGCAGCGGGCCGGGCACATCCCGACCGCACGCAACGTTCCCTGGTCCAAGGCCGCCAACGAGGACGGCACCTTCCGCTCCGACGACGAGCTTCGCTCGCTGTACGCCGACGAGGCGGGCCTGGACTTCGGCCGCGACACCATCGCCTACTGCCGGATCGGCGAGCGGTCCGCGCACACCTGGTTCGTCCTGCACGAGTTGCTCGGCCAGCCCAACGTCAAGAACTACGACGGCTCCTGGACCGAGTACGGCTCGCTGGTCGGCGTCCCGATCGAGCTGGGTGAGGCACGATGAGCGAAGCGAATCCGGCTAGCACCGTGACAGCCGACGGGTGCGGCGCGCCCGCGGGCGGCGTCAGCGTCAGCGCGGCTACCGGTACTCAGGCCGTGGTGGAAGGCCACGTCACCCGCGAGGGGGCGCCGGTCTCCACCGGCTACGCGCGGCTGCTGGGTAGCGGCGACGAGTTCGTAGCCGAGGTCCCGCTGGGAGACGACGGCGGGTTCAGGTTCTTCGCTGCGCCCGGATCGTGGACGCTGCGCGTTCTCGCACCCAACGGGCTGCGCGCCGAGCAGTCGGTGCAGGCGGACCACGGCCAGGTAACCAAGGTGGAGGTCAGCCTCTAGCCGTACGGCGTCAGGCCACGGGCGCGGCTGCTGCTCTGTTCTCGCGGCGGCCGCGCCCGCTGACGTCTGGCGGCGGCTGATGCCATAGCGTGGCTCCCGGCAGATGCTTGCTGCGGGAGGTGCTTGATGGATCAGATGGAGGCCGCTGGCTTGCCCGGCCCGATGACGCTGGGCGGCACCACCTTGCCCCTGGTCGGCCGGGCGCGCGTCTACGCCTGCGGGATCACTCCCTACGACGTGACCCATGTCGGTCACGCCGCGGCCTTCGTCTGGGTCGACACCCTGGCCCGGGTCCTGCGCGATGGCGGCGCCGAGGTGATCATCTGCCGGAACGTGACCGACGTAGACGACGTGCTGCTCGCCGCCGCCGACCGGGCCGGTTCGCCCTACGACAGGTTCGCCGCCATCCAGCAGTTCTATTTCGACCGCGACATGGCCGCGCTCGGCGTCGGCCAGCCGGCCCTGCAGCCGCGGGCGCACGCCTACATCGGACAGGTGATCGCGCTGGCGGCAGGGCTGCTCGAGCGCGGGGCCGCGTACGAACGGGACGGCCAGGTCTGGTTCCGCGGTGCCGCCGCCGCCCATGCGGCCGTGTCAGATCGTGAGCTGGCGCTGCGGCTGGCCGCCGAATACGGGGACGACCCGGCCGACCCGGCCAAGGACGACCCGTTCGACGTGGCGGTGTGGCGGGCGTCCAAGAGCGGGGAGCCCGGCTGGGCCAGCCCGTGGGGTACCGGCCGGCCAGGCTGGCACGCCGAATGCGCGGCGATGGCGCTGCACGCGTTCGGCCCGGCGGTCGACGTGCAAGCCGGAGGCGGCGACCTGAATTTCCCGCACCACGCCTATCAGGCGGCCCTGGCCGAGGCATTCACCGGGGTTACGCCGTTTGCCCGGTCCCGGCTCAACGCAGGCGTGGTCCGCGTGGCGGGAGCCAAGATGGCCAAGTCAGCGGGCAACCTCGTCCTGGTCAGCGACCTGCTCAAAGAGTATTCCGCGGCCGCTGTCCGGCTCCTGATCCTTGATCGCCGCTGGGGCCAGGACTGGGACTTCAGCCCGGCGGCCCTGGACGCGGCGGCCGCCAGGCTCGAGCGCCTGCATGCCGCGGCCGGACGGGCGGAGCGTGACGTCGCCGGCGACGGCAGTCCCGCGGTGGCCGCGATGCGCGCGGCGCTAGCCCGCGACCTGGATGTTCCCACCGCCCTGCGGATCGCCGAGGAAGAAGGCGGCCAGGCCGCCCGCTCCCTAGGTACCCTCCTCGGCCTCTGGTAATGGATGCCGAGGTTTCCGTTTCGCGCCGCCGCGGATGGGCTGGCCCGCCGGATAACGGGGTGAAGGGGCCCTTGCCCTTGGTAGATGGGGGCAAGGGCCCCTTCACCCCGCGAGCGGAGGCGTCGGATGGGGGCAAGGGCCCCTTCACCCCAAGGGAGGGCGTGGGACATGGTGGTGCTGGTTCCTGTGAGGCATGTGAGGTAATTGCGGGCCCCCCGCCGCTGTCATCGTCCCGAAATACGCAGCAGACCTAACTCCAGTGCCCGTACGGTGACCAAGGCGGGAAACCAGGCCCGTTCGGGATGATGGACGTTCCTCACAGCCCGGCCGCGCCGACGGTCCAGGTGAACATCCGGCCAACACGGGGATTACGTCCGGCCAATCGTGATCGTGCGTCTGATGACGGGCGGATCAGCGGCCTAGTGGGGCAGCTAGCCGCCCAGTAGGCTCGTACCGTGAGCGAGCGCCGACAGGAATTTGAGCACGATCTGGAGGCCATCGAGGCCAAGGTCATCGAACTGTTCGCCTTGGTCGCCGAGGACCTGCCCCGGGCGACCCAGGCGCTTCTGACCGGCAACAATGAGGTACTGCAGGTGCTGCTCGATCGCGAGCAGGTCATCGACGCTCTCTACCCGGAGATCGAGGAACTGGTCAACCGGGAGATCCTGCTGCAGGCACCGGTGGCTTCCGACCTGCGCTTCCTGCTCTCCGTGCTGCGGATCGTGCCCGAGCTCGAGCGGTCCCACGACCTCATGGTGCAGATCGCCTCCCGGTCCAACCACATCCTCGGCGAGGATCTCTCACCGAGGACCAGGGGGATCGTCGAGCGTATGGGAAACCTCGCATCGGAGATGTGGCGTCACGCGGTGGACTCCTGGTACCAGCGTGACCGGTCGGCCGCGCCGGCGCTCGAGGCCCGCGACGACGAGATGGACGAGTTGCACGCCAGCCTGATCGCCGAACTGGCCTCGGGCCGGATGGCGCTGCCGGTGACGATGGAGATGACGCTGGTGGCTCGCTTCTACGAGCGCCTTGGCGACCACGCCGTCAACATCGCCCGCCGGGTTGTCTACCTCGCGGGAACCGCGAAGGACTCGCCCGCCGCCGACTAGGCTCAGCCCATCCGGCCGGTGACGTAGGCCTGGGTGCGGGGGTCTTGCGGGTCCTCGAAGATCTGCTGGGTCGAGCCATACTCCACCAATGTGCCGGTGCGGGTGTCGCTGTCGGGGTTGACGAGTACGGAGTAGAAGGCAGTGCGGTCGCTGACCCGTGTGGCCTGCTGCATGTTGTGGGTGACGATGACGATCGTGTACTGCGACTTGATCTCGTGCATCAGGTCCTCGATCTTGCCGGTCGCGATCGGGTCGAGGGCCGAGGCCGGCTCGTCCATCAGGACGACGTCCGGCTCCACGGCGAGCGTGCGGGCGATGCAGAGCCGCTGGGCCTGTCCGCCGGACAGGCCCAGGCCCGACTTGTTCATCCGGTTCTTCACCTCGTCCCACAGCGCGGCCTGGCGCAGCGAGCGCTCCACGATCTCGTCTAGCTTGGCCTTGTTGCGGATGCCGTTGATGCGCGGTCCGTAGGCGACGTTGTCGTAGATCGACTTGGGAAACGGGTTCGGCTTCTGGAAGACCATGCCGATCCGGCGCCGTACGGCGATCGGCGAGACGCCCGATCCGTACAGGTTCGCGCCGCGATAGTGCACCTCACCCTCGACCCGGGCCTCAGGAATCAGGTCGTTGAGCCGGTTCAGCGTGCGCAGCACCGTGGTCTTGCCGCATCCGGACGGGCCGATGAACGCGGTGATCTCGTTCTCGTAGATGGTCAGCGACACGTCCGTGACGGCCCGGAAGGAGCCGTAGTAGATCGAGATGCCCTTGGCGTCGAAGATCGAGGTGCCCGTCGACGTGGCGAAGGCATCCTGCGGCGTATCCTGCAGAGCCGCCGGCTTGGGCAGCTGGGCCGAGGCGACGACGTTCTGTTCAGGGGAGTCCATATCCGTTCCTAGCGCGACTCTGGTGGGCGGAATTCCTAGCGCGAGTACCGCGTAAACCGCGCGGTGACCATACGGGCCACAATCATGAGGATGAAGGCGATCGCGATCAGCGTCAACGCCGCGCCCCAGGCGCGGGCCTGCGCGCCGAGGTACGGCTGGGTGGCGTTGCTGAAGATCTGCGTGGAGAGCGCGGTGTTGGCGCCGCTGAACACGTTCGGGTTGGTGGCCGTCACGGTGAGGATGGTGAATAGCAGCGGCGCCGTCTCGCCCGCGGCCCGGGCGATGGCCAGCAGGGCGCCGCTGACGATGCCGCCGATGGCCGCGGGCAGCACCACGGTCAGCGTGACCCGGGATTTGGTGGCGCCGAGGGCGTAGCTGGCCTCGCGCAGCGGGTCCGGCACCAGCTTCAGCATCTCCTCGCTGGAGCGGATGACCACCGGCAGCATCAGGCAGGCCAGGGCGAAGGCGCCGGCCAGGCCCGAGTAGCCGAAGTGCAGCACCCAGATCGAGAAGATGAACAAGCCCATCACGATCGAGGGCACGCCGGTCATGACGTCGGACATGAACCGCACGACCTGGGCCAGCGGCCCCCGGCCGCCGTACTCGTTGATATAGATCGCGCCCAGCACGCCGAGTGGCACGGCTATGACCGCGGCCAGCCCGGTGATCACGAGCGTGCCGTAGATGGCCGGCCACATCCCGCCGATGCCGACGGGAACCACATTCGGCGGGATCGGGCTGCCGGTCAGGAACGACCAGCTGATGGTCGAGGCACCCTTGGCAATGACCGTGTACAGGACGAAACCCAGCGGGATCAGCACGGCCACGAACGCCAGCACCATCAGCCAGGTGGCGATCCGGTTCTTGGTGCGCCGCCAGCCGGCCGGCTCCCGCAGGTCAACCGCGGGCTGATCCATGGCGGCCATCAGGCCCCCCTCTTACGCCGGGCGGAACGCTCCACGACCCCGCGGGCGATCAGGTTGATGATGATGGTGATCACGAAGAGCAGCACGCCCAGTCCGATCAGGGCCGAACGGAACAACCCGGAGGCCTCGCCGAACTGGTTCGCGATGACCGCGGGCATCGAGTACCCGGCCGCGAACAGATGCGACGTGATCACCGGCGACGACCCGATGACCAGCGCGACCGCGATGGTCTCGCCCATGGCCCGGCCCAGGCCGAGCAGCACCGCGCCGACGATGCCGCCCTGGCTGTGCGGCCACACCGCGCCGGTGATCATCTCCCAGCGCGTGGCGCCGAGGGCGTAGGCGCCCTCCTTGTCGATGGCCGGCACCGTCGCGATGACCTCACGCGACAGCGAGGTCACGATCGGCGTGATCATGAAGGCCAGGATGAGGCCGGCGGTGAAGAACGAGGCGCCGCTCACCGGCGCCCCGAACAGGGCGTCGAGTACCGGGATCCCCTTCACGCCCGAGGCGATCGAGGTGTAGATTCTCTGCAGCCAGGGGGCGAACACCAGGATCCCCCACAGGCCCCAGACCACGGAAGGCACCACGGCCAGCAGGTCGACCACGTACACGATAGGCCGGGCCCACCGATGCGGCACCACCTCGGTCAGCAGCAGGGCCATGGCCACGCTGATCGGGACGGACAGGATGATCGCGATCGCCGCGGTGAGGAGCGTGCCGTAGATATAGCTCATCGCGCCGAAGTTGTTGGTCGCCGGGTTCCAGTCGACCGTGAATATCTTCCACCCCGTGGCGAACCACGACGCGGCCTGCTGGCTGGTCGAGATCGCGATCAGGGCCAGGATGACCAGCACCAGCACGCCGGCCGAGGCGGCGAGGATCTGGAAGATCCGGTCGCCGAGCGGGCGCCGGTGGGCCAGCGGGCTGGCGGACCCAGCCGGAGCGGCTGGGTCCGCCTGTGCCGCGGTGCTCATGACGACGACTCCGTCTGAGCTGCTTGCATCACAGAACTCACCACTTACGAAGTGATCTTGTCCAGTTGCGCTACGGCCTTCTGGTCCACGCTGCTGGGCAGCGGCGCGAGACCGATCTGGGGGAGCAGCTTCTGGCCGTCGCCGAGCAGGTAGCCCAGGTAGGCCTTGAGCATGGCCGCGTCGTTGGCGGTCGGCTGCTTGGCGTTGACCAGGTCCCACGACTGGTAGGTGATCGGGTAGGCGTTGGCCCCGCCCTGCCAGACCGCCGCGAAGGTCAGGTCGGGCTTGAGGGCGACACTGTCCGCGGCCGCCGTCGCCGACGCCGCCGACGGCGCGATGTACGAGCCGTCCTTGTTCTTGACCGAGGCGAAGGTCAGGCCGGAGGCCTTGGCGGTGGAATAGTCCACGTACCCGATGGCGCCGGGGGTGGACTTGACGACCTGCGCCACACCCGGGTTGCCGCTGGCGGCGCGGGCGGAGGACGGCCACTTGATGGTCGAGCTGCTGCCCAGGGTCCAGGCGCTGCCGGTCGCATCCACCAGGAACTCGGTGAAGTTCTGCGTGGTGCCCGAGGAGTCGGACCTGACGGCCAGGGTGATCGCCGTGCTGGGCAGGCTAACCCCGGAGTTGTCGGCCTTGATCGCCGGGTCGTTCCAGGTCTTGATCTTGCCCGAGAAGATGCCGGCGATGGTGGCGGGCGACAGCTTCAGGTTGCTCACGCCCGACAGGTTGTATGCCATCGTGATCGGGCCGATGATGACCGGGAAGTACAGGATCGTCTTACCGGTGAAGCCCGACGCCTCCTTGGCGGGGATGGGCGAGTCCGAGCCCGCGAAGTTGACCGTCCCTGCGGCCAGGTCGGTTCGGCCCTTGCCGGAGCCGCCGCCGCCGTAGTTGACGGTCATGTTCGGCTGGACCGACTTGAAGGCCGCAATGGCTTCCTGCTGGAAGGTGAGCTGGAACGTCGACCCGCTCGCGTTGAGCGTGCCGCTGAGCTTGGAACCGCCCGACGAGGAAGACGCACCGCCGCTCGCGGACGATCCGCCCGCCGCGGAACTGCTGCTCGACGAGGAGCAGGCGCCGAGGGTGAGCGCCAATGCGACGACGGAAACCCCCGCCGCAGTGACCTGCTGTCTGTAGCGAAGTCGCATATTCAGTACTCCTTTTTCCGGCCGCAATGAGAGCAGCCTCGGACGGCCGGTCAGCCTGTAATCCGTGGTGTGCGAGTACAGTTTGTCCGCGCCGACGGTACCTGCGGGCAAACGGAATGTGGACAGAAGGAAACCAGGAAGTTAAGTTATGGTGTCCTGGCCTGCAGCCGGTTAGCCGGCGGAGGTGAATCGGCGGCTGATGATGACCCGGCGCCACCGTGACTCGGGTTCGCCTTCATACTTCGGCGGGCCAGTGTCAGGCGCGCTGACCTCGGTCTTCTCGCCGCTCTTCCGCAGTCCGCGGCCCTCTGCGGCCCGACCGTGCTAGCTGCGAGGGGGCCGTCCGGCCGGGGCCCTGAGGCGTGCTCGTTCAGTTATATGACATCAAGTAGCCGTCTGTTCGTTCCTTTCTTGTTCAACTGTTGTTTACCTGCGCTGCATAACAATGGGCGTGGGCCGCCAAGACCTTGCTGACCGCGTGGCGGTCGAAGACGGGTGAGGGCAACGTTGTCATTGGACACGGGAAAGGCACAGCCGCCTTTCGGCAGAAGCCGCGCGGGCATGCCCGCGATGGCCCTGACCGTGGCTGCTGTTGCCGTTGTTGTCCTCACGGCCTGCGGCAGTCCGATGCGCAGATCGCCAAGATCAGAGACTGAGACGGAAATATGACCGCTGGCGCCGCCGGACGTGACCACCACCGGGTCCCCCCGCAGTCCGCTCCGCCGCCCGCGGAGGCGTCGCCGCCGGCGAGCGGACCCGACGTGACGGCAGCGCCGGTCCGGGCCAGCACGGTGCTGGCCGACCGGATGGCGGCCGCGCTGGTGCACCGGGAGCCAGGCTGGCGGCTACCCCGCCGCACCGCGCTGGCCAGGCGGTACAACGTCAGCCTGACGGAGATCGACGCCGCTCTGGGTGATCTCTCCCGGCGGTCCCTGGTCCGGCGGCTGCCCGACGGGCAGCTGTACCGGGCCAGCCCGGCCGACTACTGGATCCCCCTGGAGGGTGCGACCGGCCTCGGCACCCGGCTGGATCCGATGGGCGGCACGATCGCCTGCCAGACGCGGCACGTCTCGACCCGCGAGGCGCCCCAGGACGTGGCCTGGGCTCTGCATCTGCCCTGCGGCGCGCCGATCCGCGTGGTCCGGTGCGTCTGGGTGTCTGCGGGGGATCCGGCCGCCGTGTCAACGGCCTACCTGAGCGAGCCGCTGGCCGGCCAGGACACCGGGCCAGGGCCGGAGGCAGGTCAGGAGGCGGAGCAGGAGGTTCCGTCGTTCGGCACGGTGCTGAACGACGTGCCCGCCGCCGCGGTGAGTGTGGAGATGTCCCCGCCGCAGCCGTCGATCGCCCGCAGCCTGCGGTTGTCGCCGGGGCAGCCGGTGATCACGGTCACGGTCAGGTTCGACGACCCCGCCACCGGCGAGCCCGCCGGGCTCACGATGGTCATGCTGAAGCCGGAGCTGTTCAGGGTCGCGATCGACACCTCGGAGGCGCCGGCTAGCAAGCCCTAAGCCATATCCTGACCCCAGCAAGGAGCGCCGCTGCCTGTAACCGGAGATGCTCATGATTGCGAACGACGCTACTGAGGCGCCAACTGGAACGTCCTCATTACATCTGGCCGCCTGGACGGCGCGCCTGCCTGGACAGGCGCGCGTCACACCTGGGACGCTGGGAGCCGAGACGCCGGCCGAGGTCGTGACAGAGGCGGAACAGATGCCACGGCGTGCCCGTTACCTCGTCCCCAGGGGACTTCCCCGCCGCGACGAGGCTCTCGCTGTCTGCGTGGTGGCAGTGGTCCTCGTACACCTACTGTTCGCCCAGCTCACGATCATTCTCGCCACCGTGTTGTACCTCATCACCAAGGTGACCCGGTGGCGCCTGTCCTGGCTGACGGTTCCGGCGGCGGCCGCGCTGGCGTGGACCGCGGCGGTTGGCCCGCGGGCCGCCGCGGCCGGCTTCACCGCCGGACCCGCCCAGATCGTGGATTACCTGACCGCGAGCGGGCACCAGGCCGATCACCTGCTCCACTTCACCGACGCGTTCAGCGGCCTGGGAAACTGGCTGCCCCGGCAGCTTCCGCTCGCCCTGCTGGCCGGCGCGGCGGAGGCCGCCCTGGCCGGCTGGCTGACCTGGCTGCACACCGACGAGTCGGATCTGCCCCCGGCCAGGCCGGGCCTGATCGTGGCGGCCCGGCGCGCGGCCACCGTCCGGGCCATCCGGTCTGGCGGCGTCGTGACCAGGGACGGCGGCAGCCTGGGGGTCGCCGCCGGGTCCGGCGCCCGGATCACGGTGTCCTGGGCCGAGGTAGCCGGAGGCGTCTCGGTGTGCGGTTCTTCCGGGCCGGACGTGCTGACCACCGGTTTCCAGCTGGTCTACGCCGCGGTCCGCCGGCGCAAACCGGTGCTCGCCGTCGACCACACGGCCGATCCCGAGCTGACCGGCAAGCTGGCCGCGGTCTGCGCGGCCGCCGGCGCACCGCTGCTGGTGTTCGGCGAGGACGGCGCGGCCGCCGGCAGGATCCGGGCGGCTTGCTACGAGCCGTTCCGGCATGGCGCCCCGGCGCGGCGCGCCGCGCTGATCACCGCCATGCTCAGCTGGGACGGGCCGGGCCGCCAGTACCGGCGCAGCTGCGTCTCCTACCTCGAGGACGTCCTCGAGTTGCTCGACGCCGCGCCCGGCGACGCGCGCGTTCCCGTGCTCGACGACGTGATCCACCTGCTCAACCCGGTGGCCATGCGAGCCCGGCTGGAGTACGTGCCCGCGGCCTACCCCCGCCGGGATGTGCTGGCCGAGCGGGTCCGGGTGTCGACGAGCCTGGTCACCGACGAGCCCGCCACCATCGCCGAAATGGGCCGGCAGTTGCGGGACGTCCGGGCGTCCCCGTTCGGCCGCTGGCTGCGCCCGTCCCCGGATGGCCAGGCGGCGGGCATCGACCTCAGCCGCGACGTGGCCGAACGCGCCGTCGTACTGTTCCGGCTCGGCGGGCCGCGCCCGGCCGAGAGCTGCGCCATGCTCACCCGCCTGGTCTGCCAGGACCTGCTGGCCGTGGGCTCGGCGCTGAACCGGATCGGCGTCGACGGCGACGGGATCATCTGGCTGACCGAGTGCGGCGCACTACCCCGGCCGCCGGTCTCCGAGATGATCGCCCGCGGCCGGGATACCGGCCTGCCGGTCCTCGCGGCTACCACGTCGGCGCAGGTCGCAGCCGATCTCGCGGACATGGCAAACGTCGTGGTGGCGCACCGGACCCAGGACACCACCATGGCGGCGCACCTGGCCTCGATCGCACCCGACCCAGCCGAGGAGAGGGATCCCGCCATGGCCGGCGCCCTCGGACCGGCGTCGCCGGCCGCGTTGCGGGACGGCGAGTTCCTCCTGGCGGTGAAGCACCCGCCCCGGCTCGTGCCGCGCGGGCTCCTGGTACGGGCCAGGGTGCCCTCGGCCGCGGGGAGTAATCCTGATCCCGCCGCCGCCCCCCGGCGCGCCTGGGAGGGAGCGTAGTGTCCTCCCTGACCGGCCGGCTGTGCCTCGGATGGCAGTACGCGCCCCCGTTTCCCGAACCGGGGCCGCCGCCGCGCCGTCCCACGCCGCCCGCGCAGGAACGGCTCAACCCCGACTGGGCGACGGCCCAGCGCCGTGAGGAGAGCCTGCTCAACCGGCCGCTGAAGGCGGCCTTCTGCGTCGCCGTCGCGCTCGGCCTGACCTCGCTCGCGCTCGGCGTCGCCGGCGTGCTCAACATCCTGGTGGCCGGGCTCGGGGCGATCTGCTGCCTGCTGCG
>Ga0210397_10000701_pt1 | contig 22286 bp, 18 predicted proteins | sample IncBWH2OmetaG_FD_160126 | JGI IMG/M metagenome (GOLD analysis project Ga0210397, IMG submission 160126) | Forest soil microbial communities from Barre Woods Harvard Forest LTER site, Petersham, Massachusetts, United States - Inc-BW-H-2-O ...
CGCCCCCCGCAAGACCACCCCGTCGTCTCGCCGCTCCACCACGTGCAGGAATAGATCCGGATCGGCCTGTTCGGCGGGCGCTGCGGAGCGGTCACCCTTAGGGTCGGTCATCGCGCCCCCGATGACGAAATTCTCCTCCTGAACGTACCGCAGAAAGGAGCGGAACCGATCGTGATAGCTGGTGTGCTTCTCGGCGTCGCAATCAAAGGTGATCGAATACAGCGTGTTCAGGGCGTCCATACCGACGCAACGCTGGAAGCATGTCCCGGTCTGCTGGCCGAGCGTCCGCTGCATCCGATTCTGGGCGACGACTTCCTCGGCGGACATCGCGATGTGCAGAAACCGGTTCACATTGCGGCCGCTGATCTCCGAATAAGCGCTGGCGAGCTCGGGCTGCTCGACGGCGAGATCGTAGGTACGCGCCACGGCGTTGATGCTCGGTCGGATCACCGGATGGTCGACGGGCTCGGCCACCAGCTCGCCGAGGTAATGAACGGCGAGACTCCGACCGCGCAGACTGGCGATGTACTCCTCACCGCTGCTAATCGGCTGCTCGCGTCGCGGACGTGCCCAAAGGGCTTCGGTGGTGTCGTCCAGGGTGGTCATGATCCTCTCCAAACATGCAGGTACACGGGGCGGCTCGCCCCTTGATAAGTCTCGGAACGGTTGGGGCAACACCGAGGTGCTCTCGGCGTGACGCAGGGGTTGGCACGCCCGCGCGTCAAGGCACGGCCCTGCGTCGAGACAACTGAACACCGGCCGAGGATTGGAGCCGGGACATCTGCGCGCCGAGGTCTGAGGGCGCTGCGTTGGTAACAATACGCCCCGCGCCCGATAAGTCAACGAACACAGGTCGTGCCTGGCTCGCCTAGGGCCTGTGTGGCCTCTGCGAAGCTCCGGTAGATCGTCTGCGAGTACTTCGCTGTCGCGAACGCCTGGCCGAGCTTGAGGCGGAAGAAAGCGTGCGTCGAGTACCGTGTGGAAGACAAGCAATGGCGTCGATCCACCTCCCGCGCGAGCTCGAAGAACCGCGCTGCCGCGGCTGACCCCAAGTCGAGATTGTCGTAGTTGACAATGAGGTTCACCCGCTGACCAAGCTCCTGCAGACGGCCTTCCAAGAAGGCGACCAGCAGCTCGACCTGGCCCACCGTTTGTAACTTCAGTCCCTCGAAGTTGATGAACACGATGTTGGCGCCCGCGCGAAACTCGAACCGTTCATCGAGTGTGAGCGGCGAGCGCTCACTCAGACCGAGCGGCTTGGCGGTGAAGATCGCCGGGTCCATGTCGTGCACAGTGGACGCGATCTGAGGCCGGAAGGCCATTCTGGCCAGCACATCGTGCTCCAGCGACACCCCGGGCGCGATCTCGATCAACTCGAGGCCGTCGTCACCAAGCCGCAGCACACACCGCTCCGTGACGTAATGCACCGCTTGCCCGTTGGCCCGGGCGCGCTCGCCACTGAAGGTCACTTGGTCGACTTCTTCAACGAACTTCGCGACCTCGCCGTCACGACGGATCTGCAATCGCCCATCGCCAACCGCAACGTCCGCGCCCGCGGTGAACGTCCCGAGAAAGAACACGCTGCGAGCTGTCTGGCTGATGTCAATGAACCCACCGGCGCCGGCGAACCGCTGGCCGAACCGACTGACGTTGACGTTGCCGTGCCGGTCGACCTGGGCCATCCCAAGGAACGCTTGATCGAGTCCCGCGCCGTCATAGAAGTCGAACAGGTAGGGCTCGTCGATGATCGAATCCGCATTGGCGGCAGCGCCGAAGCTCAGGCCACCGGCAGGCACCCCTCCGATCGCGCCTGCCTCGACGGTGAGGGTGATCAGGTTCAGGATGCCCTCCTCGAGCGCGACTTCCGCGACGCCCTCGGGAATGCCGACTCCAAGGTTGACCACCGAGTTGATCTTCAGCGACATCGCTCCGCGGCGAGCGATCGCCTTGCGAACGTCCAAGGGCGCCGTCCCTCGCTCGCTAACCGCCGCCTTCGCTTCCCCGACGTAGGCCGGGTTGTAGCTCTCCGCGAACGTCTGCATATGAGCCGCGCTGTCGGAGGCGACCACGACGCCGTCGACGAAGATGCCGGGAATCCGGACCTCGCGCGGTGCGAGCGTGTGGTGTGCGACCACGCGCTCGACCTGCACGATTGCGATCCCTCCCGAGTTCTTCGCCGCTTGCGCGATCGAGAGCGAATCCAACGTCGCAGCTTCGCGCTCCATGGTCACGTTGCCTTGCTCATCAGCGGTTGTGCCCCTCACGAAAGCGACGTCGACGGGCCGACGCGGATAGAAGAGAAACTCCTCGCCCTCGAGCTCAATGACGCGCACTACCTGCTGTGTAGACGCTGCGTTCATGCCGGCGCCCTCGATGCGCGGGTCGACGAACGTCCCCAGCCCGACCCGCGTGATCAGCCCGGGCCGTCCGGCCGCGGTCTCCCGGTAGAGGTGCGAGACCACACCCAGCGGCAGGCAGTATGCCTCGATCCGCCCGGCGTGCGCGAGCGCGCCGAGCGCGGGGACAAAACTCCAATGCGACCCGATCGCGCACCTGATCAACCCTTCTCGCGCGAGGTGATTGAGTCCCCGGCCGGCACCATCGCCCTGTCCGGCAGCGAACACCAGCGTCAGGTCACGGGGGCCTCCGGTCTCCTCGAAGCGGTTCGCGAGCGCGATGAGCAACTCCTCGGGAACGGCTAGCCCGACGAAGCCCCCGATCGCCAGCGTGTCGCCGTCGAGGACTAGCTGGGCGGCCGCCTCCGGCGTGATGACCTTGGTGCGCCGCCCGCAAGTCACCTAGCGGTTGCGACCGTAGAGATCGTGGGCGTGGACCCATTCCTCGGCCACGATCGCCGAGCCCAGCGATAGCTCCCCGCACAGCACGGTGGCGGCCACGATCTCGGCCAGCTTGCGCACCTTGCCCTTCCCGTAGCAGCCCAGCATCTCAAGGCACTCGCGCTGGGTGGCGAGATGCGTGCCGCCACCGTGGGTGGCCACGATCAACGACGGTATCGTCACCGAGTAGTAGTAGTCGCCGTTCTCCAGCAGTTCGTCAAACACGAACGCGGCCGAAGACTCCGCCACGTTGGCGACATCCTGGCCCGTGGCGATGAACATCGCGGTGATCCCGTTGGCCGAGTGGGCGCCGTTGTTGTTGACGCCTGACATGAAGCCGCCCAGGTTCGAGACCTGGCGGGCTTGAAACAGGGTCGGGCTATCGATGCGCATGTGCTCTCGGATCAGAGCGGCCGGGATCGTCGCCTCGGCCACGACGCGCTTGCCGCGGGTGCGCAGCATGTTGACCTGCGAGCTCTTCTTGTCGGTGGCGAAGTTGGATTCCAGGAAGAAGCGGCGGATAGCGGGATGATGGGCGGTGATCCATCCACAGGCTGCAGCGGTCGCTTTGCCGGTGAGGTTCTGACCGGCGGCGTCACCGGTGGTGAAGTTGAACCGCGTGAAGAGAATGCGACTGGCCGAATACTTCTCGATGTCACGCAGCTTCCCCGACTTCGTCGTCGTCTCGGCTGCCTGCTTGATTTCGTCGAAATGGTCGTCCAGCCACTGCGCGAATGCCCGCGACTCGCGTGCACTGTCGAACAGGAATGCGGGCGCGCGCTGCATCACGTCGTCCATCACCGTCACCTTTACGCCGCCCGCCTCGCGCAGCAGCTTCATGCCTCGGTTGTAGCTGGCCACCAGCGTGCCCTCGGCAGTGGCCAGCGGCACGAAGAACTCGCCCTGGGCGTGCTCGCCGTCAACCAGCAGCGGCCCCGCGACTCCCAGCGGCACCTGCGCTACACCGACGAAGCTCTCGATGTTGCCGGGCAGGATCGATGGGTCGAAGGAGTAACTGGTGACGTGTTCAAGCTCGCCGCCGGTCTGATCCTGCAGGAACCGGCGGCGATCGTCGGCTGCCTTATGTGTGTAGTCGTTGGCGGAATCGCGCGGAATCCGCGTGCGCTGCATCACCGTCGTCATGGCTGCGATCTCCTCGTGTTTTCAAACGGTGGCGACAGCTTCGGCGCGGATCTCTTTGGCCGGAGCCGCATAGTCGTAGAAACCGCGGCCGGATTTTCGGCCCAGGCGCCCGGCCTCGATCATGCGCCTCATGAGGGGTGGGGGAGCGTACTCGTCGCGCTTGTATTCGTCATACAGGGAGTTGCACACCGCGTGAAGGACGTCAAGGCCGATGAAATCGCACAGCGTGAGGGGACCCATGGGGACACCGGTACCGAGTTTCATCCCCTTGTCGATGTCCTCCCGGGTGGCGAAGTCGTCCTCATACATGCGTACGGCGGCCATCAGATAGGGCACCAGGAGCATGTTGACGATGAAGCCGGAGCGGTCCTTGGTCTCGATGGCCTGCTTGCCGAGTCGGTCTACGAACGCATGGGCCTTCTCGAGCGTCTCGTCGCTGGTGTCGAGCGCCCGGACGACCTCGACCAGGGCCATGACCGGCACGGGAGAGAAGAAATGCAGTCCGATCACGCGGTCGGGGTTGTGCACCGCACTGGCCAATTGCGTGATCGGGATCGATGAGGTGTTCGACGCGATGACGGCGTGATCACCGACGATGCCGCCGAGCGCCTGCATGATCGAGGTCTTGAGCTCCAGCTGTTCCGGCACGGCCTCGATCACCAGCTCGGCGTCCGCAAGGTCGTTCAGTTCGCTCGTCAGCGTGATCCGCGCGAGCGCCGAATCCCGCTCCGCGGCGTCGTAGGACCCGCGCTTGACCGCGCGATCCAACGAGGCCTCCAGCCGGTGGCGCGTGGCATCCAGATACTCCGGCAGTTCGCGGAGCACGACCGGGATCCCGGCGATCGCCGTGGTTTCGGCGATCCCCACACCCATGAATCCTCCGCCGACGATTCCTACTGATGTCAGTGGCTCAGACATGGTTCACGGCGTTGCCAGAGCGGCAACCGGAACCCTCGAGTCGGTCTCACCCGACGGGACCATCGGGCCGTCGCCGGCGGATGGGTCAAGGATGCCTGCCTCCAGCCAGGTGTGCCGGCCGCTGAGGACGTCCAGGGCCAGACGGTGATTGGCCTCGTCGGCGTTATTCCATAGTTCGTGGAAAAGCCGCTCTGTGCGGTGCTGGGCCTGGTTGCAGAAGGCGGCGGCCAGCTCCTGGGTCTCGGCCGCGCGCTCCGGGTGGTCGGCCATCGCCGTCTGGGCGTAGACAACAGCCGCGGACATGGCGAACAGCTCGGCTCCGATGTCCACGATGCGTCCCAGGAAGGCTCCGTGGCCCTCGGTGCCGGCCTGCCAGCGTGCCATGCCGTAGAACGTGGAGCGGGCAAGCTTGCGGCTGGCGCGCTCGACGAACCGCATTTCGCCGGCCAGCTCGCCGTAGTCGGCGTATGACCGCGGGACCTGACCGCGACCGAGAGTCAGCTTGGGGTACCAGCTGGCGTAGAAGGCACCGGCCTTGCCGAGTGCCTTGGCCTTGCGTTCGGTCGACAGCTCGGGCTCCATGAGGTCCCCAGCCACCTGCAGGTGCTGGTCCATCGCCTCTCGCGCGATGATCAGGTGCATGATCTCCGTCGAGCCTTCGAAGATGCGGTTGACGCGCATGTCGCGCATGGTCTGCTCGACCGGCACGCCGCGCAGCCCGCGCGCCTGCAAGGACCGAACGGTCTCATAGCCGCGGCCGCCGCACACCTGCATGAGCTCGTCGATGATGCGCCAGCCCATCTCGGAGCCGTATAGCTTGGCGATGGCGGCCTCGATGCGTACGTCGTTGCGCTTCTCGTCCGCCAGGCGACTGGCGACGTCAAGCATCGCCTCCAGGCCGAACGCGGTCGCGGCGATGAATGCGATGCGCTGCGCCACCTCGTCGTGCTCGCCGATCGGCTTGCCCCACTGGACACGCTGGCTGGCGAACTCGCGGGCGATCTTCGTCGCCCACTTACCGACCCCGGCGCAGATGGCCGGCAAAGCCAGGCGACCGGTGTTGAGCGTGGCCAGAGCGATCTTGAGCCCGAGGCCCTCGCGGCCGATCACGTTCTCGGCCGGCACGTAGGCGTCGGTGTACCGGGTCTGGGAGTTCTCGATACCGCGCAGACCCATGAACTCGATGCGCGCCTCGACGACCACGCCCTCGGTCTCACTCGGCACTATGAAGGCGGTGATGCCGCCCCGGTGGCCGTCGCTGCGGGGCACCTTGGCCATCACCACGAGGACGTCGGCCACAGTTCCGTTGGTCGTCCACAGCTTGCGGCCGTTGAGCAGGTAGCCCCGGCCGTCCTCGGTGGGGGTCGCGGTGGTCGTCACCCTGGCGGGGTCAGAGCCCACGTCGGGTTCGGTCAACGCGAAGGCGGACACATGCGTCGTGGCGACCTTGGGCAGCCACTCGCGCTTCTGCTCCTCGGAGCCGAACAGCAACAGGGGCTGCGCCAAGCCGATCGACTGGTGCGCCGAGAGCAGCGTCGAGAGGCTGGAGTGCCAGGTTCCGATCAGCATCATCGCGCGGTTGTAATACACCTGCGAGAGCCCGAGGCCGCCGTACTGCTCGGGCACCTTCATGCCCAGGGCGCCAATCTCCTTGAAGCCGGCGATCACCTCGTCGGGAATCTTGTTGTCGCGCTCAATCACCTGCGGATCGACCTCCTCCTGCAGGAACCGCCCGAGGGCCGCCAGGAAGCGCTCGCCCTTCTCCACGTCAGCGGCCGGCAGATCCGGCTGCGGAGAGATCAGCTCCGGTTGGAAGCTGCCCAAGTAGAGGCCCTTGCCGAAGCTGGGCAGCGCCCACTCCTTCTCACGCGCAGCCTCCGAGATCGCTCGAGCTTCCTTATAGCCGGTGTCAGCGGGCATACGTCACGTTCCTTTTCGTAATCAGCAGTGCGGCTCGGTGAACCCGAGGATCCATGTGTGATGACCGTAGAGCGCCCCGGGTCGCCGGTAATCCGTTGGGTGGCGCGACGTTGTTCGGTAGTTTGCCCCGGGGGTGGGGCACCGCGAGATCACGCGGTAAAACCCCGATGCCGGCAGCCCGGTGTCGTCATACGGTCGGCTCGAGCAACTCCACGCCGACTAGGAGGTAGGTCGAGGTGTCCCTCGCAACGATCCAGCCGTATCCCGGCAGCTACCTGATGCCGTCGATCGAGCACGCGACCGTAGGTGACGCCATGCATCCCGGGATCCTGTCCTGCGACCGCGACGCCACGTCGACGGAGGTCGCACGGATGATGGCCACCCACCACGTGCACTGCGTCGCGGTGATGGGCCTCGACCAGGCGCCTCTGTCGGCGGACCACCGCCGGGAGCCGCGAGTCTGGGGCATCATCTCCGATTTCGATCTGATCGGCGCCGGGATCAGTACCGGCCCCGAGCAGACCGCGGCGGGCCTCGCCCGGCACGCGGCCATCATCGTGGAGCCGTCGACCCCGATCCACGCCGCCGCGGAGCTGATGCTCACGCATCGCGCCGGGCACCTCGTCGTCGTCGACCCCGGCACCCAGCGCCCGACCGGCATCCTTTCCACCCTGGACATCGCGGGAATCCTCGCCTGGGGCGAAGGCTAGGAGCCTCAGCGTGCCCCGACTTCACCAGGTCCCGGTTGCCGCGATGGACATCCACCGCTTCGCGTCCGTGATCTCGCCCCAGGAGTACGACGCGCTGCTCGAACTGATCGATGACAGCAGCCGCACGCTGCGCGGCCGCGTGATCTGGAACGTGAACTCGACCGCGACGGGCGGCGGTGTGGCCGAGTTGCTCGTGCCGTTGCTCGGCTACTCACGCGGCATCGATGTCGATGCCCGCTGGGTCGTGATCTCGGGTGCGGCGGACTTCTTTGCGCTGACCAAGCGGCTGCACAACCGTCTACATGGCTTCGACGGCGACGGCGGCCCGCTCGCGCTGCAGGAGCACATGGCGTATGAGGACACACTGGAGGGGAACGCCGCCGAGCTCACGCGCTTGGTGAGCCCACGGGACATCGTGATCCTGCACGACCCCCAGACCGCCGGACTCGTGAGAGCGATGAAGGCCACCGGGGCGACGGTCATCTGGCGCTGTCACGTCGGCCTCGACGTCCCCAATCGGGCCACGCGTCAGGCGTGGGACTTCCTGCGTCCCTATGTCGTCGACGCGGATGCATATGTGTTCAGTCGTCCGAGCTTCGCGTGGGAGGGCCTTGAGCGGGACAAGATCACGGTGATCCATCCCTCCATCGACGTGTTCTCCCCCAAGAACGCCGATCAGAGCCACGAACAGCGCCTCTCGATCCTCGCACGGGCGGGCATCGTGCCCCATCGATCGAGCGTCGACCCTGCGTTCACGCGCTCTGACGGTACAGCGGGGCGCGTCGGCCGCGACGCACGGATGCTTCAAGCGTCGCCGCTCACCCCATCGGACCGGCTGGTCGCCCAGATCTCGCGCTGGGACAGCCTCAAGGACCCGATCGGTGTGCTGCACGGATTCGAGCGCCACGTCTCCGAGCACACGGACGTCCATCTGGTACTCGCCGGCCCCTCCACCGACTCGGTGGCCGACGATCCGGAGGGCGCGGCGGTCTACGCTGCCGTCTGCGATGTCTGGCGGGCGTTGCCGGCCGATGTGCGCACGCGAGTTCACCTCGCGTCGCTCCCGATGACCGACACCGAGGAGAACGCGGCGATCGTCAATGCCCTGCAGCGTCACGCCGACGTGGTCGTACAGAAGAGCCTGGCCGAGGGCTTCGGACTCACCGTCGCCGAAGCGATGTGGAAGCAGCGGCCCGTTGTCGCCAGTCGGATCGGCGGAATTCAGGACCAGATCGTCGACGGAGAGTCGGGGATCCTGATCTCGGACCCGACCGACCTGCGGGAGTTCGGAACGGCGGTCGCCCAGCTGCTGGCGGAACCCGAGCGCGCCCAGCGAATCGGCCGGGCCGCCCGCGCCAGGGTGTCTCACCACTTCCTGGGCCCGCGGCACCTCGGACACTACTTCGAGTTGATCCAAGGCCTGGTGGCGGCTAACGACCTCCGGGATGCCGCCGCATCGACCCGGCCAAGCCCATCGCCACAGCTGGAGGTAAGCCCCACATGAGTGTGATCGAAACCGTCCATGCCCGCCAGATCTTCGACAGCCGCGGCAATCCGACCGTCGAGGTCGATGTGGGGCTCGCCGGCGGCGCGACCGGTCGCGCGTCGGTCCCGTCGGGAGCCTCCACCGGGGCGCGCGAGGCACTGGAGCTCCGAGACGGCGACGATGCCTTCGGCGGAAAGGGCGTCGCCACCGCAGTTGCGAACGTCAACGGCGAGATCGCCGACGCGATCCGCGGACGCCACGCCTCCGAGCAGCGGGCGATCGACGACCTGCTGATCGCGCTGGACGGCACGGAGGACAAGTCCCGCTTGGGCGCCAATGCTCTGCTGGGTGTATCGATGGCCGCCGCGCGCGCCGCCGCCACGGCGGCGGGCCAGCCTCTGTGGCGCTATCTCGGCGGAGATGAGGCGTGCGTGTTGCCGATTCCCGCCATGAACGTCCTCAACGGCGGTGTTCATGCCGACAACCCGATCGACTTTCAGGAGTTCATGATCGCCCCGGTTGGGGCCCGATCGTTCACAGACGCGGTGCGGATGGGCGTTGAGGTCTACCAGCGGCTCAAGGTCACGCTCAAGCAGCGTGGACTGTCTGGAGGTGTTGGCGACGAGGGCGGATTCGCCCCTCAGCTGGAGTCCAATGAGGCACCGCTCGAGCTGCTGGTCACCGCAATCGAGGCCGCCGGCTATCGCCCCGGGGATGACGTCGCGATCTGCCTGGACCCCGCCGCGAGCGAGTTCTTTGTAGGGGGCCGCTACGAGCTCGCTTGCGATGGCCGATCGTTGTCAAGCGAAGAGATGATCGCGCTGTGGGCCGGCATCTGTGACCGCTACCCGGTGCTGTTCCTCGAGGACGGCATGGCGCAGGACGATTGGGAAGGCTGGAAGCGGCTCACGGAACGGATCGGTGACCACGTGCAGCTCGTCGGCGACGACATCTTCGTGACCAATCCCGCGATCCTGCGGCAGGGCATCGAGCGCGGGATTGCCAACAGCGTCTTGATCAAGCTGAACCAGATCGGAACGCTCACCGAGACGCTGGACACGATCGCACTGGCCCGCGACGCCGGCTACAGGTGCGTGATCTCGCACCGCTCAGGCGAGACGGAGGACACGTTCATCGCCGACCTGGCCGTCGCCACCGGCGTGGGCCAGATCAAGACGGGCGCGCCCGCGCGATCTGAGCGCGTGTCGAAGTACAACCAACTCCTGCGGATCGAGGAGGAGCTCGGGGACCGGGCACGCTACGCGGGCCACGTCGCGACGATGGTGGGGACGGTCTGATGCACGCCACCCAGAGCACCGCCACAAAGTGGATCTACGACTTCAGCGAGGGCTCACGCGAGCTGCGCGAGCTGCTCGGCGGCAAGGGGGCGGGGATCGCCGAGATGACCCGCGTGCTGGGTCCCGAATGGGTCCCCGGCGGCTTCACCATCACCACGGCTGCCTGCGTGGAGTACATGCGCGAGGATCGCACCGATCCCGCCGGACTCGCCGAGCAGGTCGACGAGGCGCTGGCGCGCCTCGAGGAACAGGCCGGCAAGCGTCTGGGCGATCCGGAGAACCCCCTGCTGGTCTCGGTGCGCTCCGGTGCGCGTGAATCGATGCCCGGGATGCTCGACACCGTGCTGAACCTCGGCCTCAACGCCGAATCGGTCGTTGGCCTGGCGAGCCGGGCGGACAACGAGCGCTTTGCCTGGGATTCGTATCGGCGCCTGGTGCAGATGTTCGGCAACGTCGTGTGCGGTGTCCCCGGGGAGCGCCTCGAGGACGAGATCGCGCGCGTCAAGCGCGAACGGGGCGTCACGCTCGACACCGAGCTCGACACGGCGGCTCTGCGTGAGTTGACCGGGCGCTTTCAAGACCTCTACGCATTCCCCAGCGACCCGCGCGAGCAACTCCAGCAGGCGATCGGGGCCGTGTTCGACTCGTGGATGGGTGAGCGGGCCGTGTCCTACCGCCGCATCAACGGCATCCCTGACGAGTGGGGCACGGCGGTCAACGTTCAGCAGATGGTCTACGGCAACCTGGGGGAGACGTCCGGCTCAGGCGTGGCGTTCAGTCGCAACGAGCTGACGGGCGCTCCCGAGTACTCCGGCGACTTTCTCTCCAACGCGCAGGGCGAGGACGTCGTCTCCGGCGTGCGGACTCCGCGCGATCTCTCCGAGCTGCGCGACTGGATGCCCGGCGCCGCCGGGCGGCTGGCCGAGATTCTTCGCGGGCTGGAACACCATTACAAGGACATGCAGGACACGGAGTTCACGATCGAGGACGGGCGTCTGTACATGCTGCAGACCCGCAGCGCCAAGCGTCCAGCCCAGGCCGCGGTCCGTTTCGCGGTCGATGCCGTGACGGAAGGGCTGCTCACCAGGGCCGAGGCGATCGCGACGATCGATGCCGGCTCACTCGACGCGCTCCTGCACCCGACCTTCGATCCCGACGCCACCTACGAAGTCCTGGCCCGCGGCGTCGCCGCGTCGCCCGGTGCCGCAAAGGGAGCGATCGTCTTCACCGCGCAGGAGGCGGTCGACGCCACCACGGCCGTGATCCTGGTGCGACCGTTCACTGAAGCTGAGGACGTCACCGGCTTTCACGCCGCCAAGGGAATCCTCACCTCCGAGGGCGGTAAGGCTTCCCACGCGGCTCTGGTGGCGCGCGGCATGGGCCGGCCCGCCGTCACCGGGGCGGCCGAGCTGGACGTCGACCTTCATGCCGGCGAGCTGCGGATCGGCGATCTTGTCCTGCGCCGTGGCGATCTCATCGCCATCGACGGCAGCACGGGCGCCATCACCACCGATGACGTTCCGCTGGTGGAGGCGCACGTGGATGAACGCTTTGAGACGGTTCTGGGGTGGTGCGACCAACTGGCGGAGCTGGGCGTTCGTGCCAACGCCGACACGCCCGAGGACGCGCGGCGTGCTCACCGCTTCGGGGCCCAGGGCATCGGGCTGTGCCGGACCGAGCACATGTTCATGGCCCCGGATCGCCAGCCACTGATGCGGACCATGATCATGGCCGACGATGACACCGGCCGCCACGCCGCCCTGGATCAGCTGCTGCCGCTTCAGCAGCGCGATTTCGAAGGGCTGTTCGCCGAGATGGCTGGACTCGTGGTCACGATCCGCCTCCTGGACCCGCCACTTCATGAGTTCCTGCCCGACCGCTTTGAGCTGCACGAGGAGATCGTGCGCGCCCGGCTGCAGCAGGATCCGCGACTGTCCAAGCTGGAGCATCAGCTTGAGCTGATGCGCAGCCTCGAGGAGACCAACCCGATGCTCGGTACGCGTGGCGTGCGCCTCGGTGTGTTGCACCCCGAGATCTACGCGATGCAGGTGCGTGCGATCGTGCGCGCGGCGATTGCGGTCCGTGAGCGCAGCGGGAAGGCGCCCAAGGTCGAGATCATGATCCCACTGGTGGCCTACGAGCGCGAGCTGGAGCTCGCCCGCGCCCGGGTGCTCGCCGTCGCCGAGGAGGAGGGGTTCGCCTACGGCCGCGATTTCGGAGTGGGCACGATGATCGAGCTTCCCCGGGCCTGCTTCATCGCCGACCGAATCGCGCGACACGCCGACTTCTTCTCCTTCGGCACCAACGACCTGACCCAGACGGCCATCGGGTTCTCGCGCGACGACGTCGAGGGCCGGATCATCCCGCGTTACGTCACCGAGAAGATCCTTGAGATCTCGCCGTTCGCCACCATCGATGAGCCCGGAGTCGGAGAGCTGGTGCGGACGGCGGCGCGCCTCGGTCGCCTCGGCCGCTCTGACCTGCAGCTCGGGATCTGCGGCGAGCACGGAGGCGATCCCGCGTCGATCGGGTTCTTTCACCGCGTCGGCCTGGACTACGTCAGCTGCTCGCCGTTCCGGCTTCCGATCGCTCGCGTCGCGGCCGCCCAGGCGGCGATCGCTTCCCCGCACATCGTCGCCGGCCAGGCCATCTGACGCTTCGTCAAATCGTCAAAGGAGGTTTCGCGATGTTCACCAACATAATCTGGTCCACCGACGGCTCTGAGCACGCCGACCGCGCGCTTGAATATGCCGTCCAGCTCGCCACAGCCGATGAGGCCGAGCTGCACGTCGTCCACGTGATCGAGAAGTTCGTCGCCACCAAGATCGCCGGGCAGGATGTCTCTCTCAACGAGGAAGAGACCGACGTCAAGGTCACGGCGCAGGCCGGCCAAATCACGGTCGACCGCGGGGTCAAGACGACGCTGCACATGTCTCCGGGCAGGACCGGACATGTCGCCACTGCAATCGCGAGGATCGCCGAGGAGGTGGACGCTGACCTGATCGTGGTCGGCACCTGCGGACGCTCAGTGTTGGGCGGACTGATGCTCGGCAGTGTCACCCAACGCCTGCTGCACGAGTCCTCGTGCCCTGTCCTTGCCGTCCCGCCGACGGCCATCGTGAAATCAGGCTCGCGGCCGGCGGCGAGCGCCGCCGCGTAACACCTCGCGGCCGTGCCGTCTCCCCTCGCAGAGCTCAGCCGCGACGAATGCCTCGAGCTGCTGGGTGGCGCCGTCATCGGTCGGGTCGTCGTGGCGCTCGGCGCCAGCCGCCGGCCGGTGATCCGGCCCGTCAACTACGCCTTTGATCCGCCGTCTCAGTCGGTGGTGTTCCGCTCGGCCCCGGGAACCAAGCTGCACGCACTGCTCCACGCCGCGGAGGCCTGCTTCGAGGTCGATGCGTTCGACCCGGACAACCGCACAGGCTGGAGCGTGATCATCCAGGGCGTCACCGAGCCGGTGACCGCTCCGGCGGAGGTCCGTCGACTCGAGAGCCTGACGTTGCACAGCTGGCTCACCGGGACGACCGGACAACTGATCCGCATCCGGGCGCGGACTGTCTCGGGGCGTCGGCTCGAACCCAGTCGACCCGGCTGACGAACGGCCGACGGGCCGCTCAGCGGCCGAACACGGCGGCGAGGTCCAGCGCGGAGATGATCCCCTCGGCGTGGGCGCTGCCGGGGTCGATCACCAGCAGGTGCTCCGTCCCATCAGCGACCATCCGCCGCGCTGCCTCCTCGATGCTCTCATCGGATCGGATGACGCGCATCTCGGTTTGTGCTGCTTGCCCGGCCGTGATCTCTCCGGTCGCGGCGATGGCGGCGGCCACGTCCAGCGCCGTGACCATCTTCAGCGGCCGGCGCATCTGTCCGTCCTCGGCGATCGCCACGACGTGAACCCGGCGGTCGGCCATCATCCGGGCCACCAACGCCAGGGGCGTGTCTGGGTCGGTCATCAGGATGCCGGTGTGCATCGCGTCACCGACGCTTATCCGGGCAAGCGACGACACAGGAATGCTCATGGCGGATCGGTCCTTTCCGTACGGGTTTGAGTCACGGCCTGCGCGCGCGAGCGACCAGCGCTCCGCGGCGACGCCGCCGTGTCGCAACCTAGGCGGTGCGGACACAGGTTGCATCAGGGTCTGACCGCGTGCCGAATGCGTAGTGCGCGCCGTACCCGCGGGCGACGATGATGCTCATGCGGCCTCGTCGCGGCTCGTGCGCCGATGCTCGTTGCGCTTGCGCGCGACCTTCGGCGAGGGCACGATGACCACCGGGCGGTCGGCGTGCTGCAGCAGAGCGTGCGACACGCTGCCCATCAGGATCGAGCCGAATCCGCCCAGGCCGCGCGACCCGACGACGATCGCACCCGCGTCGGCGCGATCGGCCTCGGCGAGCAGCGTGTCGACCATCGAGTCCTGGCGGGCGACCGCTCGGCCGGCGGCGTCGACCCCGTGCGCCCGCGCCAGCGCCGCGCCCTCCTCCGCCGTCCTCTCGGCGTCGGCGCGGCTGGCGGCGTCGATGTCTTCGCTGTCCTCGGCAGCGACCAGCGTGCTGGTCGCCGGGTAGCGGGTGACCAGGTGGACGTAGGGCTCCCAGACCGTCACGACGATCGCGGACTGGCCGGAAACGAGCTTGGCGACGTGCTCGACGGCGGCCTTGGCGTCGTCAGAGCCGTCGTAGGCGATGAGGATCATGGCGTGGAGTCTCCGGTTGGGGGTCGACGGTGAGTATGGGACACGTGGTTGGGGCGGTGGGGGTCGCGAGGTCGCGGCGGGCCAGAGCGGGCTAAACAGCGGGCGTGGGAAAGGGTGGGTTCGGCCCTAAATGGCCAGCTTTGCAGGGGGTTCTGGTAGATAGTGGTCGTCACAGGACCAAGATCTCCCAAGACCCCGCCTGGATGCCACCGCGAGCGCTCCGAAGCACCCGCACGCTCCCCTCGATGCCCGTCGTTGCCGCGCTCTGCTCCGCCAGCACCTCCCGACCCCCACCGCCACCGCAACCGGGTCAGGCGTGCAGGGCGGCGACGCTCTCGTCAAGCGCCGCGAAGTCCACCGTCAGCAGCGCCTGCGCGACGGCCGGGTCGAACTGACGCCCCGCCTGCGACGCGATCTCCTCCAGCGCGCGCTCACGCTCCCACGCCGCCTTGTAGGGGCGCTGGTGGGTCAGCGCGTCGAACACGTCGGCCACGGAGGTGATCCGCCCCGACAGGGGGATGGCCTCGCCGACGAGCCCGGCGAGGTAGCCGTTTCCGTCCCAGCGCTCGTGGTGGCTGACGGCGATCTCGGCGGCGAGGCGCAGGATCGGGGAGCGGGCGGTGGCAAGCATCTCGGCTCCGAAGTGGACGTGGCGCGTCATCTCGGCGCGCTCGTCGTCGGTGAGGGGCCCGGGCTTGAGCAGGATCTGCTGGGGGATGGCCACCTTGCCGAGGTCGTGCAGCGGGGCGGCGCGGCGGAGGTCGGAGACGAAGGAGCGGGACAGGCCCAGCACCTCGGCGAGCCGGGCGGCGAGGGCGCCCACGCGCTGGGTGTGCTGGTGGGTGTCGTCGTCGTGATACTCCGACACCGCGGCGAGGATGGTGAGGCTCTCCACCCGGGCCTCCTCGAGCTCGACGGTGCGAGCCCGGACGGCCTCATCGAGATCCTCGGCGCGCCGTTCGGCGGCGAGCTGGAGGTGACGGGTGAGCAGGTGAGTGCGAACGCGGAGCAGCAGCTCGACCTCATCGACGGGCTTGGTGAGGAAGTCGCGGGCGCCGGCGGCCAGGCAGTCATAGCGCCGCTGCGCGGTCGGGTCAGAGGTGACGACGAGAACCGGGAGACTCTCGGGGCCGTGGACGAGGCCCGCGATCGAGCCGAGCACGTCGACGCCGGTCATACCGGGCATGTGGAAGTCCAGGAGGATCAGGTCGGGCCGCTCGGCGACACACACCTCGGGCACGCTGCGCGGGTCGCGCGTGCTGACGATGTCCTGGTAGCCCGCTTCGCGAAGGATGCCGCTGATCACGGCGATGTTGAAGGCCTGGTCATCGACGATGAGGATGCGCATCGCCGCGAGCGCCTCCTCGGCGGTGGTGGCGGCCGACGCCGCATGCCACGGCGCGGTCAGGCCAGGAGTGAGCTCGAGACCGGAGGGGTGGGCGGGTCCCATGTATCTATGGGTCGGCGGTCCCCGGGGAAAGTTGAGCCGCTCCCGCGCCGAGCGGTTGCGGAGCCATTAGTTGTCCCCGCAACTACCTTGCTATCCTGCGGGCAATGATCGAACTCGGCCTCGCCACCTTCGCCGACCTCAGCTCGGGCGTCAGCCCCCAGCAGCGCATGCGCGACCTGCTGGAGGAGGCCGAACTGGCCGAGCAGGTGGGGCTCGACGTGTTCGCCATCGGCGAGCACCACCGTCCCGACTTCCTCATCTCCGCGCCCGCAGTGGCGCTGGCGGCGGTCGCGGCGCGGACCGAGCGCATCCGCCTGTCCAGCGCGGTGACGGTGCTCAGCTCCGATGACCCGGTCCGCGTGTTCCAGCAGTTCGCCGAGCTCGACCTGCTGTCGGGCGGCCGGGCCGAGATCATGGCCGGGCGGGGATCGTTCATCGAGTCGTTCCCGCTGTTCGGCTATGACCTCGACGACTACGACGAGCTCTACGCCGAGAAGCTCGACCTGCTGCTGGCCATCCGTGCCCAGGAGCGCGTGACCTGGTCAGGTCGCCTGCGCGCGCCCCTCACCGACGCGGGCGTCTACCCGCGCCCGGTGCAGGACCCGTTGCCCGTGTGGGTGGCCGTGGGTGGGTCCCCGGAGTCGGTGGTCCGCGCCGGCGTGCTGGGCCTGCCCATGACGCTTGCCATCATCGGCGGGCAGCCGGAGCGCTTCGCGCCCCTGGTGGCGCTCTATCGCCAGGCCGCCGCGGAGGCCGGGCACGACGCCGCGGCGCTGCCGCTGGCCATCAACACCCACGCCTTCGTCGGCGAGACCTCACAGGCCGCCGACAGTGCCTTTGCCAGCCCGTACCTGGCGATGATGAACCGGATCGGCCGCGAGCGCGGCTGGCCGCCTGCCGGACGCGACGAGTACGAGGCGCTGCGCTCTCCGCGGGGCGCCGTCGCGGCGGGCTCACCCGAGCAGGTGGCGGAGAAGATCCTGTTCGAGCACGAGCTGTTCTCCAACACCCGCTACGTCGGCCAGATGAGCGTGGGCGCCGTCGCCCACGCCGACGTGATGCGGTCGATCGAGCTGTTCGGGACCAAGGTCGCGCCGGTGGTGCGCGAGGAGGTCGCCCGGCGCCAGCCGGTCAGCGTGTGATGCGCGCGTAGAGCGCGAGCGTGGCGCGCGCCGCCGCATCCCACGAGTACGGCCCATGCGCCGCGGCCAGTGCCCCGGCCCCCAGCCGCTCGCGCTCGGGGGGATCCGCCACCAACGCCGCCAGAGCGGCGCCGAGCGCCTCGGGGTCGTCGGGCGCCACCAGCCGGGCGGCGCCGGCAGCGGCAATCTCCGAGAACCCGCCGATGTCCGTGACCACGACGGCCTTGCCGAAGGCCATGGCGGTCGCCAGCACGCCTGACTGGTCAAAGCGCTGAGTGCGCGCGTAGGGCAGGACCACGACGTCGGCGAGCGCCAGCAGCGCGGCCAGCTCGCCGTCTGAGACAAACCGCGGCACCCAGCGCACGCCGTCGCCACCCAGCGCCCGCAGCGGGCCGAGGTCCATCATCGGGCGCCCGGCGATCCACAGCTCGGCGCCGGTCACCCGGCGCCACGCCCGCAGCAGCGTGTCCAGGCCCTTGTACGGGCGCAGGAGGCCCGCGAACAGCACCACCGGCCGCCCCGAGGTACCGCCCCCCTCCGCAGACAGCTCCGTGGGCAGCGGAGCCCGCGGGCCGTCGACGGCGTGCGTAAAGGCGCCGTGATGGATGACATGAACCCTGGCGGGGTCGAGGCCGAGGCCGTTGACGAGCTGACCGCGGCCGTACTCGGAGTGGACGACCACGGCGTCGACGCGCTGCAGCAGGCGCCGCTGGGCGGCGAGCTGGCCCGGGCGGGGCTCGCGGGGAAGCAGGTCGTGGGCGGTCAGGACGAGCGGGCGGCGGGGCAGCAGAGCCACGTCGAGCAGGGGCGCGGTCAGCCACTGGAAATGGACGACGTCGGCGTCCGCCGCCGCTCGGCGGTAGCGCAGCATGTCGGGGACGTGGGCGGCGAGCTTGCTCAGGCGCCGCGCGCGCGAGCCCGCCGACCCCACCGCCCGGCGGTAGAACAGCTCGCGCCGCACATAGCCGTCGGGGTCGGGCACCGCGCCGTAGGCAAAGCGACTGGTGATCAGCTCCACCTCGGCGCCGGCGCGGGCCAGCGCGGAGGCCAGGGCATGGTCATAGGGCGGCGTGAACGCTGGTGGATCGACGAGCTGAACGCGCATCACATTTCCAGCCGCCGCCCGGCCAGGCGGGCCAGACGCGCAGCCACGGTGCGAGCGTCCTCTCCGCCCAGGGGGTGCACGCGAGCGTCGCCGTCGCGCACCAGCCGGACGACCGCGGGGGCGAGCGCCGCGAGGGTGGGCGCCCCGGCCCGGCGGCCGATGAGGTCGCGTGCGCAGCGCAGGGGGTGGCGGGCGGCCAGCCGCACCAGGGCCAGCGCCCGGGCTCCGGCGCCGTCGTCCTCGCGGTAATCGATGGTCAATCCCCGCGCCGCCTTGCGGCCCAGCGCCTCGGGGCGCGCCGCAGCCTCGACCCGGGCCCCCGCCAGCGTCAGCGCGAAGTCGGCCAGAGGGTCGTCGGGGGCGGGGAAGCGGTCGGCGACGAGGACCACGCGGGCGGCCCCACGGGCCTCCCGGTGTCGCGGGCGGTTGGACAGCCCGAAGCCGGCTAGCTCCTCCACCCCGAGCAGGGCGTCGAGGGCGAGGAAGCGCCCGCGCTCGACCCGCCCGACCGTGGGAGCGGACGGCACGGCCGGCGGGGGCGCCGCCCCGGCACTGGAGGCGCGGCGATGGAGGACCCGCCCAGCGGCCCGGGTCAGTGCGGGCTGGGGAGCGAAGCCGTCATACCGGCGCCCCAGCCAGGCACGCCCGGCCGCGTAGCCACGCCACTGGCGGCGGAGGGCGCGCACGGTGGTCCGGTAGCGGTGCTCCACGGCGGCCTCCCGCCGTCCCTCCAGTCGCCAGCCGGCGCGCTGCAGGCGCCACGAGAAGTCGGTGTCCTCGGCGGCGCGCACGCCCTCGTAGAAACCGCCGATGGCCTCGAACGCCTCTCGGCGGACCAGCAGGTTGGCCGCGACCGCGCGCGGCATGAACGGATGGGCCAGATGCGCGTCCTGATCCAGGAAGCTCTTGGCGGCCCCATAGCGCGCCGCCAGCCCGTCGCCGCCCGCCGCGGCGATGACCGCTCCGGCCAGGGCCCCCACGTCCTCGCCCACGGGCGCCACGAAGAACCGCTCCAGCAGATCGGCGGGAGCGACGCAGTCGGCGTCCAGGAACAGGATCCAGGGGCAGGTCGCCCGCGCAGCACCCGCGTTGCGCGCATGCGACGGCGACTGCTCGCCGGTGGCCGGCACGACGGTCACGCGCTCGTCGTCCGGGGCGACGCCCGCGTTGTCGGCGAGGATGAGCTCGTCCTCGGGACCGGCGTTGAGGCCATGCAGAGCGGCGAGCGCCGCTTCGGCCTCCGCCCGACTGCCGGCGAACGGCATCACGACGCTGACCGCGGGGCGGGTCACGACTCTCCCGGCGCGGGACGGGCGCTCAGGCCGCGCGCGCGGGCGATCAGCACGCGGGCCTGGGCCAGTTCGGCCCGATGGGCGAAGCCGGTGACCAGCAGCACGAGCGGGATCGCCAGCCACACCGCCGCCCGGCTGATGAAGCCGACGGCGCCCGCGGTGGGCAGGGCCAGCTCACCGGCGGCGGCCAAGCCGCCCATGACCAGCGTCAGCTGGGTCAGCCGCCGCCATTCGAAGTCCACCGGGAAGGCCCGCCGGGTGAGCAGGTGCATGACGCCCAGCATCACGACGTAGGCGCCGCATAGCGCGAGGCCCGCGCCGGCCAGCCCGAGCGAGGGGACCAGCACGAGCAGCAGCACCACGTTGGCCGCCAGGCCGGCGATCGCGGCCGGGAAGTTGCGCTCGGTGACCTTGGCGCGCCCGGCAATGGCCAGGAAGACCACCCACAGTCCGTACATCGCCCAGCCCAGGGCCACCCACGGCAGCGCCTTGTAGGCCTCGAAGAACGCCGGAGCGGCCAGCAGGCGCAGCACCCAGCGGCCCTCCAGCGCCAGCCCGGCCACCACCCACCCGCTCACCATCAGGTAGTACGTGGTCACCAGGCCGTAGAGCCGGGACGCCTCGCCGTCGTCGGTGACCGAATAGGCCAGCGGCGGCCACGCGTACTGGAAGCCGCGCACGATGAAGGCCACCGCCCCGGCGAGCTTGACCGCGATCGAGTACAGGCCGGCCTGCGCCGGGCCGCGGTGGTGGAAGATGTAGTAGCGGTCGACGATGGACAGCGCGTACACCGACGCCTCGGCGGGCACCGTGGGCAGCCCGAAGCGCAGCAGCGCCCCCATCTCCTCGGCATGCTGCGGCCGTCCGCGCCGACCCCACAGCTGGTGGCGAAGCTTGAACCACAACGCGAACAGGACCACGGTCGAGGCCGCGTAGTTGCCCAGCAGCAGCCCGCGCGCGCCCTTGCCGAGGACCACCACCAGCACCACCGAGGCGGCGACGGTCATCAACACGTTGCTCAGCGACGCCATCGCGTACAGGCGCAGGCGCTCGTCGACGCGCAGGAGCGCGTAGGCCAGCTCCAGGTTGGTGAAGGACCAGAGGCCCAGGACCGCGATCCGCATCGTCGTAACGTCCTGGTAGCCCAGGACGACCCGGCTGACCGGCGCTGCGAACGCCGCCAGGACCACCGACGCGATCGTCGTGGCCACGAGCAGGAACAGGACGGCGCGGCGGGCCAGCGCATCGCGGCGGCCCTGGTCGGCGTCGGTGAAGTAGAAGCGCAGGAACGCCTCGATCATCCCGAAGCGCACGAGGATGCTGATGAGGATGACCCCGTTGGCCAACAGCTCGACCACGCCGTAGCCCGCCGGCGTGACGTACCGGGTGTAGACCGGCAGCAGGATCACGGCGATGAACTTGGAGACGACGTCGGCGAGCTGGTAGGCCGCCAGCGATGACACCAGGCGCTTGAGATACGCGGTCACGCCGGCTAACGGTACGGATTGCGGCGGGTGCTGCCGTGAGCGGCTACTGAACCGTAATGACCGCGGCCGGAGCGGCGGACGGCGAGGACGGCGAGCGCGCGGTGACGCAGGCCTTGTCGGTGAACAGCACGCCGGCCACGTAGGTCCCCGGCGGCGCGGGCCGACCGCCGGCGAGGGTGCCGTCCCACGTGCTCGCGCCCGCCTTGGTGGTGGCGGCGAAGCTCTTGACCACCTGCGAGCGGCTGCCGGTGACCCGATAGATGAGGATCCGCGGGCGCAGCGTGCCGGAGCCGATGTAGTGCAACGTCACCCGGGTGCCCGCCCCAGAGGTGATCGAGGCCGGGGTCACGCGTGTCACTCGCACCCGGGGCCGGGTCGTCTCCACCGTCACCGGTAGGGCGGCGGTGCTGCTGGAGATGATCAGCGACCGGGCCTCGTGGAACAGGGACACCTTGATGTAGTAGGCGCCCGCCGGCGCCACCGAGCCGTCGCCCAGACGCCCGTTCCAGGTGAAGTAGTGCCGCTGGGGCGGGTGCGCACGCATGAACACGTTGCTCGCGATCTGCCGGACCTGGTCGCCGTCGCGATCGACGATGTAGACGCTGACGTTGTCGGAGCGGTTCTGGAGGTAGAAGGAGATCGTCGTCCGCCTGAAGCTCACGCGGCGTACCACGCCTTTGCCGTTGCGCACCTGGCAGACACCCCCGTAGACCGGGTTGATCGTGTTCGGGACCGGCGCCGGGCGGTACTGGATGAGCGGCGTGGTCACCTTGAGGTGCTGGGTGACGAAGACCGCCGCCACCG
>Ga0210397_10000704_pt1 | contig 22236 bp, 18 predicted proteins | sample IncBWH2OmetaG_FD_160126 | JGI IMG/M metagenome (GOLD analysis project Ga0210397, IMG submission 160126) | Forest soil microbial communities from Barre Woods Harvard Forest LTER site, Petersham, Massachusetts, United States - Inc-BW-H-2-O ...
CGTCTACGGAGCTGCCGCTTTCGCGGGCCGGATCCCGCAGAGTTTTGGAGATGCAATCACCAGTCCGGCGAATCCGACGTTTGGCTCGCCCAGCTTTGTGGCCCCGGCGCGCCAAATTCAACTCGCCCTGCGGTTGAATTTCTGAATCAGTTCGCGAGTAGCAACTTTCATACACTCGCCTTACCCGAAATTCCAAAGCGTCCTCTCCGTCTCGCGACAGACCACGCCAGAATGAATCGGCCGTCGTCCGCTTGCCAGCGAGGGATTTTTTTATCACCTAACACCTGATGAAAAACCCTCGTTGTCTGCCAGGGCAGTTCGGAGGATTCTTCCCGGACGATGGCATTCATCCAAGCAATCCTCTAGAATCGCCGTCATGAACTGCCCCAACTGTGGAAAGGATATGACCGACTGGACGCTGGACGGCCGCGTGGGCACGCAGGTCACCGTCGATGTGTGCACAGCTTGCCAATCGTTCTGGTTCGATCCTCACAAAAGCCTGCAGCTTTCTCCGGGCTCCACGCTCAAGCTGATGAAATTCATAGGTGAACACTCGTCAACCGTCAAGCCAACCTTGTTGGACGTGCTCCCTTGTCCGCGATGCGGTGGCCCACTGTCACTGGCGCACGATCTGGTCCACAGCACGCGGTTCAACTATTGGGTATGTGCAAATGGACACGGCAAGTTCATCGGTTTCTTCGACTTCCTGAAAGAGAAGAATTTCATCCATACGCTCTCACCCCAAGAGATCCAGGAGTTGAAACAGAACGTGCAGAGCGTGAACTGCTCCAACTGTGGCGCATCCATCGACCTGCAAACCAACTCGGTTTGTCCCTACTGCCATTCCGCGATTTCCATGCTGGACTTGAAGCAGCAGCAACAGATGCTCGAGCAACTCAAGGAAGCTGCCGAGCCTAAGCCGGTTGATCCGACAATGCCCCTGAAGCTCGCCATGGCGAAGGAGCAAATATCGTCCGTATTTCAAGAGCACGATGCCGAGTGGTGGGAAGACGCGCGCTCGGGTGACCTTGTCCAGGCTGGTTTGAAGGCGGTTACCCGCTTGATCGCCACGATCCTGTAATTGGATCGCCTACCGCATACGTCATTTTTGGCACTCCAGGCAACTAAGGCTCAATCAGCGGAATCGAGCTTACCAATTGCAGATCGATCATAATTTGAACGCGCCGCTCGAGTTGAAAAAACTGGGCAGTGCCTTTGGCCGATAGCGCCCTACGGAAGATGGGGATGTATTTGAGTCGGAGTTGGATGACGGATTCATCCACCGCGAGCCACCTCTTCGAGAGGCCATCGGCTTGCTCGTCCGTCATGTTCGTGTTTTGCAGATACTCTTTAATGAGAGCGTATTTCGCGTCGTTGATCTTCACCAACTCGGCGACGTATTGGTCGTAGGTCGGCCAGAACTTCTCCGCTTCGGTGTCGGTCAACTTCATATTGGCGGCGATAACTTGCTTTCGCGTGGAGCGCAGGTCCGACCTCAGCATGGCGATCTCTTGATCGATCGATGATGCGTTCCCGGTGCCGGCCACGGGTTGCGCGGTCTGGGCTGCGCGATTCTGTGCGACCAACGCCTCGCCGGCGAAAAGAAACCCGCTCAGCACCAGAACTGCTGCCGTGCTCTTCTTGATCATTTGACCTCCCGTTCCACAATGGGCGAAAGCCACGGTGAGCACCGATTGAGTTTCTCGACGCGGGCATTCATTGGCGTTCGCGGATTAGGCTGCCACCCCATGTCGCTGAATCGCTGGCCAGGCAATCTGGCAGAAACCCTCGGCTGTAACATATCGGCAGTCCCCGCTAGGCGACACTGTCACTTTTGACAGGGATGCAAGTAATCCTTTAGCGGCCCAACTGTATTAACATGCACTCGGACTTGCAGTTCTCAGTGGTTCTTTGTGGAATGAGACAAGGGTAAGGAGAAACATTATGAAGTGCAAACTTTCGGGAGCGGTGGGATTGGCCGGGGCGTTTGTTGCGGGCATGCTGGTTGCGACGGCGCTGAGTGGGGGGACGACTGCGGCCGCGGCGAAGACGCTGGGAGCGGCGGTCCAGGGGCAGCAGGTTATCCTGCAGAAGGTCATCAGCCCGACGGTGTCGGACGAGGACATTGCTTTGCTGCGGAAAGATATACGGGCAATGAAAATGCAGGTGATTGGGCAGAATATGTCGCTGTCGGATCCGGAGGCGGAGAAGTTCTGGCCCATCTACAAACACTACGCGGACGACTTGCATGAAGTGAACAACTCGAAGTATGCACTGTTGAAGCAGTACGCGGAGACGTGGGAAACGATGTCCGACCAGGAGGCCCTGATTTATGTGCGGCACTGGATGGAGGTGGACGCGGAGGCGCAGGCGTTGCGGCTGAAGTATGTGCCGACGGTGACTCAGGTCTTGCCAGGGAGGAAGGCGGCGACGTTTTTCCAATTGGATCGGCGGCTGTCCATGATTGTCGATTTGCAATTGTTTTCGCAGATTCCCTTGGCGCATGTGAAGGAGTAGGGGCAAGAGATAAGCGAAAATCAGGAATCAGATAGCAGGAAGCGAAGAGAAGAGCTACCGCCGATTCCGGGCTTCGCGCCCCCACTAGCCACAAACTCTCCACCAAAAGCGAACATCAAACCGCCAGAGTGCCCCAATTTGAACAGACACTACTCAAAATCTCTCCTACCCTTGCTCAAACGGGATTTCAAACTGGACCCTCTTGGGCAAACCCATCGCCTCCCGAGTCCAAAATGGGAATTCTGGCGAATAACTTCGAATCGAGGGAGATAAATATGAAAATCAAATTCACCACTGGGCTTCTGGCACTGGCGTTTGCTCTTGGCTCCACTGCTGCTCTGGCTGCAACAGCAACTTCTCACCAGGCAAAAGAAAGGTCCAGCGCCACGGTCACGGTTGCTGGTTGCCTCCACAATGGCACCACCACCGACGTGTTCGTTCTCACTGCAAAAGACGGTAAAGGCTGGGATGTCAGCAGTAAGACCGTGGACATCTCAAAACATGTGGGCCACACCGTATCCGTAACCGGTACTCCTGTCACCACAGCGACCACCGACGGCTCTGCCGCATCGGCGACCACTCGGCTGGACGTTTCCGATCTGAAAATGGTAAGCGAGAGCTGCTCGCAGTAATAAACACTCCGCAGAGTGGACGCCTTAGTCAGCGTCCACTTTCACCTTCTAAGCAATCGCCGCATGCCCCGTACGATCGTGCACAACAAATTGTCATTCCGAGCGTAGCGACCAAAGGTTCCGACCTTGTCGGAAGGAATCTGCTTTTCCTGGCGAAGAAGACTCACGGTTTTACGTGGACTTTTACGTGTTGCGAGTGAATCCCGTTTGCGACAACTACCAACTCGTAGTGGCCCACCGGAATCGTGTGCGGCACGTGGAAATGGGTGTGATGCTTTTTCTTCCCCGTGGCGACCGCCATCGTCGAGTGGTCGAACGTGCGGCAAAAGAAAACCTTGTTGCTGCCAACACGCTTCAGCCGAACAAGAGGATAGTTCGTCGCCATTTGCGCATCATCGCCATAGGCATTGGCTTGCGAAAGCCCGTTCAGTTGGCGTCCGGTCAGCCGGTAGGTGTGTCCGTGGCGCAAAGATTTAAGCACATGAGTAATGTGCGGGCGCCAGTTGTGGTGAGGTCCCCCGGTGGGAGTAAAGACCTGCAGCTTCTGTGTACAGGTGGAATACAGAACTTGCCCTGTCGGCAAAAGCAGGAATCGGCAGTTATAAGTGACGGTAGTCGCAGCGTTGGCAGGTCCCGCCACCGGATTCAGACCCGTGCCATCGTATTCGAAGACGCTCACTGGTTGACCGGCCCAACCCGCATTGCCCCCCGTCGTGATGACGCTTCCCGCCATGCACAGTACGCGGCCGTTGGGTAGGAGACACGCGGGAGCATCAAACGCGCGCATCAGTTTTCCGCCCGACCCCACGGGAAAATCGGGTCCGGCGAACCATGCCCCGGTTTTGACCTTGTAAACTGCGGTGTGGCCGGTCGCGCCAGCGCAGAACACTCGGTCGTCAGGCATCAGAATCGCGGGACCAATTTCAATCGAGACAGGCGCGTTCAGCACGAGATCAGCTGCTGCGGGCACCGCTCCTGCGCTCACCCACTTATTGGTTTTTATCTTGTACTTCTCGGCCTTCGGATGATTGTTAACTTCCGGGCAGAGAATAAAATCGTTGGGCAAGAGCGTCCACCCTTCTTCGGAGCTTGTGTCATTTTTTAGGCCGCCCGCAGTCCAGGTATTTGTTGCGGGATGGAAGATCGCGGTTTTTTTCGTCTTGATGCTCCCCAGCAAAAGTTTGCCATCCGGTAGGACGCAGCAGGGTGCGTCTCCAATATTGGCCCAGCCTGGCGGCACGGGCACGGAAGTCCAGGAATCGGCAACGGGGTCATAGATCTCTGCGGCTGCCAGATCGAGATTTACGCCACCGTTGTACTCTCCGCCTGCCACAAACACGCGTCCATCCTTAAGCACTGCCGAAGCGTAGTACAGGGGCGCGTTCAAGGGTCCGTTTTGCGTCAAAGGCGCATTTGCCACCATCGGGCTCATCGGATGCCAGGTGCCTTTCACATAGTCACCTTTGGCGTCCGGAACGAGCTTATGCCAATTGGCGGTCTCATATTCGTGGCACATCACCGTGCCGTCGGTGAGAAGAAGCATTGTGTCCACGCTGAAAGAAGGTGTGTTCGTTAGGGCTTTCCAAGGGCCTGCCATGAGGTGTTCCTCCTACGAGAGAATGTGAATCTCGCAGGCCAATCGTTTCATCCAGCCGATGTCCCATCCTTTTTGGTGCCGTTCGAACTTCAATCTACGGAAAATAACAGGCCCGTGACTGCCCGCAAGCGGCAAGGAGCGACATACAGCGGCAGACTACCTACGCCATGATGTCCGAACTGCTCAGAGGCTATCGTTGTCTAAGGCAATGGCGAGTGCCTCTCGCATATGTTTAACAAGAAGCCTCGTTTTGAGCCGCTCGATCTCCAGTTCAATCTCTTTTTGATACTCAGTAATCTCATTGGAAGTGCGCGACCGTTGCTTCCGCCATTCGTCGATTTCCTTCTTGCAAGCACTGACGGAGCTCGCTCTCTCGTGCACGTGGCGGTGGACGGGCAAACCCTCACGCTTTTCCCAGCGTTGCACCGTGCGCACATTTCGATTCAGGTAGGCCGCGATTTCTTTCCATGAATCCAACGTGTCTCTTTCCTGCTCAAGCAGCAACGATGTTGTTTGCCCCATGTTCCCTTCACCTTCGTTGGACATTCTGGAATTTCCAGGGAGCAGCGCCGCACAATTCAGGCCCTAGTACTCGTGTTGACCTCGTATTCATAATTAGTTTACGTGCCGTCGGCTCGGCCGTGTTAGCCGCGTCCAAAAACCGGGCTTTTCCGCGCTTCCGGATTCTTTTGCGAAAGCGCAAACATGCAGATAGCGCCCTTGGGCCCAAAGCGCCGCGCCCGAAACGCCGGAACCAGTGAAGCGGACATCTTTTCCCAATCCTACGGCTCCGTCCGAAAAGCAGGGGGCCGCCCCGATGCCTCCAACGAACATAGACAACTCTTCCGTGCTCGCGCGTCCCTGCTCTTCCTTCGCCGCGTCAAGCGCATCCAGAGCGTAGCTGCGCACCAGCTTCTCGAAGAACTTGTTCATGACCTCGGCGCTATCGAAAAGGTCCAATCCAAGCACGCGGCCCGAGATCGCAAACGCCACCCCGCACTGCTCTTTCTGGCAGTTAAACCCCCGAACGAATTCTTCTACCCCTCTAGCGTGCTGATCATAGAGAGCCGACATGGCTTGCGTTGGTGATGCTGTTTTCAGTCGCGCGGCCTTGGCAGCCAGCTCTTCCCACACCGCACGCTGATCTGAAGAACGCGAGCCACTCGACCGCATGGATCGGGTGACCTGCGAAGTTCGTGGCCCCCGCGCCCCGGAGTACATCATGTGACTTGCTGTCTTCAGATCTACACTGGCTGAGCACCAGCGGCCCGCCTCGACACAAGATACCGGGATAGCCATCGTATGCTTGGCGGGCACAAGGATACTCAGATTTAGAACGCGGTTCTGCTTGGCTCCCACGAGTTCTTCTCCGTCAACCAGCAGAACCGGCAATTCCGCAGTGTTGGTAATGCTCAACTCCGGAACGGACCCGCCGCCGGAAAGCTCTGTCACCCGGACTTTGCCTTGGGCGATTCCATCCTCCAGAAGCAAATAGTCGAGCGGCTGTGAAGCGTTTCGACGAATCAATGGAAATAACTTGAGGTTTCGGATTTGCGAAGCTTGACCAATTTCGATACGCGCGAATTCTTCCTGAAGGGTCCACATTTGCTTGCACCTCTTTCGGATGTTCAGGCACACCCAACTAGAGGCACGTCGCAGGCCACATCTGACCCTCGCAAAATCAATAACTTGCGGTGAAAATCGCCACCGGGTCGACAACTTAGGTTTACGCGGCGTCAATCTGGGTTGTCAGATTGTCCGGCCACGAACTTGTTTACCGCCTGCTTGGAGACGCCCAGCATGGCCGCAGCCTCGGATTGATTCCCCTTGCAAGCAGCCAGCGCGCGCAGGAAGAGTTGCTTGCGGGCTTGGTTGAGGTACTCCTCGACAGAGAACCCTTCCCTCGGTTCCGGCAACGCCGCAAACTTATCTTTAGCTTGGTCATGATCGGTGATCAGCAGATCCTCGCCTCGGATGACCTCGTCGCGGGCGTACAGGACTGATCTTTCCAGCACGTGGGAGAGCTCACGGACGTTGCCCGGCCAGTGATAGCGCTCCAGACGTAGCAGCGCCTCCGTACCTAGTTTTCGCGGCTTGTGCCGCCGCTGATTGATCTCGCGGAGAAGGGTCAGCGCCAAATTCGCAATCTCATGGCGGCGCTCGCGTAGCGGAGGCAATCTGATGGACACGACGTCAAGCCTGAAATATAGGTCTTCGCGAAATCTTCCTGCCGACACTTCCTTCCGCAGGTCACGGTTGCTGGCCGCGATGATCCGCACATCCACGCGTCGCGGGACTGTGGTTCCCATTCGCTGCACAACGCCATCCTGGAGGACACGCAACAACTTGCCTTGCACTTCAAGCGTCAGCTCGGCGATTTCATCAAGAAATAGTGTGCTGCCGTCCGCGCTCTCGAATATCCCATTGTGATCGGTACTCGCGTCGGTAAACGCCCCTTTGACATGTCCGAACAAATAGCTCTCCGCCAGCGTCATGGGAATTGCGGCACAATTAATCACCACCATGTTTTTTGGAAATCGGGGGCTAAGCCGATGAATCAACTTCGCGAACTCTTCCTTGCCTGTTCCTGTTTCCCCTTGCAGTAAAACCGGAAGATGACTGTCAGCCGCGATCGCGGCTTGCTCGGCGGCGTGTCGAAGCGTTGCCGATCCAACGTATATGCCTAACTCTTGAAGGACTTCGTCCAGTCCAGGAAGCTGCAGCGGCGCGCGTTCCTTTCCTGTTAGCTCGTCCGGCGAGCCCATAGTTTCGTATTCAGCAGTCTCTGCGGGACTCTCCTCCCGTCGCGTTTCCTTTGGTTTGGCGCTGCTTTCCGATGGAATCCGCCGCCCGCGCGCCCCCGACAAGGATGACGTCGGCATTCCCCTCAGTTGCGTCATCGTCGGCAAAGCCAAGTCGCGGATGTTCTCCCAGTCGCTCGACCGCAGTTCCACCTCTCGCACGTTCGCCTTTCCATAAAGTGGCCGCGCAGGTGTCCCGACCTGAAGGAATTTTGCGGGCAGGACTCCCGAGGCGGCGAGGAGAAACCAAGCGGCCCGCATTTCCGCGGTACCGCTGGAAACACACACATAACTCTGGCCTCCCCGCATCCGCCACCCTAGGGCTAACTTCTGGACAATCGCTCGGAGCAGTCCGATCAACATCCTGTAATTTTTGGGGTCTGGAATAGGGATCTCATGCAAAGTAATTCGGCAGTCCGGATATCGTTGCAAAGCTTCCGCTTCCGTTTCCTGTGCGTTTCTTCGTGTGTGCGGTGTGTAAAATAAAAAAATGCTGTCAAACTTCTTCGCGCTGAGGATCGACAGAATCGGTCCGGGAAATTGCTCCTCCGCGAGTTCCCCCGGTGTAAAAGGATCCTTCAGATCCACGAACGCGAACAGCGAATTGAGCTTGGATTCCGGTTCCGGGGTTTGCGCGTGATGGCGAGATTCTTCCTCTGGAGCCTCGGCGGACTTCGCCTGAATCGCCGGCGTGCCGGTGAGTGACAACGCTTGATGCGCCCGCTTTTTTCCACCTAGAATTCGCTGAAGAAAGGAAGCCATCTTCTTGCTGCTCTCCGCGCGCATTATAGTCTTTCCTTCGGATATATTCCCTAGTCGATGCGACAAACGGCTCCAGTCTCATGAATGCCCATGCGAAGACGATGACTCCTACCCTCGAGACACGAGCAACTTCTTTCTATGGCTGGGGTTTGGGCTTGTGGGGGAGAGCAGGGAGACGAAGGCCGTCGAGCCATCGAATGGCGGGCTGGGCCGTCTTTTCTGCTCTCTTTGAGAGGGCCGCTATGCCGATTCGTTGCCCCTGCGGCCCAGAGCCATCCGCTCCACAGGTCAAGCACAAAAGCAATTCTTGAATCCGATCTAGGCCAAATTATCGTCCATATTGCAGCGTGGACTGCGATTGCCAAGTCCGTGGGTTGCCCACAGACAAACGACACACGCATGTTTCAAAATAGCCTGGCATCGCGCCGGGTTGCCAGCGACGTTCCCATGACGAAGTACTGAGGCCAACAGATGAGAAAAGAACTCCGGGAAAAAGAGACGTGGGAATGGATCGCGGCACAGATTCGAAAGCATGGGCTACCAAAACGTGGGCGCCCCAAGAAAGACCCCGCGGATCCCGACTTCGACAGGCTGGCTGATGCGCTACTCCTACGAACCGAACTCGCGATAGCGAAGCTTGAACTTAATGACCGGCAACGCAGGTACCTCATCCGCGTCTTGCGCTCGCGGCTCCGAAGTATGACCACCCCCGCCGATCGACGCGCATCGCCCCGGAAGCCATAACACAACACTTCACGCGAACCGTTGCGTTCTCGCCGCGCCGCTCTCCGCAGACAAAGACTTTAGACCATCGCCGTGGCTCGCTAGCCTGAGCGTAGTGTTGCGTTTCGTGGGTGGAAAAGCGCGACGGACTCAAATAGGCGTCGCGCTTTTCAGGGATGCAAAGGAGTGCATCTGATACTGGCGAATCCCCCTGGCGTTAGCTACCAGAGCGCGCCGAGAGGTTTCAGGGAGACAAGAAGCACGCGCAAGGATTCTCCCGCAGAGTTCTTGTGGAGCGCAGTTCCATACAGCACAGAATCGCCCTGGCTAGCAGTGAATGGAGCGAAATCTCAGCCGGGTGCCGTGTGCCGCATCCCTGCGATTTTCAGGGTGAGGTCTTTGACATTTGCGTGGCCTTGCGAGCGGAATCCGCCGTTCACTTAACTCCTTCACGACGTAACAGTGCCGCAATATTCCTAGAACCGTGAACCACGCGAAGAATTTCGATTCCCTGCGGGCTGGGATGATAAAGCACCAACATTTTTTCAAAGCCCGACACGCGAAAAACTCGCAAGGACGCAAGAAGAGGATTTTTGAGCCTCGCGTGCCAACCCATTTCCGGCTGCGTAGCGAGCAGGCTAAATGTCTCGTGGGCGGCGAGGAGAAACCGATGCCCGAGTTCAGGCCCTGCTTTGGTCGCAAAGTAATATGCTTGTTCGTCGAGATCATGGTCCGCCTTCGGGCGGACGACATACACTGCGCTCACCGGGTCTCGGTCTTCTTCAGACGTTCATCGAGTTGGCGATGCTTGTCTTGCCAGTAGGAGGGGCCCACCTCGATGGGAGCACCAGACTCGAGCCCTTCAAGAGCCAGCGCTTCCAACTCTTCCATCCCCTGCTGGTCTGCCTGAACAAGTCGCTCCAGGTACGCCTCGATGCTGAGCCCCTCAGCTTCAGCTCGGGCACGAATCTTCGTTTCCAGCTCTGGATGCATCGGAATGCTCATAGTCGCACCATGTTCCCGGCTCTCATGCTGATTCTACGACCGGCCAAGCACACTTTCCTACTGGAAAGTCGCGTTGATCCCGTCGGTCGCCCCGTCACGGCCGGGCGGCCCTGACCCGAGAAAATAAATACTTATAGACATGGGAACCATAGAGAGGAGATCTGCGCTGCGCTTCTCGGGAAAGTCTAGAGAGGCGGAGGGTGCCCCAGGTTCGTTTTTTGAACCTGGGTCTTGGTGTTGACTTTCTTTGGGCGGGCTGAGATGCCGGTGACCGCATCCCTAGGGTTTTCAGCGTGCGGTCTTGAGTTCGCTCTCCCCGGAACCTACGGGGCTTAGCGAGGCTCGACACAAACACCATTTTCGCGCACCAAATCCCCGTGCATCCCCGTTCGTCTTATTAACTTACGCCCCATGCGCATGCCGTTCGAATCATTACTACATGGGAAAGACCTTGACAAGTTATCAAAAACGCGGTACCATAGAACGTGAACTTAGGCTTCCAGCCCGCTCGCCCTTCCCATTCTGGAACTCGCCCTCTCCCTGAACCCTCCTTCCGCTCTTCTGCCCTCCCTTCTTCGTCTTTTCCCAACCTTCCAACCTGTCAACCTTTAAACCTGCAAACGGTCCTTTCCAAACCTTCAAACTTGCAAACAAGGCATCCCCTATCCCCTTTCCCTGTCACTCTTACAGGCCCATCGCAAACCGCTGAAAACGCAACCACTTTAAGTCCTGTATTTGTCACTCTTACAGACCGCGTCAACCATAACCCCTTTGTTTGGCACTCTTACAAAAAAACACCGGGGGTGGGGTACTCTCCCGCTCCCAACTTGGAGAAAAAAATGAAATCCGCTAACAGCAGCACCATCATTGATCTCGATCGTTGCCAGCACCGCACCCCGTCCGGCCGTCGTTGCAAACTTCCCATCGAGGGTCCAGGCAAGGTTTTCTGCTACACCCACATTCAGGAGCTCATGAAAGCCGACGCCCTCAACCTCAAGAATGCTCTCCTCACCAATCACGAGGGCTTTCAAACCGCCCAAGGCATCAACTTCGCGCTCACCAACCTCTATAAGCTTCTCGCCGGCGGCTATCTCTCCCCCCGCCGCGCTGCCGTCCTAGCTTTCATCAACAGCCTCCAGCTCCGCACCCTCCCCGCCATCGACGCCGACAACGAAGCCGGCATCACCGACCCCACCGCCCCAGAGGAACTCGAAACAACTCCCGCCGACGCTCCTGCGGCCAGCTCCACGTCCGCCGCAACCTCCACGGACGCAACCTCTGCCGCAACTTCCACCGCCGCACCAGCAGCCGCTTCTTTACCCTGTAAGGGTTCTCCCTCTAAAGGCACCGCCCAAACGCCCGCAGCCTGGGATCTCTCGATCCCCGAACCCGACCCTACAAAAAAACCGTCATGACCACGGTTTCCAATCCGCATTGCTCGGTGGCACAGCCAATCTTGGCTGTGCTTCCCTCCAATCTATTTACGAACTCTCTCTGCCCGTCGCCCACCGAAAGCGTGAATCGTCCGGGTTCCAGCCACAACCTCGCCGCCGTGCGAGACTCCCTTCGGAATGAAATATTCCTCTCCCGCCTTGATGGGAATCCGTCTGCCCTCAATGATCAACGTGTAGCACCCCTGCACCACGATCATGTATTCGTCGTACTCATGCGCGTGCGGCGCGGAACTCGCGGTTTCGCGGCAAGTCCAAAACGCCATTTGACTCCCATCCGCCCCGTCAAACACGTAGCCTTCAACTCCGGGCGTCGCCTGACTGCTCGTTGCAATCCTGTTCTCGGCACACTTCATGAACCTCGGGAAATCGTCCATAGGTATATCTTCCTCGGCGGCAATTCTCGCATCCGCCGTGAACGTGTCAACTCTCGTCTCGCCTTCGGAAGCCTTCTACAAAAACGGTTGACGCTATCCCCCTCTGCACACAGAATCTTTACTGCTCCGCGCCGCGGCCTTCCAGGATTTGCTGCGCTTCGCGGACAGGACAAAGACCCTGATGCAAGCTCCCCCTCGGCGTGCCGCTGTCGTCATCGTTTGCTTATCCGTCGTTTGCGTCGCCGCATCGTTTCTCCATTCGCGCGCCGCTCAAACACAATCCTCGCCCGCTGCGCAGAAAGCCGCGCCTCATATCGATCCCGCCGAAGCCTATCGACTCAACACTCTTGGCGTCGCTTACATGAACCAGCAGCGCCCCGCCGACGCGCAAAAACTCTTCGAACAATCGCTTGCCGCCGACCCTCAATTCGAAGTCGCCCGCGTCAATCTCGGCATCTCTCTCCTCGCGCAGCAAAAACTCGAAGCCGCTCGGACGGCTCTCGCCGCCGCCGCGGAGAAACTTCCGCAGGATCCCTACGCTTGGTACAACCTCGGCCTCGTCTACAAAGATCTCGGCGACGCGGAAAAAGGCGTCGCCGCCTTCACGCACGTCACGCAAATTGCCGACGAAGCCGACCCCTGGTATTTCGTCGGCTACTTGAATTCCCAGCTTCAGCGCTACGATCAAGCCATCGCCGCATTTCAAAAAGCTCTCGCCATTTTTCCGTTTCATGCCTCCGCCGAATTTGGGCTGGCTCGCGCCTACCAACGCAGCGGCAATCCCGAAGCGGCCAAAGACCATCTCGCCAAATTCCAAAAAATGACCGCCGACCATGTCGCCACTCCGTTCGGTGCCGGCTACGGCGACCAAGGCCGCTTCTCGCTCGCCGAACTTCCGCGAAGCTCCGTACAAAATGCGCCGCCCGCCATTCCCGTTCATTTCGTGCCACAATTCATTTCTACAGTTATCTCCCCGCCAGCTGCAACGCCGGTCGGCCCGTCCAACGGCGCCTGTTTCTTCGACTACGACAACGACGGCAAACCCGATCTCTTCTTCGTGGGCAGCGATCCCACGTATGGCAGCCATCTCCTCCACAATCTCGGAAACGGGAAGTTCGCTGATGTTACGAAACCCGCAGGCCTCGAGAGCGCAGCAGTCGGCTTCGGCTGTGCTGCTGGCGACTTCGATAACGATGGCCACACCGATCTCGCCGTCTGCTTCACCGATGGTGTCCGCCTCTTCCACAACACCGGCGACGGAACATTCGCCGACGTCACAGAAAAGGTAGGCATACGCCGCGAACCTGGTTGCCGCGGCTTGACTTGGGTGGACTACGATCACGACGGCGACCTCGACTTGTACATCGTCAACGCCGCGAGCTTCTTCGCTGTCAATCCAGGCGGAAACGCACCTCACAATGTTCTTTGGCGCAACAACGGCAACAGCACTTTCACTGACGTCTCCGCTGAGAGCGGTCTCGGCTTCGACGCCACCGGCGCGGGCCTCGTCACTACAGATTTCAACAACGACCGCGCTATTGATTTTGTTTTTGCCGGAGGCACTGACGGCGCATCCATTTATCTGAATCCACGCGAAGGAAAATTCACTGCGCTTCCCGCGATCGATTTCAAAAAAGAAAATCTTCCGCCCGCCGTCGGCGTCGTCGTTTTCGATTTCAATAAAGACGGCTGGATGGATCTCGCTTTCACGCACGCCGGAGCTCCCGGGATCAGTCTTTGGCGGAATGTTGACGGGAAGCATCTCGAGCGTGTTCCTCTTCCGGATTTCGGATGGCAACGCGGCTGGGGAATCTCCGCTATCGATTACGACAACGATGGCTGGCTCGATCTCGTCGCCGTCGGTGAATCCAGTAGCGGCGGCGAGATACGCCTGCTGCGCAATCTCGGCGCTAAGGGCTGGGCCGATGTCACCAAGGAAGTGCATCTCGACGCCGTCAAACTTTCGCAGCCGCGCGCCATCGCCGTCGCGGACTTGAGCAGCAACGGCAGCCCCGATCTGGTCGTTACGCAGCTCGGCAACGCACCGCTGCTCCTGAAGAACGAAGGAGCGAATCAGCACAACTGGATGAGCATCGAGCTCAAACCTCTTGCCGACAACAAAAATGGAATCGGAACAAAAGTTGAAATCTACGCAGGCCCGCTCTATCAAAAATGGGAAGTACAAGGCGCGAGCGGCTATCTCGGGCAAAATGCACCGAACATTCTCGCTGGCCTTGGCGAAGAAAAAAACGCTGAAGTCGTTCGTCTACTTTGGCCCACCGGAGTTCCGCAGGACGAAATAAATCTCGCCGCGAAAAAAACTCAATCCATCGGCGAACTCGACCGCCGCGGCAGTTCGTGTCCCGTTTTATTTTCCTGGAACGGCAAGGAGTATGAATTTATCGCGGACATGATTGGTCCCGGCGTCGTCGGCCACTGGGTCGGTCCGGGCCAGAACAATGTCGCGGAGCGCGACGTTCCTGATCCGGACGAATATCTAAAAGTAGACGCTGCGAGCGTTCATCCGCTTCACGGGATGTTAAGTTTCCGGTTCATGGAGCCCATGGAAGAAACTGTTTATCTAGACCAGCTTCGTCTTCTCGCGATCGATCATCCCGCGTCCTACGAAGTCTTTCCCAACGAGCGGTTCGTTTCCAATCCACCGTTCCCAGAGTTTCGTGTCATCGCCAGCCACGAAGCGCATCCGCCGCTGGGAGCGTGGGACGATCACGGCAATGATGTTCTCTCGCTGGTTTCGCAGCGTGATCGAAAATACGTCACTGACTTCGAAGCTTTGCCGTTCACTGGTTTCGCGAAACTACATTGGGTTGAGCTCGACCTTGGCAAGTGGGACGCCGCGAAGCCGCTGCGACTTATCATCGATGGCTACACCGATTATTTCACGGCTACTTCGATGTACGCAGCCGATCAGGCTGGAGTGAAAGTCATTGCTCCGTATGTCGAAGCACAGGATGCAAACAACAAATGGGTCCGCGTCGTGGAAGACATGGGCTTTCCGGCTGGCCTCGAACGCACCATGGTCACCGACCTCACCGGCAAACTTCCGCCGGGGACGCGCCGGATTCGCATCGTTAGCAATCTAAAAATCTATTGGGACGCGATTCGCATCGATCAAACTCCCGATGCAAAAGAAATCCGCGCCGCCGAAGTTCCTCTCGCGAAAGCTTCGCTGGAATTTCTCGGCTATCCTCGCGAAATTCGACTCACTCCCGCCAGCGACACAACGTACTCTTTCACGAACCGCAGCATGACCGGCCCGTATGCGCGCGCCGCGGGCAACTACACGCGCTTTGGCGATGTGCTCGATTTGCTGAGCGCCGCTGACGATCGTTTCGTGGTGTTCGGCTCTGGCGAGGGCGTCAAACTCGATTTCGATCCGCGCAACTTGCCTGCGCTCCCCCCCGGATGGGTGCGCGATTATTTCTTCTATGCCAACGGCTTCGAGAAGGATCTGGATTTCTACGCGGCCTACGCTTTTAGCGTTGAACCACTTCCGCGCCACACTCTTCTTCCCTACCCGTATCCCGCGGGCAAAGAGTATCCGGACGACGCACAACATCTCGGATACCAGCTCGAATACAATACGCGCCAGCGTTCGGACCGGCTGCCGCCGAGTTTGAGCTACCGGTACGCGAAGAAGTAGAGGCGCCAAACTCAATTCAACGGGCACGGGCAAGAGTGCCTGTGCTACTGAGATCTGCGGGTCAATCCCATTGGACCGGTTCCCAGGCCCTGGATTGCGAGCTTTTCAGAACGGCGTCGCAAAGAAGCATTTCGTCGTGGCCGGTTTGAAAGGTCGGGAATGTTCGTGGCGCTTTCCAATCGCCCGCCGCAATGTATTCGTAGAAGTCGCGGAAGAGCTGCATAAACGTGTCTGGATAGCCTTCGGTGTGCCCCCCGGGATACACGGCGTAGGGCCGCGCTTCGGGGGTCATTAGCGCGGGATCCTTGAGCATCGAGCCATTCGCAGAATCGCGGCGGCCGATCCACATTTCATTCGGATTTTCTGCATTCCACCACAACGAGGCTTTCGAACCGTCGATGCCGAAGCTCAGCTTCGCTTTGTGGCCGGCGCTGACTTGGGACACTGTGACGACACCGCGCAAGCCGTCTTGAAAATGAAGCAGCATGGTGGCGTAGTCGTCGGTGGTCATGGGCATTTCGTCGTAGGCGGTAGAGTCGGCTTTCTTGAAGGTTTCCACGCGGCCGCGTGGCTTGCGGCGAACGGAAATAACCGTGGCGAGATCCGCGCAGACCTCGGTGATTTTCTTGCCCGTCAGGAACATCAGCAAATCCATGGCGTGCGTGCCGATGTCGGAGACAGCGCGCAATTCGCCGCCGAGTTTTTGTTCGAGGCGCCAGTTCCAATCCGTGGGATGCAGCAGCCAGTCCTGCAGAAAACTGCCGTGCGCGGTGTGCGGCGTGCCGATCTCGCCTCTCTGGATCAGAGAGCGCGCTTCCTGGCAGAGCGGGTAGTAGCGCAAATTGTAGGCGACGCCGCCAACGCGATTCGCTTCGCGGGCGAGCTTCACCAGCATTTCGGATTCGCGCGAATCCATAGCCAGCGGCTTTTCGCACAGGACGTGCTTGCCGGCGCGGAGCAATTTGCTGGCCTGCTCGAAGTGCACGTGGTTGGGCGTGCAGATGTGGACCGAGGTTACGTTGGGATCCGCGGCGAGCTCGTCGAGCGAAGCGTAGGCGTGTTCGAGACCTAGAGCCTGGCTGGATTCCGCTCCACGCTCTTTCGTGCTGCCGAGAATGCCGCGAATGGGAATTCCCAGCCGCCGCAGAGCGTCTACGTGCGCTCTGCCGACAAATCCTACACCGATTACTGCTGCCGTATGCTTCATCGCTCTCGCTCCTGGTGATGCGCTCACGCTTGCGCCTAGCTCAAAAAATGCTACGCGTGAGGCAGATTGCGTTCCTAAATGTGCAGGAGGCAAGGTACCAGTTTTTCTGCTTCGCGGAAATGGGAGTTACATTTTGCAGATAGGGTTGCAGGGAAGGCACATAAAGACGACAGGCTCAGGGCAACGTTGTGCGATCGCCCTGAGCCTGTCGATGAATTGGGATGCGGTCCGCCCGCGTTTAAATATTTTCTGGTCAGGCCTCCAGCTAGAAACTCAGCTTGAGAGCCAACTGAACGATTCGCGGGTTGCCATAGGTGTTAGTGATCTTTCCAAAGGTCGGGTCGCCGAGATTCGAGTCCGGGTCCTGGAACGACGGATGATTGAAGATGTTGAAGAACTCGGCACGAAACTGCAGGTTAGCGCTATCCCTAATCTTGTGGATCGGGAAATTCTTGAACAGGGAAAAATCGAAGTTGAGTTCACTGGGCCCGCGCAGGATGCCCACTCCACCATTGCCGAAGCCTGTGGCGACGGCTGGACAGTTTCCGTCTGGAAGCGCCAGAGAGGGGTCACATGTCCCCGGTGGTTCTTCACCGCCAACGATGGGAGGGGTCTTAAAGCAACTCGTATTAATGTAGTTGCCCAATTTAGAGGTAACGGAGCCGGAATTCACATACTGGCCGGGCGTGCAAGTGCCGGAGAGTTGTGCTCGATCCGTGGTGGTGCCATAGACACTTGTGCCGTTGTTATAGGTGACCGTGAGGTAGTGACCGGTCTGAAAGGTTGTGACGCCCTGGACAGACCAGCCTCCGAGCGCTTCCTGAGCGAAAGCATTGTCCCAATGGGGATTTGGCAATTGATAGGAGTAATTAATCACCAAGCGTTGAGGACGGACGAAGTTGTCCGGACCGTAGCCGGACGCGAGACTGTTCTGGTTTCCGGTGACTTGGCCGCCGTTGGGACCGGTCGTAGAACCAAAGGTAGTAGAGATATCCTTGGCATAGGTATAGGAGACTTGGGCTTGCAAGCCGTGGCTAAAACGTTTGTTCAAACTGACGAGAAGGGCGTTGTACCAGGACGAGCCATCGGATTCGATTTGGGTCATGGTATAGGGAGAGAAACCTTCATAAGGAACGCGAAGGCTGAGATTCGAGAGTGTACTTGTTGTCTGACCGCGAATGGGGTCGGAAGGACTGGCAAGATCGGCCTGGTTGATCGAGCGTATGTCAATGAGATGCAGGCCGCGGGCGCCAGAATAGCCGACTTCCAGAACCAAGCTGGGAGTTAACTGTGCCTGCATGCCAAGACTGTACTCCTGCACAATGGGTGGCCGGTAGACAGGATCAAACGTAGTGATGGAGTTCGAAGTGGTGGGCGAATAAGGAATAAACGTGGGAAATGTTGGGGAATTCAGGGGCAGCGGCTGCTGCATCGAGAAAGTGGCCGCGGCACCGGCGACGAATTCGCGGAAGTCGCCATACGGCGGGGCGGAAATCAATTGGAGAAACGGCTGGCCGGTAGAGCGGGAATGGTAGACGCCATAGCCGCCCCGGAGGACAACGCGGTCCTGAGTCCAGCGGTTAAAAGGCAATTGATAGGCAAAGCCAATGCGGGGATTCCAGGTATTCTGGCCGTCGCCGTTCAGTCCAAAATCGTTGTTGAGTTGCTTAACTCCGGGGGGGATGGTGCCAACATAATTGTTGGGAACCGTTGTACCGGCCAAAGTACCGGCAGCCGGCGGATTGGGAATTGCCAAGGAGGCGTCGAAGCCAGAGTTGCGGCCGAGAGCATCCCCGAAGTCACCAATGTGGTCGTAGCGTAATCCCAAATTGAGGGTTAGATGTTTGGTGACTTTGAAGTCGTCTTGCGCGTAGCTCCATACTTCCCAATCGCGATAGGCACGGTCAAACAGCCCTAGCAGATCGAGAGAGGCGTACATGTTGCCAATGCCCGAGCCGTTACCGCCGGCGGCCGTTGGCGTTCCAGGCAGCCCAAGCATGAAGTCCGCCCAAGTTAGGAAAAGCTCGCCGGCGAGGTAGTGAAAGCCGACCTGGTTGTTCTGCTCGCGGGACAAGCCAGCTCCAAAACGGAAGTTATGCTTGCCGTGAGTCCACGAAACAGAATCCTGAAAGGTGTACGTATTCTCCGCGATCTGCACGTTCTGGCCGTTGCCACCGAGGCCCAGTCCTGAAGAGGACGGATAATCAATGGCGAGAGCGGGGATTTCATTATCGAAGGGGACGACGTTGACGCCGACCTGCGACCAAGTGAAGCCAGGTATCGCCTGAGCGAAAGTCGCGAAGATTCTGTGGTAAGCGACTTCCGCTTCATTCAAAAGGGTTGGGCTGATGATGTAGGTGTGCGTCAGCGAGAAATTCCGGAAGTCTTGCGTGAGGTTCACGGGAGCACCCGGAGGCGAGCCGCCGGCAGTGAGGTTAGTTTCCGGCAAGGTGTAGGTGATGGTGCTATTCGCGAAAAAGAAACGGCCGCTGAGTTTGCTCTTGGGGGACATCTCGTAATCGGCGTTCGTCATGAACTGATCTTCGGTGAAAGGGCAAGCTTCGCTAAAGGCCGAGGACCCCTCTGCGTCGAAGCCAATGTTCGGGCCGGTAGTAATTGTCTGCGGAGTGGGGATGAGGTATTGGCCGTTGGGCAGCTTGGTGTTTAGAAGATTGAGAGCGACCTGGTTGATATTGGAGCCGTCGGCTGCGATGGCGGTTCCACCGAAAAGGCCTGTTTGGCCGGCAAAGAGCGCGCCGAGGGCGGCTGCCGAGCGATCGTTGGTTAGCGGTGCAGTGCTGATATTGGAAGAACAGTTCAGGTCAAGGCCGTTGCGCTGGCGCGTGCCTTGGTAGGAGGTGAAGAATTGCAGCTTGTCCTTTTTGATCGGCCCGCCAAAATCACCGCCGAACTGATTCTGTTTGAGAATAGCTCGCGGCTGGCCGTGGGAATTGAGGAAGAAGGTGTTGGCGTTCATGTCGTTGTTGCGGAAGTATTCCCAAGCCGCGCCATGATATGCGTTGGTGCCGCCCTTGGTGACAACGTCCACGTTGGCGCCAGCGTTGCGACCGTACGATGCATCGTATTGCCCGGTCTGGACTTTAAATTCCTGAATAGTATCGGGATTGGGAATAGCTACGCCCGCGCTGAAATAGCCGCTCTGCTGGATGTCGTTAACGCCGACGCCGTTCATCTGAAAATTGTTGTCGGAAGCCCAATTACCGGCCGACACGGTAGGATCCTGGTTGTTGCCACCGCCGCCGCGACCCAATTCGCCGGCGTTAGAAATTTCGGCTGATACTCCGGGGTTGAGAGCGATGATCTGGGTAAAGTTGCGCATGGCGAGAGGCAGGGATTCGACTTGTTCGCTGGAGGTAACGCGGCCGAGCGTGCTGGATTCGGTTTGGAGCTGCGCGACCTGGGCTTCGACGACCACCGTCTCCGCAATTTGGCCGACTTCGAGCCGGAGGGTGAGCGCGTTGGTTTCCGTGACGGTAATCTTGACGTGCGGGACGGTCACGGAGCGGAAGCCGGTTTGAGAGATTTCGACGCGATAAGTGCCAGGCAAAAGCAGGGGAACGATGAACGCGCCAGTAGCGTTGGTGGTGACCGTACGCACTTCGCCAGAAGCTTCGCTCGTGACTTTTACTTGCGCGCCAGCGATGCTGGAGCCGGATTGATCCGACACTGTGCCGGAAAGAGCCCCGGTGCCAGCGGTTTGCGCGGCGGAAATTGCGGGCATTCCGACGAGGAAAAATGCAACAAGCGTTGCGCAGAGTAGCAGAGCGCAACTGTGGAAAGCGCGGTTTTTCTGAATGTCGATGAAAGAGATGAGTGTTTCCTTTGCGGCCATGCGTCAGTCCTCCACTCGATTGCTGATTAGAACGACTACCCCGACTGGTGCCGCCACCCACCAGTGCGCGGCTTTCGCAACATATGTTGCTGTCCGATTGGAGAGAGGCTAATCGCATAGAGTGCTGGTGTCAAGAGGATGCTTTTCGATAGACCGCATCCGTTTTTTGGCGCGTAGTGGGCTAGTAACATTTGTTGCACATGTAATGATTGTTGGACGCGCTTAGAGTTCCGTCAGGCCAGTAGCACGAGGGGCGCGAGGCTTGGAAGGATAAGAGTGGAAGAGAAAGAGCTTTACACAAAGGGTACGGAGGACACTGAGGGCACAGAGAAGAAGGCTCGCCGGCGTGAGTCATTTGCTCTGACCTCGCACGCCAGCGAGGACGAGGAGTTAGACTTGGGCCATGCCGCCGTCGACGAAGAGTTCGATGCCGGTGATGAAGCTGGCGTCGTCGGAGGCGAGGAAAGAGACGGCTTTGGCGATTTCGTCGGAGGTGCCCATGCGGCCCATGGGAACGGCGCTGATCATGGCGGCTTTGAACTGGGCAAGTTCTTCCGGGGTCTTTGCCAAGCCATCGACACCGGGAGTATCAATGGGACCTGGGCTGACGGCGTTGACGCGAATTCTGCGGCCTTTGAGATCGAGTGTCCAAGTGCGGGCGAAAGAACGTACGGCGGCTTTTGTGGCGCTGTAGACGCTGAGCGCGGGAGTACCTTTTATGGAGACGATAGAGGCATTGAGAATGATGGAGCCGCCGTTGGTGAAGAGAGGGAGGGCTTTTTGGACGGTGAAGAGAAGTCCTTTGACGTTGGCGTTGAAGGTTTTGTCGTAGTGAGCTTCGGTGATGGAGCCGAGGGGTGCGAATTCGCCGCCGCCGGCGTTGGCGAAGAGGATATCGACGCGGCCTTTTTGTTGCTTGACGGTGGCGTAGAGACGATCCAGATCGATTAGATTTGCGACATCGCCTTGGACGGCGGTAACGTTTTTGCCGATCAGCTTTACCGCGGCGTCTAGTTCGGTTTGGCGGCGGCCGGTGATGAAGACGTAGGCGCCTTCGGAGACTAGGCGCTGCGCGGTGGCCAGGCCTATGCCGCTGTTGCCGCCGGTTATTACTGCTACTTTTCCTTCGTGCTTGAGCATGGAATTTTCTCCTGTGGACGGATTGCAATCGCGATTGTTTGAGCAAATCAAAAGCGCAGGTCTAAAGACCTGCACCTACAGAGTTCTGCGAGTGGGCCGCTTGCGCGGCCCCCGGCCCTGCCCACAGCGATTACTTGATTCCGCCTGCGACCGCGAGGGTTTCGCCAGTCATATATTTGGAATCGGAAGAGGCGAGGTAAACCGCGGTGGGAGAGATGTCGTCCGTCTGTCCGATGCGACCAAGCGGGGCTTGCGTCTCGACCCATTTGCGGAAATCGCTGTCGGCGATGCCTGCGGCGTGGACGCCTTCCGTCTCGATCATGCCAGGGTTGATGGAATTGACGCGGATTTTACGGGGGCCCAGCTCCTTGGAGAGGGATCGGGTGATGACATCGACAGCACCCTTGGTGGCGGTGTAGACCGATGCATTGGGAGGAGTCAACGTGCTGATGGCCGAGCCGATATTGATGATGCTTCCGCCGTTATCGCCGAAGAGCTTGAGCGATT
>Ga0210397_10000707_pt1 | contig 22198 bp, 20 predicted proteins | sample IncBWH2OmetaG_FD_160126 | JGI IMG/M metagenome (GOLD analysis project Ga0210397, IMG submission 160126) | Forest soil microbial communities from Barre Woods Harvard Forest LTER site, Petersham, Massachusetts, United States - Inc-BW-H-2-O ...
TACCGGCTGCGGGCCAGTGAACTGCGTGGGCTCCACTGGGCCGACATCGACCTGAGGAAGGCCGAGTTGCACGTGCGCCGCCGTGCTGATCGTTATGGGGTGATCGGGTCGCCGAAATCAAAGTCGGGACAGCGGACGATCCCGCTCGGGCCGATGGTGGTGAACACCCTTAAGGAGTGGAAGCTCGCCTGCCCCGTGGGCGAGTTGGTGTTCCCGACGCGCGCCGGCAGCGTCGATGCACACCGCGACTTGATGCGTAAACTAAAGGCGGTGACGAAGGCCGCCGGTGTGGGCAATTACGGCATGCACTCGTTGCGGCATTTTTACGCCTCCTGGTGCATCAACCGCCGCGCCGACGGCGGCCTCGAACTGCCGGCGAAGGTGGTGCAGGCCCGGCTCGGTCACGCCTCGATTGTGATGACGCTCGACACCTACGGGCACCTGTTCCCACGCGGCGACGACGGGGCCGAGTTGGCGGCGGCGGAACGTGCGCTACTGGGCTAGACGCGACATAAACGCGACATGGAGGCCAGCCCCATGCAGGAAATGCCGATAGAATCTAGTCAAACAGCCTCGTGCCTTGCAGGTCGATGATCTGCCGCGCCTTGCTCAAGGTGAAGTTCACCGCGTCCTCATAGGAGCCATAGGTGTCGGCGCGGATGAAACGGTGCTCCTTGCGCACGCCGTCGAACTCCCGCTCGATGGTCCCCGCCGTCTGGTAGTTGCCGTAGCTCTTGAACGGCGCCGCGCGGATGACAAAGCCCTTGTATTCGACCGGGTCGGAAACCTTTGCGGTCGCCGCGGAACCGCGCCGGCCGAACAGCGCACCGAGAAACGACATTGGCCACTCCACGCTTCTTGCGAGCCGGGGAGATTACGCGGCGGATGCGCGACGTGTCGAGGCTCCGCCCTGCGGAAACCGCTTCCAGTGTGCGCGCCTTGCGCTAAAATTCTCCAATCGTCGTAAAATGCCCTCCTTGGAGTTTCTCATGCCGAAAGCCTACTGGATTGTCAGTTACCGCTCGATTTCCGATCCGCAAAAGGTAGCCGCTTACGCCAAGCTCGCGCCGGCAGCGACCGCTGCCTTCGGCGCGCGCTACGTCGCTCGCGGCAATGCCGTCGCGGCCCACGAAGACGGGCGCAAGGAGCGTGTCGTCATCACCGAGTTCCCGAGCCTCGATCAGGCGACCGCCGCCTACGACAGTCCCGCCTACCAGGACGCGCTCAAGGCGCTCGGCGACGGCGCAGTGCGCGACGTGCGCATTATCGAAGGCATGGAATAGCGGTCGCCCCTTGCGCGGCTGCCGCCGCCGTCCGCGCGCCGCGCCTCAATTGTAGCCGGTGCGCGCGAAGTGCCCGCGCAGCAGCGCGACGTTGCGGCGGTTGGCGCGAAACAGGATGTCGAAGGCGTCTCCGGCGAACGGTACGGCGCCGACCGCGCCTTCCAGCAGGACATTCGCCAGCATGCGGGCGAGCAGGACGCGCGGCACACCAAGCCGTGAAGCCTCATAGAGGAGGTAGAGCGAGAGCGCCGAGGCCGCCGCATCGCCAATGCCGGGCACAAGCCGCAGCAGCGCTTCGGCGCCGAAGCGAATCCTGGTGCCGGGGACCACGAACGCCGTGTCGAACACCGTCGCCAGCATGTCGATCCGATCGACCGCCGCGCGGCGCGAGCGCGCATCGTCGTAGCGGCGCGCGCCGGCGGGTTGGAACCCGGCGAATGCACCGGTATGTGAGAAAGCCATAGTTAATGTGTTCCGCGTTGCGCCCCGCCGCACAAATGAGCGCGCGTGCGCCAAGCGCAAGAGCGATCCGCTTGCGCGGCGCTGAGAACAATTGGCGCGACGTTGCCTAGCCTGTGCTGCCTAGCCTGTGCCACTGGCGGCGGCGGCCATCACTGGGTGCGGCGCGACCGCGTGCGGCGCGCCATCACCAGCGCGACACGAGACCCGACCAGAAAGCGGCAAAGCGCGTCGGTCGGCGCACACTCGCATGTCCGCTATTGCTGTTATAGCCGCGGGCATACAGCGCGACCGCGCGGTCCTCATCGCCGCCGGCAACGCGATAGGCGCCGGCAAGATAGCGCACCGCATAGGTCATGTTGGTGTCGGGGTCGAGCAGGCCTTCGACCGTGCCGGTGTAGCCGAGCGACCGCGCGGTGCCGAGGCGGATCTGCATCAGCCCGTAATTGCCGGCATAGATACAGCGCGGATTGTAGTCGCTCTCGCGCTTGACGACGCGATGCACGAGCGCAAGCGGCAGATTATTGGCGGCGGCATGCTTGGCGATCAAGTCGTCGAGACCGGCGTGGCGGCCGGGCCCGGCGGCGGCGTGCTCCGCCTGGTGGTGAGAAGGCCGGCGATGAGACCAAGCGTAATGCTGGTCATGCCGGAGATGATCAGAGACATGGCGCCGGGGCAGGTACGAGACTTGCCGCTGGGGCTGATACCACCCGGGCGGGTACCAGACATTCTGCTGGAGTTGATACCACTCTTGCTGCCGGGGTTGATAGCCAACACGGCGCTGGGCCTGATACCACACATAGTGCTGCGGCTGGGACCGGAGATGATGCCGGGCCTGATGCCACACATGGTGCCGGGGTTGATGCCAGACATAGTGCCCCGGCTGATACCGGAGATGGTGCCGGGGCTGATGCCAGCCATCGTTCCAGTCCTGTTGCCGATGCCATGCCCAAGCCGGCTGCGCCAGCAGGGCGGCAGCGACCACGATATAGGCCGAATAGCGCAGGATCGATTTCATTGCGGGTTCCCTCCCCCTTCTTGCCCTCGGCGCGCATGCGGCCGATTATGGCGGCCGCCAAACGCCCAGGGCACCTCGGAGCCAAGCAACAGACGCAACGTCGCGGCCGATGAGCCACCGCGCCGGGTGCCCAGGGTACCCCCTTGTCGTCCCCGATACCGTTGCGCGGAAGCCACGGTCGCCGCAAAAATGCAGCCGCCCAGACCTTGTCCCCAGCCACCCCCCAACCGCCACGGAGGCCTTCCATGCCCAATATCCAGATGCTCAACCCGGAGAATCTCGGCAAGCCGATCGCGCCCTATTCGAACGTTGCCCGCGTCAAAGCCTCGGAGTTTTTGTTCATCGCCGGCCAGGTCGGGACGGACAAGGACGGCAAGACGCCCGCCGATTTCGAAGGGCAATGCGCGGCGGTATTCGCCAACATCGGGGCCGCGCTCGCTTCGCAGGGCGCAAGCTTCGCCAACGTCGTCGAGTTCACGAGCTACCTCGTGCATTCGCAGGACATCGCCAAGTTCTTCCAATACCGCACGCGCGAATTCCCGCGCTTGTTTGCCGGCGGCGCTTATCCGCCCAACACGCTGCTGATCGTCGACCGCCTGGTGCGCGAGGAGTTTTTGCTCGAGGTCGCCGCCGTCGCCGCGCTGTAGCGGAGGGGGCGCGCGGCGTGAGCACGCAAAATTGCATTCCCTTCCGCGGGCCACTATTGTCAGTTCGCAGCAGGCAGATGACCAGAGACTGTTTGCAGTTTCTCAGAAGCGGCCGCGTCGTGCGCCTCAACGAATTTTTGCCGCGCACGACGGTCCTCGACTGGCTGCGCGAGAGCGAACGTTCGATCGGCACCAAGGAAGGCTGCGCCGAAGGCGACTGCGGGGCCTGCGCTACTGTGGTCGTGCGCGAGCATGGCGGCCGCCTGGTCTATGTGCCGGTCAATTCGTGCATCACGCTGCTCGGCCAGCTTGATGGCGCGGAGCTGATCACCGTCGAAGACCTCGCCGATGACGGCGAGCTGCATCCGGTCCAGGCGGCGATGGCCCGACAGCACGGCTCGCAATGCGGCTTTTGCACGCCGGGCATCGTGATGAGCCTGTTCGCCCACTACCATGCCTGCAACGGCGCGACGACCCGCGAAGCAATCAACAATGTGCTCGCCGGAAACCTGTGCCGATGCACGGGATACCGGCCGATCGTCGATGCCGCCTTGGAAGCCTGCGCCGAGGCGGCCGACGATCGGTTCATCCGGAGCGCCACCGCGCGGCTGCAGGCGCTCCGTTCGCTCGACGACAAGGCCGATCTTTTCGTCGGGAATGATGGCTCCTTTTTTGCCGCACCGGTGAGCGAGCAGTCCCTGGCGCAACTCTACGCGCGACATCCCGATGCGACGATCGTCGCCGGTGCGACCGATGTCGGCCTGTGGATCACCAAGAAGCTCGCCCCGATCGAGAAGGTCATCCATGTCGGCCGTGTCGCTGGCCTTTCTTCGATCGAAGCGACAAGCGAGGGCTATGCGATCGGCGCGGCCGTTTCACTGGCGCGCGCCGCGCCGATGTTGGGATCGATCGATCCCGATGTCGCCGAAGTGTTGCGGCGGTTCGGCTCGATCCAGGTGCGCGCCTGCGGCACGGTCGGCGGCGATATCGCCAACGGCTCGCCGATCGGCGATCTCGCGCCGATGCTGATTGCAATGGGAGCTTCGGTGGAGTTGCGTCGCGAGGAGCGGGTTCGCACCTTGCCGCTGGAAAGCTTCTTCCTCGACTACGGCAAACAGGACCGCCAGCCGGGCGAGTTCGTGCGCCGGCTCTTCGTGCCGAAGCTCGCTCCGGGCACTCATTTTCGCGCCTACAAGATCAGCAAGCGCATCGACGAAGATATTTCTGCGGTGCTCGCCGCATTCTGCCTGAAGATCGACGCCGGCCGGATCAGCGAAGCGAAGGTTGCCTTCGGCGGCATGGCGGGAATTCCGAAGCGCGCGCAGGCCGTCGAAGCGGCGCTGCGCGGGCTCCCGCTTGCCGCAATGCTGCGTTGGCATGAAGCGTCCGATGCCGTCGGCGTGGATTTCACCGCACTCACCGATCTGCGCGCCAGCGCCGCCTATCGCCTGCGCGTCGCCCGCAATCTGGTCATCAAGGCGCTGGCCGAGATTGCCGGTGCGGAAAGCGACACGACGCGCATCGCGGGACGCCGGATGATCGCCGATGCCGCCGGATAGCCCCGCATCGGAGACGCCGCTCCGCCACGTCCACAAGGCGCTGCCGCACGACAGCGCCGCCAAGCACGTGCAGGGCGCCGCCGAATACATCGACGACATTCCCGAGCCGGCGGGCACCTTGCACGTCGCCGTCGGCGGTTCGCCGGTCGCGCGCGGGACCATCCGCGGCCTCGATCTTGCCGAGGTGCAGAGCGCGCCGGGCGTCGTCGCGGTCGTCACCGCGACGGACATACCGGGCAAGAACGACGTTGCGCCGGCGTTTGCCGATGAGCCGGTGTTTGCGGTGGATCGTGTCATTTTCCATGGCCAGCCCGTGTTCGCCGTGGTTGCGGCCTCGCGCGATGCGGCGCGGCGCGCGGCCCTGCGGGCGCATTTCAATATCGAAGCGGAGCGCCCCAACGTCTCCGTCGAGCAGGGCAAAGCGTCCGGCGAGCGCGTTCTTCCCGATTACGCCTTCATCCACGGCGATGCCGCCAAAGCAATCGCGGCAGCCCCGTTTCGCAGTTCCGGTACGCTCCACATTGGCGGGCAGGAACACTTTTATCTGGAAGGCCAGGTCGCGCTCGCCGTGCCGGGCGAGGACGGCGCCATGCTGGTCTACTCGTCCACTCAGCATCCGAGCGAAGTGCAGCACGTCGTCGCCCGCGTTCTCGCGCTGCCGGATTCCTTCGTGACCTGCAGCGTGCGCCGCATGGGCGGCGGCTTCGGCGGCAAGGAGACGCAGGCGACGCAGTGGGCGGTCATCGCCGCTCTCGCCGCCCGCGCCACCGGCCGGCCCTGCAAGCTCCGGCTCGACCGCGATGCCGACATGGTCGTGACCGGCAAGCGCCACGACTTCGCCGTTGCCTACGGCGTCGGCTTCGAAGCCGACGGGCGCATGCGGGCGGTGGACATCGAGCTTGACGCCCGCTGCGGATGTTCGGCCGATCTGAGCCTCGGCGTGGTCGACCGGGCCATGTTCCATGCCGACAACGCCTACTTCCTTCCCGAATTCAGGATTCATTCGCGGCGCATCAAGACCGATACCGTGTCGAACACGGCGTTCCGCGGGTTCGGCGGTCCGCAGGGGATGATGGCGATCGAGCGCGTGATCGACGCGATCGCCTGGAGTCGCGGCCTGGATCCGCTCGACGTGCGCAAGGCCAATCTGTACGCCGCTGCACGCGACGTCACCCCTTACGGCCAGACGGTCGAAGACCACGATGTGGCGCCGCGGCTCATCGAGCAGCTCGAACGTTCATCGAGCTATCGCGCCCGGCGAAAGGAGATCACGGCGTTCAACGCGCGCTCGCCGATCCTGAAACGGGGGATTGCACTTACTCCCGTAAAGTTCGGCATTTCCTTCACGCTCACGCATCTCAACCAGGCCGGCGCCCTGGTACACGTCTACCAGGACGGCTCGGTCCACCTCAATCACGGCGGCACGGAAATGGGCCAGGGCCTGTTTCAGAAGGTGGCGCAGGTCGCGGCGGAAGAGTTCGGCATCGGGCTCGAGCGCGTGCACATCACCGCCACCTCCACCGACAAGGTACCCAACACCTCGGCAACCGCTGCGTCGGCCGGCACCGACCTCAACGGCATGGCCGTGCAGCAGGCGGTGCGCGAAATAAAAGCGCGGCTGGCCCGCTTTGCCGCGGAGAGCTGGAACGTCGAGGAGGATCGCATCTCCTTCCGCGACGACCGCGTGTTCATCGGCAACGAGAGCATTCCGTTCGGGGAATTGACCAAGAAGGCGTATGCAGCGCGCGTGCATTTGTCTGCCGCCGGCTTCTACAAGACGCCGAAGCTGCATTGGGATCGCGAGAAAGCGAAAGGCCGGCCGTTCTTCTATTACGCCTATGGCGCCGCCTGCAGCGAAGTCGTGATCGACATTCTGACCGGCGAGATGAGCGTCCGCCGCGTCGATATTCTTCACGATGTCGGACGCTCCATTAACCCTGCGATCGATATCGGCCAGATCGAAGGCGCGTTCGTCCAGGGCATGGGATGGCTGACGACCGAGGAACTGGTCTACGATGAGCAAGGCCGCCTGCTCACGCATGCGCCCTCGACCTACAAGATACCGGTTGCCGCCGACGTGCCGGCGGACTTCCGCGTGGCGTTGTTCGACGGCAGCAATCGCGAGGAGACGATCTATCGCTCGAAAGCGGTGGGCGAGCCGCCGCTGATGCTGGCGATTTCCGTGTTCGCGGCAATCGCCGATGCGATACATTCGCTGCATCCGGGGAAACCGGTCGCACTGGATGCTCCCGCAACCCCGGAAGCGATCCTCAAGGCGGTCGGCCCGGTCGACCCGGTCGCTGCACTGGCGCTGCTCGCGGCGAGAGCCCACGCCTAGATACGAATGAGATGGCCAAGGTCTGGACGCGCATTCGGCAAACCATCGAGCGGCACGGCAGCGCCGCGATGCTGAGCGTGATCGACGCCGCCGGATCAGTGCCGCGCGAGAGCGGCGCCCGCATCGTGCTGCAGCCCGACGGCGGCTTTTTCGGCACTATCGGCGGCGGGCGCCTTGAGTACGAAGCCGTGGCGCGGGCGCGCGCCACGCTTGCCGCCGGGCGCGGCGCGGCGCAGTTCCGCGACTGGCCGTTGGGTCCCAATCTCGGCCAATGCTGCGGCGGCATGGTGCGCACGCTCACCGAGACATTCGACGCCGCCGACCTCGCCGCGGTACGGCGCTTCGAGGAGATGGAGCAGTCGGGAGCTTTTGCGACCGCGAGCCGGCTCGATGCGAATGGACGGATCGTACGGGTGCTGGCATCCCGCGCGGCGGCAGAAACCGGGCGGACCGCCTTCTCCAGGACGTCGTTCCACGAACGGTTCGGCGAGGCGACCACGCCGGTGCTGCTGTTTGGCGCCGGCCACGTCGGCCGGGCCGTCGTGCTGGCGCTGGCGCCGCTTCCCTTTACGGTCCGCTGGATCGACGGTCGGCAGGACCAGTTTCCCCGCCACGTGCCGCAAAATGCCGTCGCCCTTTGCACCGACGACCCAACTCACGAACTTGCACAGGCACCGCGCGACGCCATGGTCATCGTCATGACCCATTCGCATCCGCTCGACTTCGACATCACCGCCGCGGCGCTGCAGCGTGACGCGTTCGATTTCGTCGGCCTGATCGGCTCGGAGACCAAGCGGGCGCGGTTCGCGAGCTGGGCCCGGCAAGTGGGCGTCGCCGAAAGCAGGATCGACTGGCTGGTCTGTCCGATCGGCATGCCGCAGATCAGAGGCAAGGAACCCGCCGTGATTGCCGCGGGGATCGCCGCTCAGCTCCTCATGGCCAGGGAGCGGGCGTCCGCACCGCTGGTCAGCCCGGCAACGCAGCCGGCGTGAGCGCGCCGGCGAGGCATCATCAGGCTGTTTCGGCGAGCACGCGCTCGACCTCGGCGAGAGCATCGGCCTTCGCTGCCGTCGCCATGAGCGAAGCCTCGATGCCGTTGCGGACAGTCGCTGCAATCTCGTCGCGTCGGAGCTCGAGCGCGCGCGACACGGCGCGGTAGTTCTCGTTCACGTAACCGCCGAAGTAAGCCGGATCGTCGGAATTGACGGTGACGAGAAGGCCCTTGTCCATCATTTGCCGCAGCGGGTGGCGGCTGAGATCGTCGATGACCCGCAAGCGCAGATTGGAGAGCGGACACACGGTGAGCGCTATTCGCTCGCGCGCCAGCCGCCCGACCAGCGCTGCATCATCGAGCGAATGATTCCCGTGATCGATGCGGCCAACGCCGAGGACGTCGAGGGCCTCCCAGACATAGGCTGCCGGTCCTTCCTCGCCGGCATGCGCGGTGAGAAAGAAACCTTCATCGCGAGCGCGTCTGAACACCCGGGCAAACTTGCTCGGCGGATTGCCGAGCTCGGATGAATCCAGTCCCACTCCCACGATCTTGTCCTTGAAGGCCAGAGCGCGATCGAGCGTCTTCTCCGCATCCGTTTCGTCGAGATGCCGCAAAAAGCACATGATCAGGCTGGCGCCGACGCCAAGCTCACGAGCCGCATCGACGACGGCGCGGTGCAGGCCGCCGATCACCGTGGAGAATGCAATGCCCCGCGCGGTATGTCCTTGCGGGTCGAAGAACATCTCGACATGCCTGACATTGTCGTCGCGGGCGCGCTGCAGATAAGCCCAGGCGAGATCGTAGAAGTCCTGCTCGGTGACCAGCACCGACATGCCTTGATAGTAGATGTCGAGGAAATCCTGCAGGTGGCGAAATTGATACGCTTGGCGTAGCGCCTCGACCGACGCATAGGGCAGCCGGATGCCATTGCGGCGCGCCAGGGCGAACATCAATTCCGGCTCGAGGCTGCCCTCGATGTGAATGTGCAGCTCGCATTTCGGCAGCCGTCTGATCAACGAATCCATGTCGTGCATCTAGGTACTTCCTCCCGCGCGTGAAATAGCGCGGTCGTCCTGCGGCTTCGGCCTGAGCGCGGGCTCGCCGGCGATGTAGGTCTGGCGGACCGCGCGGTCGTCGCCCAGGGTCGTAAGCACGAACAGCTCGGCTTCAAGGTCGCGCGCGACCGCCATGCGGTGCGCCATTGCCGGCGTCGCCCGCGCATCGAGCACAACGAGATCGGCGAAGGCGCCGGGCGTGATCGTGCCGATCTCGCCGGCAAGGCCGAGCGCGGCGGCATTGCCGCGCGTGATCAGATCGAATGCGATGAGTGCCGGCAGGTTCTGGCCCTGCACCTGCATCACCTTGTAGGCCTCGGCGGCGGTGCGCAGCATGGAATAGGACGTGCCGCCGCCGACATCGGTCGCGAGCGCAATGCGAATGCCCGCGGCGGCGAGCCGCGCATAGTCGAACAGGCCGCTGCCGATGAAGAGATTGGAGGTCGGGCAGAACACCGCGACCGAACGGCTGTCGCGCAGCAGCGCCAGCTCGGCATCGTCAAGATGGATGCAATGCCCGAAAAGCGAGCGCGGGCCGAGCAGGCCGAACCGGGCATAGACCGCCGTGTAGCTTGCGTCGCGCGGAAACAGGCGCTTGACCGTGTCGATCTCGTCGCAGTTCTCGGCGAGATGCGTCTGCATCAGGACGGTGGGGAACTCATTCAGCAGGGCGCCCGCCGCCGCGAGCTGTTCGTCGCTCGAGGTGATGGCGAAGCGCGGGGTCACGGCATAGCGCTGCCGCCCGGTGCCGTGCCAGCGCCGGATGAGATCGCGGCTGTCGGCGATGGCCGTTGCGGCGGGAGCGAGCAGGCCCGGCGGCGCGTTGCGGTCCATGAGGGAATTGCCCGCGATCATGCCGGCGTTGCGGCGGTGCGCGGCCGCAAACAGCGCGGCGGCCGAATTCGGATGCGCCGTGCAGTAGGCAAGCGCAGTGGTCGTGCCGTTGCGCGCCAGCTCGTCCAAGAAAAATTCAGCGTTGCGCGCGGCGTGCGCGGGATCGGCGAATTTCTGCTCTTCGACGAAGGTGTATTTCTCCAACCATTCGAGCAGTTGCGCGCCATAGGACGCGATCACCTGCGTCTGCGGATAGTGGATATGGGGGTCGACGAAGCCGGGCAAAATCAGCGCGTCGGCGTGATGTTCGACCGCCGCTGCCGCCGGGAGCCGCGGCATCAGCTCGGCAGCGGGTCCGGCCGCCTCGATGCGGCCGTCCTTGATGAGCACAATACCGTCTTCGATGTAGCGATAGCTTTGCGCATCGCCGGCGCCGTGCGGCGCGCGCAAAAAGCTCAGAAGCCGCCCGCGAATGGCGCGCACGTTGCGCTCGGCCTCGTTCACTGCGCCGCCGCGCCGGCGGCAAGCCACGACGCCAGGACCAGCCGCTCGTGATCCGTCATCTCGGTCACATTGCCCGGGGGCATGGCGTTCGAGCGCACGGCGACGATCTCGATCAGCGGCGCATGCACGCGGATGTGCTCGTCGGTATCGAGCATCACGCCCTTGGGCGCGGCGGCGATGCCGGTCCACACCGGCTCGGCGGCGTGACACATGCTGCAGCGGGACAGCACGATGTTGGCGACCTCGGCGAATTTCGGGGTCGTCGGCAAGGCGCCGGTCACAGTCGCGCCGGGCCCGGCGGCGGAGAGCCAGGCAATCGCCGCCATGCCGGCGGCCGCCACGCCCCACGTCCACCACGGATTGCCCTTGCCCTCGTGGCGCGAATTGTAGAAATGGCGGATGACCGGCCCGATGGCGAGCACGATGGCGACGATCAGCCAGTTGTAGCGAGTGGCAAAGAACAGCGGCCAATGGTTGCTGAGCATAAGGAAGACGACCGGCAGCGTCAGATAATTGTTATGGACCGAGCGCTGCTTGCCGATCTGGCCCCAGAACGGATCGGGCTCCTTGCCGGCAAGAAGCGCGGCGACGGATTTCTTCTGGTAGGGAATGATGATGACGAAGACGTTGGCCACCATGATGGTGCCGATCAGCGCGCCGATCTGGGTGTAGGCGCCGCGTCCGCTGAACACGCGCGTGAAGGCGAAGGTCAGCGCGACGAGAAACACATAGCCGACGAGCGCCAACGCGACCTCGTGCCGGCCGAGCGGCGAGCGGCAGAGTCCCTCGTAGGCGAGCCAGGAAACCGCGAGGCTCAGAAAGGCGATGACCGCCGCCTGCGTCGCGGTGAGATCGAGCACCGACTTGTCGATCAGGAACAGATCGGCGCCGAGATAGTAGACGAGCACCAGCAGCGCGAACCCCGAGAGCCAGGTCGTGTACGCTTCCCATTTGAACCAGGTCAGATGGTCGGGCAGTCGCGCCGGCGCCACCAGATACTTCATCATGTGATAGAAGCCGCCGCCGTGGACCTGCCAGGCTTCGCCCTTGACGCCGCTGGGAAGCTCGGGCCGCGGCCGCAGGCTGAGGTCGAGATGGATGAAGTAAAACGAGCTGCCGATCCAGGCGATGCCGGCGATGACATGGAGCCAGCGAGCAATGGCGCCGATGGATTCGGTGAGTACAAGCTCCACGATAGACGGACCTCTTTGCGCCGCGCGTGATGAGAATGGCAGAACCACCGCCGAGGGTGCAAGCTTGGCAGGGCATGGCGGTGAAGCGAAGCCTTGCCGGCGTCACCGTTCGCAATTTTCGATGGTTTCGTCGCGGCGCTCATCGCCGTGACGGAGCCGCACGGGTTCTCGGGGGCCGGTGGGACTTTGTTTTTGCTTAGTTTGCTTCGATCAGCCGCTTTTATCGGCGCGCATTTTGTCGGATGATGGCGCTGGGCCGGGCGGGTCGCGTCCGCGCCGAGGAACGATCCTTGCACCAAATCCCGCGGCACGAGGACATGCGCAGCGATCCCGATGCTTGATGTCTCTTCGCCGAGCGCCTCCCCTCGATCCGAGCCGCTGTTGAGCGCCGCCGGGATCAGCAAGCGGTACGGTACGCTTCTGGCGAACGACAATATCGATCTCGATCTCCATCCCGCCGAAATTCACGCCCTGCTCGGCGAGAACGGCGCCGGCAAGTCGACTCTGGTCAAGGCGATGTACGGCCTCATCCAGCCGAGCGGCGGCGAACTGCGCTGGATGGGGCAGAAGATCGTTCTGTCCGGTCCTTCCCAGGCGCGCGCGCTCGGCATCGGCATGGTGTTTCAGCATTTCTCATTGTTCGAGAACCTCACCGTCGCCGAGAACGTCGCGCTCGGCCTGCCGTCCACCGAATCCTTTGCCGCCATCGTGGAGACGCTCGCAGAGACCGCGCGCATCTACGGGCTGCCGCTGCATCCCCATCGGGAAGTCTGGCAGCTGTCGGTCGGGGAGCGCCAACGCATCGAGATCGTGCGCACGCTCATGCAAAATCCAAAGCTGCTGATCCTCGACGAGCCGACCGCCGTCCTGACGCCGCAGGAGGCGGAGCAGCTTTTCATCGTGCTCGACCGGCTCCGGGACGAAGGACGGGCGGTCCTCTACATCAGCCACAAGCTCGAAGAGGTGAAGCGGCTCTGCAATACGGCGACGATCCTGCGCGCCGGCAAGAAGGTGGCGGCATGCGATCCGCGCCACGAGACGGCCGCCTCGCTTGCCCGCATGATGGTCGGAGCCGAGATCGGCGAAGTCAAGATGGCCTCCGCATCCGCGGCGTCGGCGCCGCGGCTCGTCGTCCACAAGCTTTCGCTCGAACCCGACGATCCGCACGGCACACGCCTCAACGACGTCTCGCTCGCGGTGACGGGCGGCGAGATCGTCGGCATCGCCGGCGTCGCCGGCAACGGGCAGGACGAACTGTTCGCCGCCCTGACCGGCGAACGCCTGTCGCCCGAGCCGGGCGCCGTCATGATCGACGGCGCGGCGGTCGGCACGCTAGGCGTGACCGCGCGGCGGCGCCTGGGAGCAGCCTTCGTTCCCGAGGAACGTCTCGGCCACGGCGCGGCGCCGCGGATGAAATTGTCGGAAAACGCGCTGCTCACCGGCCACGCCGCAAGCGGCATGGTCAAGTACGGCTTCATCGACCATGCGGCGACGCTCGCCGCCGTCGATCGCACGACCAAGGCCTTCGACGTGCGCAAGGCCAAGCGCGATCCAGAAGCCGCGAGCCTCTCCGGCGGCAACCTGCAGAAATTCGTGGTCGGCCGCGAAATCCTGCGCGAACCGGGCATCCTTGTCGTCAGCCAGCCGACCTGGGGGGTCGACGCCGGCGCGGCAGCGACCATTCGTCAGGCGCTGATCGATCTCGCCGGCCGCGGCGCTGCAGTGCTGGTCATCAGCCAGGACCTCGACGAAATCGAAGAGATCGCCGATCGCGTCGCGGTCATGTTTCGCGGCAATCTTTCGGCGCCGCTTCGCGCCGCGGAAGCAACGCGGGAAGCGCTGGGACTGCTGATGGGCGGGGCCGCCGCCGATGCGCCCCAAGGCAGGCGAGAGACACAGCATGCAGTTGGTGCTTGAGCGGCGCGCGGAACGCTCCGCGATCATCGCCATCGCCTCGCCGCTGATCGCGATCGCGCTCACGCTGGTCACCGTCGCCGTGTTGTTCGAGATCATGGGCAAGAGCCCGATCACGGCACTCTCGGTCTACTTCATCGAGCCGCTGACCGACCCGTTCTCGCTGCAGGAGATTGCCGTCAAGGCGACGCCGCTGGTGATGATCGCGATCGGATTGTCGCTCTGCTACATCGCCAACATCTGGAACATCGGCGCCGAGGGACAATTCATCGTCGGCGCGGTGTGCGGAAGCTGGCTTGCCGTGCGCACCAACGGCACCTGGGTCGGCCCCTGGGTCCTGCCGGTGATGTTGCTGCTCGGCGCGCTCGGCGGCGCGCTCTACGGGCTGATCCCGGCGCTGTGCCGGGTGTATTTCGGCGCGAGCGAGATCCTGACCAGCCTGATGCTGGTGTATGTCGGCAATCTCGGCATGGACTACCTGGTGCGCGGACCCTGGCGCGATCCGCACGGCCTCAACTTCCCGACCACCGCAGAGTTCGACCGGGTCGCCACGGTGCCGACCCTGTTCGTCGGCGCCGGCCGCCTGCACGCCGGCTCGGTGATCGCGCTCGTCGTCGTCATGCTGGCGACCGTCCTGCTCGGCCGCATGATCATGGGATTTGAAATAAGGCTGGTCGGCGCCGCACCGAAGGCCGCGCGCTTTTCCGGCTTCAGCACCGATCGCCTGGTGCTGTTCACGTTCGCGGTCTCGGGCGCGCTCGCCGGGCTCGCCGGAATCATCGAGGTGGCGGGGCCCATCGGCCATCTCGATCCCGGCCTCTCGTCGGGATACGGCTTCACCGCCATCATCGTCGCCTTCCTCGGCAGGCTCAATCCGATCGGCATCCTCTTCGCCGGACTGTTCGTGGCACTGACTTTCATCGGCGGCGAGACCGCGCAGATCACGATGAAGGTCTCGCCCGACTTCACCAAGGTCTTCCAGGGCATCCTGCTGTTCTACGTGCTCGCCTGCGACTCGCTGATCATCTATCGCGTCCGCCTCATCCAGTCCGTGCGAAAGCCCGCGCATGCTGCTTGAAGCCATCCTCCTGTCGGTGATCGCCGCGTCGACCCCGTTGCTGCTGGCCGCCTCCGGCGAGCTCGTCGTGGAGCGCTCGGGCGTGCTGAACCTCGGTGTCGAGGGGATGATGATCGTCGGCGCGGCCTGCGGCTTTGCCGGTGCCTACATGTCGGGTTCGACCGTGGTCGGGGCGCTCTGCGGTATCTTGGCCGGCGCGGCGCTGGCCGCGATCTTCGGCATCCTCACGCTCGGCCTGGCGGTCAACCAGGTGGCGACCGGCCTCGCGCTCACCATCCTCGGCGTCGGGCTATCGGGCCTGATCGGCAAGGGTTTTGTCGGCGAGAAGATCGTGCTGGTGCAGCATCTCCATTTGCCGTTCCTGACCGATCTGCCTGCCGTAGGCCGCATCCTGTTCGGCGAGGACCCCTTCGTCTATGTCTCGATCGCGCTGATCATCGGCATCTGGCTGTTCCTGTACCGCACGCGGGCCGGCCTCGTTTTGCGCGCCGTCGGCGACAATCACGCCTCGGCGCACGCGCTCGGCTATCCGGTGCTCAAGATACGCATGCTGGCGGTGCTGTTCGGCGGCGGCTGCGCCGGGCTCGGCGGCGCCTTTCTGCCGCTCGCCTATACGCCGTTTTTCATCCCCGGCATGACCGCGGGGCGCGGCTGGATCGCCTTGGCGCTGGTGGTGTTTGCATCGTGGCGGCCGCTGCGGCTGGTCGGTGGCGCCTATCTGTTCGGCGCGGTCAGCATCCTGCAGCTCCATACCCAGGCGCTCGGGCTCGGCGTGCCGCCGCAGTTGATGTCGGCCCTGCCCTATCTTGCCACCGTGATCGTTCTCGTGTTGATTTCACGGACGCGCGGTACTGCCGGGTCCGCTGCGCCTGCGTGCTTGGGTGTAGTCTTCGTGCCTGATCGCTGAATGCCCCGCGGGGCCTGCGCACGCGGTGAACTGACAGTCTTCCTGCCAACCCGGAGTGAAGATCATGAACAAACGGATCATCTTCGCCGTGGCTGCGGCCGCAGCTCTCGCGCTTGCCGCCGTGACCTTCCACGCGTCCGCCGCCGACAAGCTCAAGGTCGGATTCATCGGTGTCGGCCCGATCGGCGATCTCGGCTGGACCTTTCAGCATGACGTCGGCCGCCAGGCGATGGTGAAGGCGCTCGGAGACAAGGTCGACACGACGTTCGTCGAGAACGTCCCCGAAGGCGCCGACGCGGAGCGGGCGATCGAGCAGCTCGCGCGCACCGGACACAAGCTCATCTTCACCACCTCGTTCGGCTTCATGGATGCCACGATCAAGGTGGCGGCCAAATATCCCAACGTGTTCTTCGAACACTGCACCGGCTTCAAGCGCGCAGCGAATGTAAGCACCTACGCGGCCCGCTTCTACGAAGGCCGCTACATCCAGGGCCAGATTGCGGCGAAGATGTCGAAGTCCGGAGTGATCGGCTATATCGTCTCGTTCCCGATTCCCGAGGTGATCTCCGGCATCAACTCCACCATCCTCGGGGCGCAGAGCATCAATCCGAACATCAAGGTCAAGATCGTCTGGGTCAATTCCTGGTTCGACCCGCCGAAGGAGGCCGACGCCGCCAAGGCGCTCGTCGATCAGGGCGCCGACATCCTGACCCAGCACACCGACTCGCCGGCCGCGATGCAGATCGCGGAGCAGCGCGGCATCCATGCGTTCGGGCAATCGTCCGACATGATCAAGTTCGGACCGAAGGCCCAGCTCACCGCCGACACCGACTACTGGGGCAACTACTACACCCAGCGCGCCACGGCCGTGCTCGACGGCAAGTGGAAATCGGAAGACACCTGGGGCGGCCTTGATGCGGGAATGGTGGTGATGTCGCCCTACACCAACATGCCCGACGACGTGAAGAAGATGGCGATGGAGACCCAGGCGGCGATCACGGCCGGCACGCTGCATCCGTTCAAGTGTCCGGTCGTCGATCAGGACGGCAAGACGCTGGAATGCAAGGGCGGCACTCGCCTCGACGACGGGCAAATCCTGAGCATGAACTTCTACGTCAAGGGCATCGACGACAAAGTCCCGGGAAAGTAGGTCGCCGGCCCTCACTGAACCGGCATCACGGCCGGGCCGTCGTGGCCCGGCCGTTATTGTTTGTCGATCTGAAGCCTCGGCAAAAGGGCAAGCGCATCCCGGTCCAAGCCGCGGCCCTTCAGCTTCCGCGGTACGTCGCGTAGCTCCAGGGCGTGACCAAGAGCGGTATGTGATAGTGTGCCTCGGGCTCGGCGATGGCGAAGCGAACGGGGACGATGCCGAGGAAGGGCGGATCGGTAGCCGGCGTGCCCTGCCGCGCAAAATAGTCGTCGACGGCAAACCGCAATTCGTATTGCGCGATCGGAATAGGCGCATCGGCAATGAGCGGCCGGTCGGTCCGGCCGTCGGCATTGGTCGTCGCGCGCGAGATCAGGCGCGATTTGCCCGAGGAGAAGACCTCGAGAAATTCGATTTGCACTCCCTCGGCGGGACGGCCGCGATGGGTGTCGAGTACATGGGTCGAAAGCCGACCGTGAACCTTGAGGCGATCCGGCGCCGAGACCCGCTGATCGAGCCGCAGCGCGGCGATGCGCAGGATTTCGCTTACCGCCGCCTCCCGCTCCGTCGCCGCATCGTGGCGCAGGCGTTGCTCGAACAGCCGAAGAATCGACTCCTTGCCGTGCCGCCGCACGCAAACGACGAACGGCATGTCGAACTTCGCCCGATAGGCCTCGTTGAGCTGCTGGAAAGCGGCGAATTCTTCCTCGGACAGGCGATCGAGGCCGGCGCTTATTTGCTCGCGCGCGGAATCCGCGGTCAACGTGCCGTCGCGGGTCGCTTTGCCGGCAAGGTCGGGATGGCTTTTGATCAGCGTTCCCTGGCGCTCGGCGCCGGCGTCCCGCACGGCCTGGATCATCGCCTGGTAGAGGGCATTCAAGGTCGCAAACGGCCGCTGCGCATACGCCGCCTCGGCGATCCACAGCCAATGCTCGAAGACGTCGCCGAGCGTGGCGGCAAACGCCCCCGGGTCCATGCGGTTGAGATCGTCCAACGTGACCCGCGCCATCGCCGGCCGCTCTGCTCAGGCGACGACCGGCGCGTCAGCCGCAAGCGCCCGATGCTCGCGGTGCCAATGCCGCGCGATCTCGAGGCGCGTCGGCGTCCACACCCGGTCGAACTTGCCGATGTGATCGAGGAACCGTTTCAGCCCCGCCGCCCGGCCGGGGCGGCCGGCGAGCCGGCAATGCAGCCCAACCGACATCATCTTCGGCGCAGCGGCGCCTTCCTCGTAGAGAAAGTCGAACGCGTCGCGCAGGTAGGTGAAGAATGCTTCGCCCTCGGGAAAGCCCTGCGGGTTGATGAACCGCATGTCGTTGGCATCGAGCGTGTAGGGGATGATGAGGTGCGGTCCCTTCGGCCCGTTCACCCAATAGGGCAGATCGTCGGCGTAGGAATCGGACGAGTAGAGGAATCCGCCGTCGTCGAGAACGAGCTTGAGCGTGTGCGGCGAAGTGCGTCCCGTGTACCACCCCAACGGCCGCTCGCCGGTCGCCTCGGTGTGGACGCGTATCGCCTCGCGCATATGGGCGTGCTCGTCCGCGTAGGAAAAATCCTTGTAGTCGATCCATTTCAAGGCGTGGCTTGCGATCTCCCATTCGGCTTCGCGCATGGCCGCCACGCATGACGGATTGCGGGCAAGCGCATCGGCGACACCGTACACCGTGACAGGAATCTTCCGTGCGGTGAACATCCGCCATAGCCGCCAGAACCCGGCGCGCGAGCCGTATTCGAACATCGACTCCACGTTCATGTTGCGCTGGCCGGGCAGAGGCTTTGCGCCAAGCACGTCGCTGAGAAACGCTTCCGATGCCGCATCGCCGTGCAGCACGCTGTTCTCCCCGCCTTCTTCAAAGTTCATCACGAACTGGACGGCAATCCGGGCGTTGCCCGGCCAGCGCGGATCGGGTTGGTCGCGGCCGTAACCCTTGAGATTCCGCGGATATGGCGAAGACGGCGGAGAGGACACTGCATCACCCGTATCGCGAACTACCGGAGGCCGGATTCACGGCGTATAACGGCCGTTCTTCCTTGCCCCGACATCCTCACCATGACAGATGCGTTGCAAGGTGTTCAAGCCACCCGCTCGACGTTCTAGCCGATCTGAGTGGTCGCCGATTTCCCGGGAGCTGATCATGGAGCGTATACGCATCAAAGCAGGCCGCTTCCAATTCGTTGCACGCCTCGAATCTGAACGTGCGCCGAAGACCTGCGCCAAGTTTCGCTCGATGCTGCCCTACAGGGAGCGCATCATCCATGTGCGCTGGAGCGGGGAAGCGTGCTGGATTCCGCTCGGCGATCTCGACCTCGGACTTGGCTACGAGAATCAGACCAGCTATCCGGCGCCGGGTGAAATCATCCTGTATCCGGGCGGCATCAGCGAGACCGAAATCCTGCTGGCCTACGGCGGCGTGCGCTTCGCCGGCAAGGTCGGCCAGCTTGCCGGAAATCATTTCCTGACGGTGATCGAAGGCGTCGACCAGTTACGCCCGCTCGGTCAGTGCGTCCTCTGGGAGGGAGCGCAGGATATTCTGTTCGAAGCGCTCTGAAGCGCTCCAGGAGGACTTGCTAGGTCTTGCAACATTCTCCTATTTGATTTCCCGAACTCGATCGGAATTGATGAGGGCGCTCACGAAGTCCGGGATTTCGAGACCGGCTTTGACCTTCGCTTCGAGGCTCACCTCGGCCGCCCGCACGTCGGCAAGTTTCGCGAGCACCGCCTGCGCCTGCTTGAGCGGCACGACGACGACGCCATCGCGGTCGCCGACCAGGATATCGCCGGATTCAACAGCAACGCCGCCAACCACGATCGGCAATCCTACCGTCCCCGGCCCGTTGCGGGCCGCCGAATTCGCGGTGAGCCCCGCGCAGTAGACCGGAAGGCCGACGGCAAGGACGCCGGCTAAGTCGCGCACCGAACCGTCGGTGACAAATCCGGCAACGCCACGATTGCGGGCCATGCCCAGCAGCAGATCGCCGGCGATCGCAGTGTGAGTGAAAGCGTCTGTCGCGGCCACGACGATGTCGCCCCGCCTGGCGGCATGCAGCGCGCCGAAAACCGCGAGGCCGTCGGAGGGGCCGGCGTAGCAAGTGACCGCCGTTCCGACCATGACCTGGCTGGACTGGACCAGCGGCTTGATCCGGCAATCGAGGCAGCCCAATCCGCCCATCGCATCCACCACATTTCCGGTCGGCACGCCGGAGAACCCGGCGATCAGCTCATCGGACGGCCGCGGAAAGTTTCGCCTGATCGTCAGCAGGGGCGGATCTTCGATCATTGTCTGTTACCTCGCCTGCACGCATTGGGTCGTGATCATTGCGGTATCGGTTCAAGCTGCCGCCACGCGGTTCACGATCTCGGCGCATGGTCGCCGAGACTCATGATCCGCCGGAATTTGCTCAGGTCATCGCGGTCCCCTCGAGGAAGATCATCATGGGCGGCTGCTCGCGGTGATTTCATCGTGCCTCGCGGCTCGCCGCGTCAGATAGTCCGGTCCGATCTCCGCGATCGTGCGGACGCCGAGAAGTCCCATCACGCGGTCGACCTCGCGGCGCAGGATGTCGAGAACGCGCGCCACACCAGCCTCCCCGGCCACGGCGAGACCGAAAAGATGCGGGCGTGCAATCAGGCACAGCGAAGCGCCCAACGCCAGCGCCTTGACGACATCCGCCCCGCGCCGGATGCCGCCATCGATCAGAACGGGGATGCGCCCGCCGACCGCGGCGACCACGCCCGGCAGGGCATCCAGCGCCGCGGGCGCGCCGTCGAGTTGCCGGCCGCCATGGTTGGAAACGATCACCCCCTCGATCCCGCGCGCGATCGCCTCGGCGGCCTCCTTGGGATGAAGAATGCCTTTCAGCAGCAGGGGACCCTTCCACATCCCGCGCAGCCACTCGACGTCGCGCCAGGACATCGACGGATCGAGCAGGCTTGCGATCTTGGCGGCCATCGCGCTGATGTCAGCCGCGGCACCCGGGCTCGTATAATTGGCGAAGTTAATCTTTGACAGCCGGGGGCCCATGCGTAGGAGCCAAGGCAGTTTGGCAGCCATCGCCATAACGTCGAGCGGCGAGAACCGCGGCGGGATGGTGAAGCCGTTGCGGATATCGCGCTCGCGGTTACCGACGAGCTGATTATCCGTGGTCAGCACCAGGGCATCGAAGCCGCTCGCCGCGGCGCGCTCGACGAATTCGCGGGTCAGGCCGCGGTCGCGATAGATGAAGACCTGCATCCAGCGCGGCCCGGCGGAACTCGCGGCAAGCTCCTCCATCGTACAGGTCGAGGCATGGCTCAGGCAAAAGGCGGTGCCGGCTGCCGCAGCCGCGCGCGCCGCGGCGATCTCGCCTCCCGGCCAGAACAGGCCGGATAGCCCGGTCGGACCGATCATCACCGGCAGTGCCAAGCGCCGCCCGAACAATTCGACCGAGAGTTCACGATCAGCCGCACCATGAAGCGGCTGCGGAAGCAATTCGAACTGCGCAAACGCGTCCTCGTTGCGCCGAAGCGTATACTCGTTCTCGGCGCCCCCATCGGCGAAGTCGAACACCGGGCGCGGCAGGGTGCGTTGCGCCATCGCCCGGATGGCTGCGAGACTGTACGCAGAACGATGCCAAGACGGAGATGCGGTTGTCATCGGGAGATGAATGCGATGCAGAGCATAGCACGACCCGGGAAGCTGCACATCGCGGCCATTCTGCGTAGATCGGCGCGGCCTCAACACGGGAACTGTCGATGAGCAACCAGTCGATGGGAGCGGCGAAGCCCGGCGCGCCCGAACTCATCGCCGCAGGCCTCGGCTGGCCCGAGGGACCGACTGTGATGCCGGATCATTCGCTGGTGTTCGTCGACACCTATCGGTCGCAGCTGACGACCATCGGCCCGGACCGTGTCCCTCGACGCTTCGCCTACACCGCCGGCGGACCGAACTCGTGCGTGCTCGGTTCCGATGGCGCGCTCTACGTGTGCCAGAACGGCGGCACGACGGGCCCCTGGCGGGCCAAGGAAATGGTCGAGCCGTCGATCCAGCGGGTGCATGCGGGCGGCAAGGCCGAAACCCTGATCACTCACGTCGAGGGCATCAAGCTCAACGGCCCCAACGACCTCGCCTTCGCGCCTGACGGCAGCCTCGTGTTCTCCGACCCCGGCACCTATAACCTGAAGAACCCCGATCCGAGCTACATCCACAAGATCACTCCCGATGGTGTGGCAAAGGTCGTCATCGCCTTCCCGAAGCCCGTTTTTCCCAACGGGATCACGGTCGAAGCGGA
>Ga0210397_10000708_pt1 | contig 22037 bp, 16 predicted proteins | sample IncBWH2OmetaG_FD_160126 | JGI IMG/M metagenome (GOLD analysis project Ga0210397, IMG submission 160126) | Forest soil microbial communities from Barre Woods Harvard Forest LTER site, Petersham, Massachusetts, United States - Inc-BW-H-2-O ...
ACTAATGGAAAATTTTCTCTCAAAACGTATACTTGCTGGAAGATTTTCTCCCTTTTTTTTTTAAATCACTATAATGCTGGAAAATTTTCTACCATTCACCTGCATGGTATCTTCGGCTTTTGGGACAAAAATCAAAGATCTCAATACTTGAAAAGAGGGTAAATAAAGACGAATGTTTCAATTTTGTTGTTAAATCAATGTAGTCCCATTATTTCTCTTAAATTTGACTATTAATATTTTTATAATCAATTACTTGTCATTTTAACTAAATAATTATTAAATTTACCTATTGACAAACGATAAACCCCAATTTTTAGGGTTTATTATATAATAAAAGGTAATGGCGAGAAGTACATATATATCTGAAAATCTAACACAACAGCAAATCGACTTCATTCTGATGCTGGATGAGGAAGAATTGGACATTTTTAGCTTACTCGACGTAGAAGAGTTGGTTGGAAAAAGGTTCTCTGATGTGAATGAAATAGTAGAGAATCTCGTCCATAAAAAAATATTATCGAGAATAGAACGAGGTAAATATTGTAGAGCCAATTTCAGAGACGAACTAGCAATAGGAACTTTTGTAGTTCAATTAGGAGCAGTGGCTTATTGGACAGCATTGAATAGATATGGCTTAACCGAACAGTTTGCAAACACGGTATTTATTCAAACCACTCATTTAAAAAAAGATAAAAGCATTTTTGGCACATCATACAAATTTATAAAGATTGCGAACAATAAGAGAGTAGGTGTTAGTAAAGAAGGCCATGGAAGTCATGCGTATTTTATTACAGACATCGATAAAACCATCGTAGATTGTTTTGATCTTCCTCAATATTCCGGAGGTTATGCAGAATTGTTAAGAGCATTCAATCAAGCCAAACTTTCTTCCGATAGTATGATTACTTACAGCAAAGCTATTAATAACATTGCTGCTACTAAACGTATGGGTTATTTGGCAGAGCTGTTAGATAAACCAGGCTTAAAAGCATTCATTCGCTACGCCAAAGAACAGGTAAACACCAAATACAATCTGTTCGATCCGCAAGGCAATGAAAAAGGAGACTTTGTGGCCGAGTGGAAATTACGATTGAACATTACCAAAGAAGAAATACTAGACATTACGAATAAACAATACTAATGATACTTAAACGAGAAGTTGAAAAGCTGGCAGAAGAAAAAGGAGTAGCAAAAAGTACCATAGATAAAGACTGGGTATTGGGGCACTTCCTTGACGCTATATTCTCTATTCCGGAATGCAGAGAAAGCTTGATATTTAAAGGCGGGACTTGTCTGAAGAAATGTTATTTTCCGGATTATCGTTTTTCAGAAGATCTGGATTTTACTTCTGTTGATCCTGATTTTGTATTGGATAAAAAATTACTTGCGCGAATAATGAAATTGGTAACAGAACGAACGAATGTTCCTTTACATGTTCATGAACTGAAACCTCTTAAACATAAAGATACATTAACCGGTTATGCTGCACTCATTAAATTCTGGGGCGCAGACCACACTAAAAATCAGGCACCGCCGGCACCAGACCGATGGACAACAAGTATTAAGATTGAAATAATTTTATACGAAACCATGCTTTTTCCTGTGGTGCAAAGGCAGGTATCTCATGCGTACTCGGATACGTTATCGGATGCTACTCAAACAATACCTTGCTATGCAATCTCAGAAGTACTATCAGAAAAACTACGCGCTCTTATACAGCGTTCCTACACCGCTCCTCGTGACTTCTACGATATCTGGTATTTGGCAAACAATGTACAAGATTTGGATTGGGAGGGAATTGCAGAAGCCTTTCATAAAAAGATGGCATTTAAAGAGCTTGAGTTTACCGGCATTGATCAAATGATTAATGCAGACAATGATAAAAGTCTAAAAGCAGCTTGGAACAATAGTTTAGCTCATCAGATAGCCAAAGACCAATTACCGGAATATGAAAAGGTAAGAGAGTACTTAATGGAATTATTAGAAAAAATATTTAAGAAATGAATCAGCACGATGCTTTTAGACAAATAGGCTACATCCAGCAAGCTTTGTCACAGAATAAGAAACCAATTGGGATATTTATTGCTGCTGGTTGCCCTTTGTCGGTCAGGATAGAGGAAGATGATGATAAAGGAGAAAAGAAAAATATACCATTGATTCCAGATGTTGCAGGACTTACTTGGATTATAATAGAACAGCTTAAAAGTAAAGATGAAAATCCGAGTGATTGCGATAAGTTGGTTGCTCAAATGAAAGTAAACGGTATAGAAAGTCCTAATATAGAAGATATACTTAGTGAAATACGTGCATTAAAACAAGTCGTTGGTAAAGCAACTGTACGTGAGTTCACATCTGAGACCTTGGCAATATTGGATAAAGAAATATGTAAAATTATATCAGAAAAAGTTGACAAAGAATTACCAGACAAAGAATCACCATATCACAATCTTGCAATTTGGGTTAGGTCAATAGAAAGAGATAAACCAGTACATCTATTTACTACAAATTACGATCTTCTATTAGAACAAGCGCTAGAGGAATCTGCTTGCCCTTATTTTGATGGCTTTATAGGTAGCAGAACTGCTTTTTTTGATCTTCGTACGGTAGAGGAAGAAAATCTACTAAGTTCTCGGTGGGCTAGATTATGGAAAATACATGGTTCAATTAATTGGAAACTTGACAAAAGCGGAGGTGTAGTAAGAAGCGATAAGATGGGAAAAGATGATAGTTATCTAATTTACCCTTCTCATTTGAAATACGATCAGAGCCGAAAAATGCCCTATCTTGCAATGCTGGATAGATTGAAAGATTTCACTCTGGCGCATTCCTCTGTTCTATTTATGTCAGGATATTCTTTTAGTGATGATCATATTAATGATGTATTAGTACAAGGTCTTCAAAGTAATCCAACAGCAATGACATTTGCTTTTCTGTATGGTCAATTGGATGATCCTAAATATGTAAAAGCGAAACAATGTGCTAAGATGATTCCAAACCTTAGTCTGATGGCTTTTGATAAAGCAATTATTGGAAGGCAAGAAGGCGTATGGACACTTGCAGATGAAGGAAAAATCAATGAGATACCAGCACAAGCGGTTGTCTTATGTAAAAAGGAAGAAGGTGAAGGTACGGAGAAAAAAGTAATTAAATGGTTTGAGTTAAGATTAGGCGACTTTGCAAAGTTCGGTGATTTTTTTAGAGAAATGAGTTCTACCCAAACACAAGATGATGAAAAAGTCGGCAAATAATCCTACACTTTTGGGGACGGTCCAAGACGTAAACGGTACTTCTGTTAGTGTTACTCTTAACAATAATCAGTTATCCGGATTAGCTTTTGTAGATGGTCAAGGTTATAGAATAGGACAAGTTGGAAGCTTTGTTAGGATCCCAATTGGTTATATTGATTTGTTTGGAATTGTATCACAGGTAGGCGCAAGTGCTGTTCCTGAAAACATTGTTGATAAAGATCCCTATGGATACCGTTGGTTAAAAGTTCAATTAATAGGAGAAGGTTACCGAAGAGGGAAATTTCAAAGAGGTATATCTCAATACCCAACTATTGATGATGAAGTACATTTAGTGTCTGAAGCAGATCTTGCCAATATATATGGAGAACAAAATAAGCAAAACCATATGGTGCGTGTAGGGCATATTGCTGGTTCAGAATCTATAGATGCTTTAATTGACATAAATAAATTAATCACCCGGCATTCCGCAATTGTAGGAACAACTGGTTCAGGAAAATCCACTACTGTTGCAGGTTTATTGAATGCATTGTCGGATAATAAACGATTTCCTTCAGCACGAATAATTGTTTTAGACATTCATGGTGAATATGGTAAAGCACTTCAAGATAGAGCAAATATATACAAGGTAAATCCGGATATTAACAACCCAAATGAAAAGCCATTACACATTCCGTACTGGGCTATGAGTTTTGATGAATTGACAACAATAACATTAGGACATATTGATGATAAAGACAAAGGATTTATTCTTGAAAAGATTACCGAGTTAAAAAGAAAATCAATTGATAACGCAAGATTAACTACTCCAGATAGCTATTCAGGGATAACTGATCAGAATTTAACTGTTGATTCTCCAATACCGTTTAGCATAACAAGACTGTGGTTATATTTGCATAGACTTATAAATTCTACACATACCGTACCTGGAACAGGTCAGTTTTTTCATGGGATAACAGAAAATTATGATGCTTCAAAAAGTACAGAAGCATTGTCAATTAATGCTACTACGGGTAAACCATTTCAAATAGGAAATTCTGATTTAATTACTCCACCATCATACGAACCACAAAAAGACAAGCAAATTTATTTGAGTGGAATGAACCTAAACATTAGAAGGCCTTTAGATAGTTTAGCATCTAAACTTCGGGATCCCCGATTTGATTTTCTTTTTAAGCCTGGCGAATGGCAACCAGATGTAGAGGGAGAAGTAAAAAGCGATTTGTCTGAATTGATGAAATCATGGATAGGTTCAGATAAACCAATTACGATACTAGACCTTTCTGGTATACCAACTTCAATAATGAATAGTATCATTGGAATTTTATTAAGAATTCTTTATGATGGGTTATTTTGGGCCAGGAATCTTTCTCAAGGAGGTAAAGAAAGACCACTTCTTCTCGTTATGGAAGAAGCACACTCTTACTTAAATGATAATTTTGAAGGTCTAGCATCTCCAATAGTTCAAAGAATTGTTAAAGAAGGAAGAAAATATGGTATTGGTGCAATGATTGTAAGTCAAAGGCCATCCGAAATAAATTCTACAATTTTGTCTCAGTGCGGTACATTCTTTGCATTAAGACTTTCTAATCATGCTGATCGTTCCCATATTACAGGTGCAATTTCTGATAACCTAGAAGGTCTGACAAATATGTTGCCGATTTTGAGAACTGGAGAAGCAATTATTCTAGGTGAAGCGGTTAAGCTACCTATGAGGACAATGATTGAAGCTCCTCCAAAAGATAAACGACCTGACAGCCAAGATCCGATTGTTTGTGATGAACTTATTCCAGAGCTTTCCATGAGCTTGGGAGGTTGGAATATTCAAATGGAACCTAAACCTAATTACAAAGAATTTATGCTAGTATGGCGTAAACAAAACCCAAAAATTTAAAAAATAAAAATTAAGAAACATTAAAAATATGGAATACTACTCATCATTTGAATCATCTAATGTAGCCAAGATCGGTTATGAAGCTTCATCATCTACTCTTGAAGTTCATTTTCACAATGGTGGTGTGTATCAATATTATGATGTGCCAAGTCATATATGGGATGCTTTTAAACAAGCTGATTCTCAAGGGCAGTTTATACATCAAAGTTTAAAAGGTCAATATCGATATTCTAAAATCTAAGCTTAGTTTTCTGGGGTGGGAATTCTTCATTATCTTTTAGTCTGTATGCTTTCCACTCTATCTTTTGCATTGGTAATTAACTCCATATCTTAATTAAGATCTGGACAGATATATTTGATAATGTATATAGTAGTATTGTTTTTATAATATCTCTTGTTTATGGCTGATTTTTTGAATTCCATTATTCTCACAAGGTCACTTATTGACTCGAACGTAGCCCTGAAATTGTTACGAACAAGAAACCTATCACTAATTCTCACCTTTTTCTATAGAGAATTTAAAGGTGGTCAAGAGTTATCTATTCCTTACAATAAAGTGCTGAGTAGCTTGGCTGATTATCTGGAAGAAATTGATTACTCAGAAGAGGACGATGAAATAGCTTCGGGTAGACTTATAATGGATTATAATGAGAGAGCTAAGCTATATATTGATCGTTGGATAGAATCTTACTATATAAGAAATTTTATAGATGATACCACGAAGGAGCCATTAGTAATGTTATCCAAGCATGTTGAGAAAGTTTTTCAGGTTTTTGATATTTTAAAAGAGAAAGAATTTATTGGGGCAGAATCGAAATTTAAAGATATCTTCTACAAACTACGTGATCTAATTGAAAATGCAAATCCGGATAAGGAGAAACGTCTTGCAGATCTTGAAAAACGGAAACAAGCTATTGAAGAAGAAATACGACGTATTAATATAGATGGGCAAGTTAGTATATATGAAGACTACCAGATAAAGTCAAGGTTTGAAGATGTTAATCGACTTGCAAATGAATTGATTGGTGATTTTAAAGAGGTTGAAGATAATTTCAAAGATATTACTAGAAAAATATATGAAAAACAGCAAGGACAGGAGTTGACAAAAGGCAAGTTGCTAAGTGAAACATTTGATTCGTTGTATGAGTTGAAAAATACAGATCAAGGGAAAAGCTTTTATGCATTCTGGCAATTCATGTTAGATGATATGGGACAAGAAGAATTGCAAAGGCTTACGAAGGATGTACATAAAATATTATCAGATAGAGAAATTGAGCTTTCATCAAGATCATTAAAAAAACTGAAAACACTTCTTCATCAGGCGGGAAGAAAAGTGCTTGAAAAAAATGATTTATTAGCTGACAAATTAAGTAGAGAAATTGTATCAAAGGATCAACAGGAAAGTCGTAAGTCAAAAGAGCTAATGGCTGCTATTAGAAAACTAGCTTTAAAAAATGCAGGCAAAAATCAATCAAGGGAAGAATATTTTGCAATTGATTCTTGGCCGGAAATACATCTTCCACTTGAGAGAAAGTTGGGAGAAAAATCAACAACGACTCAATTTATTTCCAGACCCAACAATGGCACAATGGACCTGGATGATTTGAGTGAGTTAGCTAAGATATATAGTAACGATATGGTAGATAAAAAACTCTTACTTGCCAATATCAATGAGCTATTAAGAGAGAAAAGTCAAGTAACACTTAAACAAGTAATCGAAGCTAAAGGTATTTCTAAAGGCCTTGCAGAGTTGCTTGCTTATATTAGTTTGTTAAATCATTCATCTAAGTTCTTTGTAAAACAAGGTCATACAGAGATTATACTATTTGATTCGGAAAATGGTAAATATTTAGAAACTCCTCAAATTATTTTTAGTAAATGAAGCTATGGAATATATAAATAAAAAAATTTCTCCTTATGCAAAAGTAGCTGTGAAGCTACTTCAAGGTGCTGTATTTGAAGATCAAAAAGAAATATGGGACGAAATGATAAAGTACCAGGTGGAAATAGCTCAGTACTTTGAAAAAATTGCATTGGATTTAATCATTGATAAACGAGATGGATATGCTTTTCTTAAGCAAATAGAAATAGATGACAAAGGAAATACAATAGGCTTAGTCAGAAGAATGCCATTAAGCTATGAACTCACATTAGTCTGCGTTTCACTAAGGGAATGGCTGGATGAATTTGACGCAAATGATACTGAATCCAGAAATTTATACATTACTCCTAAATTATTTAGAGAAAGATTAGAAATGTTCTTTAAAGAAAAAGCCAACGAAGTAAAGTTTATTAAAGAATTGAATCGTTTTTTGGCAGAGACGGAAAAATTGGGATTTATCAAAATGGTAAATGAAAATGTTTTAGATCATGATGAAAATCAATATGAGGTAAGAAGAATTATTAAAGCCAGATTTACAAATGATGAATTGGTTAAGTTCAAAAACCTGATGGAAAATGACGTATAGTTTGTTTAGTACTAAAGCTGGCGAGGCTGGATTTAGGTTACATGCTTATGAAATATATAACTGGGGAACATTTGATGGTGTCGTTTGGACTATCCGACCGGAAGGAGAGACTTCATTACTAACAGGCGCGAATGCTTCAGGGAAGACTACCCTTGTCGATGGTTTATTGACTTTATTGGTTCCAGAAAAAAGAGGTAGAGCTTATAACCAAACAGCTGGGGCAAAAGGTGAGAGAACAGAAGAAAGTTATGTGTTGGGAGAATATGGAGAAACAGACAATGAAGAAACAAATACAAGAGAAATAAAGAAATTACGAACGGATAAATCTAACACTCATTCTATTCTTCTAGCTGTATTTAAGAATGAAGATCAGTTTGTATCCCTTGTACAATGTCGATGGTTTTCAGGTAGTGAATTAAAGAGAGTTTTTATAGTTGCTTATAAACAACTATCTATTTCAGAGGATTTTTCTCCCTTTGATTCCGCTGGAGAATGGAGAAAGAGATTAAAGCAGAAGTACCCAAAGCAGGGAGCGAAAGAAGTACTCCATTTTATCGATAGTCCTGGAGAATATGGCAGAATGATGCGAAAAGCATTTGGCATGCGTTCGGAAAAGGCACACTCATTATTCGGACAAACAATAGGTTTAAAAGTATTGGGAAATCTAGATGAATTTGTGAGGAATCAGATGCTTGAGGAAAGAGAATCGGAAGTAGAATTTCAAAAGATAAAAGTACACTTTAAAACGCTTTACGATGCACATAAGGCGATTGAAAAAGCTCATGAGCAAATTCGTTTGTTAACACCTATTCGAGAAAAATATACAGAACTTACGAATTGTAAGGCATTATTATTTCAAAATGATAATGATCAGCAAATACTCCCTTATTGGTTTGCACAAAAAAAAATAGGCATTCTGCAAGATTATTTGATAGAACAGGAGGAAGTGTTGCAGAAAGCACAAGATGAACATAAAGAATTGGGGAATTTAATTCAGGATTTTTCTGACAAAGAAAGAGAATTGGATATACAAATTCGAAATGATGAGGTGGGGAAACAAATAACTACTCTGGAAAAAAAGAATAAAGAATTAGAAGATAAAAAGAAAGATAGACAGGAGGAATTAAATAAATATAATAAACTGGCAGAACAACTCGAATTATCACAAAATCCATCTGCAGAATTATTTGAACAACAGCAGAAGAAAGCTTTAGAAAATAAAAAGGCAACAAAAGAAATATTCCAGCAAAAAAAAGATGAAGAGTTTCAACTTAAGATGCAAAGACAAAAGCAAAATGAACAATTTGCTATTGTCTCTAAAGAATTACAGGAGTTAAGAACACAAAAAAATAACATAACTGGTAGAGTTGCAGAAATAAGAAGGGAACTATTGATATATGTAGGAGCAGCAGAAACTGAAATACCTTTTATTGGTGAACTTGTCAAAGTTAAATCTGAAAGTAAGCATTGGGAACCAGCCATTGAAAAAGTGCTGCATAGTTTTGCATTACGATTAATAGTACCCGATAAGTATTATAAGTCTGTAAACAAATATGTAAATGAAAATGATCTGAAAGGCAGAATTGTTTATCAAAGGTATAAAGCTGAAACTTTCCTTTCTGGACTTTTAAATATAGAAGAAAATAAACTTTATAATAAACTGGAATTTAAAAAATCCTCATATACTGACTGGATTGAAAACGAAATCAAAAAAAGCTTTGACTATGTATGCACAGATGATTTAGAAGACTTTTATGTCTGTGAAAAAGCCATAACAAGCAAAGGGTTAGTTAAGAATACATCTAGACATGAAAAGGATGATAGACCTGAAGTTAAAAATCGTCAACAATTTGTATTGGGTTGGGATAATAAAGATAAAATAGCTTCCGTACGTGAGCAAGCCGAGAAGCTTGATACAGAGATAAAAGATATTGAAAGAAAACTCTCCTTATTAGAGAAGGAACAAAAAAGAATTGAGAATCATAAATTAGCTTTAGAAAAAATTACCGATTTTAACTTGTTTAAAAAAATTGATTGGTGGGCTATATCTGATGAAATTCAGGACAATGAAAACAAAATTTCGGAACTGCAAAAAACGGATGATAGGGTAAATACGCTTAAGAAACAACGTGATGGTATTCTTAAAAATCTAAATGATGCAAAAGTGAACTTGGAATCAAAATCCAAGAACATTCATGTGATCGAATTAGATGTTCAACAAAAAAGAGGTTTTGATAAAACCAGTAAAACGTTACTTGAAAGTTATCAAGGATTAGACGTTACGAATAAAGCTGAAGCTTTTGAACAAAAATGGATTATTGATGTTGAGTTAACCATCCATAATATAGATACAATTAGTAGGAAGTTCAGCGCACAAATTGAAGGAAAAATAGAAGAGTTCAAAGGTAAAATAAGAGATACCAAAACAGCTGCGGAAACCCTAATGCGCGATTTTACACATCCCATTAACAACGACATACTTTCCAGGTTTGATGATTGGAAGACTGATACGCATAAACTTTCTGACAGTGCAGAGTTCATTGAAGAGTATGTAAACTTATTAGAACAAATCGAAAATCAAGAATTGGCTGAACACAAACAACGTTTCAAAAAATACCTTGATGAAGAGATGATTACTAAAATGTCAGACTTCAATGGTTGGTTAATGAGACAGGAAGAAGATATTGAAGAAAATATCGAAGCGCTTAATGCTTCATTGGCTAAAATAAATTTCAAAAGTAATCCTCCTACATTCATTCGGCTTCATGTTGATAAAGATTATTCACCTAGAATCAAAGAATTTCGCTTTAGGTTGAATGATTGGAAACCTAATATTGCTGAATATCAAAGAACACAAGACGATACGATTCTCGAACAAAGTTTCATGAAAATAAAATCTTTATTAGATGAGCTTACAAATGAAGAATCATTTAGAAAAGAAGTATTGGATGTGAGGAATTGGTTGAAGTTCAAAGCCGTTGAACATTATAGAGAAGATAATAGAATATTTAGAAGTTATACTGGTACAGCAAAGCTTTCAGGAGGAGAAGGTGCCCAACTAACGTATACTATTTTAGGCTCTGCCATAGCATATCAGTTTGGCATACATTCAGAAGGGCTTACTCATAATTCTTTTCGCTTTATTTGTGTGGATGAAGCGTTTAGTAAACAAGATGATGAAAAGGCACGTTTTTTAATGGAATTGTGCAAACAACTTCATTTACAATTGATGGTTGTGTCCCCGGCAAAAGCTGAAGAAGTAGCAATTGTAGAAGAGTATATTGCAAAGGTGCATTTTATACAAAGAAAGAATAATAAAGAATCTGTTTTATATGATATGCCTATCAAACAATTTCAAGTTAACAGGAAAGAATACTTGGAACAAGTCGATGTAACAAATGATTAATGTTGAAGAAATAAAGAAAAAGACTGATAATATTTTTTTTGATGTGTTAAGAGCAGGCATCAAAAAGGAAATTATTTTTCCTAAATCAATAAGATCTAATAAATCTGTTTCACAGGATTTTGAATTAATGGGGAAAGAGTTTGGACCCATTATAGAAAATTCTAAGGATAGAAAAGGTTATGGATATTCAATAGTTTATTCAAAAATAAATACTCGAAAGCATGGACAGCAGGATATTCCTGTAGAAATTAAATTTGAAACGTTAGAAGACTATTTACTTTTTGCTAAGAAAAAAATACCATATAATAATTTTTTATCAGATATAACTTTAATCATAAGTCAATTTCCAGAGTTGGAAGATTTATTTATTAAATCGCCCAATATAGTTCTTGAAAATAATGAAAAATGGCCTGAACTCTTATCGGTTTGTCATTGGTTCAAACACCTTTATGAGCAAGACAAATATTACATCAGAGAATTGCCGATAGAGTCCATACATACGAAGTTCATTGAAAACAATAAAGGCACATTAAAAATACTTTTAGATGTTATTATTCCTGATAAAATAAGAACAGAAGAATCTGATTTTGAAAAAAGATATGGACTAAAGTATTCACCGCTCTTTATTCGTCTTAGAATATTGGATAAACACCTATTTATTAATAATTGTTTTACGGATGTGTGCCTTACTGTTGGAGAGTTCAAACAAACGCCCTTGAATTGTAAAAATATATTGATCACAGAAAACCTCATGAACTTTTTGACACTTCCTTTAATAGATGATACAATTGCTTTATGGGGCGGTGGTTTTGGAATTGACAAGTTAAAAAACATCTCTTGGTTCGAAAATAAAAATATATATTATTGGGGAGATCTTGATACACATGGAATGCAGATTCTATCACAATTAAGAATTTATTATCCTCATGTATTTAATTTGATGATGGACCAAGAGACATTAGAGTCGCATAGACAATACTGGGGTGTGGGAAAAGAAACAAAGGTTCTTAATTTGCCGGGGTTGACAGACCAAGAGAAAGAATTATTTCTTTTATTAAAAGAACATAACACACGTCTTGAACAAGAAAGAATACCTCAATCGTTTGTTCTTAATATTCTTGAAAAAACATTTAATATAATATAAATTAAAATTTATACCAGCGTACCCAGCCTTCCTGTCGGTCGGCAGGGTACTTGAGAAAACTTTTAACATTCTAAAGAATAGGATAGCAGGAGTACTGCAAGCAAATATTTTGTTTGATAAATGACGGCATATTTGCTTGCAGCACACCTGCATTTTAATTACTACCGTTCCGCGAACCTTCACGGTAGCATGTATGGTACTTGCCACCCGCTTCCATTGCATCCTCCTTTTTGCTGCGGGACACTGTACTTATGGTTTTAAGATTATATGCTATGGAATCTATCGACTACTAAATACAACAATACTTGCAGCAAAAACGTCTGCAAAGGTCGGGGTGAACAAGTACCATACAATATCCATCCCAAAGCTATTTAACATAAAGTCGCTTCCATTCCATTATATAACCTGGCTTCCCGCCGCACAAAACCCAAGCAAAGCCAGTTTATATAATTCACTTTATATTAAATATCTTCCCAAGGGCTAAAATCGCCCTTCAACCCATTGGGCTGCATATTGTCATGTTTTTTGCTATCCTGCGCACTAGCCAATGGCGCTTCGCAATTTTTTTTATGCCACCGCACCCCGCTACCCTTTCAACGGTGCAGTAAAATAAACTATGGATTTGTTTTATGTCAAAGTGCCTAGGCAGGTAAGCTTAGTGCTTCGTCGATACTACATGGCGTATAACTTTTCCATACCTCCTAACACTTTCACTTACCCGCCTTTTCCTACCGCACTTTGAAAGCCATAGTTTTATTTTACTGCGAAGTGTTAGCCCCTTTACCAACGCACTTAAAAAATAAAAGAGAAAGCAAAAATCGTTCGGGATTGCAGGGATTGTAAAGGTCAAGCCCTACGGGTTTTTGAAAAAATCTCCACCCTTCGCGAAAAGCTTCGGGTAGTATTTTTCCAAAAAACCTTGACAACCCTACAATCCCGAACTGGGAGAGAGCTTTCTTTTTCTTTTTTTTCTGGTTTTTTTCTTCTTTCTTTTGAAAAGGTGTTTAGCTATTTTTAAAGATGAAGTACGAAAATATATTGATAGGCGATTTTATATATGCTATGGGATATGCCTCTTGTCAAATGGGAATAGCAAACAATAAAGTTGACTTGCTCCAACAAACACCAGGAGATAAACCGATTGGAGATTTGCTAGGAAATATTGGTGGGAGAAACTTTATCATAGAATTCAAACGAAATAGAAAACTTCTGAATACAGAGATTTCAAAAGATTCTAAGAGTTTCTTATTAAAAAAAGTTTTAGAAAGTGAGATGCTACTAATTTCAAAGAAATGTCATTTTATTGCTTTCTTCGAAAACGTTGACCTTTTGGTAAATCCCTATTTATACTTGAACTCTATTTATCAATCCGATTTTCAGGAGCCATTTTCACAAGATGTATTTTTCAAAATGTTAGTTGAAAAACAAATAGGAGCAGATAAAGAAGAAATAAACAAATACACACGATTTTTGTCAACGTATTCGAAACCTTCATCTTCAACCGTTCTGGTAAATTACCTAGCAGGAAGGAAGCCTTTAGTTATTGATATCTCGGATGGATATAGTTTGGAAAGAAAACTTGAAATGGAAATTAAAATAGAAAAAGCGCCTGCAAAAAATATACAAAAGCAAAAAGGAATGGAAATGTAAAAGGGGCTATTTTAGCCCCTTTATTTTACTTAGCTATAGTACTAATTTTTTTAATAGGAGTGATACGCTAAAACTTACTACCGCACCTACAATGGCTAGTACAACTGTTTTGCGATATCTGCAACATCTACATTAGCAAAGATGCTCAATAGGGTTCCACCAATGGTTCCAAACACAGTGCCGTTGTGTCCGCTATGATTACTCATTTTCTACAGCAGTTTGACTAACTGCAGTAATAACGCCACCTGCTAATGTCAAGTATCCTGCTACAGTAATTAATGCGGTAGGTAAAGCGATCGGAGCAGCTAGGAGCGAGCCGCCAACAGCAGCAACACTTAAACCTACAGCGCGCAGTACTTTGAAGAATTTAGGGGTAGGAGCTTTTACTCTTTGAACAATATTCATGACTGATTATTTTTAAATGTTTTACAGAAATTTTTATTTGCTTTATAACCTGAGAAATTAAAAATAGTATGACCAGAAAATATCAGCCATACTATTTTTAATCAAATTAAATTACCTCTACAATTGCTAGAGAATTGTATGCTCCATTTTTCAATGAATACTGTTGTCCATTTACTTCCTGGAAGAACTCGATCTCAAGCAAATAAAATTGAAGGCCTGTACCCACAGGCACATCTGCCGGTACCAATGAAATATTGCTAGATGTTCCGTCGATAGGAAGATTTGCAGCCGGACTAAACTGGATATCGAAGATTCCGGTAGCGAAGTCTATGTTCGCATATGCTCCTTTGATCGTGCAGTGTGTTGCTTTAGCCGGAGCAGCAATATCATTGATCGGTACCAGATTGGGAATGCCAATTTCTCCGGTAGCAGTATTGACTGTATACGGCTTGTATAAAATACTACCAAGGATTGATTTCAAGTTGAAATTAAAGCCTTTTAAAATGGCTTTACCTTGTGGCGTAGTTAAACCACTGAAAGGCGTTCTTTTGCCTCTGGCGCTTGCCGTATCCAGCTTTAGAATATCCATCATAGTCTTAGTGACTCTAGATGTTACTCGACTGTCGGAAGCGCTTTGCATGAGTGCGCGCAACGCATCACGAAGTAATTTACCTGCAAGGCCTGCAGCACCAAATTCTTCGCCGTTCTCTCTTGTCCGGATAAATGCAGGATCATTTGCAATACGATCACCACTTACTCCACCTTTTTCACGCACAAGATGTCCATCTAAAGATGTCTTGTAAAAAGTCATACCTCCGATAGTACCTTTAAGTTTTAAAATTCCATTTTGTCTTGCCATAAGAATAATTTTTTAGTTAAACATGTGGCAATAGTAAAGGCTTAAATTAAGGCATTCAAATGCGTGGTTCCGCTTAGGTACCTATTAGACACTTTGTTCCGAAATAGTCTATTATGCCTTATCAAAATAACTTCTAACTTTGTGTAAAGCTTTGCTTCAGGCATAGATGAAGCATAGATAAAGCATAGATAAAGCATACATAGAGTATGGAATTAACGCGAAGTTGTATTTATCCTAAGGATGTGCAGCGGATTACCGGTAAAAGCGAAAGGTATTGCAGAAAGCTTTTGAGGAAACTAAAAGTGGAATTGAAAAAGGACGCACATCAATTCGTAAGCATTGAAGAATTTGCAAATTATGTCGGCCTTGATCCTGAGCTGGTAAAAACGTACATCACCGATTAAAAACATCTGATTTTTTCAGCTCTATATTATAGCAAATTGCTACATTTTTTTTGAGATAGATTGACCTCTTTTGTAGTTCTAATCTTCGCAATTTTGTACCTTTATATAGGTCATCTAGGTGATACCAATACGTTCTATAACAGCGCAAACAACATAGTAACCTATTCGGTTACCTGTTAATTGTGAGTATTGTTAAAATAATGATTGTCAACGATATCATAGCTTGGGTTAGCATCTTGCCACCCCGACTTTTAAAGTTTCAGGTTTACTTGAAACTTTTTTTGTTTCAATATTTTAGAATTATTGATGGGATTTATAAAACATGTTTTTTGTATATATACTTTATAGCGAATCGATTAAAAAGTACTATGTTGGTTATACGAATAATTTAGAAAGATCAGAAGCATTAAGATTATTGGTGATCGGATGAATAAGTAAGTTGAATAAAATATGATTTAACGTCATTGAGGTTTTAAACCTCAATGACGTTTTTGTTTTAGGGCAAACGGTATCATATAACCGTGAATACATAAGTTGAGATATATCACCTATCCTAAACGGGTAGCAGACCGCCGGTTTTAAATTTCTACTTTTAATAAAATACAGAATTGGATAAAAGCTCAAACAATTTTCGCATGAAAAAATCTTTACCACACATTCAGTACAGCCGTTTATTTTCTTTGTATCAGAAGCTATATGCCCGGTTAAACAAACATTTTTCAACGGGTCGTTTCAAACAGTTCGGTAAAGCGCAACAGTACAAATTACTAAACAGGATAGAACGTTTAAGAGTACAGCTGAGTCGTATGGAGCAGGGCTTAAAGCTAGGTGGGCTTGCTTTGGTATTTGGCACAGCAATATCTGTGCAGCAAGCCAATGCGCAGACAAGCCCCGCTTTTAAAGTGAGCACTTATACAGGAGGTGCAGGAGCTCAAAGAAATACTTCTGTTGCTATGGATAGCGAAGGTGACTTCGTATTTACCTGGGACAGTTATATAGAGGATGGAAGTATATGGGGGATATTCGGGCAACGTTATGATAAGAGTGGAGTCGCAGTAGGTGCAGAATTTGCAATTAATACGTATACAACAAATAGCCAATCAAACTCTTCCGTAGCGATGGATGCTGATGGTGATTTTGTGGTCAGCTGGCAAAGCAAAGGACAGGATGGCGATAATTACGGTGTTTATGCACAGTGTTATGATAAGACCGGGGCGAAGGTTGGCAATGAATTTCAGGTCAATACGTATACAACAAATTATCAAGGTCTTCCTTCTATAGCAATGGATGCTGCTGGTGATTTTGTAATCAGTTGGCAGAGTAATAGTCAGGATGGTTCCTCCTATGGAATTTATGCACAACGTTACAATGAGAGCGGAGTCAAGGTTGGTGGTGAATTTCAGGTGAACTCGTATACAACAAGTAGTCAAGCCGCTCCCTCTGCGGCGATGGATAATTATGGAAGTTTTATAATTAGTTGGGGAAGTGGTCATGATGGTTCTAATTATGGTATATATGCACAGCGTTATGATAAGAGTGGGGCCGCAATAGGTAATGAATTTCAGGTAAATACATATACGACAAATCGCCAGGCTAACCCTTCTGCGGCGATGAATGCAGACGGCGACTTTATGATCAGCTGGCAGAGTTATGGACAGGATGGTTCTAAATATGGCGTTTACGCACAGCGCTATGATAAAACAGGAACTGTAGTGGGTAGTGAATTTTCGGTAAATAGCTATACGACAAATAATCAAATTTCTCCTTCAGCAGCGATGGATGCTGCCGGTGATTTTGTGATCAGTTGGGAGAGTTATGGTTCTTCGTACGGAATTTATGCGCAACGTTATGACAAGAGTGGGGCTGTTGTAGGGACTAATTTTTTGGTTAATACAAGTACACAGGCACAAGGTAGTAAAAATGATCCTGCTGTGGCGATGGATGCTGCGGGTGATTTTGTGATCGGTTTCGAATATACATCAGTTGTTCAAAATATAGATGGTATTTATGCATGCCTTTATAATGCAATACCAATGCCTCCAACCACAGGTGTGCTTTCTGGTACAAATAATACTGCACTGGTATTGTATCCGAATCCTGCGAAGACAGATGTATACATGAATCTCGAAGGTGTTACACAAGTGCGCCTGATGGATCTTTCGGGTAAAGTGCTTAAATATGTTACCACCGGCAATTCAAGCTTTAGTGTTGCGGGTGTTTCGCCGGGTATCTACATGGTTGAGTTAACGCAGAACGGAGAGAAAGCTATGAGTAAATTGGTGATTGAATAAATAAACTAAATACATTGAATGGAATAATGATTAACGTCGTTGAGGTGTTACACTTCAACGACGTTTTATTTCATGGGCATCATTTTCTCACACTCGTTTTCAATTTGTACCTGATAGACTTGAAATGATGCTGATGACATATATCACCTATACTTAATGGGTAGTAGGTTGTTGATTTTTAATATCTACTTTTAATAGAATACTCTTTGGCATAAAAGTTAAAACTGCGCATAGCCTCAAACAATTTTCGCATGAAAAAATCTTTACCACACATTCAGTACAGTCGTTTATTTTCTTTGTATCAGAAGCTGTATGCCCGGTTGAACAAACATTTTTCAACGGGTCGTTTCAAGCAGTTCGGTAAAGCGCAACAGTACAAATTACTAAACAGAATAGAACGTTTAAGAGTACAGCTGAGTCGCATGGAGCAGGGCTTAAAGCTAGGTGGGCTTGCTTTGGCATTGGGCACAGCAGTATCTATACAACAGGCTAATGCACAAGCTACATTGGAATTTGAAGTTAATACCTATGCAACAGGAGTTCAAGGATTTCCTTCGACTGCAATAGATAGTCAAGGTGATTTTGTGATCAGTTGGCAGAGTAATGGTGAGGATGGAGGTAGTTATGGTATTTATGCGCAACTATATAATAAAGCGGGAGTGAAGGTAGGTAGTGAGTTTCGGGTAAATACATATACAACATTAGCTCAGAAAAGCTCTTCTGTAGCGATGGATAGCGAAGGTGATTTTGTGATCAGCTGGCAGAGTCAAGGTCAGGACGGAGATAGTTACGGTATTTATGCACAGCGTTATGATAAGACCGGGGCGAAGGTTAGCAGTGAATTTCAGGTCAACACGTATACAACAAGTAACCAATCAAATCCTTCTGTAGCGATGGATGCAACCGGTGATTTTGTGATTAGCTGGGCTAGTTATGGTCAGGACGGTTCTAATTATGGTATATATGCACAGCGTTATGATAATACAGGTGCTAAGGTAGGTATTGAATTCCAGGTGAACACGTATACAACAAATTATCAGAGATCTCCTTCTGCTGCAATGAATGCTTCCGGAGATTTTGTGATCAGTTGGGAAAGCTATGGTCAGGACGGTTCTAAATTTGGAGTTTATGCACAGCGTTATGATGATACAGGAGCTAAAGTAGGTAGCGAATTTCAGGTAAATACCTACACAACAGATAATCAAGGATCTTCTTCCGCAGCAATGGATGCAGTTGGTGATTTTGTGATTGCCTGGACAAGCACTGGTGAGGAAGGTGTCCCGTCCCAGTTTGGTATATATGCGCAGCGTTACGATGAAACCGGAGCGAAGGTTGGCAGTGAATTTCATGTGAATACATATACAAAAAATAACCAAGCTAATTCTTGTGTAGCAATGGATAGTGATGGCGATTTTATGATCACGTGGTGGAGTAGTGGTCAGGATGGCTCTTATACAGGTGTGTATGCGCAACGCTATAAGAGTACCGGAATACAGGTAGGCGGTGAGTTTCAAGCGAACACATATACGACAAATCATCAGGATTATCCCTCAGTAGCGATGGATGCAGCGGGTGATTTTGTGATTGCCTGGCAGAGTTCAGGAGAGGATGGCAGCTCTTTCGGAATATTTGGGCAGCGTTACTTTAATCAGTCTCCTGTAATAAACTCACAAAATTTTTCAATATCAGAAAACAGTGTTAATGGTGTTGTTGTAGGTACGGTAGCAGCTAGTAATCCGGATCCCGGGCAGCTGTTGACATACAGTATAACGGCAGGTAATACTGGCAATATGTTTACTATTAATACCTATACAGGTATTATAACTTTGGCTGGTATGCTTAGTTATGCAACAACACCTACGTATACCCTTACGGTGCAAGCAACAGATAATGGTATACCACTTGTACAAAATGCTTCAGCTGTTATTACGATTCATGTCACGTCTGTAACCACAGGTATTCTGTCGGGCACGAATAACGTAGCGTTGGTATTATATCCCAACCCGGCTAAAACAGATGTATACATGAATCTCGAAGGTGTTACACAAGTACGCCTGATGGATCTTTCGGGTAAAGTGGTTAAAGATGTCAGTACAAATAATTCAAGCTTTAGTGTTGCGGGTGTTTCGCCGGGTATCTACATGGTAGAGTTAACACAGAACGGAGAGAAAGCGATGAGTAAATTGGTGATTGAGTAAACACTAAATATGTTGAATACAATAATTAAGAACGTCGTTGGGTTTTATATCTCAACGACGTTCTTAATTATTTCGCGCTTAAAATAAGAACGGAGTAAAATTACCATTCAGAAATATGAATAATTGTTCTCAAAAATTTATATTACTCAGGCTATGGATTTTTGTTTAATTTATATACTAACCAATAACTTTTCAGATGACTCAAACATTACCTCCTTTCAGCTGTACAATGTCGCCCAATATGCCCGAATTATTATGGGAGTTAGGTGGTACGTTAGCGCTTACCACATATCAGGCTGGTAAAATAGTATTTATCAGTGCCGTTAATAAAGAAGAGATTGTGCAGTTGCCCCGCCAGTATGATAAGGCTATGGGGCTGGCTATTCAAGGCGATAAAATGGCTATTGCTACAAAAAATGAAGTGCAGGTATTGGCCAACTCCAGGGCCCTTGCTCTTAATTACGGTGTACAGAAAGGTATGTACGATGGTTTGTATCTGCCTCGTGCAACCTATTATAGCGGAGAAGTTGATCTGCACGACATGGCTTGGGGTACAGCAGGTTTGTGGGCAGTAAATACACGTTTTTCCTGTCTTAGTATCATTAATGATGACCTGAGCTTTTACAATAAATGGACACCGTCTTTTATTACCGATCAAACACCCGATGACCGTTGTCACCTGAATGGGATGGCCATGGAAGGAGGAAAGCCGAAATACGTTACGGCACTTGGCGCAACCGATACTGCTAAAGCATGGAGAGAAAATATTCAGAGTGGAGGTATCATCATGGATGTAGATTCCAAAGAGATTGTACTGAAAGGCTTGCCAATGCCACACTCTCCCCGGTTATTTAATCAGAAATTATATGCTTTGTGCTCTGCAACCGGCGAGGTGATTTGTGCAGACCCTAAGACCGGAAAATACGAAGTGATCACAAAGCTTCAAGGGTTTTTAAGAGGCATGTGCAAAAAAGGAGATATACTTTTTGTGGGGCTTTCCAGGCTGCGTCAGAATGCAAGCACCTTTCGCGATCTGCCTATTGCGCGTCAATCTATTTTCTGTGGCATTGTAGCTATTCATTTACCGAGTGGCAATCAGGTAGGATTTATAAAATACGAAAACAGTGTAGAAGAAATTTACGATGTACAGTTTCTTGATGGCATGCGCCGGCCCGCTATTTTGAATACAGTACGTGACGAACACAGAAGAGCTTTGGTTACCAATTACGATTCGTACTGGTCCAGCGCTGAAGCAGAATAAAAATCTTTCTCTATGTTTATCTGATTTGTGCCATGCAAAAATATGTATTGCACAAATCATATTATTTAATAACGAACAATCGCAGTGTGTTTTCTTATCCGGATTTCAAATGAAAGATACAACGCAGGATTCCTTTAGTCACCTGATGGGGCTTGCCCAGCGCAGCCATCAAAAAGATGATCTTACAATGGCAGCCAATTTGTATAAAGAAGCATTGAAAGTTATTCCCAGGCAACCGGATGCACTTCAATTGTTAGGTATTGTGTATTGCAGTCAGCAGCAATATACGCAAGGCATTGGCTATCTTGAAAAGGCTCTCGATATACTGCCTGATAACCCGGTTTTTTTAACCAATCTGAGCAATGCGTATTTAAAAATGGAAGCATACACCAAAGCGTTGCCATTGCTCGAAAAGTCAGTCAGGCTTAAACCTGATTTTGATGAAGCCTGGCACAAGCTTGGTAATACGCTGAAATCACTGAATAGAATTGAAGAAGCCGTTCAGGCATATAATAAAACACTGGAATTAAACCCCAGGCATTACAACGCTTTTTATAATCTGGGTAATACCATGCTGCTGCTGGGGAATTACAAATCTGCTATTGCTTATTATGAAAAATCGATTTCCATCAATCCTGGTTTTGCTCCGGCGCACAACAATCTGGGTATTGCTCTATTGGAGTGGGATAGAATAGATGAGGCTGAAGTACATTATTTGAAGGCCGTTCAGTTACAGCCTGATTATAAAGAAGCGATAAAGAATCTGACACAATTGTACGGTAAATCAGGAAAAGACGAGCAGACAAAACGGT
>Ga0210397_10000711_pt1 | contig 22025 bp, 13 predicted proteins | sample IncBWH2OmetaG_FD_160126 | JGI IMG/M metagenome (GOLD analysis project Ga0210397, IMG submission 160126) | Forest soil microbial communities from Barre Woods Harvard Forest LTER site, Petersham, Massachusetts, United States - Inc-BW-H-2-O ...
GCGCGAGGGCGCCGAGATGGATGCCAATCCGAGTCCCGGCAACAAGGCCGGCGGCCTCACCACGATCCTGGAAAAATCGCTCGGCGCGATGGCAAAGGCCGGCAGCACCAACCTTGTCGATGTCCTGAACTACGCCGAAGCCGTGACCAAGAAAGGCTTCGTCTTCATGGATACGCCCGGTTACGACCCCGTCGCGGCGACCGGGCAGGTGGCTGGCGGCGCCAATCTCGTCTGCTTCACCACCGGGCGCGGCAGCGTTTTCGGCTGCAAGCCCGCGCCCTCGATCAAGCTTGCGACCAACACGCCGATGTACAAGCGCATGGAAGACGACATGGACGTCAATTGCGGTACCATCCTCGACGGCGAGGAAACCGTTCAGCAATGCGGTCAGCGCATTTTCGACCTGATGCTCAAGACCGCCTCCGGCCAGCCGACCAAGAGCGAGAGTTTTGACTTCGGCGGCGCCGAATTTGCGCCCTGGGTGCTCGGCGCGACGATGTAGAGAAGCCACGCCCGCAGGCAGACAAAAGCGGTCGGCGATGAAAAAACTTTCAGTTGACCACGAGTCCAAGCTTTTTGATCACCGCGTGCCACTTTCCTTCTTCGTGCTGGATGTTCCGCGCGTACTCCGCGGGCGTGCTTGGCATCGCATCGCCGCCCGCATCCATCAGGCGCTTCTTCACATCTTCCGAGGTCAGAATCTTACGCAGTTCCGCGTTCAACCGCTCGACGATCGGCTGCGGCGTGGCGGCCGGCGCGACCAGCCCATAGTACTGGACGATCTCGAGGTCCGGCAGCCCGGACTCCGCAATGGTCGGAACATCGGGGAGGGCGGCCACACGCGAGGGCGAACCAACGGCAATCGCGCGCAGCGCGCCGGACCGGATATTGCCGATCGCCGGCGGCAGCGTGTTGAAGGCGAGCATCACATGGCCGCCCACCAGATCGTTGGTCAGCGGTCCGGTCCCCTTGTAGGTGACGATCGTGATGTTAGTGCCGGTGATGGCCTTGAATTGTTCGGCCGCGAAATAATTCAATGTCGGTGACGGCGGCGTGCCGACCGTAAGCCTGGCGCCTTCCTGCTTGGCAAGCGCTATGACCTCCGCCAGCGACTTCGCCGGGACCGATGGATTGGACATGATGACGACCGGAACCGAGGCGACCAAACCGATCGCCGAGAAGTCCTTGTCGATGTCGTAGCCCGGATTGGCCGGAAGGGCGGCTCCGGTGACCATGAGAAGCAGCGTGTAGCCGTCAGGCCGCGACCTCGCGACGTCGCGCGTGCCGATCACCGAGCCACCGCCCGGACGATTGACGACCACCACCTGTTGACCAAGCGCGTCGGTGAGCTTCTGCGCGATAACCCGACCGACGGTGTCGACACCACCCCCGGCGGGATACGCGACCACCAGCGAGACTGTCCGAGAAGGGTACTCTTCCGCTATCGCGTCGCGCCATGCCGGAGCTGAGAGCAGGACGGACAAGATGATAATCGGCGCCGCGCGTCTTAGCCGTGCAGCGAGTAGCGTCTCTATCATGGCCGGTCTTTCGTTGTTTCGCCAAGATGTTGAACGCGATCCCCTTTATTGCGCGATTGCGCTGCAATCCATTCAGTATAGACTTTCCAGCAGACGCTGTCGCCAAGAAGAGCCGTCGTCAAGGGAGGCTGCCGTGTTTACTCGACGAACGTTGATCGGTTCGACAGTTGCTGCCATCGCGGCAACGGTTGCCAGCGCGCGACCGGCGCTATCGCAAGGTGGTGGCAAGCGCATCATTGTCGATGCGCAGATGCACCTATGGAAGGCGGAAAGCGAGGATTGGAAGTGGATCCCGGGCATGAAGCCACAGTTGCCCGAGCCGTTCACCATCGAGCGCGCACTAGCGATGATAGATGAGGGCGGTATAGACCGTGCGGTGATCGTGCCACCTTCATGGCCAGGCGACCGAAACGATTATGGCCTGGAGGCCGCCCGCCGCTTTCCCGGCCGCTTTGGCGTTATGGGCCGTATACCGCTTCAGAATCCGCAGTCCGCGACATTGTTGCCGAAATGGAGGGAGCAGCCCGGCATGCTCGGCGTGCGGCTTTCCTTCACTGACGCAACGTTGGCTTGGCTGACGGATGGGACGGCCGATTGGTTCTGGCCCGCAGCCGAGAAGGCGGAAGTGCCGGTCATGTTTCTTGCGCCGGGTCAGGTGGCTATGTTTTCCCGTATCGCCGAGCGCCACCCCCACCTGACGCTCATTATCGACCACATGGGTTTGAACTCTTCGAGTCGCACCAACAGGAGCACCGACATCCCGCTGGCGATTGATCAAACCGTTGCGCTCGCCAAATATCCGAACGTCAGCGTCAAGTTGTCGGGTGCGCTCGGCAATTCAGTTGAGTCCTATCCGTTCCGCGACACGACGGTATACGTGCAGCGCATATTCGACGCCTATGGTCCTGAGCGCTGCCACTGGGGTACCGACATGACGAACTCGTTCAACAGGGCCAGCCCACGACAGCGCGTCACCCATTTTACAGAGGAGCTGCCCTTCCTGTCAGAGAGTGACAAGGACTGGATCATGGGGCGAGCGATCCTTTCTCGCTTGAAATGGGCCTGACCGGGGACGCCCTCGCTTAGACATCTTGCGCTTGCGCTGTCGATGATCTGTGATCAGCCCGGCTTCGTGCCTTTGGAAGCGTGCAGGATGGTTGAGCTTTTCGCGAAGCCCGTCAAAATTCTGATCGGCGGGTATCGCTTCGCTCCACCATCCTACGCTCGGTGATTTGCCCGACGGGCAAATCAGCCAGCTTTCTGTCTGTCGTTTGTCCAGATCCCGCACGAAAAATTTTCCGCTTTGCCCGTCGGGCAAATCATCTTTACCAACTCGCGCCGTCCCGCCTCGACAAGAGGGGGCGTTTCGCGATCGTCACGGACGTGGAGTGCGGGATGCGATGGACGTGGATAGCGCTCTTGACGAATGGTGCTAACGCGGACGGCGAAGTCGTGTGGTCCTGACGCCTCAACGCTGGCGTCAAGCGGGTGACGATGCTCGCGCATCGCACTCGTGATGGTGACAACAAAGCCCGATCACCAGGGAGAGCGCGAAGGAAACCGTTAAAACCATTGCGCGGGGAACGCCGGGCGTTTCCGGTGTGACCGTGGTGACTAACGCGCGTGTTTTCTACCACCACGCGCGGCTGCGGGCGCACCAGGCGCCCGGCGTTCCCCGCGCCCTCTGACGGCAGAGGGCAGGAACTCGACAGCAAACCTCGCGCGAAACGAGCGGCGAGATCGGGAAGCTGTGTTTGTTAGGAACGTTGATTGAAAACTGAATCTGCGAATGAATGCGGTGGATGTCGTCCCTGCGAACGCAGGGACCATAACCACAGGTGTTGTTTAGAGTGGAAGCCGTTAGCCGCCCTGCCCAAAACGCGATGCCGCGGCGTATGGGTCCCCGCGTTCGGCGGGACGACTCGCTAAATACCTTGTGCACGCCCTAATTCGCACTCCCTATAGGCAGTCCTTGCCCGTTGTTAGTGCTTGATGTCGGTCAGATCAGGTGTTCTGCTTAAAAAAGCCGCTGGAGCACCCCTCTCGTGTCGATCTTCGTCGCACTGCATCACGTCACGCACTACACGTATGACCGTCCGATCGACCTTGGTCCCCAGACGATCCGGCTGCGGCCGGCTCCGCATACGCGGGTTCCGATCCTGAGCTATTCGCTCAAGGTGACTCCATCCAATCATTTCGTGAACTGGCAGCAGGACCCGCAGGGCAACTGGCTTGCGCGCTTCGTATTTCCCGAGAAAGCCAATGAATTAAAGATCGAAGTTGATTTCTCGGCGCAGATGACCGTGATCAACCCGTTCGATTTCTTTGTCGAGCCTTATGCCGACAGTTTTCCATTCGAATATACCGCCGATCTCAAGACCGAGCTGGCGCCGTATCTCGCAACCGCCGAGCCCGGTCCGCTGTTGGCCGCTTACGTTGCTGGTATCAAGCGGGAGGCGAGCAGCACGGTCAATTTTCTCGTCGATCTGAACGCCGAGCTCCAGAAAAAGATTCGCTACATCATCAGGATGGAGCCGGGCGTTCAGAGCCCGGAGGAAACGCTTGGCTCCGGCGCAGGCTCTTGCCGCGACTCCGCATGGCTGCTGATCCAGATCTTCCGGCATCTCGGCTTTGCGGCGCGTTTCGTTTCCGGCTACCTGATCCAGTTGCGGCCGGACATCGATCCGGTCGAGGGCCCGCGCGAGGTCGAAAACGACTTTACGGATTTGCACGCCTGGGCCGAGGTCTATCTGCCCGGCGCGGGCTGGATCGGATTTGACGTCACCTCCGGCATGCTGACGGGCGAGGGGCACATTCCCGTCGCCGCCACGCCGCATTACCGGACCGCAGCGCCCATTAGTGGCGCGGTCGGATTCGCCAATGTCGAGTTCGGCTTCGAGATGAGCGTCAAGCGAATCCGCGAAGCGCCGCGGATCACCCGACCGTTCTCGGATGAATCCTGGGCGCGTCTCGACAAGCTTGGCGAGCAGGTCGATGCCGATCTGGTGGCCGGTGACGTCCGTCTGACGATGGGCGGCGAGCCGACCTTCGTCTCGGTCGACGATATGGAGTCGGCGGAATGGAATATCGCCGCGGTCGGCCCCACCAAGCGCCGCTTCGCCGATGAGCTCATTCGCAAATTGCGGACACGTTTTGCGCCAGGCGGCCTGCTGCATTACGGGCAGGGCAAATGGTACCCCGGCGAAAGCCTGCCGCGCTGGGCATTCGGGCTTTACTGGCGCAAGGACGGCGTGCCGATCTGGAAGAACTCCGACCTGATCGCGGACATCGAAGGCCCGCACAAGGCCAAGGTCGAGGAAGCCCAGAGTTTCGCGGAAAAGACCGCAGAGCGCCTTGGAGTTGATTCCGAATTCGTCATGCCCGCCTTCGAAGATCCCGGTCATTGGTTACAGAAGGAAGCGGGCCTGCCGCCGAATGTCGATCCCAGCGATTCCAAACTGTCCGATCCCGAGGAGCGCGCGCGGATGGCGCGGGTGTTCGACAAAGGTTTGACCGAACCTCGCGGGTTCGTGCTGCCGATCCAGCGCTGGAACGCCGATGCCGGCAAGTGGAAGAGCGAGCGCTGGCAATTGCGCCGGAGCAACCTGTTCCTGACGCCAGGCGACTCGCCGTTGGGGCTTCGGCTGCCGATCGCTTCGCTGCCGCATATTCCGGCCGAGGAATATCCCTACATCGTCGAACAGGACCCGCTGGAGCCGCGGGAGCAATTGCCGGTGTTTGACGGCGCGCCGGCGGAGAGCGGGCCGCATCAGCAGGTGCAGGAACAGCAGCTCAAGGGCAGTGGCGGCGTCCGTACCGCGATGTCAATCGAAATCCGCGACGGCGTGCTGTGCGCGTTCATGCCGCCGGTGGAGAAGATCGACGACTATCTGGAATTGATCGCAGCGGTGGAAGCGACCGCCGAAGACATGCAGGTCAAGGTGCATGTCGAGGGCTATCCGCCGCCGTTCGATCCGCGCATCGAAGTGATCAAGGTGACGCCCGATCCCGGTGTCATCGAGGTCAACATCCAGCCGTCGACGAACTGGCGCTCGGCGGTCGATATCACCTTCGGTCTTTATGAAGACGCTGCAAAAATCAGGCTCGGCGCCAATAAATTTCTGGTCGATGGCCGTCACACCGGGACCGGCGGCGGCAATCATGTAGTGATCGGCGGCGGCACGCCAAAGGATTCGCCGTTTCTGCGCCGTCCGGATCTTCTGAAGAGCCTGGTGCTGCACTGGCAGCGTCATCCGTCGCTGTCGTATTTTTTCTCCGGCATGTTCATCGGCCCGACCAGCCAGGCGCCGCGTATCGATGAAGCCCGGCATGACGGCCTCTACGAACTGGAAATCGCGCTCGCCCACGTGCCGCCGCCGGGAGACAAGATTCCGCTGTGGCTGGTCGACCGTCTGTTCCGGCACATCCTGGTCGACATGACCGGGAATACCCATCGCGCCGAAATCTGCATCGACAAGCTTTATTCGCCGGATAGCCCGACCGGGCGGCTTGGTCTCGTTGAGTTTCGCGCGCTTGAGATGCCGCCCGATCCGCGGATGTCGCTTGCCCAGCAATTGCTGATCCGCGCGCTGATCGCCAAGTTATGGCGCGAGCCGATCGGCGGAAAATTCGTGCGCTGGGGCACGACCCTGCACGACCGCTTCATGCTGCCGCACTTTCTGTGGGAAGACTTTCTCGGTGTGCTCGGCGAACTCAAACAATCTGGCTACGAGTTCTCGCCGGAGTGGTACGCGGCGCAGCTCGAATTTCGCTTTCCGATGTTTGGCCGGGTGCATCACGGCGGTGTCTCGCTCGAAGTCCGTCAGGCGCTCGAACCGTGGCATGTTCTCGGCGAGGAGGGGACTGCCGGTGGGACCGTGCGCTACGTCGATTCCTCGGTCGAACGGTTGCAGATCAAGGCCGAAGGCTTTGTCGAGGGCCGCCACGTCGTCACCTGCAATGGCCGGCGGATGCCGATGACGCCTACCGGGCGCTCGGGCGAGGCGGTCGCGGCCGTCCGCTTCAAGGCCTGGCAGCCGGCGTCCGGCCTGCACCCGACCATTCCGGTCCACGCGCCCCTGACGTTTGACTTGATCGATAGCTGGAACGGCCGCTCGCTCGGCGGCTGCGTCTACCACGTCGCCCATCCCGGCGGGCGCACTTACGACACCAAACCCGTCAATTCCTACGAGGCTGAGGCGCGCCGGCTCGCCCGGTTTCAGGATCATGGCCATACCCCGGGCAAGATCGACCCGCCGCCGGAAGAACGCACCATTGAATTCCCCTTGACCCTCGACTTGCGGACGCCACTCTTGCATTGAACACTGCAGTGTAGGCGTGGAAGAGAGTCGGGGACAGTAGCGATGGCCGACCAGGGAATCGGACAAGGAAACAGGGCCCGTCCCGGCAGCCGCCGCGTGGCGCAGTGGATGCGCGACTATGTGCCGTTGCCCGGAATTCCCGACGAATATATCGCGCAGGATGGCACGCCGCGTGCGGTCTGGAGCCGCTTTTTCGAAGCCTTTGCCGCACTGACGCCTGCCGAGATCGAACGTCGTTTCGGCACCGCCGACCGGCATCTGCAGGAAGCCGGCGTCAGTTATCGCGCACCCGGCGAGACCGCCGACCGGATGTGGCCGCTCAGCCATCTGCCGCTTCTGATCGATGAGGCCGAATGGCGGCAATTGACCGCAGGCATCGTGCAGCGCGCCCAATTGCTGGAGCTTGTGCTGGGTGATCTCTATGGCGAGGGTAAGCTGATTGCGGACGGCGCAATACCGGCGGCCGCGATTGCCGGCAGTCCCGAATTTCTGCGCCCGGTGTGCGGGATCAAGCCGCCGGGCGGACGGTATCTCAGCCTGTATGCCGCCGACGTCGGCCGCGGACCGGACGGACGCTGGTGGGTGCTGAGCGACCGGACGCAGGCGCCGTCTGGTGCGGGTTATGCGCTCGAGAATCGTCTGGTGCTGTCGCGTGCTTTTGCGAGCCTCTACAAGTCGATGAATGTGGAGCGCGTGGCGCCGTTCTTCGAAGCGTTCCGCGACTCGCTGCGGGCCGGTGCCGATCGCGACGAGCCGCGCATCGGACTGTTGACGCCCGGCCAGTTCAACGAGACCTATTTCGAACATGCGACGCTGGCGCGCTATCTCGGCTTCCTTCTGGTCGAGGGCGACGACCTCGCGGTCAGCGGCGATCGCATCCACATCCGCACCGTCGCCGGTCTGAAGCGGCTCGATGTGTTGTTGCGGCGGGTCGATTCCAATTTTCTCGATCCGCTCGAACTCAACGCCTCCTCGCAACTGGGTGTGCCCGGGCTGATCGACGTGCTTCGCAAGAACGGCGTGGTTGTCGCCAACATGCCGGGCTCTGGTGTGATGGAAGCCCGTGCTCTTCTCGGCTTCTTGCCAAGTCTTTGCCGGCGGCTGCTCGGCGAAGACTTGAAGATGCCGCATATCGCGACCTGGTGGTGCGGACAGGCCTCCGCCCGCGAGGAGGTGCTGTCGCGGCTCGACGAGATCGCGATCGAAGGCGCCTATCGCCGCGATGTTCCGGGCTTTCCGGGCCAAAGCCCGGTGCTGGCCAGCGGGTTGCCCGCGGCCGATCGTGAGCGGCTGAGAACGGCCATCAGCGATCGCGGCATCGACTTCGTCGGCCAGGAACTGGTGCGGCTGTCGACCATGCCGGTGTGGGACCAGGGGCGGATCACGCCGCGGCCGTTCGTCCTGAGGGTATTTGCCGCCGCGACCGCGGAAGGCTGGACGATCATGCCGGGCGGCTTCTGCCGGATCGCCGAGCAGTCTGACGCCCGTGCCGTCTCGATGGGAGACGGCGCCCGCGCCGCGGACGTGTGGGTGATTTCCGACCGGGCGGTGCCGGCGACGACACTGTTGCCGGCCACCGATACCGTGCGCATCAGGCGCATCGCCGGCTGGGTGCCGAGCCGGGCTGCCGATAACTTATTTTGGCTTGGCCGCTACCTCGAACGCGCCGAGGCGACGTTGCGGTTGATCCGGGCGCTGGCAAGCTCGCCGCGCGACCCCGTCAGGGGATCATCGACCGTGCTTCATACGGTGGAACGGATTCAGCGGCTTCTGCTCGCCTGGGGCGCGACGTCGCAAACCGCGCGGACGCAGCCTTCCAGGGTCGTTGCCGAAGCGCTGCAAAATGAGGAGCGCTTTGGTTCGGCGTTGTCGCTGGTGCGCTCGGCCCAACGCACCGCGACGTCACTGCGCGAGCGTCTGTCGCCGGACGCGTGGCAGGTCATCACCGAGATGGCGGAGCGTTTGGCGCAGGAAGTCGAGGACGATGACGGCGTCATCCGCGCTGCCGAACTGTCGTTGCAGGAACTGGCAAGCTTTGCGGGCCTCGCCCAGGAGAACATGAATCGCGCCGCCGGCTGGCGCTTCCTCGAAATGGGCCGCCGTGTCGAACGCTCGATCAACACCGTGCGTTTCGCCCGCCAGTTTGCCTATGACGAGGCCACCGGCGAGGACCTCGACGTTCTGTTGACGCTGGTGGATTGTCAGATCACCTACCGCTCGCGCTATCTCGTCGGGCCGCTGCTGGCGCCGGTGCGCGACCTCGTAGTTCTCGATCCCTACAATCCGCGATCGGTGGCGTTTCAGGTTTCGGCGCTGAACGACCACATCGCCAACCTGCCGACGTTGAAGGAAGGCGGGTTGATCGAGCGGCCGCAACGTCTCGCCGTGGCAGTGCAGGCGGTACTGACGACGGCCGAAGCCACGAGCCTTTCTACTCAAGTGCTGTTTGGCCTTGAACAAGACCTGCTCCAGCTCGCCGATGCGATCGGGCAGCACTATTTTCCGCACGGGCCCAACGCCTCGAGGCCCGAGAAACTGACGGGCCTTGCGTGATCTACGACATCCGTCACGTCACCTCATACAGTTATGAAAGTCCGGTCAGCTTCGCGCGATGCTCGCTGCGGCTGCAGCCGAGAAGCGGCGATGGGCAGGAGTTGATCTCTCACACCGTTGATATCAGGCCGCGTCCAGCGGATCGCACGGTCAGGCGGGACTTTTTCGGGACGCAAACCGAAAGCATCCTGATCGAGGCGGCTCACCGCAATCTGCGGATCGATTCCCGATCCCGCGTGTCCGTGTCGCGCAGCGCACCGGATCGCCGCGCGCAAAGCCGGCCCTGGGAAAGCGTTCGTGATGTCGCTATCGAAGCCAAAAGCCTCGGTCCGGCTTCTCCGATCGGGTACGTCTTCGCAAGCCCGCTCGTGCCGGTGCAGCGGCCGGTGACCGCCTATGCATCGGCGAGCTTTCCGGCGGGCGGCGGCATCCTCGCCGGCGCCGTCGACCTGATGCATCGGATCAGGACCGATTTCAAATATGACCCGAAGGCGACCGTCATCTCGACGCCGCTCAAAGAGGTGTTCGAAAAACGCCACGGCGTCTGTCAGGACTTCGCCCATGTCATGATCGCAGGCCTGCGCGGCCTTGGCCTGCCGGCGGCCTATGTCAGCGGCTATTTGCGGACGATACCGCCGCCGGGAAAAGAACGCCTGCAAGGCGCTGACGCCACGCACGCCTGGGTATCGCTGTGGTGCGGCGAAGGTCTGGGCTGGATCGGCTTCGATCCGACCAACGATATCCTGGTCGAGAACGATCACATCGTACTCGCCGTCGGACGCGATTTCTCCGACGTCTCGCCTGTCGATGGCATCATCGTGGGCTCTCGCAAGCAGAAGCTCAACGTGGCGGTCGATGTGCTGCTGGTCGAATGACCGGGAAGCCGATCGTTACGCATCGCGCGGGCGGGATAGCGTTTGGCTAGCTCGCGGTAGCGTTTCGCGGCGCGGTGTCGTCTTCGGCGCGCAGGTCGCGGAAGAATTTTTCGACTTCACGCGATAGGCGCTCTGCCGTCGAGGCCAAATCGGTCGATGCCGAAAGCACGGACGAAGCGCCCTTGTTGGTGTTCTCGATGGCTTCGTTGAGCGATCCGATATTGGAGACGAGGGTCGAGTTGCCGTCGGCGGCGAGCTGCGCGTTTTGCGAGATCTCGCGGGTTGCCGCATCCTGTTGTCCGACCGCACTCGCGATGTTGGACGTGACGTCGTTGATCTCGCGGACGGCGGTGCCGATTTCGCGTACGGCTTCGACTGCGTTTTTCGTCGAGACGTGGATCAGGCTGATGTTCTGGCCGATTTCGGACGTGGCCTTGGCGGTTTGCCCGGCGAGCGCTTTGACTTCGTGGGCCACCACGGCAAAGCCGCGGCCAGCTTCGCCGGCGCGTGCGGCTTCGATCGTGGCGTTGAGCGCCAGAAGGTTGGTCTGTTCGGCAATGGCTTGGATGAGGGTGAGCACGCCGTCGATGCGTTGGGTTGCCGCAGCGAGGCTTTCGATTTCGGAGACCGATTTTTCGGTACGCTGTCCGGCCTGCTCGACCGCCTCGGCCGATTGACGCACCTGCCGGCCGATCTCCTCGATCGACGCGGAGAGTTGTTCGGCGGCGCCAGCCACCGCGAAAACGTTGCTGGAGGCCTGTTCGGTCGCGCGCGCCGCCGCGCTTGCCCGGCCGCTGGCGTCGGCGGCAACGCCCGAAATGGACTGAGCGGTACCGCGCATGGCGGAGGCATTATCGTTCACCGCGCCCAGCACGCTTCCGATCGCGCCGCGGAAGGATTCAACCGACGCTTCGATCTGCCGGGCTCGCTGTTCGCGCGCTTTGGAATCCAGAAGCGCCTGTGCGTTGAGGTTGCGGTTGTGATCCATCGCTTCCTGAAAGATCTGGATCGCGCGGGCCAATGCGCCGATTTCGTCTTGCCGATGGGTATGCGGAACCTCGACGCCCTCGATGCCCTCGGCGACCCGCTTGATGGTGGTCGTGATCGCCGAAAGCGGACGCGCGACCGAGCGGGAGATGATGAAGACACCGGCGCCAACCAGCACCAGCGCAATTCCGCCAAGGCAAGTCAGGAGGAAGGCGAGCTGGCGGTTCAGGGTGGTGTCCAGAGCAATTCGCCTGCTGCGCTCGGCATAGACCTTCGAGAGCTCGCCAAGGTCGTTGTTGAGAGCGATGCGCACCTCGCGATTGGCATCGTTATCGCCCCATTCCCGGCCGGCTTCGTGGCTGATTTCGACTGCACGGCGAACGAGTTCCTTCCGGAATTCGACAAATTGGTCGATCCGCTTTTTGAAGATGGCAAATTGCTGGGCATCGTCGGCCTGGGTGATTGATTCCCAGTTCTTGACGACGCCAAGGAGTTGGTCGCTGAATTTGCGCAGCCCGTCGCCGTACTTCTTGATGAGGGGCAGCTCGGTCGACATGTAGATTCCGCGCGACTCCATCACCACGGCGTAGACCAGCGAATTGACGCGCTCGACGTTGAGTGCAGCCTGGCTTGCGGTTTCGATGGATTGGGTAAGTTCGGTGCCGCGACGGGTGTTGTAGTCGGACAGTGCCGTAATGGCCGCGGTCAGAAGCGCAAACAGGGCAAAGATCGAATAAAGTTTGACGGCAAGCGAAAAGCTTGAGGCTTTCCTGGAGCCCGGTGGCGCAACAGATTTCATGATGGCTGGCATCCTTGGCCTCACACAGGAGGCCAATCAAAGTGTGACGGCCGTCATAACAACTATGTGTAATCTTCCTGTATTAAATCTTAAACGTCGCCGCCGCGGGCGCCGATCATGGTGAGGTTCGAGGCCGTTAGATGGTCGGCTCGTGGCCGGGTTTCGTATAATATACGAATTAAATCAATGCCTTGATGGCGGGATCGATGACCGAGGCGGGCTCGTCATGCAATCTTGGTCATGCGGGGCAGTCTGTCGCAGGCTGGCATGCAAAATGCTACATTATCGATAAGGTTTAGGCGGCCAGCGCTGACCGGTCGGAGCAACCATGGCCTATCGGCACGTCATCGGTAGTACCGCCTACGTATTCAGCGACCTTCGCGATCTCCTGGCCAAGGCAAGCCCTCCACGTTCCGGCGATCGTCTCGCCGGTATCGCAGCCGAGAGCGCCGAACAGATGGTGGCCGCGCGGATTGCGCTCGCAGATGTGCCACTCAAGCAGTTCCTGCACGAGACGGTCATCCCCTACGAAGCCGACGAGGTAACGCGCCTGATCGTCGATGGCCATGATCCCGCGGCCTTTGCGGCGATCGCTTCGTTGACGGTCGGATCGTTCCGCGACTGGTTGCTTGCCGGGACGGCGAGCCGAGAGGTTCTCAAGACAGTCTCGCGCGGGATTACGCCGGAAATGGCAGCGGCGGTTTCAAAACTGATGCGCAATCAGGACCTGATTTTGGTCGCCAAGAAATGCGAAGTCATCACCGCCTTTCGCGACACCATCGGTTTGAGCGGGCGCATGAGCGTGCGGCTGCAGCCCAACCACCCCTTCGATGATGCGAAAGGCATTACCGCATCGATACTGGATGGCATTCTTCTTGGCGCCGGCGATGCCTGCGTTGGCATCAACCCGGCGAGCGACGATCCCGCCATCATCGGCAGGCTCTCGCATCTGCTCGACGAAATCATCAGCCGCCTGCAAATTCCAACCCAGGCTTGCATATTGTCGCATGTCACGACGACGCTTCGATTGATCGCCGAGGGTGTGCCTGTCGACCTGGTGTTTCAGTCGATCGCGGGCACGGAAGCGGCCAACCGCAGCTTCGGCGTCGATCTTGCGCTGTTGCGCGAAGCGCACGACGCCGGCCGGTCGCTTCAGCGCGGTACCGTTGGCAACAACTTGATGTATTTTGAAACTGGGCAGGGGTCGGCGCTGTCAGCCAATGCCCACCATGGCGTCGATCAGCAGACCTGCGAAGCACGCGCTTACGCGGTCGCACGCGCCTTCGACCCGTTGCTGGTCAACAGCGTGGTGGGTTTTATCGGTCCCGAATACCTCTACGACGGCAAGCAGATCATTCGTGCCGGGCTGGAGGATCACTTTTGCGGCAAGCTGCTCGGCCTGCCGCTCGGGATAGACGTTTGCTACACCAATCACGCCGAGGCCGACCAGGACGACATGGACAATCTGCTGACGCTGCTTGCCGCGGCCGGCGTGAACTTCATCATGGGCGTCCCGGGGGCCGATGATGTGATGCTGAACTATCAGTCGACGTCATTTCACGACGCGCTCTATGTCAGGGACCTTTTTGGATTGAAGCGGGCCCCCGAGTTCGACGACTGGCTGTTTCGTACGGGCCTTGCCGATGCAAGCTTTCAGCTTGCCACCAATGGTGAACTATTGCCGGATTTTGCAAGGCGCCTGATCGCCTGAGGGCTTTGCAAGCCCGCCATCTGGCCGGGGCTTAGCAACCATGCGGGCCGTGCGGGGTTATGCCACTGCCACAATCCTGAAAAATTTGTGGCCCAGCTTGGGGCTTGCATGATTAACTTCTTGAAGTCGAAGGCGCAGAGGGAGCTATGAGAGCTGAAAGCGCTGGCGTTGTGCGCCGTATCTTGTGCGTCTTTCCGCGCTACACGTCCTCCTTTGGCACATTCGAATACTCCTATCCGCTGACCGACGGCGTTCAGGCCTTCATGCCGCCGCAGGGGCTGTTGCTGATCGCTGCCTATCTGCCCGAAAACTGGCCGGTCCGGTTCATCGACGAAAATATCAGGCCCGCAACCGCCGAGGATTTCGAGTGGGCGGAGGCTGTCTTCGTCAGCGGCATGCATATTCAGCGGCATCAAATGAACGATATTTGCCGCCGGGCGCACGCCTTCGACCTGCCGGTGGCGATTGGGGGACCTTCGGTCAGCGCCTGTCCCGACTACTATCCGTCGTTTGACTATTTGCATGTCGGCGAACTCGGCGATGCGACCGATGAATTGATCGCGCTTCTGGCACGCGATCCGTCGCGCCCTTCGCGGCAGGTCGTGCTCAAGACGGCCGACCGTCTCGACATGACGTGCTTTCCGCTTCCCGCGTACGAGTTGGCCGAACTCAAACGCTACTTCCTGGGCAGCATCCAGTATTCGAGCGGGTGTCCCTATCAGTGCGAGTTTTGCGATATTCCCGGTCTCTATGGCCGCAACCCACGCCTGAAAACGCCGCAGCAGATCACGGCCGAACTCGACAAGCTGCTCGAGTGCGGCATCCGCGGTTCGGTTTATTTCGTCGATGACAACTTCATCGGCAACCGTAAGGCCGCGCTCGACCTGTTGCCGCACCTGGTCGAATGGCAGAAAAAAACGGGTTTTATCCTGCGCTTCTCCTGCGAGGCGACGCTGAATATCGCCAAGCGGCCGGAAATTCTGGCCGGCATGCGAGAGGCGTTCTTCTGTACGGTGTTTTGCGGCATCGAAACCCCGGATCCGGTGGCGCTGAAAGCGATGCACAAGGATCACAACATGATGGTTCCCATCATGGAAGGTATCCGGACAATCAACAGCTACGGCATGGAGGTCGTCTCGGGAATCATTCTCGGACTGGATACCGACAAGCCGGATACCGGAGCGCACCTGCTCGAGTTTATCGAGGCCTCGCAAATTCCGCTCCTGACCATCAACCTGCTTCAGGCGCTGCCGAAGACCCCGCTCTGGGATCGTCTGGCGCGCGAGAACCGTTTGATCGAGGACGAGGGACTGGAGTCCAATGTCGTTTTTCGCCAGCCCTACGATGAAGTGGTAGATACCTGGCGCAAGTGCATGGGCGTGGCCTATGAACCGGCCAGGGTTTTGAAGCGCTACGAGTATCAAATCCAGAATACCGCTCCTAACCAGGTCAAGCGGCCGCCGCAAAAAGCGACACGGCAGAACATCAAGCTCGGTCTGACCATGCTGCGTAATATCTTCTGGAAGATCGGGGTTCTCGGCGACTACAAGCTCGAATTCTGGAAATTCGCTTTACGGCGTCTGGCCCGCGGCGAGATCGAGCACCTCATTGCTTCGATGATGGTTGCGCATCACCTCATCATGTTCGCGCGCGGCGCCTCCCGCGGCCGGCAAAATGCGTCGAACTATTCCATGCGGCTGCGCGAGGCTTCCGTCCCTGCCGAGTAATCCCACAAAGACCGAGGTGTCGCCGCTGTCGCTCGCGCGCCTGCGTGAATTGACGCCGGCACGCGTCGCGTTGGGCATCGCCGGTGCGAGCCTGCCGACCAAGGCATTGCTTGAATTCACCCTCGACCATGCGCGGGCGCGCGATGCCGTTCACGCGGCTTTCGATGCCGAGGGCCTGGCGCGAGGCCTCGCCGATCTTGGTCTTGAGACGGCGCACGTTTCAAGCCTGGCGCCCACCCGCAAGGACTATCTCGCCCGCCCGGATCTCGGGCGCAAACTTGACCCGGCTTCGCGGCAAAGGCTCGCGGGCCACGGCGGCGGGGCGAGTACAATTGCGATTATCATTGGCGACGGGCTATCGCCAGCCGCCGTCAACGCGCATGCGGTTGCGCTCTTGCGCAAGCTGCTTCCATCGCTGGCGGATGGTGCCATCGCCATCGGCCACGCCGTTGTCGCAGCCGGCGCGCGGGTGGCATTGGGCGATGAGATCGGTGAGGTTCTTGGCGCGCGCATGACCGTCATGCTGATCGGCGAACGGCCTGGCCTGTCCGCTGCGGACAGCCTCGGGGTTTATCTCACCTTTGCCCCCACGGTCGGGACGACGGATGAAAAGCGCAATTGCGTTTCCAATATCCACGGCGCCGGGCTCAGCTACGAGGAGGCGGCCGCAAAGATCGGCTGGTTGATTCGCGAGGGCCTCGCGCGGGAATTGACCGGCGTCGGGCTGAAGGACGAAAGCGGCATCCATTTAGGCCACGCTATTGCCGCCAATTCAAGCTAACGTGAAAATCCCGCGAGATTGCAACCCCGTCGGGGCCATCCAGGCGCCCAGCTTGCGAGAAGCCCGGCAGACCTGCTACACCAGCCCCCGCAAAATTATCGTATATTTTCAAAGGCTATTATGGCACTCCGCCGATCGGTGGAAGCTTTCCGGGCTTGATTGTTTTCTGCACTTTGAGTTGGCTGGTTGGGCCGATGTGAGAATTGGATAGGGCATGCTCGAAAAGAACAGCGAGAGTGAAGTCCACGTCGAGAAGATCGAGCATCGGCCGATGGGCAGCATCGCCTTCGGGCTCGAAAGGATCGGCCTCATTGCGGTTCAGGCGCCGATCTGGTCCTGCGTCATTCTCGTGGCGCTCATCATCGGCGCGATTTTCGGAATTGAGCGCATCAAGATCGACGATTCCTTAAGCCAGCTCTTCCGCTCCAACTCCCGCGAATACCGCCAATATGAATCTGAAATCAAACGCTTCCCGGCGACGGAATTCGATGTGCTCGTCGTGGTCGAGGGCAAAAATCTGCTTGCGCGCGACAATCTCGAAAAGCTCCGTGACTTCATCACCGACCTGCAACTTGTCGAGGGCACCCGCGGCCTGATCTCGCTGTTCTCGGCACGTCAGGCGCCGGCGCCGGGCAAATTCCCTGCGGCGCTGTTTCCGTCCGAATTGCCGCAAGGAGCCGACTACGACAAGTTCATCGAAACGGTGAAATCGAACGAACTCATTCGCGGCAAATTATTGTCGGAAGACGGCACGCTGGCGCTGGTCGTGCTCTCGCTCGAGCCGGAAGTCGTTGCCAGCAACAAGCTTACCAAGACCATCGGCGATATCAGGAAGCTGATGAAAGAGGATCTCGGCGACACCGGGCTGAACGTTGAATTGTCCGGTGTTCCGGTGATGCAGCTCGAAATCCGCAACGCGGTCGAACGCGACGGTTTGACCTACAACATTCTCGGCATTCTCGCCGGCTGCATCATCGCCATCATTTTCTTCCGCAAGATTTCGTTCATGGTGGTGGCGGCGTTCCCGCCGATTATCGCGATTCTGCTGGCGCTTGGCGTTCTCGGCTGGGCGAATTTCAATCTCAATATGTTTTTGAACGTGATGACGCCGCTGATCATGGTGATCAGCTTTTCGGATTCGATGCAGCTTACATTTGCGGCGCGCGACCGTTTGATTGCCGGACAAGACAAGTACACGGCTTTCCGCAATGCCATTATGGTCGTGGGACCCGCTTGCGTGCTGACGCACGGCACTGCGGGAATTTCGTTCATTGCGCTACAGTTTTCGGATTCCGACCTGATCCGCAAATTCGGCGAGGCGGGGCTAGCCGCAACCATTATCGCGCTGATCGCCGTGCTGTCGCTGGTGCCGGTATTCGGCGTGCTGTTTGTGCGCAACGAAAAGGTGTTTGCGGTCAAGTTCCAGGGCGCTGATGCCGGCGTGCAGATGTTGAGGAATTTCTGCTACTGGATCGCGGTGCGAATGGTCGGCCGCCCCGGCCTGTTCAGCCTCATTGCGGTGCTGTTCGTCGGCGGCCTCGCGGTAATCTACGCCAATCTCGAACCGCGCTACCGTCTCGCAGACCAGGTGCCGGACAAGCAGCAGGCGGTGGCCGCCAGCAGCCGCCTCGACGCCAAGCTGACCGGCGCCAATGCGATCGACGTTCTGATCGAATTCCCGAAGGGCGCCTCGCTCTACGCCCCCGAAACCTTGCAGACCATCGCCGATGTTCATTCGCAGGTCGAAAAACAGGCGGGCGTAGGCAATGTCTGGTCGGTGGAGACGCTGCGGCGCTGGCTTGCCGAGAAAGCGGGTAGCTCGGATGTCGCGACTTTAAAGGAATATGTCAGCGTCATTCCCGAATATCTGGTGCGACGATTCATTTCGGCCAACCAGGATGCGGTGGTGGTGTCGGGCCGAGTGCCGGACCTGGATTCCAGCCAGATCCTTCCCGTGGTCGACAAGCTCGACAGTGGGCTCGATGCCGTGCGCAAGGCGCATCCCGGCTACGAGATCGCGGTGACGGGCTTGTCTGCGATCGCCGCGCGCAATTCCGCCAACATGATTGAAAAGCTCAACCGCGGCCTGACCATCGAATTCGCGCTGGTTGCGATTTTTATTGGCTTAGCCTTCCGCTCGGTGGTGGTGATGTTCTCCTGCATCCTGCCTGGCATTTTTCCGGTGGTGATGTCCGGCACGGTGCTTTGGTTGCTCGGGGAGGGGCTGCAATTTGCCAGCGTCGTCGCGCTGACAGTGTCGTTTGGGCTGGGGCTCAGCGCCACCATCCATTTCCTCAATCGATTGAGGCTCGAGTCAAAGCCTGACATCTCACCGGAGCTTGCGGTCGAGCGGGCCACCGTTCTGGTCGGACCAGCGTTGATCCTGACCACGGTGGTGCTGGCCTCCGGCCTGGTCGTGACCGTATTTTCCGATCTGCCGTCGCTGCGTCTGTTCGGCTGGCTCAGTGCATTCTCGATGATATCGGCACTGGTGGCCGACCTCTTCATCCTGCGCCCAACGGCGATGTTCCTGATCAATCTGTCGATGAAGCTACGCGGAACGGCGCGTCCCGCAGGACCCGCCGTGTAACTTTGCCGGCGATGGTGAAGAACTAGCTCTTCACCATCGTGATCGATACGCCCCGGATGTCGCCCTTCGAAGTGATTTGAACCGTCTGCTTGTTGCCGCTCGTCCGCAACGTCAGGCTTGCGGTAAAGCCGGAGGATTCGACCGTGACGTCGATTCTGCCGCTGCCGGCCGTTCCCAGCAGGCTGCCGGAAATATTGCGGTTCGTCTCCGACCAGCTGCCGGTAATATGGTCGCCGTGGCTGGTGACGTCGCTGGTAAGATCGAACTTATAGCTGTCGCTGGCACAGCGAAGAGTTTGCTTCAACACAAGCCCGGTGTCATCGATCTGGTAGACCGCTCGGCAGCGCAGCCGCTCGGTCGAGCCGTCCGAGAGCGAAACCGTTCCGTTGCCGGACCATGCGCCGTCGAAGCCTGCAAACGGACGGGTTTGCGCATGACCTGACGACGTCGACATCACCAGCGCTACGACAATGGCGCTCGCTTTGATCGTTTGCCCGATCAAGCCTGAACCGATGTGTTTCATCCTGAATTGCCCCATTCGACTGTGACGTTTTCGCGCACGGCATTGTTCACGCGCATGTGCTTTGGTGTCTCAGCAAGGGGTTTGGTTCAAAGGACCATTCGATAGCCGCCGTCCGCTGAGGAGTTTTCTTCTCTGTGCGACAAATTTTCTACACTCCGGGACAAATTGAGACATCCGTATTTTTTTACTCGCGAAGCGGATGTGACTTCGGGTATCGTGGACTTCTCGCCGCGCGGTAACCGCCTGCGCCTTGACCCATAAAAAATGCCGTTTAATGCCAATCGGTTACGTGCTCCTCGAAATCTGCGTCCGAGGGCCGCAATTTAGGAAGATGGTCGCCGTAAATTTGGCCGCATTTACCAGCGCTTCTGGTCGCCCAATCGGCGACCTTCGTAATCTGAATAGTCTGCCCCGCTGATGCCACGTGCTATTCGGGTTAGAAAATCTCCGCCGCAAGAATCTTCGCTGTAAGAATCAAAGGAACACAATGCGTAAAACTTTCTTGGTAGCCGCTCTGCTGTCGCTGTCGGTCTCCGGCGGGGCCATCGCCCAGCAACAACGTAGCGGAACGCCTGAGGAGCAAAAGGCCTGCGCTCACGACGTCCAGAAATTCTGCCGTGCGGTAATGGACGACGCCGACCTCATCGTTTTGAGCTGCTTGCAGCAGAATCGCGCCAAGCTCACCAAGGCTTGTGATCAGGTCTTGACCAATCACGGCCAGTAGAAGCCCTAAAAGCTCCCTTCTAAAGCCTGCCGCCCCCGTTTCCGGGGGCGGACCGCGTTAGTCTGTCCTTGCGGATGGCATTGGTTTTGGTGGCTTATTCGCCTATATGGGGCTGACGTAATTCGGAAAAGCATGCCGGGATATCCGACGCGTGCACAACCCAAGATATAGCCAACCTTTGAGATGACCAACGCGAGCGAATGGCGATCCGGCAAGGGCCACCGCGACGAGAATTTTCCGGTCGCGTCGTGGATCATCCACCCGCGGCATCGGGCCTTGATCCTGGCGTTCTATAACTTCGTTAGAACAGCCGACGATATCGCCGACCATGAAACATTGGGCGGTGAGGAAAAGCTCGCGCTTCTCGATCTGTTGGAGGCCGAGTTGCTCGGCAAGGGCGACAGCCAGGCCGAGGCCGTCAATTTGCGGCGTGCACTGGCGGAGCGCGGGATGCCGCCGCGCCACGCGCTCGATGTCCTGATCGCTTTCCGTATGGACGTGACCAAGCTTCGCTATGAGACGTGGGACGAAGTGATCCATTATTGCCGATATTCGGCGATGCCGGTCGGCCGGTTCATGCTCGACGTTCACGGCGAAAGCACATCCACCTGGGTGGCGTCGGATGCGCTTTGCGCCGGCCTGCAGATCAACAATCACCTTCAGGACTGTGGCAAGGACTTCAGAAATCTCAACCGCGTCTATCTTCCGCGCGATGCGCTGGCAGCCAGCGGCGCTTCCGTCGAGCAGTTGGGCGAGGCGTCTGCCGCGCCGGCCTTGTTGCAATGCCTGCAATCGCTCGCCGTCCGCAACGAAGTTTTGCTCGACGAAAGCAAGTCGCTGGCCGCCGAGGTGAGGGATTTCCGGCTCGGGCTAGAGATATCCGTCATTCAGTCGTTTGCAGACAAGATCGTTCGTCTTCTCAAGGTGCGCGATCCCTTGCGCGAACGGGTGCACCTCAATCCGGTCGAATTGCTCGCATTCAGCCTTGGCGGTCTCGCCACCGAGTCGATCCACCGTCTCTCCGGGCGCCGCCCGGTATCGAAATCGGCGGCCGGTGCATGACGGGGGAGGCGGCGGCAGTCAATCCGAATTATGGCACGACGGCATCGGGCAGTTCGTTCTATGCCGCGATGCGTATCCTTCCGCAGGAGCAGCGGGAGGCGATGTTTCAGATCTACAGTTTCTGCCGCCAGGTTGACGATATCGCCGATTCCGACGGTCCGCGCGAACAGCGGCTGGCCGCGTTGCAACAGTGGCGCGAAGATATCGACGCCCTCTATCAAGGCCAGCCGCCGGAGCGGCTGCGCGATTACGTTACCTCGGTCAAAGAGTTCGGACTCGAGCGCGAGGATTTCCTGGCGATCGTCGACGGCATGGAAATGGATGTTCCGCAGGACATCAGGGCGCCGGACCTTGCCACGCTCGATCTTTATTGTGACCGCGTTGCGAGCGCCGTCGGGCGCCTCTCGGTCAAGGTATTCGGTTTGCCGAAAGAGGACGGCATCCTGCTCGCGCACCATCTCGGCCGCGCGTTGCAGTTGACCAATATTCTGCGCGACATCGACGAAGACGCCGGGATCGGGAGGCTGTATTTGCCGAAGGAGGGATTGGCGCAGGCGGGCATCAACTCGACCGATCCGCTGGTCGTTGCCGCCGATCCGGCCTTGCCGAAGGTCTGCGCGCCGCTCGTGGAGCGGGCACGAAACCACTTTGCGCAGGCCGATGAAATCATGGCCCGCAATTCGCGCCGTGCGGTCCGCGCGCCACGTATCATGTCGAAGTATTACGGTTCCATTCTGGCATTGCTTGTTGCGCGCGGGTTCGCTAACCCGCGAACGCCGGTTCGCCTGAACAAGGCGGCCCGCATCGCCATTCTGCTTCGCTACGGCTTTTTCT